>Ga0315298_1005548_pt1 | contig 17836 bp, 18 predicted proteins | sample WHS_1_MG_FD_203077 | JGI IMG/M metagenome (GOLD analysis project Ga0315298, IMG submission 203077) | Extremophilic microbial mat communities from Washburn Hot Springs, YNP, Wyoming, USA - WHS_1_MG | ecosystem: Environmental > Aquatic > Thermal springs > Hot (42-90C) | place: USA: Wyoming...
CTGGCGGCCCCGGATGATCATCGGGGCCGGGCCTGGCTATGGCCTCGCCGAGACGGGCGCGGCGCTGGGCCCCGCGCTCGACAATACGATGGTGATCGGCAACCCGCTTTACGGAGAGGACTCGGCATCGATCGCGGCAGCCTATCAGCGGCGCTATGCCGCCCCACCGCGCGGCGGGGCGAGCCTTACCACCCATGTCGGCACCACGCTGGCGCTGGACGCGCTGCGCACCGGCAAGCCGCTGCCGGCATCGCTCACCGCCATCAGCCGCCCGCGCGGCAGCCTGGCGAATGGCTGGGGCGTCCGCTTCGACACCACGGGCCAGAACCGGGAAAGTTTCGTCACCCTCCAGCAATGGCGGGACGGCGCCCTCATCACCATCGACCCGAAAATCCCCGGCGCCGCGAAACCCGCCCTCACCCTCTGAAGGCCGCGCGGCGCCCGGCGATCACTGCCCCGGCGCGGCGGGCGGCTGGGCCGCGAAATAGGCGGCCACCGCCTTGATCTGCGACGGACTCAGCATGTCGGCGATCTTCTGCATCAGGTGCAGGTTGCTCTCGTTGCGCGCGCCTTTCTGCCAGGCCAGCAGCTGCGCCTCGAGATAGTTCGCCGGCTGGCCGGCGAGCCGCGGGAATTCCGGCTCCATGCCGCGCCCGCCGGCGCCGTGGCACGAGTCGCAGGCCGGAATCGCGTGGTCGGTGCCCGCGCCGACACCGTGGATCGCCAGCGTCTCGCCGACATTGTCCTTCGGGGCGGCGGGTAGCGAGGCCGGAGCGACCACCGGCAGGCCGTGGTAATATTCGGCGATCGCCTTGCGCTCAGACGCGTTCAGCCCGCCGGCGAAGCTGCTCATCATGCCGTTGCGCCGCGTGCCATGCTTGAAGGCGTAAAGCTGCTGCTCGAGATATTTCACCGGCTGGCCGGCGAGCGCCGGAAACCCGGCGGCCGGATTGCCCATGCCGTTCTGGCCATGGCACCCCGCGCATTGCGCTGCCTGCGGCGGCGGGGCCGCCTGCGCCACGCCGATCCCGGCCAAAATCGCCACAACCGCCAGCACGCCACTGTTTCGCATCATGTCCACCCCGTCCTGAAATACCGATATAGAACGCTCTTAGACCGTCGGCGCGCCGCGTTCCATACGGCAGGCGGCCGGGACGCGGGCACTCACCGTCCTGTCAACGCGGACCAGGGAGAAATCCGTGCAGCCCGGCCCGTCGATCCGGCCGGCCATGGACCCGCCCGCGCCGCCGAGCGTGCCACGCAGCCCGACCCAGACGAAATGCGCCGGGCGCAGCAGCCATATCGTCGGCTTCAACGCGATGCTGCGGGCGGCGGCGTCGTAGCGTCCGGCCATCGTGAAGCAGCCCGGCGGGACATGCGGATTGCCCGCCAGCGCGTGGAAGAAGAACAGCGCCCGGACCCGGCCGCGCCCGGCCGGGGTGATGGTGAGATCGAGCGCCGTGGCGCCCTGCGCGCAATGATACTGCCCGGCCCAGGCGCCGGCCGGCGAGACGCGGGCAGGCCGGACGTCCGCAACGGCCCCCATCGCGACCCCGACCAGCATTGCCGCCAGCATCGCACCCTGCGCGACACGGCGCAGGCGGATCACGAGCGCGCGCCCGCGATCGTGGCCCGGACGATCGACGGCGTGAGCACCTGCGGCAGAACCACCGGTGCGGCGTGTCCGGGCGGGTAATAGACATAGATCGGCACGCCATCCCGCCCATGCGCGGCAAGGAAGCGGGTAATCGCCGGGTCGCGCCGGGTCCAGTCGCCGACCATGAGCGTCACGTGCCGTGCCGCGAAAAGGCGCTGCATCGCGCGCGGCGCCAGTGCCACCCGCTCGTTCACCTGGCAGGTGATGCACCAGGCGGCCGTCATGTCGACGAACACGGCATGGCCGTCCTTGCGCAGCGCCGCGAGCTTCGACGGGGAATAGGGCACCGCGCTGCGGGGCAGTGCGCCGGGGAGCGCGGCGGGACCTGTTGCATCGGCGGGGACGACCCGGGGCAGGAGCAGCACCGCCCCGATCACTGCGAGAACCGCGAGCCCACGGAGGAGAATGCCCGGAAAGCGTAGCAGCCAGAGAGCGAAGCCGATGAGCAGCGCGCCGGCGCCGACGATCAGCACGCCCGACGATCCGGCCTCGACCGACATCACCCAGAGCAGCCAGACGGCGGTGCCGAACATCGGGAACGCAAGGATCTGCCGCAGGATCACCATCCACGGTCCGGGCCGCGGGAGAATGCGGCCGACCGCGGGGACCGCGGCCAGCGCCACGAAGGGCAGGCCGATGCCGAGGCCGAGGGAAGCGAATATGCTCAGCCCGAGCGTGACGGGGGCGGCAAGTGCCGCCGCGAGCGCACCGCCCATGAACGGCGCCGTGCACGGCGTGGCCACCGCGACGGCGAGCAGCCCGGTTGCGAAACTGCCGAGCACGCCGCCATGGCGGGCCAGGCCGGCACCGAGATTCTCGAGTCCGGAGATCTCGAACAGGCCGGCGAAATTGAGCCCGATGGCGAAGACGAGCCAGGCCATCACGGCGATGAAGACCGGCGACTGGAACTGGAAGCCCCAGCCCAGCGCCGCGCCGCCCGCGCGCAGGGCGAGCAGCCCGCCGCCGAGCAGCAGCATCGCGGCGACGGTGCCGGCCGCATAGGCAAGCGCCTCGCGCCGGGCGAGCGGACGGTCGTCATGGCCGAGCCGGGCCAGCGCCAGCGCCTTGATCGCCAGCACCGGAAACACGCAGGGCATCAGGTTGAGGATCAGCCCCGCCAGCAGTGCGGCGCCGAGCCAGACGATCAGGGGCGTGCCGGCAAGCGGCGGCGGCGCGGCGCCCGGCACGGCATGCAGCGTCAGCGCCTGCATCCGGCCCGAGGGATCGGTGATCTCGATCACGCCGGCGGCCGCGGTCATCGGCGGGTGCGCCGGCTTGAGCCGGAGGGTGAAGCCATCGCGCACGAAGCCAAGACGCTGCGGCGCCGCGTTGACGATCGCCGCCGGGTCATCGGGATAGAAATGCGCGCCCTTCACCACGCTCCGGCCGAGACCGGCGCCGGTGATGGCGAGCGTGCCGTCCGGCGCGATGGTCGCGCGATAGGGCGAGGGACGCGGCAAGGCCGCGCGGGCGGCGCGGAACAGGCCTGCCTCGGCCGACGCACCACCTGCAAGGGCGAGATGGAAACGGCCGTGTTCGGGAACGCAGAGCTTGGGGTTGCAGACCAGCCAGTCGGCCTTCGCGTCGATCGCCGTCACACCGGATTGAGGCAGTGTCACGGTGAAGGGCAGCAGCACCGTGCCGCTTTCGATATAGTCGCCCACGCCGCCGCCGGCGACCAGCCAGTGCGGCGGCGGAAAGGCGAATGGGCCGGCCTTCGCCCCTGCCGGCGCGACGATCGACACGGTGGGAGCCTGCCCGGCATCGCCCGGATCGGACCAGTAGATGTGCCAGTCCGGCTTCAGGTGGAACAGCAGGCCGAGCGTGATTGTCCCGGCCTTTGGCGCGTTCGCGGCGGAGACGAGCGAGACCTGCGCGCGCGGCGAGGTGACCTCGTTGCTGCGCGCCGCCCGCGCCGGGCCGGTGGCGGCAAGAGCCAGAAGGAAGGCGGCAAGAGCGGGCAGAAGGCGTTTCATCGGCTCAATATCGCATATCGGGCGGTTCGGTGCTAACCGCCCGCCTCATGGACGAACTGCCGGTTGCCGCCATCCTGCCCGATCTTCGCGCAAGCCTCGCGCGGTCGGCCAATGCCGTTCTCGTCGCCCCGCCCGGCGCGGGCAAGACCAGCCTGGTGCCGCAGGCACTATTGGGTGCGGACTGGCTGGGCGGACAAAAGATCGTGATGCTCGAACCAAGGCGGCTTGCCGCCCGCGCCGCGGCGGAGCGGATCGCGCAGCTGATCGGCGAGGCGCCAGGCGGCACGGTGGGCTATCGCACGCGGCTGGAGTCCGTGACCGGCCCGGCGACGCGGATCGAGGTGATCACCGAGGGGCTGCTGACCCGCCGGCTGCTGGCCGATCCCGGGCTCGATGGCATCGGCTGCGTGATCTTCGACGAGATTCACGAGCGCAGCCTCGAGGCCGATCTCGCCCTGGCGCTGACGCTCGACCTGCAGCGCGGCCTGAGGCCGGAGCTGCGGATCCTCGCGATGTCGGCCACCGCCGACATCGCGACCCTGACCACGCTGCTGGAGGCGCCGGTGATCGAGAGCGCGGGGCGGGTCCATCCGGTGACGATCGAATTCGCCGCGCGCGATCTTGCCGATGCGCGGGACCTGCCGGCGGCGCTGGCCCGCGCGGTGCGCGGCGCGCTGGCGGCGCATCGGGGCGACGTTCTCGCCTTCCTGCCCGGTATTGGGGAAATCCGCCGCGCCGCCGAGGCGCTGGAGGGCGCGCCGGCCACGATCATGCCGCTCTACGGCGACCTGCCGCCGGCGGAACAGGCGCGGGTGCTGGCCCCATCGAGCCAGCGGCGCGTCATTCTCGCGACCAGCATCGCGGAGACCTCGCTCACCGTGCCGGGGGTGCGGGTGGTGGTGGATGGCGGGTTTCGCAGGGCGCCGGAATTCGATACCGGCCGGGCGCTGACCCGCCTCGTGACGCGGCGGATCAGCCGGGCGGCGTCCACCCAGCGCGCCGGCCGCGCCGGGCGCGAGGCGCCGGGGGTGGCGATCCGGCTGTGGACGGAGGCGCTGCATCGCGGTCTGCCGGAGTTCGACACACCGGAAATCGCCGCCGCCGAGCTTTCCGGGCTGGTATTGACCTGCGCCGCCTGGGGCGCGGACGCGGCGGCGCTGCCCTTTCCCGAGCCGCCGCCTCCCGGCGCGCTGGCGCAGGCGCGCGCCCTGCTCACCGATCTCGGCGCGATCGACGCCACCGGGCGGATCAGCCAGGCCGGACGGCGGATGGCCGAACTCGGCGCCGCCCCGCGCCTCGCGGCGATGATGCTGGCCGCCGACAGCGCGGCGGAGGCGGCGCTGGCCGCCGATCTCGCAGCACTGCTCGAGGAACGCGACCCGCTGCGCGAGGCGGGCAGCGCCGATATCGCGCTGCGGCTCGACGCGATCGCCGGGCGCGGCGGCGGCGATCGCGGGGTGATCGCGCGGATCCGCCAGGCGGCGGGCACCTATCGCGGGCGGCTCGGGCTGCGGCGGGATACGCAAGCGGGCGGCGACCCCGCCGTGCTGATCGCCGCCGGCTTTCCCGACCGGATCGGCGTGCGCCGCGGCGAGCCGGGCAGTTTCCGGCTCAGCGAAGGGGGCGGCGCGAAACTCGACCCGGCCGATCCGCTGGCGCGCGCGCCGATGCTCGCCGTCGCCGCGCTGGGCGGCCGGGGCGCGCCGAAGATCGGGCTCGCGGCACCGATCAGCGCCGCGACGATCGAGGAGCGCCTCGCCGCCCGCATCGTCACCACGCGGGAGATCGGGCTCGATGGCACCGGCGGCACGGTGATGGCGCGGGAGCGGCGGCGCTTCGGCGCGCTGGTGCTCGCCGAACGCAGCACGCCGGCATCGCCCGCGGAGATCGAGGCGGCGCTGCGCGAGGCGATTCGCGAGAAGCCGGGCCTGCTCGGCTGGAGCGACGAGGTGCGGCAGTTGCAGGCCCGCGTGGCGCTGATGCGGGAGATCGAGCCGGAGGGATGGCCCGACCTGTCCGACGAGGCGTTACGGGCGGATTTCGAGACCTGGCTGTTTCCCTATCTCGCCGGGATGAGCCGGTTGAAGGAGGCGGCGGCGCTCGACCTGCTCGCCATCCTGCGCGACCATCTCGGCCATGAGCGCGTCCGCGCGCTCGACGCGGCGCTGCCCGCGCGGATCGAGGCGCCGGGCGGTGCCGTGCCGATCGACTATACCGGACCGGTGCCGGTGGCGGCAGCGCGGGCGCAGGCCTTCTATGGCAGCGACGCGACACCACGCCTCGCCGGCGGGGCGGTGAGGTTGCAGATCGCGCTGCTCTCGCCGGCCGGGCGGCCGATCGCGGTGACCGGGGATCTCGCCGATTTCTGGCGGCGGGGCTGGGCCGACGCGCGCAAGGACATGCGCGGCCGCTACCCCAAGCACGAGTGGCCGGAAGAGCCGTGGCGCGCGCCGGCCCGGCCGCGCGGGCGGCGCTGATCGGCCGGTGTGACCCGCGTCGCAGCCGTGAGTGGAACAGCATGCCATAACGGATGCGAACTGGCATTCCGACCGTCAACCGGATAGAATGTCGCCAAGATCGAGGGAGTTGATCATGCGTTTCACGGGCGTCTCCGCCGCCGCCGTCGTTGCACTGCTTGGCATGGGTGCCGCCCATGCGCAGTCCAGCGGCCCGTCGGCTCAGCAGATCATCCAGGCTCTGAAGCCGACCGGCAATGTGTCGAGCACCACGCGCGGCATCGTCCCGCTCGCGCAGGGGGCGGCGCAGGCAGCACCCGCGCCGTCGGTGGCGAAGCCGGCGGCGATGCGGATGAAGACCACCGCGCCGGCGGCGGTTTCCCATGCCGCGGCACAGACCCCGTCGATCAACCTGAACATCGATTTCGCGACGGGCTCGGCCAAGCTGACACCGCAAGCCGTCACCGAACTCGACCGTCTCGGCCGGGCGCTGACCGACAAGACGCTCGCCGCTTATCATTTCAGGGTCGTCGGCCATACCGACACGACCGGCGCGGCATCGACCAACCTCGCCCTCTCCCAGGCACGGGCGGCCGCTGTGAAGACCTATCTGATGTCGAAATTCGACATCCCGGCCACCCGCCTGCAGGCGACCGGCGTCGGCGAGGCGGACCTGTTGGTGCCGACCGGACCGAACGTGGCGAACCGGGCGAACCGCCGGGTTCAGATCATCAACACCGGCAAGTAGGCCCCTCCTGCATGGCCGGCGGCGTCTGATGGCGCGGCGGGGGTGGGATGTGCGCGCGGCGGCGTCCGGCGATCCGGACGACACCGTGCCGATGGGACAGATTCCCTCACGCGCCGCCGGCGCTCGGACCCGCCCGCCGGCGACGCGCCTTGCCGTTGCGCTGATCGTCGCAATCGCCGCCGTAACGGGTGTCGGGATCGGTGGATGGATGGCGCTGCGCCGTCCGGATTATCCGAAGGCGGGCGAGACCGGGATTTTCAATCATGTCGGCCGGCATTTCACGATTTTCCGCTTCCGTGACGATCCGCTGATCCTCGTGATCGATTGCCCGGACCTGCGGGCCCAGGGCATGATGTTCGACCGGATCGCGGCGCTGATCGAGAAGGCCTCGACGCCGCGGAACCGCGTGCTGGGCGAGGCCGCCTTCAGGAAGGTTCTCGCGAAGGCGAACGCGACCGAGGCGACCTATTATTACGGCAATGACTATCCGGCCTGGGCCCTGCGGAAATTCTTCCGCCTCGCCCATGCCGAGGGCATCCGGCTCACCGCGGATGAGCGCCGGCTGCGGGAGATCGCGCGGCGGGAAGGGTTTCTGCGGCCCGGCGCGAACGGCGCGGTCATCTCGATTCCGCAGGCCCAGGGCAGCCGGCGCATCAGCTGGGTATCGCGGGCGGTCATCCTGCGCCACGAGCTTTCACACGGCGCCTATTTCACCATTCCCTCATACCGTCGCTTCGTGCACCGGTTCTACGACACGCAGATGACGCCGTCGGAACAGGCCGCCTTTCGCAGCTTCCTGATCCGCGATGGCTACGATCCGCACGATCGCGACCTCATCGTGAACGAGACGATCGCCTACATGGTATTCACCCGCGACCCTGACTATTTCAACGCTCAGGCGGTCGGGCTCACCGATGCGCAACTGGCCTCGCTGCGGCAGCGATTCGTGGCGCAGATGCCTCATTTCTGGCTGCGCCCGATGGCGGACGCGCCGCTACCCGCGCATCGCTGACCCCCCTTGCCCGACCCGTCCGGAACGGGCAGTTTCCGTGTCCGAAAATCGACCGGCCAACGGGGAAGGAAAGACGGGTCCATGAACGGCGCTGAAAGTCTGGTGCATACGCTGATCGCGTGCGGCATCGATACGGTTTTTGCCAATCCCGGCACCAGCGAGATGCATTTCGTTGCGGCGCTCGACCGGATTCCCGGGATCAACTGCGTTCTCTGCCTCGACGAGACGGTGGCCTCGGGTGCCGCCGACATGTACTGGCGGACCAAGGGGCGCCCGGCGGCGACGCTGCTGCATTGCGGCCCCGGCCTCGCCAACGCGCTCGCCAACCTGCACAACGCGCGGCGCGGCCGGTCGGGCATCGTCAATATCGTTGGCGATCAGGCGACCTATCACCGCCCGCTGGACGCGCCGCTGACCGCCGACACCGAAGGCTGGGCACGGCCGGTTTCCGGGTGGGTCCGGACCGCAATGACCGCCGACGCGGTCGGACACGATGCCGCCGAGGCGGTGGCCGCTGCCCGGACCGGCACGATCGCCACGCTGATCCTGCCGGCGGACACGGCCTGGACCGAGGGCGGGGTGGTTGGCACGCCGCAACCGGTGCCGCCGCGCCCCACGGCAGACGCCTCCGCCATCGACGCGGCCGCCGAGGTGCTGCGCTCGGGCGAACCTGCCCTGTTGCTGCTCGGCGGGCGGACGCTGACCGACGCGACGCTGCGGATCGCCACCGCCATCGTGCAGACGACCGGTGCCAAAATGCTGGCCGAGATGTTCAACGCGCGGATGGAACGCGGACAGGGGCGGCCGCCGATCGAGCGCATCCCGTACCAGATCGACGCCGCGGTGCACTCGCTGGAGGGAATCCGCCACCTGATCCTGGTCGAGGCCAAGCCGCCGGTCGGGTTCTTCGCCTATCCGGGCAAGAAGGGCCGGCTCTGGCCGGATGACTGCACGGTGCACACGCTGGCGGATATCGGCCAGGACGGCGTGGCCGCCTTGCAGGCGCTGGCCGAACGCGTCGGCGCCGGCATGCCGGAGATCGCGGTGACGCCGCGCCCTGCGCCGGCGAAGGAGGCGATCGCGCCGGAGACGGTGGCCACCTCGATCGCCGCCCTGCTGCCGGATGACAGTGTCGTGATCGACGAGGGGATTTCCTTCGGCCGCGGCTTCTCGCGCTTCACCCATGGGGCGGCGCCGCATCTGTGGCTGCAGGTGCCGGGCGGGGCGATCGGCGGCGGCCTGCCGGGCGCCGTGGGTGCTGCGATCGGCTCCGGGCGGCGGGTGCTCGCGATCCAGGCCGACGGCTCGGCGATGTACAGCATCACCGCGCTCTGGACGATGGCGCGCTGCAATCTCGACGTGACGGTGGTGATCCTCGCCAACCGGAAATACGCGATCCTGCTGCATGAATACGCCAATGTCGGCGCCAATCCGGGACGGACGGCGATGGACATGCTCGATCTCGGCCATCCGGACATCGATTTCGTGCGCCTTGCCGAGGGGATGGGCGTCGCCGCCGCGCAAGCCGGCAGCATGGAGAAGCTCAACGAACTGATGGCGGCGAGTTTCGAGCGCAAGGGGCCGTTCCTGATCGAACTCCTGACCTGATCCGTTGATCGGCGAAACGGATCGGAATCATCGGCCTTTTCCATCGAATCGGAGGTTGACCGTTAACTTTCCTGTTGTAACTGTGGCTGCGGCCATGATGCTGCCGGAAATTTGCGGCATCTGACCGCCGGGCGGGCGGTCCGTCCTGACACAAGAAGACTTCACAGGGCGCAGCATGGCGAGTTCCACTGTTCAGCATCGGTCCAATTCCCGCTGGTGGTCGGCGCTGCGACGACGGATCGCGGCAATCACGGTGGATGCGCCGATGCATGTGCGCGCTCTGGTGCGCACCGACGAGATCTGGCTCGCGATGCTCGCGGCCGTGGTCGGCGTGCTGTCGGGGTTTTGCGTCTATCTGATGGATTTTCTCAGCCATCATTTTCATTTCTGGTTCTTCGCGCTGCCGAATCTCGACGAGGGACTGTCTCAGCAGACACATATCGACCCGCTGCGCGCCATCTTCGTGCCGATCCTCGGCGGCGCCGTGCTTGGGTCGGTCGCGTGGCTTCTCGGCAGGTACCGGATGACCAATTTCGTCGACCCGGTCGAGGCCAACGCGCTCTATGGCGGCAAGATGTCGCTCAGGGACTCGATCATCGTGGCGATGCAGACCTCGTTTTCCAACGGCGTCGGCGGCTCGGTGGGGCAGGAGGCCGGTTACGCGCAGTTCGGTGGCGGCCTGGCTTCCTGGGTAGGCCAGCATCTTCGGCTAAGGCGGAACGACCTGCGGGTGCTGGTCGGTTGCGGGGCGGGGGCTGCAATCGGCGGCGCGTTCAACGCTCCTCTCTGCGGTGCCTTCTATGGCATCGAGCTCGTCATCGGCACCTATTCGCTGCCAACGCTGACGATGGTGGTGATCTCCTCGCTGAGCGGCACGCTCGCAGTCGAACTGCTGATGAATGGCGGCGTACGGCCGCTGAACGTCGTATTGCCCACCCATACGCCGGGCTACGCCTATCCGCTGGCGGTGTTGCTCGGCATCATCGCCGGCTTTGTCGGTATCGCAATCATGCGGGCGGTCACCTCGCTGGAGGCGGTGTTCCGGCGCACCGGCGTTCCGATCTGGCTGCGTCCGATCATTGGCGGTGTCGTGGTCGGACTGCTCGGCAGCATCACGCCGAAGGTGATGGCCTCGGGCAATTCCTCCCTGCATACCCAACTCGCCGTGGTCTACCCGTTCATGCTGGCGGTGGCCCTGCTCGTGATGAAATCGACGGCCTCGGCCTTCTCCATTGCCACCGGCTTTCGCGGCGGCCTGTTCTTCGCCGCGCTGTTCATGGGGTCGCTGCTCGGCCGCGCCTATGGCGACGTCGCGGTCATGCTCCCCTTCGCGCATGGCGTGCCGATCGGCTTCTATGCCGTTGTCGGCATGGCTGCGCTCGCCACATCGATCGTCAGCGGCACGATGACCATGACCTTCCTGACGCTCGAGAGTACGAACAATTTCAGCATCACCATTGCGGTGCTGATGGCGGCAATCGCCGCATCCCTTACCGTTCGCCGGTTCTTCGGCTACTCGTTCACCACATGGCGCTTCCATTTGCGCGGCGAGACAATCCGCAGCGCGGTCGACATCGGCTGGATCCATAATCTCACCGTCGGGCGGATGATGCGCCGCAACCAGTACATCACCCAGGAGACAACCGCGATCGCGGATTTCAAGACCGAATTCCCCCTCGGTCGAACCCAGTACGTGGTCGTGCTCGACGAAAACCAGCATTATGCCGGCCTCGCCTACCCGTCCGAAGTTCATGCGCCGGACGCAGCAGCCGAGGACTCGATCCAGCATCTGGTGCGCCATCGCGACGATTTCCTGGTGCCGCAGGCAACGGTGAAGGAGGCGATCCGGGCGTTCGAGAAGGCGGAATGCGATGTCCTGGCCGTCATCGACGGCGAGGAAACACGCCAGGTCCTGGGTGTTCTCACCGAGCAATACGCCCTGCGGCGCTACAGTGAAGAACTGGACCAGCGGCGGCGGGAACTGTCCGGCGAATAAACCCGGGACTCAGGAACCGAGCATCCGCAAGACCATCAGAAGTCGGTGCAACGACCGTTGCGTTCCCAGTCGCCGTAGCGCGTGGGTTCAGGGCCTTTGGGGCCGCCGATCTCCTTGGGCCAGGGCTTTGACGCCCCAGCATCCGTGGTGACGGACGGCTTCCCGTCACCGCCCTCCTTGGGGAGACTGCCTGGTTCGACCGACTTGCTCATGGCGTGGACGTGGTCCCGGTCGCCTTGCCCGACAAGGGGGGGCTGCCATTGCTGGACTGCAGCACCGCAGCTTCGCGCAACCTTTGCTCGGCCAGGGAACGCCAGGGCGCTTGCGCCGGCGCCTCGGCTAGCGCCTTCCGGAACAGCGCGGCCGCATCCGGTGTCACATGGCCGGCGGCTTCGCTTTCGGCCTCTGCCGTTTCAGCGGCAAGTGTCGGATCGAATTTGATTGTCAATGCCACGTGCCAGGCACGCGCGGCCTGGTGGAGCTTGTTCTGGCTGACCAGCGCCTGACCGAGCAGCAGATAGCCCTGCCGAGCGTCCGGGCTACCCGGCGGCAGTTCCGCCAGCTTCTGCTTAAGCCTGTCGATCAGCGCGTTGTCCTGCCGCTCTGCCGCCGCGCGCTGGCGCATCACGCTTGCATGCGGCTCGGATGGCACCAGCGGCAGGCCGGATGGAACGAACACGACCACGGCGGCCACAGGAATGGCGGCAAGAGTGGCAATCATCAGACCGCGCGCGGCGCGGTTTGCCTCCGGTTCGGGGATCTGGTCGGCGGCGAGCAGCCGCCGCTGCACCTCCAGCCTTGCGGCCTGGTATTCCTCTTCTGGCAGCCGGCCTTCCTCGCGGTCCCGTTCGATTTCCTCAAGCTGCGCACGGTGCAGCGCCATGGCGGTCTCCCGCCGGTAGCGGATTGTGCCGCGGCGCAACCAGACCAGCACGACAGGCGCGAGCGCAACGGCGGCCAGCACCGCCATCCAGAGCCAGATCAAGACAGGAGTTCCTTCAGCCGGTCGGTCTCTTCCGGCGACAATGGAGGGGGAGCTGCCCGCCGGCGGCGGCGCGCGAAGAGCAGAACGGCCAGCCCGATCAGGGCGGCCAGGGCCGGCGAGAGCCAGAGCAGCCAGGTCTCCGGCCGGAAGGGCGGCTTGAGCAGAACGTAGATTCCATAGCGCTTGACCATGAAATCGATGATCTGGCGGTTGCTGTCTCCGGCGACGACGCGGCGGCGGATAATGGTGCGGAACTGTTTGGCCAGCCCGGCCTGCGAATTCTCGACCGTCTCGTTCTGGCAAACCAGGCAGCGCAGCTTGTTGCCGATTGCCTCCGCGCGGGCTTCCTGGGCGAAGGTGAGCTTCACGCCATCGCGCGTGATGCTGGTCGGATGGGCGCTCGCCGACGAGGACGAAGCCGGCGCAGCCAGCGCCGTGCCACAGGCGAGCACGAGTCCCGCGAACAGCAGAACGAGCCAGCGCCTCATGTGAGCCTCTGCATGGCGGGCCGGAGCTGGTCATCGATGATCTCAGGCACCAGAGGCGCCGCGATATGCCACACCACCTTGCCGCCCGGCGCGATCAGGAAACTCTCCGGCACGCCGTAGACGCCCCAGTTGATGGCAGTCCGCCCCGAGGGATCGGTGGCGAGACGCGCATAGGGATTGCCGTATTTCGCGAGGTAGAGGGCGATCGCCTCCGGCTTGTCCTGATAGGCGATCCCCCAGATATCGACGCCGGCCTTCGCCAGCCGGTCGAGATAGGGCGCCTCGCCCGCGCAGGGCACGCACCAGGAAGCGAAGAAATTCACCAGAACCGGCCGCTTCTGGGCGGCGAGCACCGGCTTGTCGAAGCCCTTCCGGCCGTTCACGCCCGGCAGGGTGAAATCCGGCACATCATGGCCAACCAGAGGATTGTCGAAGGCTTGCGGATTGTAACTGCCGGTCCTCATCCGGCGGAGCAGTTCATAGAAGCCGACGCCGCCTGCACCCACGACGAGCAGCGGCAGACCGAACAGCATGCGGCGCGAGACGCTCATCGGACAGGATCACACCGTGGCCGAGCCGGACGGCCGGCGCAGCCTGTTGCGCACCGGGGCGCCGACGCGGAAACGACGGTCGGTCAGGGAGATCGCGCCGCCAAGCGCCATGATGAGGCCTCCGAGCCAGATCTCCGGCGCCAGCGGATGGATGTTGAACCGGAACTCGCCACCACCGCTGTCGTTGTCACCGGCGAAGGTGGCAAAGAGGTTGCGCACACCGTTGGTGCTGATCGCTGCGGCCACCGTTTTCACCTTCTGGTTCGTGAAAAAGCGGGTTTCGGGATGCATCATCTCGACGAAATGGCCGTTCCGCGTCACCTCGATGGTGGCTTCCCGCGCCGCGTAGTTCGCCCCCTTGGCCGGCGCGATCGAAATCAGCTTCCAGTTGTAGCCGCCGAGATCGATCGACTGGCCGGGGTTGAGTACCCGGATCGTATGCACCTGCAGCGACATGCCAGCGATGCCAAGCACCGCGATGCCGAAGCCTAGATGCCCGAGCGAGGCGCCGATCGCGGCACGGGGAATGGTGAACAGCCGCGCGAAGGACTGGCGGAGCGGCACGCGGAACAGCCTGACCCGCTCGGCGAGATCGATCAGCGCGCCGATCATCACCCAGACCGCGCCGGCAAGGCCGAGAGCCGCCACGAAATGGCCTCGAAGGATGAACGCGCCGAAAACGATCAGCGCGACCACAGCGCCGAACCACAGCTTGGTCAGAGCCGGCAGAAGGACTGCGCGCTTCCAGGACATCATCGGCCCTACCGCCATCGCGAGGATCAGCGGTGCGGTGAGCGGCAGAACCGTCTGGTCATAGAACGGCGCGCCGACCGAGATCTGCCGGTTGAAGAGCAGGTCGAGGAACGGAGGATACATCGTTCCGGTGAACACCACCGCGGCGATGATGCAGAGGAAGATGTTGTTGAGGATCAACGCGCCCTCACGCGAGACCGGCGCAAAAACCCCGCTCGCCGCAAGCGCAGGAGCGCGGAAGGCGAAGAGCAGCAGCGAGCCGCCGATGGTCAGTGCCAGCAGCACGAGGATGAACAGGCCCTGAGCCGGCGAGGCCGAGAAGGCATGCACCGAGTTCAGCAGGCCGGAGCGGACGAGGAAGGTGCCGCAGAGGCTGAGCGAGAAGGTCGCGATCGCAAGCAGGACCGACCATGTCTTCAGCGCTTCGCGCTTCTCGACCACGATGGCCGAGTGGATCAGCGCCGTGCCGGTAAGCCAGGGCAGCAGCGCGACGTTCTCGACCGGGTCCCAGAACCAGTACCCGCCCCAGCCCAGCGTGTAATAGGACCACAGCGAGCCGAAACAGATGCCGCAGGTGAGGAACAGCCAGGAAACCAGCGCCCAGGGCCGCACCCAGCGCCCCCAGGCGGCGTCCACCCGCCCCTCGATGAGGGCGGCGACGGCGAAGGCGAAGGCGATCGAGAAGCCGACATAGCCGGTGTAGAGAATCGGCGGATGAACGGCGAGGCCAGGATCCTGCAGGATCGGGTTGACGCCCGCGCCATGCAGCGGCGGCGGCCAGATCCGCGCGAACGGGTTGGAGACGGCGATGACGAACGCCATGAAGCCTGCCGAGATCAGGCCGAGCACGCCGAGCACGCGCGAGCGCAGGCTGGTCGGGATGCTGTTGCCGAACGCGCCGACGGTCGCGCCGCAGAGCGACAGGATCAGGCACCAGAGCAGAATCGACCCGTCATGGTTCCCCCAGGTGCCGGTGATCCGGTAAAGGAGCGGCGTTGTCGACGACGAGTATTCGGCAACGTTGCGAACCGTGAAATCCGACACGACCCCGGCCCACACCAGGGCAAGGAAGGAGAGGCCGAGCATCACGAACTGGCTGATCGCCAGTGCGGGCGCGGTGCGGAGAATCAATCGGTCGCGCAGCATTGGACCGGCGATACCGATGACCGATTGTGCGACGGCAATGGCCAGTGCCAGCGCGAGCGCGAAATTGCCCAGGGTGGGAATCATTCTCCGGTCTCTCCCGTCCGCTCAGCCATTGTTGGATGCCTCGATCTGCGCCGGCGACTTGTCATCCCAGGCGCCGGCATTGGGCGGCGGCCCGAATTTCGGATTCCACTTGCCGGCCTTGCGCAGCGCCATCTCGACATCGCGCGGCATGTAATCGGCGCCATGTTTGGCCAGCACGGTAGAGGCCATGAACTCGCTGTCACCCTTGGCCATCGCGCCAATCGTGACCACGCCCTGCCCCTGACGGAACAGGCCCGGCAATACGCCGGTATAGACCACAGGGATCGAAGCGCGGCCATCGGTGATGCGGAATGTGGTGTAGGGCGCGCCGTTGCGCGTGCCCATCACCACGGTATTCGCCTGCACGATGCCGCCAAGGCGGAAGACACGGCCCGGAGGCGGATGGCGGGCGGCGACCTGCTCGGGCGACATGAAGAAGGACAGGCTGGAGCGGAAGGCGAACAGCATCAGCGCCACCGCGGTGGACAGGCCGATGCCGCAGGCGATCACGATCCAGAGGCGGCGCTTCTTGCGGCTCATCATCACACGGCACTCCCGGATTTCTCGTGCCGACGCGGCTCGACCGCGGCGAGCCTGCGCCGCGCCGAGCGATAGCGGAAGAACGAGGAGATCGAGAGAAACCCGATGATGAGGAGGGCGACGCCGTAGCTGCCGACCACGTAGGGCATCGTATGCTTGACCATGTCTTCAGTTCCCGGAGCGCTCCGCGCGTGCGAGCAGCAGGGCCCGCGTGCGGTTCTCCATGATTCCGCTCGAAATCCGCGCGAGCGACATCGCGATGAAGGCCAGATAGAAGCCGACCGTGCAGATCAGCAGCGGATAGAGCATGGTGATGTAGATCTTGGAGGGGCCGGTCAGGGTGATCGAGTTGCCCTGGTGGAGCGAATTCCACCAATAGACGCTGAACACGATGATCGGCAGGTTGATCGCGCCGACCAGGCCGAGGATCGCGGCCGCACGATAGCCGTGCTGCGGATTGTCGAACGCGCGGATCAGCGCCATGTGGCCGAGATAGAGAAAGAACAGGATCAGCACCGAGGTCAGCCGTGCATCCCATACCCAGTACGTGCCCCATTCAGGCTCGCCCCAGAGCGACCCGCTGATCAGGCAGAGCGCGGTGAAGCCGGCGCCGACCGGGCCCATCTCCTTCGCCGCGATATCGGCGAGCGGGTGCCGCCACACAATCGAGAGCAGTGAGCAGATCGCCAGCGCGGCGTAGCCGTTCATCGCCACCCAAGCCGCCGGCACATGCACATACATGATGCGCGAGGCAATACCCTGCTGCCAGTCGGCCGGAGCGAAGAAGAAGCCCCAGACGAGTCCGACCGTGCAGGTCAGCAGCGCCGTCCAGCCGATCCAGGGGATGATGGGCTGCACCAAGCGCTGGAAGCGGCCGGGATTGGCGAAACGATGCAGCCAGGCCCCGGTTTTCGACGTCGGAACGGCGATCGCGCCGCCTGGCACGTCTCCCGCGTATTCCGTAATTGCTGAACGGTCCATTGATAGATTGTCTAATACGAATTTGAATTTTTGACACCCCCCGCCCTCGCACGCACCCGGTTCCCGCGATCACATCTTGGCGCAGAGCGATCCGCCGCTATGCTGGGAGGCAGAGAAAACGCCAGAATGGAGCCATCCCATGCAGTTCCTCCTGATCGCCCATGACCGGGAAGACGGTCTTGCCCTGCGCAAGCAGGTGCGCCCGGAGCATCTTGCCTACCTCGAAAGCATAAAGTCGAGCATTGTCTTCGGCGGCCCGATGCTGGGGGCGGACGGCAATCCTTGCGGCTCGATGATCGTCTACGAGGCGGCGGACCGCGCGGCGGCCGAGGCGCTGGTCGCGAACGACCCCTATAGCAAGGCCGGGCTGTTCGGCGCGGTCGAGATCCAGGGCTTCCGCACGGTGGTGCGCGACGGCACGCTGACGCCGTGAACTACTGGCTGGTCAAGTCCGAGCCGGACGCGTTCTCCTGGGACCAGCAGGTGGCCAACGGCGTCGAACCCTGGACCGGCGTGCGCAACCACGCCGCCAGGAACAACCTGAAGGCGATGCGCGTGGGCGACCGCGCCTTCTTCTACCACTCCAATATCGGTCGCGAGATCGTCGGCGTGGTCGAGGTGGTGCGGGAGGCCTATCCGGACCCGACCGCCGAGTCGGGCGACTGGGTGGCCGTGGATATGAAGGCCATCGCGCCGATGCCGCATCCGGTCGGCCTAGCCGCGATCAAGGCCGATCCGGCGCTGGCGGACCTCGCACTGGTGCGCCTGTCGCGCCTGTCGGTCGGCCCGGTCAGCCCGGAGCACTGGGCGCATCTCTGCGCCATGGGCGGGTTGCGGCTCTAGCGCAGCGCCCCC
>Ga0315298_1005550_pt1 | contig 17832 bp, 15 predicted proteins | sample WHS_1_MG_FD_203077 | JGI IMG/M metagenome (GOLD analysis project Ga0315298, IMG submission 203077) | Extremophilic microbial mat communities from Washburn Hot Springs, YNP, Wyoming, USA - WHS_1_MG | ecosystem: Environmental > Aquatic > Thermal springs > Hot (42-90C) | place: USA: Wyoming...
TCTGCACAAGGCAACGAACAGATCTTTGGGCAGCGAACGGTGATCCGTCATAGCGATGACCGCGAAGACACCTTGCCGGCCGTTTGGACCTGCACGGTCCCCGCGGCCCAAGGTGCGCCAGCCGCCCTGTTGGCGCGAACAGAGTTCCAGGCAGCGACACTGAGACCTCGGCACCTCAGGTTCGCCGTCTGTTCATTCTAGTGCTAGAGCGCCACCTCCATTTCTTGGTTGGGAATACCTGAGCTACGCTTCGCTCAGAACCGCGGCCGGTTTCGACCAAGGCGCCCCCATATATAAACCAAAGGCGGGAAGATGTCAAGATTATGTGAAGTACTTATGTATACTGCGGCACGGTTCAGTCGTCGCTTGGGGGAGGGTCGGCCTCATCCTACCCCTGTTCCTCGAACCAGGCTAACCTGAGAGATATGGCGGAAGATAGGACGGCCGTTGACAACCCGTCAGAGGCAGTGCTATCATGCGATACGAGCGGGCAGCCAGAGGCCTTGTGGAAGGAGCTTGCGCCCACAGGCCGGTCCAGAGCGCAGCTCGGCGCCGTTCGCTCGTCGATGGGACGTCAGACGCGACGAAGCGCCGGCACTGTCCCTCAGCTTACCTGCTGCTCGGCCCACCTCGCGACCGATACTAGAAGGAAGGAGCAGGGTTAATGGCAACCAAACCAATGACGCTGGCTGAGGAGTACGACCAGAAGTTCGCCACCTCGAAGAAGCTCTACGAGGAAGCCGGCCGGGTCTTCCCCAGCGGGTTTACCCATGATGCTCGACGGCTTAGTCCCTTCCCCGTCTACATGCGGAAGGCGGAAGGCTCAAAGAAGTGGGACGTTGACGGCAACGAGATCATCGACTACGTGATGGGCCACGGTGCTCTGCTGCTAGGTCACAAATATCCGGCAGTGATGGCCGCGGCTGAGGAGCAGCTCAAGGAGGGCACTCACTTCGGAGCTCCCCAGGAGCACGAGATAGAGTGGGGCCGCATGGTCATGCAGCTGATTCCTTCAGCCGAGCGAGTGAAATTCACTTCCTCCGGCACCGAAGCCACTATGATGGCGCTCCGCCTTGCTCGCGCCTACACAGGCAAGTCCAAGATCATCAAGTTCATGGGTCATTTCCACGGTTGGCACGACTACGCCACGGTCGCTGTCAGCGCGCCTTTCAACATCCCGACTTCAGCCGGTATTCCTAAAGAAACACAGAGCACCGTCTATTACGCGCCTCCCGGCGACATCGAAGCCGTCAAGGCGTTCATTGCCAAGGGCGATGTCGCGGGCGTCATCCTAGAGCCGCACGGCGCTAGCATGGGGACTGAGCCCACCAAGCCCGGTTTTCTAGAGCAGTTGCGGAAGGTCACTGCTGAATCTGGAGTGGTGCTGATTTTCGACGAGGTGGTGACTGGCTTTCGTTGCTCCAATGGCGGCGTGCAGAAGGCGTGGGGAGTTACCCCTGATCTCACTACCCTTGCCAAGATTCTCGGCGGCGGGTTCCCCGGCGGGGCTGTGGCCGGCAAGTACGACATCATGCAGCTCCTGGAGTTCCGCAGCGATCCCCCCGACTGGAACCGCGGCCGTCGCATTGCCCACCCAGGAACCTTCAACGCCAACCCGTTGTCGGCTGCCGCGGGCGCCGCTTGCCTCAAGGCCATTGCTGATGGCAAGGCCAACGAGGCAGCAGATAAGATTGCTGCCGAGCTGCGCAACGGGATGAACGAGATTCTGGCCAAGAGGAAGGCCCCGGGCTGCGTGTACGGCGACTTCTCGTTCTTCCACGTCTTGGTGGCTCCAGGTGCCCCTAGCCTGGAGCAGGTCTACAAGTACTCTGGAGAAGAGGCGGCTACCAAGCTACTTGGTGGCATGGGTGCTTTCGGAAACGAAATGAAGAAGGCGTTCCTGTTGCACGGCCTCGATCTGCTGGGTGCCATCGGCATCGTCTCAGCGGTCCACACCGAACAGGACGTCGAGGTTACGTTGAGGGCATTCGACCAGATCATCGCCCGCTTCCAGAAAGAGGGCGCTCTCTAGCCTGATCTCTCACGTGCGAGGTATCGACTGGGCAGACCGACCTGGACAGATGTAATAGTCGGTCTGCCCAGTTTCGCTGTAACTGCGAGAGGGGTTCACGCTGCCGCCTTCCGACTTCCGATTCAATGGGGAACGATCGTCTCGATGGAGCGTGCACTTCATCCAGGCGGCTTTTATGGGGCTTGCCCTTATGCTATAATGCCCAGGCTTTCCAATCAGGAGGAAACCGGTGTTCTCTCCCCTTAACGCGATACTTAGCCTATTCACTCGCGACGTCGGGATAGACCTGGGCACGGCTAATACCCTGGTCATCGTGCCCGGCCGCGGTATTGTCATCAACGAGCCCTCGGTGGTGGCTATCAACAAAAAGACCAAGAGAGTGCTAGCCATCGGGGCAGAGGCCAAGCGGATGGTGGGACGAACGCCGGCCAATATCGTCGCTGTTCGCCCTCTGCGTGATGGTGTAATCAACGATTTCGACGTCACCGAGCAAATGCTTCGCTACTTCATCAATCGCGTCCACGAGCAACTGGGAGCCTTCCCTCATCCGCGAGTGGTTATCGGGATCCCCAGCGGCACCACCGAAGTGGAGAAGATGGCTGTGCACGATGCAGCACGTAATGCCGGCGCGCGTGAGGCGCACCTTATTGAGCAACCGATGGCATCCGCCATCGGAGCGGGGCTTCCAGTCACGGAAGCCACCGGCAGCATGATCGTCGACATTGGCGGTGGGACCACGGAGGTGGCGGTAATCTCGCTGGGAGGCATCGTTCTCTGTCACTCACTGCGCGTGGCCGGCGACGAGATGGACCAGGACATTATCCAATACGCTCGGCAGAAGCATAATCTGCTGATAGGCGAGCGGATGGCCGAGGAAGTAAAGATCGCGGCTGGGTCAGCCTATCCCTTGCCCGAAGAGCGCATGGTGACCCTTCGCGGTCGGGATCTCGTTTCGGGACTGCCTCGCAGCGTAGACGTGAGCAGCGTTGAACTGAGGGAGGCTATCGCCGGCTCTGTGGCCGCTATCGTGGATATCGTCAAGACTACCATCGAGGAAACGCCACCAGAGTTGGTGGCCGACTTGATGCATCAGGGCATCGCTTTGGCAGGGGGAAGCGCTCTCCTGGCGGGACTGGATCGCCGCCTGTCCAAAGAAACGAAGATGCGCGTCTATCTGGCCGACGATCCACTGACGTGTGTTGTGCGCGGTACTGGCGAAGCTCTCAAGGAGATAGAGATCCTGCGCAAAGTCGAGGTCCCTGTCCAATATGCTCGCGCTCCCAGATAGGCAGCCCTTGAGCTCTAGTGTCCGCCACAGACAGCCTGCATCAAACCTTGGGGGCTTGCCACTTTGTCCACACGTTTGGGCTCCTTAGTTCTGGCCTTTGGCGCTGGCCTGCTGATCCTTTTCGTTCTTCGCTTCACACCATTTACCGCCGGTTACAGCCTCGGTATCGATGCCCTTGCCCCGGCAAACGGATTGATCGCTGGCCCGTGGGGTAGCTTCCAGGACCTGGCTCGCACGGTACAGGCGGCAGGGGAACTCAAGGCAGAGAATGATAGACTTCGAGCAGAAGTCGATCGACTTACCCAAGCGGTGGTGCGACTGCCAGAACTGGAGAGAGAGAATGCTGAGTTGAGAGCACAGCTGGCGCTCAAGCAGTCTCAGCCCGGCTACGTGTGGAAACAGGCCGCAGTCATCGGGCGCGAGCCCAGTTCCGTGATGAGGGGCCTAATCATCAATCTCGGCACCAGCGACGGTGTTCAGGTTGGCATGGCAGTCATTAGCAGTAACGGGTCGCTCGTTGGGCGAGTAGTCCGCGCCGGCGCCTCGGCCTCGCAGGTGCTGCTCATTACTGACGTAAGCAGCTCGGTAAGCGCCCTAGTGCAGAGCACCCGTGCGCACGGCGTTGTGAACGGGCAACGCTCAGGCAGTATGCTCATGAACTACATTCGGCAAGGGGAAACCCTCAAGACCGGCGATAAGGTGATCACCTCCGGTGAGGGAGGGACTTTCCCTCAGGGATTACTGATCGGCGAAGTCACCGACGTCCGCCAGATAGACATAGAGATGTTCCAAGAAGCCAAAGTCGATCCATTAGTGGACCTCGATCGGCTGGAAAACGTCCTCGTGATCACCAACTTCCGCCCTCCGAGGCTGGACTAGGAGGAGGCAGAGACGCTCGGCTTCATCGTTTCCGTGGTGGTCATAGCCCTGCTGGGCACCTTGCAATCCGTCCTGGTGTCGAGCTTGAGTCTGGGAGGAGCCAGGGTGGACCTGGCGCTGCTGGTCGTGGTCTGCTGGGGACTGGTTCGCGATCATCGCACGGCGCTGGCGTGGGGCCTGCTCAGTGGTCTCACTCTTGACCTCCTTTCCGTCGTCCCGCCGGGCACCTACACACTGGCACTCTCGGTCTCGGCCGTGCTGGCGACCTTTGGCCTTGACGTGGGTGTCGAGGGAGCTCCGATGCAGGCCGGTGCCGTCGCTTTCGCCACGCTTTGCTACCGGGCACTATTGTACGGCATCCTTCTTGCCAGCGGAGTAGCGGTAGGGTGGGACCTCTCGTTGATGGGCGAGGCTTTTGCCTCTGCTGCCCTCAATGGCTTGCTTGCTCCTTTCGTCTATTGGTTCTTGCATGGTATAAATAAGCGAATACACAGGGACCTACAGCGGGAGCTTCAGTTCTAGCGACCGCAAAGGAGAGCCAGGTGCTGGAGAGTCTATCGGACCGTCTGCAGGATGTCTTCAGGCGACTGCGAGGGAAAGGAAAGCTGACCGAGCGCGACGTGGACGAGGCGTTGCGGGAGGTACGTCTTGCCTTGTTGGCCGCCGATGTCAATCTCAAAGTGGTCAAGCAGTTCCTGGCTCGCGTGCGCGAGCGCGCCATCGGCGTGGAGGTACTGGAGAGTCTCAGCCCCGCTCAGCAAGTGATCAAGATCGTCCACGAGGAGCTGCTCCAAACTCTGGGCGAACACGCCAAGCTCAACCTTAGCGCGATGCCGGCAACGGTGATGCTGGTCGGCCTACAAGGCTCGGGGAAGACGACCACCGCGGCCAAGCTGGCGCTGCAGCTGCGCAGCAATGGGCAACGGCCCCTGCTGGTAGCAGCAGACATCAGGCGGCCAGCTGCCGTCCAGCAACTAGTGACGCTTGGGAAGCAGCTGGACATCCCTGTGTACACCGAGGCTGGCGCTTCTCCTCCCGATATCTGCGCACACGCGGTAAAGCGTGCGCGTGAAACCGCTGCCAGCGTCGTCATCTTCGACACGGCCGGCCGTCTCCACATCGACGAGCCGATGATGGCGGAACTCGCCCAGATCCGAGATAAGGTGAGCCCTTCCGAAGTATTGCTCGTTGCCGACGCGATGACGGGACAGGAAGCTGTCCGCGTGGCCCAGGAATTTCATCGGCTCGTCGGCCTTACCGGGCTCGTCTTGACCAAAATGGATGGTGATGCTCGAGGCGGAGCGGCGCTTTCTGTGCGCGCCGTCACCGGCGTGCCAATCAAGTACATTGGCGTCGGGGAGAAACTAGATGCCCTGGAGCCTTTCCACCCGGACCGATTGGCCTCACGCATCCTTGGCATGGGCGATATGCTCAGTCTCATCGAAAAGGCCCAGGCGTCCTTCGATCAGAAGCAAGCCGCTGCGCTGGAGAAGAAGCTCCGCACGGCTACCTTCGATCTGGACGACTTTCTGGCTCAACTGCAGGAGGTAAAGAAAATGGGGCCTCTGAGCCAATTGCTGGAGATGATCCCGGGCTTCAGCACCATTAGCCGGCAGTTGCCAGCCTCAGCTCTCGACGACAACCAGATCAAACACGTCGAAGCCATCATCCGCTCGATGACTCTGCAGGAGCGCCAGCATCCCGAGATGATAGACGGCAGTCGCCGCCGCCGTATCGCCCGTGGCAGTGGTACTACCCCTCAAGAAGTCAACCAGTTGCTGAACCAGTTCCGCCAGATGCAGAAGATGATGAAGACCATTTCCTCGGGCAAGATGCCAGGCGGTGGCCTATTCGGAGGGATGTTGGGGCGCTAAGTGTCCGCCGGCTACCTTCATCCTAGCTTGCGAGGCTGATTCTGCCACCAGATAATCAACAAGTTGGCGCGCTGTGCGCCCCGAGAAGCCCTTCTGATGTGCTACCCACTGCAAGGCACGACGACGCAGGTCTTCAGGCGGAACACGCAGGCCCCGCCTCGCCGCTAGAGCTTCGCAGATACCAAGAAAGCGCTCCTGGTCGGGCGCCACGAACACTAGCGTGATGCCAAAACGATCGCTTAGTGATAACTTCTCTTCCACGGTGTCCCGCGTGTGGATCTCATCTGGTGCCACCTCGTCCCGATCTCCGAAGCGCTCTCTTACGAGATGGCGGCGGTTAGAAGTGGCATACAACAGCACGTTCTCGGGCATGCTTTCCAGCCCGCCCTCCAATACTGCCTTAAGGCTCTTGTAGTCGGTCTCGTGCTCGTCAAAGGACAAGTCGTCAACGTAGAGGATGAAGCGCAGCTGCCGACCACGTAGGTGACTGACGATCGCGGGTAGGTCGGATAGGTGCTGCTTACACACCTCGATTAGGCGAAGGCCACGGTCGCCATATTCGTTGAGCAAAGCCTTGATCGTGGACGACTTGCCAGTACCGCGGTCACCGTAGAGCAGAACGTTGTTAGCTGGATAGCCGGCCAGGAAATGCTCGGTGTTTTCCAGTAGCAGGGCACGCTCCCTTTCGTAGCCAACCAAGTCCGACAGCCTGATTGGATCCGGTCGTTCAATGCCCGCCAGCAGCCCGCCCTCTCTTGTTCGCGTCCAGCGCAGAGCCCGATAGCGGCCAAAGACGCCAGTGCCGCAACGTCTGTAGTGCGATGCCAAGAGGCCAAGGCAAGCCGACCAATCCTTGCTCGCAGCAAGCTTTCTCTTCAGTTCCAGGCGTTCCTTGCCAGCGGCGCCAACTCCATCCCTATTGATCGGGCACAGTCCCGACCACAATGGCCAGCCGAGGGCAGATGGGTACCTGGCTACGGCCTCGACGCCGCTGGCAACGACCAAAGCCTCCAGGTCGAAGAGTAGACGGAGATTGACCATGTCGCGGCGAGCAGCCTCAACTAGCGCTGGTCCAGCTTCATCGAGCGCCGCAAGCTCGACCTTGCGGCTGAACGGGTTCTCGTCGAGCAAAATCCGGTCGAGAAGGTGGTTCTGCCAAGCGTCTCCCGCCACGGGCTCGCGACCTAGCTCCACCTCTTCTGCCAGCAGCGAAAACAGCTCCGCGTAGCGGCTGACGCATTCGGTACTGGTGCCCTCAGCCAACGACTCCAAGAGCGAAAGCATCGCCTGGCCAATTCTATCTTCCAGCGCACCCCGATACACGGTGAGTGCGCGAGCAGCCCATAAAGCCGCTGCAAACCGCCCGTCGCCCTCCGCGGCGTTGGCTCGGAGCGCGGCAATCGCTTGCTTTTCCACTTTCAAGAACCTCGTTACGATCAGATGCCAACAGGTGTACTGCTAGGATGACAGGCGAATAGTACATCGTGCCGTTCACTGGAGCAAGGATCGTCTTGCACAGTTGTACCTCAGTTCGCGCTCTGCTAGAATGCGCTTGGCTGAAACGGCCACTTGCTAGTGCGGTCGGGGTCGCGGAGCAGCCGGTAAAGTCACTGGCAGTCGTTCCACCCACGGAGGGAGCATGCGTGCTTTCATCACTGCCGATTTCACCCGCGAGGGGCTTGATATCCTAGCTCAGTATCTGGAAGTGAGCACCGGCGGTTGGGGTTTCACCGGTCATCGGCTGACGTCGGAAGAGTTGATCGAGCAGATGGGCGACGCGGAAGTGCTCGTCGTTACCTACGAGCCTGTTACGGCCGCGGTCTTGGATGCTCGCCCAAAACTGAGGCTTATCGGCTGCACCAGGGGTGGCTTGCGTGCCAACATCGACGTGGACGCGGCGACGGCCCGCGGCATACCGGTGATTTACGCTCCCGGACGCAACGCCGATGCTGTAGCAGATCTCACCTTTGGGCTTCTCTTGGCGGAAGCCCGCCGCATCTCCTACACCAGCCATCTGATTCGCACTGGCAGCGAGGGTGGCTGGGATGCTGAAGGAAAAACACCGGTGAAGCGTTTCAAAGGACCAGAACTGGGAGGGCGCGTACTGGGCCTGATTGGCTTTGGCGAGGTTGGGCGCCGGGTCGCCAAGCGAGCCCGAGGCTTCGACCTCAACGTCCTGGTCTACGACCCCTTCGTGAGCCCGGAGGCGGTGGCCGAAGTGGGCGCATGCCTTTCCGATCTGGAGACGGTCCTGAAGGAGTCGGACTTTGTATCGCTACACGCCGCGGTTACCCCGGAGACAAAGGGAATGATCAACCGTGAGCGGTTGGAGCTGATGAAACCCACGGCTTACCTTGTCAACACTGCCCGCGGCGCCCTCGTCGACGAGCCGGCCTTGGTGGAAGCACTCCGCCAGCGTCGGATCGCTGGAGCGGCTCTGGATGTGCTGGCTGAAGAACCGATGGCGCTTGACCATCCCCTGCGGACCTTGGACAACGTCACTGTCACGCCACATATCGGCGGCGCTTCTGATGACATCCCGCGCCGGCACTCGCGAATGATAGCGGAAGACATTGTGCGCTTCCTCAAGGGCGAGAGGCCCCTGCACCTTGCCAATCCCGAGGTGTTGCTGAATTAGCCACTGGCTTTGTCGCGGCAAGTGGCGTCGGCGCGTCAAGACGGCCAAGAGGAAACGCTTCGGATCGGGAATTGGAACGTTTGCTGACGAGAGGAGATAAAGAAATGGCTACGGCAGAGATGCACAAAGCAACACGGTCAGAGGTCGAACAGGCTTTGAGAGAAGAGCTTGCTCGTGTGTCTCGCCTGTCCTACCACCGCGGCCACGTCGGTGGAACAGGTGGCAATATCAGCGCTAGAGTGCCGGGCGAGGATGCCGTGCTGATCACCGCGACCGGCGTTTCTCTCGGCGACACCACGCCTGAAAACATCGTCAAGGTGAATCTGTTCGCCGAAATGTGTGATCCCAACTTTCCCTACCGGCCTTCTAAGGAGACTGGCTTCCATTGCTCGGTGTTCCGCTTGCGGCCGGATGTTGGGGCCATCGTACACGTCCATCCGCCCTTCGCTACTGCTTTCTCCTGCCTCAACGAGCCTCTGCCCCTGGTCACCATCTCGGCGCGGGCCAATCTGAAAGAAGTCCCTTGCGTAGGTCTGGCTCCCGCCGGCTCTGCGGAGTTGCGCCGATACGTGGAAGAAGGCATTGAGGCCCATCCCGGCGTCAAGGCCCTGTTGATGCGTGAGCACGGCATCCTGGCTCTGGGAAAAGACCTCGTAAATGCGTACAACATCGCTGACCTGGTGGAGGACACGGCGAAGATCGCCCACGCTTACCTCACCCTGCGACGCTAGCCCTTGAAACCGACCCGCCGGCGCTTTGGCGAACGAGAGTAGCCGGCAATGGGAGGAGTAGAAGCCAATGAAGGCAGCCGTTCTCTATGGCCCAAACGATCTTCGTCCCGTCGAGGTGGAAACACCTCGCATCGGTCCCGCTGAGATGCTGATTCGGGTCCGCGCCTGTGCTATCTGCGGTACAGACCTGCGGATAGTGGACGGCACCAAGACCCGGGGCATACACTTCCCCTCCATTATCGGGCACGAGATAGCAGGCGAGGTTGCCGAGGTTGGGCCCGAAGTGCAGGGTTTCGCCGCTGGCGATAGGGTGGCGGTGGCTCCAGTCGTTCCTTGTCTCAGCTGCTACTACTGCAAGCGAGCGCGCGAGAACACCTGCCTGCATCGAGAAGCCATCGGTTACGAATACGACGGCGGTTTCGCTGAGTATCTGCGCATTCCCGCCAAAGCGCTGACGGCAGGTAACGTCTACCGCATCCCCGACCACCTCAGCTTCGAAGAGGCGGCCCTGGCAGAACCATTGGCCTGCTGCCTTAACGGCAACGAAATCTCGCGCATCGGGCTAGGCGACACTGTGTTGCTGGTCGGGGCTGGCCCTATCGGGCTGATGCATCTGCAGTTGGCTCGCGCTGCCGGCGCTAGCCTCATCATCGTCAGCGAGCCACTGGCCCACCGCCGCGAAGCAGCCCTCAAGATGGGGGCTCATTACGCGGTTGACCCCAACGAGGTAGACCTGTCCCAGTTCGTGAAGAAGCATACAGACGGGTTGGGTGTGGACCAGGTGATGATGGCTATTGGCGCCAGTAAGGTCGTAAATGGCGTAATCGGCATGACGCGCAAAGGCGGCACCGTCAACCTATTCGCCGGCTTCCCGGGGACTGGGGAGACAACCATCGAGTCGAATATCATTCACTATAACGAGGTCATCCTCACTGGCACTTCATCCAGCGCTCGGCGCCATTACGCCGAAGCGCTTAGCCTCATCGCCAGCGGGGTTGTCAAAGTGAACGAGTTGGTGACCAAGCGGATGTCCACCGAAGACATTCAAGAAGCTGTTGCGACCACACGCCGCGGTGAAGGCTTCAAGACAGTGATCGTCCCCTAGAGCCCTAAGGCCGGCCCAGAATTCACATCTGGCCAGCCAGATACCGGAGGAGCACCATGCTATCGCTCGGCAAGAAGATACGTCTGAGCCGACTGTTCGATTCGCCCACGGGCAGAACTTTGGTTCTAACCATTGACCAGGGTTTGGCGCGTGGAGTAATGCCCGGCATCGAGGACGCACGCAAGACTATCTCCATGCTGGTTGAGGGACGCCCTAACGCCATCACTATGCATAAAGGCTTGGCCCAACAATGCTTCTACGAGCACGCGGGGAAGGTCTCGTTGATAATGAAATGCACTACCTTCTCTGAATTCCACCCCAATTACGACGCCTGGGTGAGCAGCGTTGAAGACGCGGTTCGTCTGGGGGCGGACGCAATCGCGATGGGTGTGCTGGTAGGCGGAGAGCGGCAAGCCGAGATGCTCGCCAATCTGGGCAAGCTAGCTCGTGAGGCCGAGCAGGCGGGCATGCCACTGATTACCCACATCTACCCGAAGGGAGAACTGATCTCGAGGGAACACCAGTACGACCTCGCCAACATTGCCTTCGCGGCTCGCGCCGGCGCTGAACTGGGCGCTGACGTTGTCAAGACCTGGTATACCGGCTCTCCCGATACCTTCGCCAAGGTGGTAGAGGCTTGCCCTGCCAAAGTGGTGGTGGCCGGGGGCCCCAAACTTGACGATCCGAGACAGGTACTGAGGGTGGTGCGCGACGTGATGGACGCTGGCGCAGCCGGGCTTGCCTTCGGACGTAACGTCTGGCAGTACGAGCGCCCGCTGGCAATGATCAGAGCGCTCAAAGTGCTGGTCCACGAGGACGGCACGCTTGAACAAGCAGAAGCAGAGCTAGAGCGGCGATGAACGCTGGCCTCCTGCTAGGGATCGACCTCGGCTCCAGCGGGGTGAAGACTGCTTTCTTCACCGCCCAGGGCGAACTGAGAGGGCTGTCCTTCGTACCCTACCACATCCAACGCCCGAAGCCTGGCTGGGCCGAGATTGACCCTCGGGTCTGGTGGCGTGCCGTAATCGAGAGCCTGGATCTGGCCTGTCGGCAATCCGCTATTGAGCGTCGGCAGGTGCTTTCCGTTGGCCTCAGCGCCATCTGCCCTGCTGTGCTGGCGCTGGACCATCGAGGCGATCCGCTGCGGCCAGCCATCCTCTTCATGGATGTCCGAAGTGCTGAGCAGGCACAGGCCATACAGCACTTGACCCCTCAAGTACAGCCCATCAGCGGAAATCGCTTGATGCCAGGCGCCACGAGCATCACCAGCCTACTCTGGCTGCGTGAGCACGAGCCCGAGGTATACTCCCGGGCAGCGCATTTTGCCCACGCCAATACCTTTCTTGCTTATCGCCTGACTGGTGAACTGGGGTGGGACTGGACCAACGCCTCTTTCAGCAACCTTTTCGATACCGGTGGCAAACGAGACTGGTCAGAGCACCTCTGCAATCTCTTTGAGATCTCGCGGGAGAAGTTGCCCCCGACGATGCCTTCTGCAAGCGTTGTCGGGCGGATAACTAGTGAGGCGTCGACTGCGACCGGTCTGCTGGCGGGTACGCCCGTGGCGATAGGAGCCGCAGATACAGCCTGCTCTGCCCTTGGAGCCGGCGTAACTGAGCCCGGGCAAGTTTTCGAGACAGCCGGGACTTCCGACATCGTAGCCCTATGCTCGAGAGAACCACGCTTCGACCTTCGCTTTCTCAACCGCTGCCACGCGGTCGGCGACTGTTGGCTGCTGATGGGGGCCACCTCCTCACCCGGTGGCGCCTTTGCCTGGCTGCGCGATCAGTTCTGCTGGCCGGAAAAGGAGGCCGAGCGAGCTACTGGCGTGGATGCTTACGACGTCATGTGCGCCGAGGCCGAAAGGACGCCCCCAGGAGCCGGCAAAGTGCTGTTCCTTCCGTATATGTCTGGTGAGCGAAGCCCGATCTGGGATCCTCACGCGCGGGGAGCGTTCGTTGGCCTCTCCCTGGCCACGAGCAAAGCGGAAGTGATCCGTGCTGTCTTGGAGGGAGGCGCTTTCGCGGTGCGACAGAACGTCGAGATCGCTGAGCAGTTGCTGGGCCATAGCATCGAGGAGTTAAGAGCCGTAGGCGGTGGCAGCAAGAGCCCACTATGGTGCCAGATCAAGGCAGACGTCACCGGCAAGAACGTTCGTTCCCTGCGCTTCCGTGAGACAGCAGCTCTGGGGGCCGCTATGCTGGGAGGGATAGCAGCCGGCGTCTACCGCGATTACCACGAGGCCGTTCGTGCGGCGTCCCCGATCGAGGGCGACCTGTACGTGCCGAGGATGGCTGTTCACCGCTACTACAGTGAGCTGTTTTCAGTCTATGAAGACCTGTATCCCTCCTTGCGCGACACGTACCGTCGGCTGTCTGAGATACCCGATTCTCCGCCCTCCTAGCACCTCATGTTGTCTCCCGCTGTGTGCAGCGCCAGACTGAGATCGTGGCCGTATTTGTATGGCTATGCTCTATACTGATAATGGAGCTTTTGTCAGGCATTGCACATTCAGGCCGTTTCATCGACGGCAACGGGGAGGAAGTCACGCTATGGAACGCGCGTTATCACTGGAATTCGTCCGCGTGACGGAGGCGGGTGCTCTGGCGGCCGCACGCTGTATGGGCCAGGGCGACAACGAAGAGGCCGACAGAGCCGCCGTAGAAGCGATGCGCGAGGCGATGGACGGCCTTCACATTGCGGGGACGATCGTCATAGGAGAAGGCGAGCGAGACCAGGCACCGATGCTGTACATCGGCGAGAAAGTGGGGACGGGCGAGGAACCAGAGATCGATATCGCCGTCGATCCCCTTGAAGGCACTAACCTGGTTGCTAAAGGACAGCCAAACTCGATCACCGTCATGGCCGCCTCGGAGAGAGGAGGCCTACTGCATGCTCCCGACGTTTATATGGAGAAGCTGATAGTCGGACCGCCTGCCGCCGGCAAAGTGGACATCAACTTCCCGGTGCGGGCCAACCTGGCTATCATCGCCAACTCCTTGGATCGCGAGATCAAAGACATCACCGTTGCGATCCTTGATCGGACCCGACATGCCGACCTTATCCAAGAGGTGAGAGCTGCAGGCGCGCGCATCAAACTCATACCCGATGGCGATCTGGCAGCGGCGATATCGGCCGCGGTCTCTGGAACCGGGGTGCACGCAGTAATGGGGATAGGAGGCGCACCAGAAGGAGTGCTGTCTGCAGCAGCCTTGCGTTGCCTTGGAGGCGAGATCCAGGCCCGATTCTGGCCCCGTAACGATGAAGAACGCGCTCGCCTAGCTGAGATGGGGATCACTGACAGCAAGCGCGTGTTCCGGACCAATGACCTGGCCAGCGGCCAGAGAATAGTCTTCGCCGCTACAGGCGTGACACACGGTGACCTGTTCCAGGGTGTGGACTTTTTCGGCGGCGGGGCACGCACCCACTCACTGGTGATGGGCGCTGAGAGTGGCACCATCCGCTTCCTGGAGACCGTGCACGTGTTCGACCGCAAGCAGATATCCAGGATAAGGCTCCACTAGAAGTCGGCCAACTGCCAATCGCTGCTGGAAGTATGGTTTCGGCTGGGCCAAGGGCGCACGCCGACTGCCGTGGCAATGGGAAAGCGCTGGCGTTCACGAATGCCAGCGCTTCGTGTAGAATAGGCAAGGGGTGTTGAAGACTCAAGCCGCCCGGCTAAGCCACCTGAGTCCGGCCTGTACGGCTTCCTCTGGGCTTAAGAAGCGCCCCTGTAGATGATGCTCGGGACAATCGCACCAAAGAAGGTAGTTGTTCTCCCAGTGGCCTTCGGCCACGTAGACCCGGCCACATTTGCCCGGAAACCGAATCCAGCGTCCCGACTCAGACGCCTCGAAAGGGACGTGTAATGCCGTGGCGGTTTCCGTCAATCGGCTCACGTTCGAAACCCTCCTGGCAATGACGAGCACGCAATCTGCTGAGTCGACAGACCATCAGGGTACCGTCAGGCACGGATCGCCAACGGTTGGGCAGAGCCGGGTAACAAAAACGGGGAGCCTCGCGTGCCCTCACCACGCTCCGCACCCCGCGCCATCGGCGAACCTTATGCCTGGGCTTCGTGAACTCCCGCAGGCTCCCTTTGAGGCGGGGCGCCGACCGTCCCTAGGAGTTGGGAGGCGAAGTCGCTCAACGAAGCTTGGAAACTACTATAGCACAGGACAAGGCGAATGTCAACCACGACTCATTGGCGCCCATCCGCTGGCTTTCCAAGGAAGACGGAAACAGTCACCGAGGCCTCAAGATATCGGCCCACCTACGAAGGAGCCATGCGATGGCACAAGCACCGATGACTGAGGAGCGCTATCCCTCTCAGATTGCCCGAAGCACCTGTATACTGGGCGTGCGAGTCCACGACGTGACGCTGGACGAGGCACAGAACGTTATCGAGGCATATATCCGCTCAGGCAAGCCGCATTTAGTGGTAACCACCAACACCGAATTCGTGGTGCAGGCTCAACAGAACGAGGTTTTCCGTACCATCCTCAACTCCGCGCCTCTAGCGGTGCCAGATGGACATGGGTTGGTCTGGGCTTCGCCTCTCTTTGGTCGCCGCCTGAGGGCTCACGTTGCAGGCACCGACCTGGTGGAGAGACTAGCCGCCGTCAGCGCCCAGCGAGGTTACCGTCTATTCCTTCTCGGCGCGGCCGAGGGCGTGGCCAGTGAAGCAGCGGCCAGGCTTATGGCCAGGTACCCGGGCTTGCACGTAGCAGGCACCTTTGCCGGCTCTCCTCGGCCCGAAGATGAAGAGGCCGTGCGGTCCGCCATCTCCGCCGCCGGCAAGGTTGACATCCTCCTAGTGGCCTACGGTGCCCCGGCCCAGGAGCTGTGGCTGGCACGTAATCTGTGCTCACTCTCGATTCCCGTAGGGATCGGCGTGGGAGGCGTTTTCGACTATCTTTCCGGGCGCTTGCGTCGTGCTCCGGGCTGGATGAGAAGACTGGGACTGGAGTGGCTGTACCGCTTGCTCCGGCAACCTTGGCGCTGGCGGAGGCAGCTCGCACTGCCAAAGTTCGTGATACTCGTCATCTGGTGGCTACTGCGAAACAAGTGGCGGCGCGGTGGCTGAGTAGCCGCAAAGCGATCACTTAGCGGGGCGCTGTGGAGGCGCCGGGCGATCGTGGCTTTCCCTCGCCAGGACGCCGGATGCTCCACGCGACCCAGCCAACGGCGGCCACCAGCGCAGCCGCCAGAACCGCAAAGGCGACGAGCTTCTGCACTGGGGTTAGCAACAGCGACATAAGCCCCAAGATGATGCATAGCGAGCAAAGCAGTCCCAGCACTACCGTCTGAGGTACCCCCATCAATAGCAACTGATGGGGAAGGTGAGCTGAGTCTCCACCCTTGAATGGCGAGCGACCGGATAGCATCCGCCTGGCGATCACCAAAGCGGTGTCCAGAATGGGAACGGCCAGGACCATCAGAGTCGTTGCCGCTTTCGCCCCGCCAATGATACCCAGAGTGGCAAGTGCATAGCCCAAGAACATCGAACCCGAGGTTCCAAGGATGATCTTGGAGCGTGAGAGGTTGTGAGGGAGAAAGCCAAGGCAGACGCCTGCCAACGCCAAGCCCAGTACCGCAATGGTAATCTGCCCTTGCATAAGCGCTCGCAGGCAGAGCACAGCAGCGGCTATGCTGGAGATGCCGGCAGCAAGGCCATCCATCGTATCGAGGAAATTGAGAGTGTTGATCATCCCTAGGAACCAGATCAATGTTATCGGCACGGCCAAGACCCATGGAATGCTGATCACACCGCCGAACGGGCTCGCGATGCTGCTCAATGTGGTCCCGCATAGTATGGCTACCATGGCCACCACCATCTGCCAACCGAACTGCGGCAGTGGGCGGAGGCGGCGCGTGTCATCAAGAACAGCAAAGGGGCTTATGAGCGCACCACCGATCACGAGCCCGAGCAATCGTGGATACTCGTCGCCATAGCGAGGGAAGAGCAGCAGACTGACAGCAACTGTCAGCAAGAACGCGAGCAGGACAGCATACCCGCCCGTCCTCGGCGTTGGGCTCCTCTGCAGCTCGCCTGGTCGAGGGTGATCCACGAAGGCAGGTCTGCGAAGTCCTATCTGACGCGCCAGGAAGGTCAGCGCGGCTGAGAGCAGAACAGCCAAGGCAAAAAGAGAAACCAAGCTAGGCCAAGGTACGCCGTCCGTGGAGACACCTCCGACAAGCATATTGGTCGGCGGCCTTCGCGGCCAGGGCGCCCATTATGAGAAGTCCCTCACGAAAGAGAACAGGCTCGCCACAGCTTCCTCAACCTGGCTTTGTCGAACAGCACGTCGGAGGCCCTCCACCCAGGCGGCCATCTCCGCGAGGCTGGGTCTCTGTTCTCTGTCATTCGCTACTTCCACCACCCACATCGCATCGGTAGGCACTAGTCTCTCGCTCGCGTAAAGCAGCTCTTCACTGAGCTTCTCGCCCGGCCTCAACCCCACTGTTCGAAGCGGCATAGGAGTCTGACCTGAACGAAGCAGCTCCCACAACCTCTCGGCCACGGAAAGAACCGTGCACGGTGCGCTCAGATCCAGCGTGACCACGGTGCTTTCGCGCGGCGAAGTAGCCGCCGTAAGCAGCAGAAGCAAGGCCTCCTCTTCGGTTATCCAATAGCGGGTCATCGCCGGATCGGTAACCGTGAGCGGTTTACCTTCGCAGATCTGGCGTACAAAGGTCTCGATGACGCTGCCCCGCGCTCCCACCACGTTGACCAAACGGGCACTTACGAGCTTAGTCTGCGGACTCGCATTGGCGTGCGCACGCATGGCCAACTCCATCGCCCGCTTGGTTGCGCCGTAAACATTCGTAGGGTTTACGGCTTTGTCGGTGGAGGAGAACACCAGCCTTTCGACACGGTGCATGGCCGCAAGCTCCAATAGTTGCCAGCCGGCCAGAACATTCACATCCAGGTAGGGCAGTGGACATTGCTCGGCCAGCGGCACGTGTTTGTAAGCAGCAAGATGGAAGATCGTCTGCGGCCGCTCGATCTCTAGCAATCTGCCAACCGCCTCTTTGTCTCTTATGTCGAGCAACACGAACCGCATCGAATCTGAAGCTGACCCTGCCTCTGTCAGGCGGGATTGGAGTTGGAACAGTGAGTTCTCATGGCTGTCGACAAAGACCAAGCGATCGTGAGGCTGCGCAGCCAGCAACCGACTCAGGCTCGATCCGATTGAGCCGCCGGCACCAGTCACCAAGCAGCGCTGGCCAGCAACTGCCGCCGCCAGTGCGATCAGATGCTCTCTCGGCACTTTGGGTCGAC
>Ga0315298_1005551_pt1 | contig 17822 bp, 22 predicted proteins | sample WHS_1_MG_FD_203077 | JGI IMG/M metagenome (GOLD analysis project Ga0315298, IMG submission 203077) | Extremophilic microbial mat communities from Washburn Hot Springs, YNP, Wyoming, USA - WHS_1_MG | ecosystem: Environmental > Aquatic > Thermal springs > Hot (42-90C) | place: USA: Wyoming...
CCAAGTGCGCCGGGATCAGCTGCAACCCCTGCCCCTGGCCGCATGAGGTTGGCCTTGAAACTGTCCAAAAAACTGTGGACCTTTACAGGCGGCAGCAATACTGGTGTGAAAGAAGCCGTCTCCGCCGGCAAATATCTGGGGCAGCTCCTGGAACATCTGGGCAGCTCGGTGTTGGTCGAATGGTACTGGAGGGGAATATCACAGAGATTGGCAGGAATTTTCCAGCATCGGAACAGGGGAATATCAGCGGGCGCCGCCATGACGAGGAATTACGCCAAGTAGCCGAGTTGGTGCGGGGAGTGCTCAAGACTTGGCCACGGGGACAAAGCCCGGAAAAACAAGCGCGCCCCTGATACAAGGATACCTTCAAAAAACCAAAGAACAATATCAGGAGGGAGCATGGCCCGCATCGGCATTCTGACCTGCGCCAACGCCACGCAGGAGTTGGGCTGTTCATCAGTTGTCTGTCTGGCAGACCTGCGCAAACGCCAAGGTTTTTTTGCGGCCTATCCTGCCGAGGAACCTTTGGACCTGGTGGGAATCATGAGTTGTCCGGGCTGTCCGACAGTCTGCGGCTTTGATAAATTGCTCCACCGGGTCAGGGGACTCACCGCCTTCAAAGTGGAAGCCATCCATCTGAGCACTTGTATAAAACATCTCTGCCCGTTTCAGGAGAGATACCAGGCTGTATTGGCCGAGACTTACCCGGGCCTTACCATTGTGCCAGGCACCCACGCCGAACACCTGGAAGCGCGGCAATTCCGGGAACTGGTGCAGGGCTTGTTTGCTCAGCCACGACGCACCATGATCGACGTTATCACCAGCAGATGATCGTTCGCCGCTGCACCCTGGCATGGCTGGGTATATTGGAAGATCACGGTTTCCTGGACCTCACAAGTTGCTGCAGACGGCAATGGGCCAACCAAAGATTGTCGGCCCAGGTGCCGCTCTGATATGGCGGCCCGCCTTGCGGCACAAAAAAATCAGGCAATCCCGGCATCAGCATAGGTGCCTGTCTGTCCAGCGGCGGTTTTTCAATCGCCGTGTGCTTTGACGCCCACGGCTTTAAAAAAGGTATAGCAAAAGACGCCGTCCGCTGCCGTCGTGCGGAGGAGGTCCGCAATGCCGCGGTCGAACGCCTCGGGGGCAGTAAGTCCCTGCCCAATGGCCGCCTCTCGCACTCCTGCGATCATGGCCGTAAAGGTTTTCCGGATAAAGCCCTCCACCAGTGCCGGTCTGCTGGCGTCGGCATACACGTGGCGGGGGGAAACGTGCACTTCCCGGAAGTCTGCCTGCCGCAGCAGGGGATAGAGGGCGCGCCCGATCATGGCATTGCCCCCGGCTCTGGCCTGCAGCTCCACCTGGCACTGGATCGCCCGGCGGGCCAACTCGCTTTCGGGATAAAAGTAGGCGGAGCCGTGGTCGCCTTCGATGACCGTGATGGTGCCGCCGGCTTTTAACACCTTTTTGAGAGCCTTGAGGGCCGACACCGGCTGGGCTAAATGTTCCAGGACGAAGCAGACAAAAACATGATCAAAGGATGCGGCCGCAAACGGCAGCTGCATGATATCGGCCGCCATGACCTGGACATTGGCCAAGCCGGCATCCTGGAGCGCTCGCCTGGCTGCCGCCACGGACCCAGAGGACACGTCCATCGAAATAAACTGCGTCTGGGGGCTTTGTCGGGCCAGGGTCAGGGTCTGGGCCCCTATACCGCAGCCAGCTTCCAGGACCGTGTGTCCGGCAGGATACATGGTATCGCCATGCAACAACTCCACCAGCGTGTTGGCCTGGTCCTGCAGACGCCTTGCTTCACTGCAATCATAACCATGGACATAGCTCTGGTGCAGCACGTTCTTCCTCTCCTGCAGCAAAGAAAACTGGCAAATAATATCATATCGTCCAGGGTGCGTCCAATCATGGGCTAAGCAGGATCCCAGGAGGGCCGGCCCCTCGGCTCAGAGCAGGGGCAACCGATAATTGACGATCAGGCGGCAGTCGTCCAGCGGGCGTTGGCTGCCGCCCCGTTGCCAAACCCGGGCGCACCGCAGCCGGACGGCCAGGTCTTTTAACCGACCGGAGGGCGGTTGCCATTGGACATCAACATCACGTTCGTCTTCATCGGACAGCGGCTGCCGGGTGACCGGGTTGACCCGGTGCCAGCCCCGCACCCAGCGGACAAAGGCCTGCAGGCCCGTCAGGCCGTGGCGGGAGAAGTCATAGCTGCCCTTGAGCAGCAGGGCATGCTCCCCGGCCCGGTTGAAATCCCGTACCTGGACGCTGGTAAAGCCCGGATAGGTGCCCCACCAAGAGTACAGGTCGGCGCCGCCGATGGCATTGAAGGTGCAGGCCAGCGTCAAGACCGCGGCGCGGTAGCCCAGGTCTCCTTGAAGGCCAACTTGCCGGGTTGTGAACGGACGCCCCAACAGGAGCTTGGCACCGGTACTGGCTTGATAGCTGAATTGGCCGGCCAGCTGCAGGGTGAGGCCCTGAGAAGTAGGGGGTCTGAGCCGGGCCTCGGTGTAGAAGATGGCAATCAGATCGGGAGAGTAATACCCCCAGACTTCGTCGGCGCCAGCTTCGGAGGTGAACCTGCCGGAGATCATACCGACGCCCCGGTTGGCCGAGACGCCGGCCGCCCGGGACATGGGGACGAAGCTGCTGCTGTCTTTATATTTGATCCTGGTGAAGTAGCCGCCCTGCCAGGACCATTGGCCCGCCGCCGACTGCGGCTTCCCGGACCGGATCGTGATGGTGTAGGCCTCGAAGGTATTGGGCAGCATGCGCGTATCCGAGCGGTTGATGTAGGGGGTATCGTATTCCCGGCGGAACAGGGAGAGGACGATATCCTCCCAGACTTTGATCTCCCCGTATAATTGGCCGAGGACGTAGATATCTCTCTGGCCCCGCTTCAGGAGCTGGCTGCCGTCCCGCTCCCGGGGGGCGTAGAGCCCGACGGAGGCGTAGCCCACGGCGCCCAGGGCCAGACGCTCCAGGAGATAGCCGGATTGATAAGACAGAGCTCCGCCGAGCGCCCAGGTGGTGCGCCGGCTGCGGTCGTAATTGTCCCGGTGGAAGAAAAAACTCCGAGGTGCCAGAGTTAATTTGGTTTCCCGAAAAAAGAGGGGCAGGGCTACCGGCCGCTGCTCCTTCTCCGCCCGGGTGGGCGCTGCCAAGGGCATGGGCTCGTGGGCTGCGGTCGGCATTGTGGTGGCGGTGAAGATCAGGATGGCTGCCAGGAGGGTTTTCCGGAGGGCAGGGAAAGTCATACATTTCAGGGTGTTTTGCTTGGGGGAGGCAATCTTCGCGAGATTGCCTCCCCCAAACGCCGTTTGGACTTATTTGATGGTAAAGGTGAGGTTGGCAGTTTCTGATAAGACATCGGCATCGGGGTCGTTGGGCAGCGGGGTCCGCAAGTTTGCCGAAATGATGGTAAGGCCGGTTTTCTTTAAGGCGATGGCAGCCTGCCCCTGGGCATCGGTGGTGATTTCATCCTTGCCGTGCCCTTCGGCTTTGAGGCCGATTTTCGCTAAGGGCTTGCCGTCGTAGAGGACTTGGACCGGCAAGCTGTCCCCAACTTTTAATGACAGAGGGTTCTTGAGGGGCACGATCTCCATTTTGGCACCGATGGGTTTGGCAAAGGAGTCGTGCCATTGGAAGAGGTTTTTGCTGTAGGCAATCCCTTTGGCAGATTCGATGATATCTTTGGCCTCCCGCTTGGAGACGTTTTTCCACCCCTCCGGCGTCTTGACCCAGGCCCCGGAATTATAGACTATGGCTACCAAAGCTGGTTCTTGGGCCGTGGGTAAGATGGCCTTGTTCTCCGCCGGTTTGATGCTGATGGCCTGTTCTTTGCCATTGGCGTCAAAGGCCTTAGCCTCTTTCACATATTCCGGTTTGTAGGGGTCACCGCCTTGGCCGTCGTGGCCCCGGAGGACCACCAGCCCGTCGGCCCCTTTCCCCACCCAGGTATCATGGGCCGCGGCGACCGTAGCCAGGCTCAATACCAACACGAGGCACAGACATAGACTTTTTTTCATTTCCTACCTCCTTTTTTTCATCAACCCGGAAGTTGACGGACAGCGGTATAGTGGCGTTGCAGATGCTTAAAATTGGTATTTCAATCCGGCCAGGATATCCCAGGTCGGATACGGCGTAATGGCGATATTGCCGGCCATGCTGTAATAATAATCGCCGGCGTATTTCCGGGGCGTCAGGATGGCATTGAAGACCGCGGTCCAGTTTTTATAGCGGTAGCTGATGCGGGAAAGATAACGGTCGAATTGCGGGCCGATGAGAGTGCCGGTCTCATTGGCGGTCTTCCGCCCCGAGCGGGTCCAACAGACATCGAACACCACCTCTTGTTTGCCGCCATCCCAAGCTTTCTGGAAATCCACCCCCAAGGTGGAGAGATTGTCTGGCTGGCCGATGATGTAGTAGGCGCCAGGGGTAACGGGATTCTTCAGCCGGGCCCGCAGGAGGGCCAGACTGCCATAGATGGTCAGTTCTTTGGTGATAAAGATCTTCAGGTCCAGCTCCACGCCGGTCCGTTTAGAGGCCCCCATGTTTTCGGTCGTCTGGGTGGCGGGATTGAAGACCTGCTCCCGTTGATACAGGGTATTGTAATAGTCCAGATTGATTTGGAAGAGTTTCCACAACAGAACGTTGATCCCGACGTCCCAGGAGTCCAGTTTCGCTACCCCCAGATCAAAATTGGGCCTCTGGACGGCGGAAAACGGCGACAGCTGGCTGATGGCCGGCGACATGAAGCCGGTACCCTTATTGGCGTAGATGTGGATGTCTTCATACGGCGTGATCACGAGGCCGATTTTCGGGCTCCAAATGTCGGGGGAGCAATTGCCCGAATTCTGTTGAAACAGCTTATTATCTACGTTGACATGAAAAATATCGTAACGCAGGCCGCCGATGAGCTTTAAGAAGGAGAAAGGCTTATATTGAGCCTGGGCAAAGAAACCGGTGCCGAAGTAATCAAAATCATAAAGATACCGTGGGGCGGTGATATTGTAATACTTGATGGTATTAAATTCATTGGTCCGTCCCGAATCATAGCGGAGATCATTGCCCACCACGATGGAGAGCTGTTCCCAGGGGCGGTAGTCATAGAACAGCTTCCAGCCGCAGTAGTTTTCCCGGCCGTCCCGGCGGCGCTGCGGCGAGGGAGAGAACGTCCGGGCCGTCTGATTCCAGAGATAGGTGTAAAAAAGGGCCGCATGGAATCCCTCTTCGCCGCCCTGCGGCGTGTAATTGATGACCAGATTGGCGTTTTCCCCGTTGCCGCCGTCCGTGCTGTTGGCCGCGCTTTTCCGGCTGATGATCCCCCGCTGCATCTGATCAATCCTCAGGTAGCCGGGATCGCCCCAAGTGCGGGCTGCATAGTGGAAACGCACCGAGACATCGCCGCCGGCGAACGGCAAGGTGATTTTGTTGAAAAATTGGCCCCGATCATACTGGTTGTTCAGCCGATAGCCGTCCCGGGTATATCCCTCCCACAGCACGAAGGGAACCACCTGCCAATTGGGATTGCTGAACACCCCCACGCCCCGGGCCGTGCCGTAGGAGCCGCCGTAAAACCCGACATTATGGGAGGGATCAGCTTTTTTGGTTTTGATATTTATGACGCCGCCCAGAGCGAAGTCGCCATAGAGGGCCGAAAACGGCCCCTTGATCACCTCGATGCGCTCGATCATTTCCGGCACCAGCCAGCCGATCTCCATCTGGCCATGATACCAATGCAGGGTATTCATGGGCATACCGTCAATAAAGATGGCGACGCCGTTGTTGCCGATGAACCCCCGCAAGCCGATCTGATGGCCCATATCCCCCCGGGGATATTTTTGGATGTTAATGCCGGGCACCTTGCGCATGATGTCCAGGACATCGCCGGTGTAGGGCGTCCGTTGCACCTCATCCCGGGTGATGATATTCACTTGGGCCGGCAATCCTTCCGGCCGGATAGTGAGGCGATTCTGCTGCTCCACGACCCGTTCGCTTTCCACCAGGATTTCATCCAACACCTGGGCTTCGTACGGCTCCTCCTGGGCCCAGAGGAGACCGGTGGCAATGAGAAGAAAGACCAGACTACTACCGAACAAACCTACCCGTTTCATATTCCCCCCTTTTGTCTTGCCGTCCCCCTCTCTGGCTTGTAGAATAATAATAGGGGATGGTACATACGTATCCTCCTGGATACGTTTGATGACTATTCCCGGCTCAGGGCAGGCCCTCCTCGCCAAAGTTGGTCCCTGCCCTGAGGTTTTTTATTGCTGCTTCTACCGGACGGCCTGGCAGCCTCCTAATTCTTTAAGGCAAATTTAATGGGCAACCGGGCGATGCCGGCCCGGGGTTCGCCCTGGACCATGGCCGGCCGCGGCGCCATAGTCATGACCAGTTCCACCGGAGGATAGGTCTTGGGAACCCTGGTGGCTAAAGACAGGGGAATGAGCAGGATGAGCAGATGGCAGAGGATGGAAACAAGGAGACCACCGGCGCGCGGCGCCATTACCATCGCCAAAAACCTCCTTTACCGCTGACTTTAGCCTGCATATCTGAACATTGCCCCCTCCCTGGGTCGAGTCGCTCCATAGTTCTTCTTCAGGAACCGTTAGCGCGAACAAAAAAGGCCATGAAGACTTCTCCCCGTGCCGGGGTAGGTTGCCTTCATGGCCGTCAGTATCGTTTATTCCGTCTTCCGCCGGTGCCGGGCCTTCGAATCCGTCACCGCTTGACGATGAGAAAAATATTACAATCCATTCCTCTTGTCAATAATTTTCAGCAGCAGTCGAGGGCAACGTGCGATTGTTGCCAGAGCCGTCCCCGCTGGTGGGCCAAGCATTTTGCAGGGGAAGATGTGCCACCTCACCTGCCCGCCTCGGCCCTTGTCGGGCAAATTGGGGTGTTTGGCAGGCAATACCCACGCCGCCAGGTGGTGCGTCCGGCTTACCAGCCGAGTTCGCTATGGCTCCCGAGGCGCACCAGATCGAGACAGCCGTCGTCGGTTGGGCGGTAAATGAGGATTAGATCCGGCTTGAGATGACAGTCTCGATGATCCGCCCATTCCCCTAACAAGGGATGGTCAAGGTAGCGAGGAGGTAAGGGTAAGTCGGCACAGAGGTAACGGAGGACCCTTCTCAGAGCAGCGTCCAGTAATTTGCCGTATCTTCCTGACTTCTCGCGTCGGTAATCTTTCTTGAAACGGCGGGTGTATCTAATCGTCCGCATTCAGGCTCGCCAGCAGATCTGCCGTGGACCCCGCCGTCATGACCTCACCTCGCCGCGCGGCAGCCATGGCGGCAATGGTTTCGGCATTGGGCACCAAGGGGGCAAAAGGGAGGGCCTTTTCCTTGGCGATGCGTATCATCATGAGGCGGAAGGCATCGGAAACCGTGAGCCCAATGGACGCCAACACTGCTTCGGCCTCCTCTTTAATCGTTCTGTCAATCCTTGCCCGGACCACCGCATTCGCAGGCATATGATCCCCTCCTTTTTGAGCTACATTATAGCTCAATTTAGGGCCGATAACAAGCCCACTCCTTCGCCTGCCATCCTTAGGAGGCCAGCGGCGTAAACAAGTGACTGGACGATTCCCACCGGTTGCGCTCTCTCCTGCAGAGTTGCCTGAATATGGCAAGGATACCCATCAGACGGCCAGGCACTACAGCCTTGGTCGGGAAGGGACAGCTCAGCAGCAAGAGGCCGGCAAGACCGGATGCAGAAGGTTCGCCGGCTTGCAAGCATAATGGTCTTGAGACTGCAGGCGCGCGGCCTTTCAGAACTGATAGACTAGGGAGAATAGCGGCGTCACCGCGGCCTCGCTATTTTTGCCGGCTACGTCCACCTGTACCCCTATGGCGAAACCTAGTTTCTCGGAATACATATATTCAATGCCCGGCAGGACGGAAATTAAGGCCTCCGGCGGCACATTAGCCTTCTGGCCAAAAAGACGGCCGGCGCCATACGAGCTCAACACCTCGAAGAGGGCAATCCATTTGGGGGTAATGATGTATTCGGCCGCCAGGTTAACAGTGACCACATCTCGGGGATAAATCCGCTGATCAAGGCCGATGCCGTTCTCATCCTCACCCCTTTGGGAATAGGCGGTGCCCATGGAATACCAGACATTGGCATAAAGGACAAAGGGCTTCAGACACTTGGACAGGTCGAAGCCGGTGGTGAAGACGTATGAACCGCCGCCGATGACATCAGCCCCTAAACGGGCCGGATTGGGTCGGCGATAGCGGCCGGTGGGGAAGTCGGCGGTAAATTGCAGGGTAACAGTAGGGATCGTCTCGGTCTCCTTGACGAGTTGGTATTTCCAGGTCAGGCTGATATCCCCAAAGCCCCCGGAATTGGCGGAACGCTCGCCGTTGGGACCCGGCACGTTGACATCGCCGGCCCAGTTGTGGATGTAGGGGACCACGGCAAAGACCTCCAGATTGTCCCAGAGGCCGTAAGTCATCTTTACTTCCCCATAAAACTGCTTAAAATTGCCTCCCGCGCTCTCCCGGCGCCAATTGGGGGTGAGGCTGTCGGTGACAAAACTCATCTGGAACAGGGGTTGGATGGCGAAGCTGGCCTTTTCGGCGGGGACCGCGGTTTCCGTAATGAGGGGGCCAAAGGTGGCCGGGCATGCCGGTTCCTCAGTCGATTGACCCTGCTCGACCCCTGGGGTGGACGCCCAAGACCAAGAGGGGGTGACAGTTACCCAACCCAACAGAAGGGCCAAAAGGACAACAACTTTTTTCATGAGATTCTCCCTGCACACAGTTATTTGCCCGTGGGACGCCGGCCAGCGGTTTGGGCGGACATCGCCTCCGGAGGACCGGCTTGCCCAGCGGCGGTCTGGTCAAAATAGGGGCCAAAAAGGTCCAGATCCAGGCGCAGCATCAGCTGCCCGCAATACTGGCAGACTGCCACGTGGTCATCCAGGCCCGCGATCCTGGTTTCTTGAGCCTGGCAGTGGGTGCACTGATAGTCATACCGGGGCATAGCTCTTTCTCCCTTCACCGCCGGTCATTTTGCTCGAGTGTCCGGTCAAGACCGCTCCGGCGTTTTCCGAACCTGCTGCTGTGGTGGTGCCTGCTGGTGGCGGCAGTTCTGGCAGTTGCCGGCACCGCGGCAGGGCTCCTGGGGTGGCTTCCGCAGGATCCAGCGGTTGGGCTCCAGACCGAGGACCAATTGCCGCGCCGCCACGAGCTGGCGCAGGCCCTCCTGGAGCAGCTCCACCACCGGGGCGGCGACGGCCGCGGCGTCCCGCAGGTCAATGACCACCACGGGAAAAGCTGCCAGTCCAGATTGGGCCGCCCCCAAGATGGGTTCCACCTGCTCCGGGGTAACGTGCCCCAGGGGCACGACCCGGAGGTAGCTGTCCAGGGCTTGGAGATACAATTGAAAACGTCTTTTCATGGTTTGCCTCCCTCGCTGACCTGACGCCGTTCAGCTTCACGACAGTTTAGTTGTTTAAACGGGCTGCCAGGTGGAGCAGGGTCTGTTTGAGGGCCCCCAGCCCGGCTTTGGGCAACATAATACAGGTCTTGTTCTGCCGTTTGCAGAGTTTCTTGACGCACAGGCAGGCTTCATGGCTGTTCACCCCCACGGGGCAGATCACCGCATCGGCCCGCTTCACCAGCAGGGCCAGCCTTGCCTGTCCCTGGCGGAAGTCGCCGTTATGATGGGAGAAGATAGCGCCGAAATCTCCTTCCACCAGCCCCCGGTAGTAGGGAACCAGATTGTCAAAACCGCCCACCAGGAGGATGTGTTTCTGACAGAGGCCGGAGCAGGGTTGACCGGGATGCAGAGGACAGTCCTGGGGCTGGAGCCGGGGACAGTCTGCTGAGATCTGCGGGCAGCTCACAACGGCGGCGCCGGAGGGTTTCCCGGGCCGTTTCGTCGCCAGGGCGAGGCGCTTCTCGGCCTGCTGCCGGGCGGCCCGCTCCTGGGAGAGGAGGTCCTGCCATTGTTTAATCTGGTGGCGCAGGGTATTGTTTTCCTGTTGCGCCTCAGCCAGGGCTGCGCCAGAAGTCAAATGCTGCACTTGCCGTTGTGTCTCCTCCCACTGCCGCTGGAGCCGGCGCTGGGCGACCGTCAGTTCCTGCAGTTGGCGGCGCAGGTCAGCTGTCATCTGCCGCTGCTCCGTCAACTGCTGCCGGCTGCGCTGCAGGCGTCGCGTCAACTCCTGGTTGTCTCGACGCCAGACCTCCACCTCCTTGAGCTCTGAACGCACCTCCGCGGCCTGCAGGTGTGACATCATGTGCACTTCCCCGAAGACCCGCTCCACGATGGCCGGGGGCACATCTATGCGGGTCACGATGGCCCAGAACGCCCCGGCCACTTGCCCCATCTGGACCGCCTCCTCCCAGGCCGGCCAAATGGCCTCACCTTCATACTCATCCAGGCGCCTTATGATCCCCCGGTATTTTGCCGTGAAATACTTTTGCAGGTCTTTGGCGACGGCCGGCGAGGTCTGGCAGGCCCGGATCAGCCCGGTATGGAGCTCGTAGGGCGTCTGGCCGCCCTCATACCCCCAGCGCCGCGTCAGCTTCTGCAGCTCCCTGAGGCTCAGGCAGGTGCCGATGATGGGGCAGAGGAACTCGCTCAGGGAAGCCAGCGGCCGCCGGAGCCGTTTAAAAACCGTCATGACGAACCTCGTAGTAGCTGCGGCGCCGGGCAGCCGGCGGCCTCCGGCCACCCGGCGCGGTTTCGTTACTTAGTTTCCATCCGAAAAGCCCTTATTCCCTCTCCCCGCCCCACGGGGAGAGGGTTAGGGTGAGGGGTATAAAATAATTTTTTTCCGCTAGTTATTCGGGCAAGGCTTCCAGAATTTTCGGCAAGACTTATGGCCTAAAAGCCGTTTCCGGATGCACACTACTTAACCTCGGTTTCGGCCCGCACATGGCCCACATGGCTCAAGACATCATGGAGATGCTGGTCCATATCCCGGAGGTGATCCAGGAGATCCCGGACATTCAGGGTCTGGTCCAGGTTGGCCAAATCTTTCGTCATGTGCTCCACATCCTCGTGCAGATGCCGCACATCCATCTCCAGATGCAGCAGGTCATCAATCAATTTGCCCATGTTGCTTCCTCCTTTGTCGTCATGAATCAAAAATGAATGGCGTGGTCCGGCATGGCTCAGCGGCCTTCAGGGCTGCATCTCCAGACCCAGATGCGGCCATGACGTGAGGATATCCTGCAGACGCCCCTCCACCTTGGTCAACCGGTCCTGCAAAAGGCGGGTTGCCGGGTTGTCCTGGAGTCCCTGGACATCTTCGCAAAGCTGCCGCAGATAGTCCTGCCCTTTTTTGAGCTCCTCTTCCATGGCCAGCAGTTCAAGAATCATTTTCAGCATGGTTATCCCCTCGGCTGTCGTCACGGTTCGGCTCTATTGCTCCGGGTTTGGATGGCTTAGGCTTTGGTCCGCAACCTCAGGCCCACTACTTTTGCCAGGCCAGCCACCAGGAGCCATACGGTGCCGGGCAGTGGCACTGGTGTCACAGCTACGTCAAACCAGGTTTGACCCTCTAGATTGGCGACGATCTGCGGCCTGATTATGTCCCGGAAATAATTTCTTTGGGCAGGCGTGGCCGTTCCGGTCTGCACCGCGGTCCGGTAAGCGAAAAAATCCCAGCCAGCGACATATCCAGGCGCGGAACTAACAGGCGAGAAACGGTAATTGTTGTAATGACTGTCAACTCGATAGATGTTGCCTTGATAAGTGAAGTTGTACCAGGCGTCCTGCAGGGTTAACTGCGGACTGGCGGTGATGGGATCGGCGTAAGCAAAATTTACTCCTGCCACCCAAGTCATTTTATCCACAAACAACTCTTCCGGACCGTGGGTGTTCCAACCGGTGGTAATGGAGATTTGATGGCTGTCAAATTCACTGAGGGAGAGAAAGGTGCCAAAAGCCTGGAGGGCCCGGAAGGCCGTCATAGCGCAAAGGCACGCTTTATTACCTTCCCACATAAGTCCCCCGCCACCTGGCGGGGTCACGAGGGTATAATGGTTCCCATCCACCACCACGGTGCTTTCTGGCGCCACGGTAATGGTGACCGCCCCCGCCAAGCTGACGGTCAGGATCAGAAAAAGCGCAACCTGAAACAACATCAGAAACCTTTTCATACCAATCGCCTCGCTTTCATCTTTGAGCATATTTTTCCCTGTCATAGTCGATAGTTCTTGGTTCGGCCGGCCGCCAGCAGACAGGGGTTGCCTGGCACGCCTTGGCCGCCACGCCTCAGGATTTGGGTAGTATCCATCCGGAAAGGCCCGAGTTGAAAGGCGCGTCCATCGGTGCGTCTATCCTAGGGGCTTGATTTATCAAGCCCTCAGACGGTTCGCCGCCTAGGCAGCTTGAGTTTCCGGATGGGCATTAGATAGTATTGTCAATCCCTCCTTTCTCCCTCCCTGGCAGGCTCTCGAACCGGTCATCCATGATTGAGTGGTTGGCATCCTTGTGTTTGCCAGGGCATAGTTGTCCTGTACATCCCGGACAATAACAGCCTTTCTGCCAGAGGGCGCGGTAGAGGAGATACAGGGCTCCCACGACAATGGCGCCGATAAGCAGGATGTCTACCATGCGGGTTAACCTCCCAGGCCCAATAGTCTGCCCCCCTGATAGATGAGCAGGGCCGTCAGGTAGCCCGAACCCAGACCCAGGACCACGGCCAGGCCGAACCACTTCCAGGTGCCGAATTCGTGTTTATAGGCCACGGCCGTCACCAGACAGGGCATATAAAACAGGGTGAAGACCATGAAGGCCAGGGCCCCTAAGGGGGTGAACTGCTCCCGCAGCCGTTCCCGCCAGGAGCCGGTCTTCTCGTCCTCCTCCGGGGCCAGGCTGGCCACGCCGAAGGTGCTCACCAGATTGCTGCCGGCCTGCAGCAGCGCCGCGCCGAAGGAGGTCCCGATCTCCGTCACGTCTTCCAGAAAGGTCGGCGCTTCCTTTTCCTTTTCTTCCACGGCATAAATCTGGCCCATGGTGCTGATGACCACCTCCTTGGCCAGGAGCCCGGAGATCAGGGAGGCGCCGGCCTCCCAGCTGCCGAACCCGAGGGGTTGAAACAGGGGCGCCACTCCCTGGCCTATTTTTCCCAGCAGGGAATCCTGTTTCTGTTCCACCCCCCAAGGAAGATTGAGGAGAAACCACATGAGCACGGCAATGGCCAGGATATAGGTGCCGGCCTTGAGGAGGAAATGTTTGCCCTTTTCCCAGGTGTGGAGCAGCAGATGCCGCAGGCGAGGCAGCCGGTAAGGCGGCAGCTCCATGATAAACAGGGGCGCCTCCCCCCGGAACAGCACCCGCTTCAAGGCAATCCCCAGGAGCATGGCCAACACCAGACCCAGGACATACAGCCCCCAGATCACCGTCCCGGCCTGGTCCGCGAAAAACAGACCGGCAAAGAGGACATAGACCGGCAGCCGGGCACCACAGGACATAAAGGGAATCAACAGCGTTGTCAGGACCTTGTCTTGGGGATTCTCCAGCGTCCGGGTGGCGTAGATGGCCGGGACATTGCAGCCGAACCCCAGGAGCAGCGGAATGAAAGATTTGCCGTGCAGACCCAGCAGGTGCATGGCCCGGTCCATGACAAAGGCGGCCCGGGCCATATAGCCGCTGCCTTCCAACAGGGTAATGAAAAACATCATGGCAAAGATCAGGGGAATAAAGGTCAGGACCATACCCACGCCGCCGATGACGCCCTCCGTGGCCAGGGACACCAGCCAGGCCGGGGCCGCCAGGGCCGTCAGCCCTGCCGCGGTCCAGCGGGTCAGCGGGCCGCTGAACACCTTATCCACCCAGTCCACGAAGGGATTGCCCAGGTCAAAGGTGAGTTTGAACATCAGCCACATGATGCAGAGAAAGATGGGAATCCCCAGAACCCGGTTGAGGACGATGCGGTCGATCTTTTCCGTGAGCTCCACGGCACTCCAACGGGGGTGGCGTACTACCTCCCGGGCCACCCCAGCCGCGGCGCCGTAACGGGCTTCCGCCACCAAACCTTCCAGATCGTCGTCATGGCCCCGGCGCAGATGCCGGAGGGCCGGTACGGTCTGCTGCCAGGTCTCCACCTCCGGCCCCAGATTGGCCGTCCGCAGGGCAGCCTGATCCCCTTCCACGATCTTATAGGCCAGCCAGCGCAGGGGATAACGCTGGGCCAGAGCGGGATGCTGGGCCAGCAGAGAGGCTTCCAGACTCTGGACCGCCTGCTCCAGATCGTCGTGGTAAGCCAACTGCCGGGGCCGGCGGGCACCGCCGTTGCGCCCGGCGGCCACGGCTGCAGCCAAAAGCTCCGGCAGTCCTTCCCCCCGGGTGGCCACCGTGGGCACCACGGTGACCCCCAGGGCCTTCTCCAGGGCCGGAATGTCGAGGTGCAATCCCTTTTTCTGGACTTCATCAAAGAAATTCAGGGCGATGACCACCGGTCGGCCCAACTCCAGCAGCTGCACCGTCAGGTAAAGGTTCCGCTCCAGGTTGGTGGCATCCACCACGTCAATAATGACCTCCGGGCGTTCCTGCACCAGATAATCCCGGGCAATAACCTCCTCCTGGGTGTAGGGGCTGAGGCTGTAGGTGCCGGGCAGGTCCACCAGCCGCAGGGGCTGGCCGTCATGGACCATCCTGGCCTCCCTCTTCTCCACCGTGACCCCGGCCCAATTGCCCACCTGCAGGCGGCTGCCGGCCAAACTGTTGATGAGGGTGGATTTGCCGGTGTTGGGATTGCCGGCTACGGCAATGGTGATCGTTTCTGCCTGAGAGGCGCTCCCGGTCTTCATGACACCACCTCCACCAGGATGCCCTCAGCTTCACTGCGGCGCAGAGACAGATGATAGTCCTTGACGATGACATCCACGGGATCTCCCAGGGGGGCAATCTTCTCCATCTGCACGACTTCGCCCACCACCATTCCCATGTCCATGAGGCGGCGTTTCCGGGGACCGGTGATCTGTAAACGGATAATGCGGCCCCGTTGACCCAGGGGAAGATCAGCCAACTGCAGGGTGCTCATGCTCCTCTCCTCCGGACCAGAATTTTGGCGGCCACGCCCCGACCCAAGGCCAGCCGGCTGCCGTTGACCTGGAGAAGCACCAACCCACAGCCCGGGTTGTGCAACATTCTCAGGGCCAGACCCGGTCGCAGACCCAATGCCCGCAGACGTTGGTGACAGCCGGCGCCCTGACCAGCAGTAAAGCCGATAATCTCCGCCTCTTCCTGGGAGGCCAGCTCTGGCAGAGAAATCACCTTGTCTGGAACCGCCACCGTTGCCCCTGGAGCTGACATACTCAGGGTCAGCGGCCCGCTGGCGGCGCTGGCCCAAGCCGGCAGGCCTAAGGCGTCAAACCACAGCCAATCCTTCCTTGCCATACTTCTTCTCCTTTACTGATGAGATAAAGACTCATTCTCAATATATCTGCAAAAAATTATTACTTCAGACCCCGACACCGAGCACAGAGGCCAAAGACCTCATGGCGGCTGCCCACCACCAGAAAACCCTGTTCCCGGCCCGCAGCCACGATATCACCCCGGTCATCGCGACGGGGCAGCTCTAAGCGCCTGCCGCAGCGCTGACAGCACAGGCAGAGGCGATGACCGGAGCAAGGAGAGGGCCAGGGCGGGGGAGGTACTGGCCCCGGGGTGTTGGGGGAGAACAAGGCCGGTATTGGCCAGGGGAATTTTAAACGTATCATCAGGACTCTGGCGACGGCCAGGGCCGCCGCCCTCCTATTTAGATTGAGACTCTATATCAATATCTGCCGAAAAAAATATCAGAGCCGGCCAATTATTTTTGGGCCGCCTGACACTCCGGACACAGCCCGTAGATTTCCAGGCGATGGCCGGTGACCGCAAACCCGTGGGCCGCCGCGATCTCCTGCTCGGTCGCCACCACGGCGGGATGACGGAACTCAATGATCTTGCGGCAGCCCAGACAGCGCAGGTGGCAGTGGTGCTCATGACCATAGATGTGTTCGTAGTGCATATGTCCGTCTTCATAAAAGACTTCCTGGACCAGGCCGCTTTCCACCAAGAGGGCCAAAGTACGGTAGACCGAGGCCCGGGAAGCCCGACTGCCCTTGTGGCGCAGGCGCATGATGAGACCTTCCACGTCGAAGTGCTCATGTTCGGCAAAAACTTCTGCCAAAATGGCCTGGCGTTCCGGCGTCAGGCGCATCCCTTTCCGGTCGAGAAATTCCTGAAAGACTTCCTGTTCGTTCTTCATGGGCGGTCGTCCTTCATGAGATAGAGAATCAATATCAATATAATTAAATCCTGTCAAGAAAAAAATTACCCCCTGAAACAATCATCCCTCCGGGATGTAGGCCAGGTTAACCAATCCAGCAGATTCCACGGAAAATTGGAGGAGCGAGATGACGTTGGTCCATACAGTTTCAACGGCCCCGCAGTACTCTCCGAACTCAGCTCTGCCACCCCGGTGCCTTCTGCCGGCATCATGGCCAGGATAAATTGACAGGGTTGATTGTATGGTATAGTATTACTTAGTATGAATAATTCTGGGGAGGTGCTGGCATGAGAACGACGAAAATAATCTCGGTATCCCTGATGCCAGATTTTTTGGAGGAAATCGAAAAAATCGCCAAGGCGGAAAACCGGACCAAAAGCGAGCTGGTCCGGGAAGCCCTCCGCCGGTATATCGAGGATCGCCAATGGGAGCAGTTAATCCGCTATGCCCAGGTTAAGGCGGCAGAAACAGGCCTGGCCACGGAAGAGGAGATCCAGCGCTTGGTAGACGAATTTCGTGGCGCCCAGACCCATGCTTAGGGTGGTGATAGATACCAACGTCTTTATTTCCGCCCTCTATCTGCCCGCCTCCAAGCCGGGCACGGTCGTCTTGCTGGCCAGGCGGCACCAAATACGTAACCTGATAGCTCCCGCCATGCTCCGCGAGGTTGAACGGGTCCTGCAAGCAAAGTTACGGTGGGATCAGACCAGGGCCAGAGAGGCGGCCCGCCAAATAGAAAACTTTTCAGAAGTGGTACAGCCCCAGGAACGCCTCACGGTGCTCGCCGACGAGCCCGACAATCGCATCCTGGAGTGCGCCGTGGCAGGGCAAGCCGCGGTCATTATTTCCGGAGACCAGCATTTGCTCCAGCTGCGCTCATATCAAGGTATCGCTTTTCTGCAACCAGCCGATTTTCTGAGCCAGCCATCATGCTGGCCGACCGAGGGCGTCTGTTAAAAATGCACCGCCAAGCAATGGCATGATGGGGGTATCCATTAAGGCCGGGGGGTGCGGTCGATGTTGTTCTTCTGAAGCCAATTGAGCAGGGTGGCGGTGGACACCTGGTAGCGGGCCGCGATGAAATTCAGCCGGGAGCCGTTTTTCAGAAGGGCCTCGATCTCCGGCCGGTAGGGGTCCAGCTTACTCTTGCCCGGCCCCTTGGGGCGGCCCAGTTTGACGCCGGCAGCCTGCCGGGCCTGGAGGGCCTCCCGGGTGCGGGCTGAAATCAGATCCCGCTCGATCTCGCTGAACAGGGCCATCATGGTGAGAAAGACCTTGCTCTCGATGCTGCCGTTCAGGGTCCAGGCCCCTTTGACGGCATAGACGTTGACCTCCCGCCGCCGGAGTTCGGCCAGCAGGTCCAGGACGTCCAGGGTGGAGCGCCCCAGCCGGGAAAGCTCCGGCACGATGAGCCAGTCCCCGGCCTGCAAGTCCGCCACGACCCGGGCGATCTCCCGCTGGCGCCAGGTCTTGGCGCCGCTGGCCTTCTCCTCCAGCCACTCCACCGGCCCCAACCGGTGGTCGTTGGCGTAGGCCAGGATGGCGGCCTTGTTCTTGTCCAGGTCCT
>Ga0315298_1005552_pt1 | contig 17821 bp, 12 predicted proteins | sample WHS_1_MG_FD_203077 | JGI IMG/M metagenome (GOLD analysis project Ga0315298, IMG submission 203077) | Extremophilic microbial mat communities from Washburn Hot Springs, YNP, Wyoming, USA - WHS_1_MG | ecosystem: Environmental > Aquatic > Thermal springs > Hot (42-90C) | place: USA: Wyoming...
GAAGAAATCCTGGCCTATGCCCGGGCGCTGCGCGGCCGCCGCGAGAAGATGTACTTCGGCTACTCGTGGCATGTGAAGGAAAGCCGGTTTCCCGAGTGGCGATCCGCCGCCAAGTTGAAGCAGGGCCTCGACGAGGGAATGAAGGAGGCGGGGCTGGATTACATCGACCTGTGGCGCATCAGCCTGCTGACCGATAGCCACATGCACAGCGATGCCGAACTCGACGAAGTGGCCGCCGCGCTGGACTGGGCCAAAAAAACCGGCCGGGCCCGCTTCGTCGGCGTCTCCTCCCACGACCGGCCCCACCTCAAAAAGATGATCGAAACCTACCCGGCCCAAATCGAGGTCATTCTCACCCCCTACACCGCCAGAACCAAGGTGGTGGACGACCCCAGCGGTTTGTTTGCCGCCATCCGCAAGCACGACGTGGGCTGGTTCGGCATCAAGCCCTTTGCCAGCAATTCCATCTTCCAGGGAGACGGCTCCCCCCACAGCCCGCACGCCCAGGCCGATAGCCAACTGGCACGCCTGACCCTGCGGTACATTCTCTGCAACCCGGCCATCACCGCGCCGATCCCAGGCCTGATCACCGTCGAGCAAGTGGACAACGCCGCTCTGGCCGTGCTCGAACGCCGGCAGTTGGATGTCCAAGAACACGCTCGGCTGGAGGCGGCCACGGACCGCGCCTTCGCCCATTTGCCGCCGCGATACCAATGGCTTAAAGAGTGGGAGTACATTTGACCCGGCCATGCGCGTGTGCCACTGCTTGCCGCCAGGCAAGCCGTGCAGGCGGCAAGCCGTCGCAACCGCAGCACGGCTTCTGCGAAGCCGTGGCACACCTGTCCACTTTTTTCTTTTACTACTGGGACCGCAGAGGTAGGGTATCCCTCTTGCTCTTGGTCAAAGAGGTCCCGCAAGGGCGGAGCACGAATCGTAGCAAAGATTTTTTCACACCGCGGCGACTTTCCGCCGTGGCAACATGCGTGGCGTTTGCAGCAAGGGCCGTGGAGGCGCCAACAGTGTCAGGCAGGCTCCACACGCACGGCACATACCTTGTATTCGGGGATTTTGGCCACCGGGTCCAGAGCGGCGATGGTCACATTGTTGACGTTCTGGAGGCCGGGGAAATGGAAGTTGCCGAACACCACGCCGGGGGGTACCCGGTCGGTGATTATCGCGTGTGCCACCATCTGGCCGCGGCGTGATACGACGCGGACCGTGGTTTTCCCGTCGAGCCCGATCCATGCCGCGTCTTCGGGACTTATCTCCACGGCGGCATTTGGGCAAACGGCCAGCAGCCCTGGCACACGGCGAGTCATTTCCGCCCCGTGCCAGTGGTAGAGGACGCGGCCGGTGGTCAGGACCAGGGGGTACTGGTCGTCTGGAGCCTCATGCGGAGGGAGGTGCTCGACGGCATGAAACAGGCCCTTGCCGCGGGTGAAGCGGCCGACGTGCAAAATGGGGGTGCCGGCATGGTCCGGGCCGGTTACTGGCCAGTGCAATGTCTCGCCGCGCTCCAATCGCTCATAGCGGACGCCTGCATAGATGGGGGTCAGCGCGGCGATCTCCTCCATGATGGCTTGAGGCGACGCATACACCCACCCGCCGTAGGGTCCCGCGGGCCGGCGACCTTGGCGCCGCAACAGCTCCCGGGCCAGGCGCGTGACGATTTGCCAGTCGGGGAGGGCTTGGCCCGGCGGGTGCAGGGCCTGGCGGACCATCTGCACGCGGCGGTCGGTATTGGTAAACGTGCCTTGCTTTTCCGCCCAACTGGTGCCTGGCAACAGCACGTGGGCCAGGCGGGCGGTCTCCGAAGGGAAAATCTCCTGCACCACCAGGAATTCGCACGCCTCCAGACAGTGCCGGACGTGGTTCAGGTCGGGGTCGGTCATGGCCGGATTTTCGCCCACCACCACCAGCGCTCGTACGTTGCCGGTGCCGGCGGCGGAAATCATTTCCGTCACCGTCAGCCCCGGCGTTTCGGGCAGCGCCCAGGCCGAGGCGGGGGAGTTGGCTTCGGCTTCCAGTCGCCAGGCCTCGGCGAACCGTTGGCGTACGGCCGGGTCGCTTACACGCTGGTAGCCGGGGAAAAAGTTCGGCAGGGCCCCCATGTCGCAGGCCCCCTGGACGTTATTCTGTCCGCGAAGCGGGTTCACCCCGCCACCCGGGATGCCCAGGTTGCCCAGGAGCATCTGGAGGTTGCCTAGGCTCAGCACATTGAGCACTCCCGTGGTGTGCTGGGTGATGCCCATCGCCCAGACGACGGCCATGGGGCGGTTGCGGGCCAGGAGTTCGGCGGCCTGGACGATCTGCGCAGCGGGAACTCCGGTTATCTGCTCGACCCGCTCGGGGGTATAGGCGGCTACGGTGCGGCGGAACTCTTCGAACCCTTCGCAGCGCGATTCGATGAAGGCCCGATCCTCCCACCCCCGCTCGAGGATCACCTGCATCAAGCCGTTGACCAGGGCCACATCGGTGCCGGGGCGCTGGCGGAGATGCAGGGTGGCGAACTCGGCGAGGTCGATTTGACGGGGGTCGGCCACCACCAGTTTCATGCCGCGGCGGAGTACCGCCTGGCGGATCCGCGCGCCGAACACCGGGTGCTGCTCGGTAGTGTTGGAGCCAATCAGCAGCATAGCGCGGGCCTGTTCGGCCACGTCGTCCATGGTGTTGCTCATCGCCCCGGAACCCAGGCAGGCCGCCAGGCCCGCCACGGTCGAAGCATGGCACAGCCGAGCACAGTGATCCACATTATGCGTGCCCAGCACCTGCCGGGCCAGCTTTTGCACCAAATAGTTTTCCTCATTGGTGCATTTGGCCGAGGAAAGTACGCCGATGGCATCCGGCCCCGATTGGCGGGCGATAGCGGCCAGGCGCTGGGCCACGATTTCCAACGCCGTCTCCCACGGGACCGGCATCCAGGGGCCGCGCGGGCCCGGCTCACCGCGCTTCCCTTCCAAAACTTCCTTTCGCACCAGGGGCTGGGTGAGCCGATCCGGATGATGCACGAACTCGTACCCGTACCGCCCTTTGACGCACAGGTGGCCATAGTTGGGCCCCACCCCGAAGTCGGCGCTCACCCGCACGATCCGCCCCTGGCGCACATGGAGTTCCATCTGGCAACCCACGCCGCAATAGGGGCAGGTGGTGGCCACACGCTTCTCGGCCATGCCCCGCCCCACCGAAGGCTTATCGTCCAGCGCCCCGGTGGGACACACCGCCGCGCAGGCACCGCACGATTCGCACCGCGCCTCAAGCAGTGGGGCGTCGGCCCCGGCGATGATGCGGGTGGCTCGGCCACGTTCAGCCACTCCCCATACGAACCGGCCTTGAATCTCCGCACATGCCCGTACGCATCGCGTACACAAGATGCACTTGTTCAGGTCCACCCAGAGGAAGGGATTGGGATCGCTATCGACGCGGAACCGGGATTTGCTCGCGGCCCGCTCCGGCGCCCGGACTTCGTAATACCGCAGCCACCGCACGAACTCCGTCGCTGGCCGATCCTCCGCCGCGTATCCGGCGTCCTCATAGTCTTCCAACAGCAACTCCAAAATCTGCCGCCGCGTTTCAATCACCAGGGGCGATTCGGTCTCAACCTGCAGTCCGTCGCAGACCGGCAGGGTGCAGGAGGCGGCCAGGGTGGCGTGGGGCTTCACCTCGACCACGCACAGCCGGCAGGAGCCGACCGGCCGCAGCCGCGGATGATGGCACAGCGTGGGGATTTCTATTCCCGCCCGCGCGGCGGCTTCCAGGACCGTCTCTCCCTCGCGGGCTTCCACTTGCCGGCCGTTGATGATTACAGCCACCGACACCGCAGCACCTCCCGCGTTACCTCAACCCTCCCCGAAGCAGTCGGGAAAGCGGGCCAGCGCCGAGCGGATGGGGTTGGCCACCGACATGCCCAGCCCGCACAGCGACGCCCGCTGCAGTAGATTCGCCAGACGTTCCAGGCGCTGGCGGTCGCCTGGCTGCGGCCGGCCCGCCACCATCCGATCCAGAATCTCTCGCGCATCCCGCGTGCCGATCCGGCACGGCGTGCACTTGCCACACGACTCGCTTTCGAAGAAATGCAGTAGTTCCCGGAGCAGTTTTACGGGCGAGACGGTCTGGTCGCACACCAAAAACCCTCCGGAGCCCAGCGCTACCCCCTGGCGGATGGAATCGTAGTCGATAGGCACATCGAGCTGCTCGGGCCCGGCCAACGTACCGGCCGCCCCGCCGGTCAACGCACAGCGAAACGTGGACCCGGGGCGCATCCCGCCGCCAAACTGCTCGATCATTTGGCGGAGCGTGAGCCCGTAGGGAGCTTCGAATAATCCCCCGCGATTCACATCGCCCACCAGCGTGTAGAGCTTGGTGCCCGGCGTCTTCGGGTTTCCCAGCGAGCGGTACCACGCCGCCCCGCGCGCCACGATATGCGGCACATAGGCCAGCGTCTCGACATTGCTGACTGCTGTCGGCCGGCCGTTAAGGCCCGAGGTGGTAGGAAACGGTGGCCGCGGCCGCGGTTCGCCCCGCTGTCCCTCCAAGGATTCCAGCAGGGCGGTCTCCTCGCCGCAGACATACGCCCCCGCCCCCCGGTGAACATGCACGGCAAAACGGAAATCCCCTTGGCCCGGCCTGTCCGAGAACCACCCCGCCTGACGAATCGCCCGAAGGGTCTCCTCCACCCGTTCTACCTGTGCCGCATACTCGCCCCGAATGTACAACAACCCCTCGTGGGCGCCGATGGCATAGGCCACGATGGCCATCCCTTCGAGCACCAACTCCGGGCGCAGGTCCAAAAGCACGCGGTCTTTGAAGCTCAGCGGTTCCGATTCATCGGCGTTGCAGACCACGTATTTGGGCTCGCCCGGTTCGGCCGCCACCAGCCGCCACTTGCGCCCCGCGGGGAAGCCGGCCCCGCCCCGGCCGCGCAGCCCCGAGGCCTCCAACTCCGCCAGTACCTCCGCGGGCTTCATGCTCAGGGCCCGCGCAAGCCCGGGCATTTCGATCGTCGAACGACTCGATTCCTCCCCGGCTGGCAACAATACGCGGACCTCGCCCGGCCGAGGCCGGCGGTAATCCGCCGTCTCTCCGCACCAGCCCACCGCCAGATCATCCAGCCGGTCGGGCAGCACCGGCCCAACCTGTTCATCGCGCACCAGCACTGCCGGGGCGCGGTCGCACAATCCCAGGCAACTGGTCCGGGTAATGGTCCACGAGCTGAATCGCTTCTGAAGCGCCTCGCGCAACTGCCCCGCTCCCCGCAGGGCACAATACGGCCCATCGCAAATGCGGATGGTCCGTGCAGGGGGCGCCGGGGTCGTCAGCATGGAGTAAAACGTGGCAACCCCATAGACCCGCGACGGGGGCAAGCCCAGCGCCCTCGCCACTTCGGAGATCGTTTCCCGGCTCAGGCGTCCCCGCCGCGACTGCAAGGCCCGCAGTACCTCGACCACCGCCTCGGGCCGATGGCCGACCTGGCCTGCCACTTCCGCCACTTCCGCGTCCAGTGGCTGACGGACTTGATATGCCTCGTACATGAGTTCCCACTCTCGTCACCAACTTAGCCTCTCGCCTCCGGAGCGTCTAGCCCCGGCCGCTGGAAAAATGTTTACTTCGGAGCAAAACAATTTGCCGGGCGATTTTTCCACATGGAGGGGTCCAGCGGACATGGTGCCGGTGCTCACCGGCCACGCGTTTTGGGCATCGCCGGCCGCTACGTCGCATGGCACACGAACAGCACACGGCCAGCGCTCGCGCCCGCCCGCTGCTTGCCACCCTAAGGCTTTTGCGCTACGAGGCCGCGGGCAGTTCGTTCAGACACCGGCGTAGATACTCGATGCTTTGCCGGGCCAGTGCTTCGGCACCCGGCGTGTAATCGAACACCTCGACCGATACCCATCCGTCGTACTGGATCTGACTGAGAGCGTGGAGGATCGGAACGAAGTCCAGATTGCCGAATCCCGGGCCCCGGCGATTGGGGTCGTTGGCGTGGAAATGTGCCAGGTGCGAAGCGTGCCGGCGAATCAGCTCCACCATGGGCACCATCTCGGTGCTCATGGCCTTGCAGTCCAAGTGCAGTCGGACATGGGGCGATCCAAGCCGGCCGATGAGTTCCACGGCCTCGGCCGCGGTGTTCAAGAAGTTCGTTTCCTCGGGCCCCAGCGGCTCCAAGGCGAGCACCAGATTGGCCTCCTCCAAAGCCGGCAGCAATCGCTCGAAGACGTCGGCGGCAAAGTTCATCCCCTCGGTTTTGCTCACGCCCCGTGGCAGGCTGCGCTGGGCGGGCGAGCCGAACACCAGCACCCGGCCACCCAGGTCGGCACAGAATCGGGCCAATTCGATCAGATACTCGGCCGTCTTCGCGCGCACCGCGGCTTCCGGACTGGTGAGGTGATACCCCTCGGTTTTCGCCAGGAGCCAGTGCAGTCCCACGACTTCCAGCCCTGCCGCCTCTGCCGCTTGCCGAACCGCAGCCCTCTGCCCGGCGGGGATCTCCGTAACATAGGTCGCAAGAGTAAACGGGGCAATTTCGATCCCCGTGTAGCCGCACTGGGCCGCGAAATCAAACGCCCGCTCCACCGGACAATCGCCAAACGTCTCGTTGCAAATCGCGAATTTCACGGCTCCACCTTCCCCTTCGTCTGTACCGAGGCCAACTTGCAAGCGGATAGCAGCGGGCGGCATTGCGCGGCCGTCCGGCAAGCGCCACGCGGCCAACCCTCCGATGCCAAGCCAGTTTAGCACCGCGGCCCCATGGTAGCAGAACGGGCGGCTCCGTCCAACCTGGGCGTGTTCGTCAGGCGGTTGTCGGGGGTTAGCCGATAGGGGGGTCTGGCCGCCCAAGCATCCAGAGCTACTCCATCGGGTATCGGAAAAAGCCCCGGCGCAAACCGGTGTGGCCGACGGGCTTGTTGCCCGTCCGTAGTGGGCCTGCGCCTAGCACTACGGACGGGTACCCCCCCCAAAAAATCGCCATTTTGCGCGAACTTTTTCTGCGGCTGGGCGACTCTATAATAGGGGACGGCGGATTCCCTGCAGCTACGCCACGCGGGCGCTTGGTCGGCGTGGTGATGGCTGGGGGGGCGTCGTCGGGCTGCTGGCGGGTTGCTGGCGGCCAATCGTTGTGGTCGTTTTTCGTTCTCTCCAAGCCGCGCCTGGTGGCGCAGGGGTTAGCCATGGGTACCGTGGGTTACGTCGTCAGTGGCAAGAAAACCGACGTCTTCGGCATTCGCAAGGGCCAGGTCGTCGTTGCCAAGACGGCGGTCAAGCTGCCCATGGGGTCGCCTGCGCGCAATCTGGAGGCGCGGTCTGTGCTGGGCGGCGCCAGGTCGGCCCGCACGTGTCGCGTCGTGACGTGCGACAGCCGCTGGCAAGTGCGCCAAGGCCTCGGGCTATTGCAGCGCGCCGGGGCCCAGCAGCGCTTGCACCAGCCAGGGTGCCGTTTGCGTTCCTCTTAACCGTCGGTCGAGCCTTTCTGCTTGAGGCGGAGTGACGCAAACGGCGACCCGCGGGTCGAGCCGGCGGCGGATGTCATGTCTGCCGCCTGATGGATCTCGGGCCAGCGCGTCGTCGCCTCTTGCTCTTGCACCTGAGGGAGAGAACCGTGATTACCCCCAACACCAAGTCGCCTGCTGAGGAGAAGGAGCTTGTTTGCCTGGTTCGCGCGGCTCAGACCGGCCAGCGCGAGGCCTTCGACGCCCTGTTTCGGCGCTACCATCGGGCCGTGTTCTTGGCTCTGGTTCGCCAGATCGGCGACGAAGCCGAGGCGCAAGAGGTGTGCCAGGAAGTGTTCATCCGGGCGATGCGCAAGATCGGGCAGTTGGACAACCCCTTGTGCTTCGGCGGATGGTTGCGGTCCATCGCCCGGCGCATGGCGATCAACCGGGCCGTGCGGCGCGGGCCGGTCACGCCCACGGACACCGACCGGCTGGCCAACACCTGCGCCTCTACCGAGACGCCGCTGGGGGCGATGCTGGCCCGTGAACGGAGCGATCAACTCCACGCCGGGCTCAAGCGGCTGACCGAATTGGACCGGCGGACCCTGGAGGCGTTCTATTTCCACGGGCAGAGCCTGGTGGAGATGAGCACCCACTTTCGGTCGCCAATAGGGACCATCAAGCGGCGGCTGCACATGGCGCGGCGGCGGCTGGCCGAAGAGCTGGGAGCCCTGGCCAGCGCCTGAGGTCTGCCAGGCATCGTGAGAGGCTTTATGGGGTGCGGCTGCGGATTGCGGCGCGGGCCTGGCAGGGGCGCGCCCTCTTGCATCCGGGGTCACCTACCCGGCCTATGCAGAAAGCGAGCCCCGCCACGCAGGCGCGACTTGTCTGACGCAGAACGCCCAAGTACCATGCCTTATTGGGGGGTACTTGCGACGGCATGGTTCTGCCAATCGACGCTCCACAGTGCCTTGAGCCGAAGGCAAGGTTTTTTGGCCGCTATCGAACGCGGGCATCGCCTGCCACGATGCCCTGCGCGCTGGCGCTGGGGCTAATGAGTTTGGTGGTTTGGGGCGGGTGCTGGTACCCATCGACCGATCCGGTGCAAGCACCGCCGGCGGCCCCAGCCGCGCTGGCCGAGCTACCGCGGCCGGGTAGCGTCGCCCCGATCGGCTCGGCATCGCCGGCGCCGGCATCCCCCGGCCCGATCGTTTTGCACGACGTGACCGCCCAGACCGGCATCACATTCTGTCATACTGACGGAAGCAGCGGGCGGCGTTACATCTTGGAGACTGTGGCCTCGGGCTTGGCCACGTTCGATTATGACGGCGACGGCCTGATCGATATCTACTTCGTCAATGGGGCCCCGCTTCCGGGCGCGGAGGATCAGCCCCCGGCGACCAACCGCCTCTACCGGAACCTGGGCGATTTCCGGTTCGAAGACGTGACCGAAGCCGCCGGCGTGGGCGATAGGGGGTTTGGCTTGGGCGTGGCCGTGGCCGACTACGATAACGACGGCGACCCCGATTTGTATGTCAACAACTTCGCGCTGAATGTGATGTACCGCAATAACGGAGACGGCACGTTCACGGAAATCGCCCGCCAGGCCGGTACGGCCGCCGCCGATCCGCAGCGGGTCGGCGCGGGGGCCGCCTTTTTGGATGTCGAGGCCGACGGACTGCTCGATCTGTTCGTGGCCAATTATCTGGTGTTCCGCTTCGACCAGCGCGTAACCAACACGTTGCGGGGCGTGCCCATCTACCCGGTACCCGAGGCCTTCCCGCGAATCCCCTCGATCCTTTATCGCAACCAGGGGAACGGGACCTTTGAGGACATCAGCCGTGGGTCGGGCATCGGATTGCACCCCGGCAAAGGGATGGGCATGGTTGCCGCCGATTACGACAGCGATGGCGATACCGACGTCTTCGTGAACAACGACGGCCCGCCCGGCAACTTTCTGTTCCGCAACGACGGCCGGGGGCATTTCGACGAGGTAGGAGCGGAAAGCGGGGTGGCCTATAGCGGCACCGGCCTGGTCCATGGAGCGATGGGCGTCGACTGCGGCGACTACGACCGAGATGGTCTCCTGGATTTCTACGTCACTTCGTATCAGGGGCAGTTGGCTACCTTGTACCGCAACCTGGGCAAGGGAATGTTCGACGACGTGACCACGCGCACCGGCGCTGGCCAAGCCTCGTTCAATCAGGTCACGTGGGGATGCAGCCTGGTGGACCTGGATAATGACGGTTATCAGGACATTTTTTTCGGCGCCGGGCATCTGCTGGACAACGTGGACCAGCTCGATCGCACCACGTCTTATATGGCCACGCCGGTGGTTCTGCACAATACCGGCAAGGGGCGGTTCGTCAACGTGTCGGCCGGTTGCGGCGACGGGCTTGCCAAGCGGTCGGTGGCCCGCGGAGTGGCCTTCGACGATCTGGACAACGATGGGCGAGTGGATATCGTCATCCTCAATTCGCGCCGCCCGCCCACCGTGCTACGGAACACAAGCGGCAGCGGCCATCATTGGCTGCAAGTAGAGTTGCGGGGTACTTCCTGCAATCGCGACGCGGTGGGGACCCAGGTCAAGGTGGTGTCCGGCCCGCTCGTTCAACTGGACGAACTCCACAGCGGCCGGGGATACCAAAGCCACTATGGCAGCCGGCTGTATTTTGGATTGGGGCGACACGAGCACGTCGACCAGATCGAGGTCCGCTGGCTCGGGGGGCCGGTAGAAAGGTTTTCAAACATTGCGGCCGATCAACGCGTTGTACTCTGGCAGGGGCAGGGAAAGGCCGAATCCCCTGCGAACGTGACGCGGCCCTAGCCCCCCGCCACAGCTCGAACGGTTTCGGGCAGCGCGGCGAGGGGGGTTGGGTTTTTGGGGCAAGGGTCGCACGTTGTGGAGTTCTCCGCCGATGCGTGTCGAAAAGCAGAATCCTCCACCCAAAGCCCCAGACAATGCCGCTCGGCCTAGAGGCCTCTTGGGGTTATCTGGCATAGGGTGGGCGGCCGTGGGGCTCGCCACGCTCGCGGCAGTGGCCATGGGTTTTTGGACCGGTCGGGTTTTGCGATCCGGGGGGATTTCCACGCTGCCGGTTGCCGCGGACTCGGCCGGAGTTCCGTCTTCCTCCGTCGCTGCGGAGCCCGTGGCGGGGTTGTCCGCCGAGCCCGATGCCCCTCTGCCCCACACACCGCAAGGCGTGATCGACGAAGTCCGCCCGGCGATCGAGCACCTCGGGAAAACTTTCCCCGAGCACCTCGATGCCCTGGAAATGACGGCCCGCTTCTTCGACTGGCTTGGAGAGTCGGACCGTGCGGCCGAGATATGGAACGCATGCCTCCAACGCAATCCCGATTATGTGCACGCGTTGGTGGGGCTGGCGTCGCTGGCGGCGCGGCAGGCCGACTATGGCCGGGCCATCGAATTGGGGCGCCAGGCGGTGCGGGCGGCGCCGGCCGAGTTCTTAGCCCGAGCCGTCCTGGCCGAAGCCCTCATCCATAATGGGCAGCCCGCCGAGGCCGTTTCCTTGCTGGAGCCCTTTGTGAACTCCGACCCGCGGTCCCAAGGGTTCTACTTGCTGGGCCAGGCGTTTTACCAGTTGGAACAGTTCGACAAAGCGGCACGGAGTTATGAGGCGGCTATCCAGCGATACCCCGACTATGCCGAGGCTTATCACGGACTGTCGCAGGCCTATGCACGCCTGGGCCAATCCGAAAAGGCCCGCGCGGCCCTGGAAAAGTTCCGCTCGTTCACCACGCCGCAGCAGGCAGCACGCCGCATTCGAGGCATGATTACAAGCGATCTCAAAACCGTGCTGCGCGAAGCGGCCATATTGCTGACCGACGCGGGCCGCATCTACTTGGTGCAGAAAAAACCCGCCGAGGCCGAACGCCTGTGGCGCCGGGCAGCCGCCTATGACGCCAATAACCTCTCCTGCCGGCAATCCCTGGCCTTCCTCTGCCGGCAGGGTGGCCGCAAACGCGAGGCCGCCTTCTGGCTGGAAAAGGCCGCGGCCCTGGATGCCAAGAATCCCAGTTATTGGGTCGAAATCGGAAACCTTTGGGCCGAGCTGTGGGACCAGCCGGCCGCCGAAAAGGCCTTCCGCAAAGCGATCGCCGTCGCCCCGGAAAGCGGCCAGGGCCAGGCCGCCTTGGCATCGTGGCTTCTTCAGACCGGCCGCAACCTTCCCGAGGCGCTGGTGCAGGCCCGGGCTGCGGTCAAGTATGCCCCCACCGGCCCCCATTACGCAGTGCTGGCCGCTGCTTGCCGTCGCAACGGCGACCTTGGCGGCGCCCTGGCTGCTGCCGAACAGGCCGCAAGACTGTCTCCTGCCGATCCCGCCATCCATCAACTCCTGGAGGCCCTCCGCGCCGAAAAAGGGGGCAAACCCGCCGCGCCGGCTTCAGGAAAGGGCCAACCAACCTCGCTCACTCCGTTGCCCCGCCTGCCGCCAGCCGATTGACAACCCACCCCCCCGCAAAGTAGCTTGTTGAAAATCGAGGGCTGCTGCGGCGGTCCCCGCGCGTGCCCAATTGCCTTGCTCTGTCGGTTGTATTTGGCGGTATTATTTCCCAACGTGGCCATGCTTGAACCTTTGGGGGAGCCATTCCACCGATGAACATTGCTTGTCATGAGAATGCTTGTCATGAGAATTGGCGTGCCAACGGGTGGGTACTGCGGGTGGCTGTGTCTCTGGTGGGCGGGTTGATGATGCTGGTGGCCGGCGGAAGCCAACCGGCAGCCGCCGCCGAACTTCTGTACCCGGTGCATACCGCCGTCGGCAGCGATGGGCGGTTTTACGTCGTGGACCAGGACCTGCCCGGCATCTGGCTGGTAACCAACGGCAAGCCGGAAATCTTCTTCCGCGCCTCCAAGAAATTCCGCACTCCACTGAATGCGGTACGGTGCGTGGCTTTCGACCCGGCCGGAAAACTCATCGCAGGCGACGCTGCCACCTACGACCTCTACCGCTTCCCTGAAAAGGACAAGCCCGAGCCCGTAACGGGCGGCAAAGTGCGGTTGCCCGTGGATCTGGGCTTCGACGCCAAGGGCAACTGCTACATCTCCGATGCCGAGATGCAATGCCTGTGGAAACTGCCCGCGGGAAGCAAAACGCCCGAGCGCGTGGCCTCGATCCCCGGACCCCGCGGACTGGCCGTGGCCGAAGATGGCACCGTATGGATCCTCTCCCTGCGTGAGAACCCTTTGCGAAAGATCACCCCCGACGGCAAGGAGACCGTCGTGCTAGAGGGCCGGCCCTTCCAGTTCCCTAACGACGTGGCCCTGGGACGCGATGGCACCGCCTTTGTAAGCGACGGCTACGCTTCGGCCGTCTGGAAGGTTGAGCCCTCCGGCAAAGTTTCGAAGTGGGTTGCCGGCAAGCCGCTCGTCCGCCCGTTGGGGCTCACTTGGCACCAGGACCGCCTGGTGATTACCGATCCCCACGCCAAAAACCTCTTCCTGGCCGCCCCGGACGGCACCCTCACCCCGGTAGTAAAATAGCCCCGCCCTGAGAAGTCGGGCTTTAAGCCCCGACAATGCCGGACAAGCCTGCGCCGGCTCCCCATGCCGTGGCCCCGTACCGGAGGCCTACGCCGCAAGGCGAGAATCCACCCGCACGGCCCCCTCCCGATGGGCAGCCTGGCCCCGTCTGCCTTGCCGCACCGTTTTTTCCTACCCCGCGCTGGCAAGGGTAATTACACTAGAAACTGATCGGAACACCGCGCTTCGCGCCGGCGTTTCAGAGGCGGGCGTGCAGGGCCGCCAATCGGACCCCGGATGTTCTTCGCGAAGCGGCGGTCTGCCCAGCGGATCGGGACGCATTGCGGCGGCGAGACCCTGCGCCCGGCTGGGCCGGTGCGGGCCTTCGGCCTGCTGGCCCTGGCAGAGGCATCTCGCCGTTGGATTTGCCAACAGAGCGTGCAACCACTTATTTGCGGGCCACTACGGCCGCCACCGGAACCCCAGACATCCTAGAAGAAAGCATTGTTCGCGCCGGCCGAGCCGGCGTGGTCGCTATCGATCGCTCCTATGCCGCGACACCGTCTCGGAAATACAGCACGCCCGCCGCAGCCGTTTGGCGCGTGCGAGCGATGGGCCGGGGGCCCTCCCCAGCCTGTCGGGGTGCGAAAAGTCGCTGGATTCCAGCGTTCGCTGCCCGGGACGATGCTGGCGCTGGTCTTCGCACTCGGTGCGCAAGTGGCCTGGGGCGGGTTGGTGCTCTTCCACCGGCCAGCGATGCCAGGGCATGCCGGCCAGCTCGTGGCCCCGGATGTTGGGCCCGCTTGGCCAGAGCAGTCGCCCGTGCGGGTCTTGGCGAGTTCAGAGTGGATGCGTCCCGCGATCGCGCCGCATCTCAAAACCACAGTCGCCTTCTTGGCGTCCGAAGCCAGCCTGCCGGAAAGCGTCCTCCAAGGCTTTGCCGGCGTGCATTCTTATGTCGCCCTCGGCCAAATGGACCCCACGGCACATCTGGCCGCCACGCCCCAAGGCCCAGCATGGTCTCTTGGGTCGCCTTTCAGGGGCCGGCGCCTTGGAACCGGTTGGACGGATGGCAGGCTTCGCGGGTGTTGCGGCCAGTGCTACGCCTCTGACGGTTTTTGCGGCACGTGTTGCCCCGCCGAAGGCCGGGCATTGCAGATCCTCTCGATTTGTCGCTTCCGCGCGGTGGCAAGCGGCGGCCGACATGTGTTGGCCTTACGATCCGATGGTTCGCTCGCCGCCTGGGGAGCCAACGACCAAGGGCAGACCAATGTGCCCCAGGGCGACGGTTTCGTGGCCATCGCGGCCGGAGCCGGCCACAGCCTCGCCTTACGCTCCGATGGCTCCATCGTGGCCTGGGGAGCCAACGACCAAGGGCAGACCAATGTGCCGCGGGGCGACGGTTTCGTGGCCATCGCGGCCGGAGCCGGCCACAGCCTCGCCCTACGCTCCGATGGCTCCATCGTGGCCTGGGGGGCCAACGACCAGGGGCAAACCAACGTGCCCCAAGGGCAACGTTTCGTGGCCATCGCGGCCGGAGCCGGCCACAGCGTGGCATTGCGGTCCGATGGGGCGATCGTGGCATGGTATTGTGGGCAGGAAGTAGAACTGTTGCCCGCCGAAGCCTGTACGGTGGTGGCTATTGCTGCCGGAGCCTGCTGCGATTACGCCCTCTGCGATCTCGAATGCCCCGAAGGCGAATATCCGTACTACACAGGCCCGGGCACCGAAACAGGCTGGAGCACCTTTAGCGCAGGCGCCCCAGGCGCGGGGGTCATGCAGGCGTTGAGTACGCCGAGCGATTTATGGTCGGCCTTCACCCCGATCGGCGGGGCAGGTCTCTACGGCGGCGGGGGAGGAGGAGGGGGTGGGGGTGGCGGGGGAGGCGGGACCGGGGGCGGAGGCCCCATTCCGCCTGGTCCGCCCACTCCGCCCGAGGTCATTCCCGAACCCTCGGCGGCCGTGCTCTGCCTGGGAGCCGTCGCGACGCTCGCCGTCCTCGGAACCCTGCGCCGCCGCTTCACGGCCTCAGCAAGATCCGCCGGTTCGCAAGCAGGTCACGCAACCTAAGCCTCACCCAGACCGAAGCGGGCAATTCTCTACTCTCAGGCGCGGCGCGCCTGATCGCCCAGTTGAACTTCCTGCGGATTGACTCGCCGGCTGGTTTGCCAGCCGCCAATTGCTCGCTGCCCTCCCGGCGATCCTCCAGCGGCTGCGCACAGCGCAAGGCTGCCGGCTGGGTGATGCTGTCTCAATTGTTTGCAGGTTTGACGCGGTTGGGGGAAGCGTGAGGTTGGGCCATCTGTTTTTCGAACAGCAGCCAGACGCCTTGACCCACGCGAGGGTCCTCGACGGAGAGCGCTCCTGCGCCGAGCACCTCGAAGCGGTTCAGGCCCGCCTCCCGAGCCCAGCGTGCCATTTGCTCTGGCCGGCGCAGGGCGACAAAACGCTGCCACTTGCCTGTGGTATCCTCTTGCAGCCGCGCCTTGCGAATCTCCACCAGCCGCTGGGCAGCCTCCCGAGGATAGCCGCTTCCCGCCCCGCCCCCGATGTAGGCCTTCCCTCCGGGGCGCAAGATGCGATGGACCTCTTGAAGGCCTTTGGCGGGATTTTCCCAGAAAAAAATCGAGCCTCGGCTGACGACCAAGTCCGCAGAGTCGTCGGGAAAGGGAAGATTCTCAGCCCGCCCCACGACCGCGAACACCCGGTCATGCAGATTCTGCGCCCGCGCCAAAGCCAGCCCCTCCTTCAGTGCATCCGCGTTGGGGTCGACCATCACCACCGGATTTCCCGTAGCCTGAGCCAGCGCGATCGCCATCGGGCCTTTGCCGGCCCCAAGATCAATCCACAGTCCCTTTTGCGGCCGGCACAACCGAAGTACGTCCTGCACCACGTAAGGATACCGGCTGGGAAGGGCACGCTCGTCCTGGATGCCCGGAGGCCCCTCGCCCTCCGCCGGCCACACCGGCGCGCCCATCAGACTGCACCCTATGCCGGCGGCCCACAGGACCGAAACAACGTGCTTCATCGCATTCATCACATGGTCTCCTGGGCCAATCGAAGGGCGGCCGGCGGGCCGGACCCCCATGTCCGCAAGAAAGCGCCAAACCAGCACGGGCGCCCGGGCTCCCCTGCCCGTCATACGCCCGGACGCACCACGGGAAGCGGCACGCCGGGGGCAAACAGCTTCTTACCACCCCTCGCTAATGGGCTGCCCGTCGTCCCGCGCCCCCAGCAATTGATAGGTGCCCAGCCTCCCTTGGGCGGCGGCTTGGCGAAACGCCAGAGGGTCGCCGGCGTTGCTGGGGTCCAGGCCGGCTGTTTCGAAGCGTATCGTCTGGGCTACAAACCGCACGGAGCCATCAACCAAGCAGAAGTTGGCGCCTCCGGGATGCTCGCTGCTGAACGCATTCATGCTCGTGGGATGGTTCAGGGGATGCGAGACCGACGAGCTGACGGTGTTCATCGTGCCTCCGCCGCCCGGGCCGCACCACGACGGCCAGGAAGCGTCATTCTGCAGTTGGCTGCCGAAAGCGGTCCGCTCGCCCAGTGCGAAGGTGTTGCTGGTTCCATCCAGTATGTCCTGCACGCGAAGCCCGCTTTCGCCGTAGAACACGCCGTTATTGGCCTTGGTAAGGTGCGTGGCACCACTGAAGTTAAAAAACCCCCGGCAACACGTGTAATTGGCCGAGGCCACTTTCGGGTTCGGATAGCCCTGATGAGTTCGCAAAGGCCCGATGCGCGACGAAGGACACCGGAATACCTCCAGCGGCATTTGCAACATCGGCAGCAGGTCGGGATTGTTGATGACCTGTTCCAGCGTATAACGCGTCGGGCTTAGCTTGTCGCGCAAAGGGCTCTGCTCGATAAAGGGCATCAGAAACACACCCCACGCCCAGCCCCCGGGTGTAGTCCCCGCCAGATACCCCCGCACCATGAAACCCGGCGGAAACGAGTTCAACGCGCCGTGGTAGTTGTGCATGGCCAGCCCGAGTTGCCGCAGGTTGTTCGAACACTGCATGCGCCGTGCCGCCTCGCGAGCGGCCTGGACGGCCGGCAGCAGCAAGGCAATCAACAGGCCGATGATGGCAATCACGACCAGGACTTCGACCAGCGTAAATCCTCCACGTTTGCGATTCATAGGTTCTTCTCCCGGTTGCTTGACAGGCCCCAGCCCTCAACCCGGGGCGACTACGGCGCGCCAGCCGCTGAAAGAATCTTTTTCAGCTCCTCGACATCCGGCACCAGCCCCACCACCGCGACGCGGTCATCCACCACCAACGCTGGCGTCATGTACACCTCGTAGGCCAGTATCTGCTCTACATCCGTGACCCAAACAATCTGGAAAGCCAGACCCAGTTGTCGGGCCGCACTCTCCACGTTCTGAGCCAGGGCCCGGCACCGCGCACAGCCCGTGCCCAAGATGCGAAATGTCTTCATCATAGGCCTGCCAAGGGCCCATCCGCCGCGCCGCGGCTTGGCACCCGCAGCCCGCGGACATCCCGGGTCCTATTGTCTGCCACTGCTTGCCGCAAGGCAAGCAGTGCGCTTGCGTTGTCTGGGGCACTGCTTGTTACGAAGCAGTGGCACACGGAGCGAAGCAGTGGCCCACAGCAAACCGTTGCCGAGCCGGCAGCGTAAGCTGCCGGTGGAATCGGTCACAAGAGGCGCGGAGTGCACCGGGAGCTTACGCTCCCGGCTCTTGGCGGGTGTGTGCCACTGGTTGCCGCAAGGCAAGCAGTGCCGTCCAGCGGCTTCGGCAGTGCTTCTGACGAAGCAGTGGCACACGGAGCGAAGCAGTGGCACGCAGCAAACCGTTGCCGAGCCGGCAGCGTAAGCTGCCGGTGGAATCGTTCAGAAGAGGCGCGGAGTGCACCGGGAGCTTACGCTCCCGGCTCGTGACGGGGGT
>Ga0315298_1005553_pt1 | contig 17819 bp, 11 predicted proteins | sample WHS_1_MG_FD_203077 | JGI IMG/M metagenome (GOLD analysis project Ga0315298, IMG submission 203077) | Extremophilic microbial mat communities from Washburn Hot Springs, YNP, Wyoming, USA - WHS_1_MG | ecosystem: Environmental > Aquatic > Thermal springs > Hot (42-90C) | place: USA: Wyoming...
GTCCACGATTTTGGCAAAAATTTCTTCGCCGATTTTCAATTTTTTTAAACTTTTCTTCAACTCAGAAAATTCTTTGCCATAAATCACCCCGCTCCCAAACGGGCCCAAATCTAAAAATACGCTCGAACGACCAAAGGCAACCACCTTTCCCTTTACCACCTGACCGACTTTGGGAGGTTTGGCGAGTTCGTTTTTTTCGATGATTTTTTTTATCGTTTCCACTTCAGCCATGCTTTTATCTTATCAGGTTTTTTTGATCTTTTCAAGAAATTTGCTATGATAAAAGATGGAATTTATTTGGTACGGTCAATCTTGTTTCAAAATCAAAACAGAAGAAAAGAGAATCGTAATCGACCCCTTTGGAGAAGGTTTGGGCTTGAAAGTCCCTCAGTTAGAGGCCGATATTTTGTTGATCAGCCACGACCATTTCGACCACAACAACAAAGAGGCGGTCAAAGGAAAATTTTTTCTGATCAATCAACCTGGAGAGTACGAAATTAAAGAAATTTTTGTCACTGCCATCGAAAGTTTTCACGACCAATCAGAGGGGAAAGAGAGAGGAAAAAATTTGATTTTTAAAATCGAGGCCGAAGAGTTGCAGGTTTGTCATCTTGGTGATTTTGGCCAAAAAGAACTGACAAAAGAACAATTGGAAAAAATCGGCGAGGTCGACGTTTTGATGATTCCGGTAGGGGGAATCTACACCATTTCTGGCAAAGAGGCGACAAAAATCATGAGCCAGTTAGAACCAAAAATTATCATCCCGATGCATTATACTTTGCCAAAATTGAAAGTAAAATTAGAACCGGTCGAAAAATTTTTAAAGGCCTGCGGCATCAGTTCTCTTACTCCCCAAAACAAACTCAAAATAAAAAAGAAAGACTTATCGCCAGAAGAAGCAAAAATAATTTTGTTAAAAAATCAATGAAAAAAGAAATCCCAGAAATTAGGCCAGGAGACAAAGTGATTGTTTTTCAAAAAGTGAAAGATAAAATTCAACCCTTTGAAGGAATAGTTATTGCCAGGAAGAAAAAGAAGGAAATCGGCGCGACAATTACTTTAAGAAAAGAAGTTTCCGGAATAGGAGTGGAAAAAATTTTCCCCATCTATTCGCCAACGATCGAAAAGATCGAGATTTTAAAAAGGGGGAAGGCAAGAAGGGCAAAGCTTTATTATTTAAGAAAGGCGAAGGGGAAAAAGAAAAAGGTCAAAGAAAAAACGGGGGCGAGTGCTGGAACTTAGAAGACAGCTGCGTTTGAGGGGCGCAGGGGGTTTTTCCCCGTGTGGGTGCAAGTCCCACCTCGCCCAAAAATATGCTCACTAAGGAAGAAAAGGAAAAAATAATAAAAAAATACCAACTTCACAACGCTGACACTGGTTCAGCTCCGGTTCAGGTTGCTTTGCTGACTGAGGAAATCAAAAGGTTGGTTGAACATTTAAAGAAGCACCCGAAAGATTTTCACTCAAAAAGAGGGTTGTTGAAAATGGTCGCCAAAAGAAAAAAATTTTTGAATTATCTAAAAAGGACGGATGAAAAAACCTACCGAAGTCTGATCAAAAAAATTGGTTTAAAATGAAAGAAACGGCTAAAAAACCAAGTTCCCAAAGGGTGGCTATTTTTATCGACACCCAAAACCTTTACCATTCGGCAAAGAAGCTTTATCAAAGAAAGGTTAATTTTAGAGAAATTTTAAAAACGGCCATCGCCAACCGGAATTTGATTAGGGTTTTTGCTTACGTCATCAGGACAAAAACCGGAGAAGAAAAGCCGTTTTTTGAGGCCCTAGAAAAACTTGGGATCGAAATCAGAGAAAAAGAACTTCAAGAATATCCGAGCGGGTTTAAAAAAGGAGATTGGGATGTGGGAATTGCCGTGGATGCCATCAGAATTTCGCCAAGCGTCGACACCATCGTTTTGGTTTCTGGCGATGGTGATTTTTTCCAACTGGTCGAATACCTGAAAAATCAGGGGAAAAGAGTAGAGGTGATGGCTTTTGGTCGAACGACTTCTGGCCGTTTGAAAGAAATCGCCGACGAATTTATTGATTTGGAAAAAAATTTAAGCAAATATCTTTTAAAATGAAAAGAGAATTTGAAATCGAAATCGGGGGAAGAAAATTAAAGTGGGTGGTTTCTGATTGGGTAGAAAGGGCAAACGGTGCCTGTTTTTTAAGTTATGGCGAAACAGAAGTTTTAAGCACCGCTACCATTTCTGATTACGAAAAGGAGGAAATAGGATTTTTTCCTTTGACTGTCGATTACGAGGAAAGATACTATGCCGCCGGGAAAATCAGGGGGCCAAGATACATCAAAAGAGAGGGAAGACCGTCTGATGAAGCAATTTGTAACGCCAGGTTGATCGACCGAACGATCCGTCCTCTTTTTCCAAAAAATTTGAAAAGGGAAGTTCAGGTTGTCGTCACCGTTTTGTCTTGGGATGAAAAAAACGAACCTTCTGTCCCGGGAATTTTAGCCACTTCCCTTTCTCTTTTAGTTTCGGAAATCCCCTGGCAGGGACCGGTGGCGGCGGTAAGGGTGGGAAAAATCGGTTCTGAATTCGTTTTAAACCCAACCTACGAAGAAAGAGAAAAAAGCAAACTCGACCTCGTCTTTGCGGGAGTAGAAAGAAACGGTGAAATTTTAATCAACATGATCGAAGGAAGTTTTCAAGAAGCAGAAGAAGAAGAAATTTTTGAGGCCTTCAATTTTGCTAAAGAAAACCTGAAAATTTTGATCGATTTTCAAAAAGAAATCGCCAGGGCCGTCGGAAAAGAAAAAATTCCTTTAAAAGAAGAAGGTTTGGAACCAGAGATAATGAGTCAGGTTGAAAAATTTTTAGAAGGAAAAATAGAAAAAGCTCTTTTCGAGAAAAAAGAAGGGTTGGAGGAATTGAGAAAAGAACTTGAAAATTTTATCGAAGAAAATTTTCCTGAAAAATCAAACCTCATCCTCGATTATTTTGAAGAAAAAGTTAGAAAAATTCTCCATCAAAAAATCATCGAAGAAGAAAAAAGGCCAGACGGCCGAAAGTTGGACGAAATAAGAGAAATTTTTTGCCAGGTAGGGGTTTTACCAAGGACTCACGGTTCGGCCTTTTTTTCTCGGGGCCAAACCAAATCCCTTTCGATTTTAACCCTTGGCGCCCCTGGTGACGTTCAGCTTTTAGAAGGGATGGAAATTACCGGAAAAAAAAGGTTTATGCATCATTACAACTTTCCACCTTATTCGGTCGGTGAAATCAGGCCGATCCGCGGGCCAGGAAGGAGAGAAATTGGCCATGGCGTCTTGGCCGAAAAAGCCCTTTTACCTCTTATCCCTTCCTTTGACGAATTTCCCTACACCATCCGGGTGGTTTCGGAAATCCTTTCTTCTAACGGCTCAACCTCGATGGCTGCTGTTTCTTCTTCTTCTTTGGCTCTGATGGATGCTGGCGTACCGATAAAAAGGTTGGTCAGCGGAATCGCTTTGGGTTTGATGTTCGATGAAAAAATGGGCTATCGAATCTTGACCGATATCCAGGGACCGGAAGACCGTTATGGCGACCTCGACTTTAAAATCGCCGGAACGGAAAAGGGAGTGACGGCCATCCAGATGGATGTCAAAATCGATGGCATTTCAGAAGAAATTTTTTTAGAATGTTTAAAAAGAGGGGAAAGGGCCAGGTTCGAAATTTTGGAAAAAATGAAAAAGGTGATCGAAAAACCGAGACCCGAACTCTCTCCTTTCGCCCCAAGGGTTTTGACCATTCAGATCAACCCAGAAAAAATCAGAGAAGTAATCGGTCCTGGGGGGAGAATGATTAACGAAATAATTTCTGAATGCGGGGTTTCGATCGACATCGAAGAGTCAGGAAGGATCTTTGTTACCGCCGAAAAAGAAGAGGCGGCAAAAAAAGCCATCGCCTGGATAAAAAACATCACCCGGGAAATCAAGGTCGGGGAGGTTTTTCAGGGAAAAGTGAAAAGGATTCTTAATTTTGGGGCGATGATCGAAATTTTGCCAGGTCAAGAAGGGCTTTTGCATTCCTCCCAGTTCGGGAAAAAAAGAGGGGAAATTTCTCAGATTTTAAAGGTTGGTGAACTCATCCCGGTAAAGGTAATTTCTATCGATAGTTTAGGAAGAATAAATTTGGGTTTAACAAAAAAATATGGAAAAAAACGAAGATTTTAAAATCCCAGAAAAAGGAAAAATCAAAACGATGAAAGAAGACATCGAAAAGTTGATGGCCGGAGAAGAAGAAAGAGAAAAAGAAATCGAGGAAGAAATCCTCAGACAAATCGAAGAGGAAGTCAGAAGAAGGGAGAGGCTACCAAAAGAAGAAGTAAAGCCAGAAGAGGCAGTTGAAGAAATCGAAATTCCAAAGAAGGTAGAAATGCCAAAAGAAAAAGTTCCTAAAGTAGAAGTTCTGAAAGAAGAGATTCCTAAAGAAGAAATGAAGGCTCCTGAAAAGCCAAAGGAAATTGAGGAAGAGCTTCCCCCAGAAGAGAAAATAAAAAGAGAAAAAATCAAGCTGAAAGAAGAAGAGAAAAAAGAATTGGAAAAAGAAAAAGAAAAATGGCGAAAGGAGCTAAGAGAAAGAGAGGTGAGGTTGAAAATGGAGATGGAGGATTTAGAAAAAACCCTCAACCTCTTTCCCCGCCAAAGACGTCCTTTTGAGTTAAAAATAAAAGAGCTAGAGGAAGAAAAGGAAAGGATAACCAGAACCTTCCTTCAACCGATCCTTGACCGAGAAGAAGCGATCGAGAGAGAAAAAAAGGAAATAGATAAAAAGGAAAAAGAAACCACGATCAAAGAAGAAAAAAGAAGATTGGAAGAAAGAAGATGGAAGGTTGAAGAAGAGAGAGAAAAGTTAGAAAAAGAAAAATGGCAGGTTCAAGAAAAAACAATCGCCATCGAAAGAGAGATCAAGGAAAACCAAAAGAAAATCGACGAAATTTTAAAGAAAGAAACCGAGACCAAAGAAAGGATCGGGGAAATCAAGAAAAAATTGGACGACCTTGAAGCAGAAAGAAAATGGAAAAAGTTAAAAGAAATCGTCAGAGAATTCAACGCCGAAAGAGAAAGGTTGGAAAGGGAGAAAAGTAAATTTCTGATCGAGAAAGAAAAGGTTGAAGAAAGTTTGGCGAAAATCTTGAGAAGGGAAAGGGAAATCGAGGAGGAGATAAAAGCGATCGAAGAAGAAGAAGTTTTGGCGACCGGAATAGAAGAAAAAATGAAAACAGAAAGAGAAAGGGGGGAAATCGAAAGAGAAAGGAGGGAAACGGAAAAACAAAGATGGGAGATCGAGGATAAGAAGGCAAATTTAGAAGTAGAATTAAAAAGGGTCGAGATGCAAGGAGAGGAACTTCTAAAAAGGATAGAAGTGGCAGAAGAAGAGATTAGAAAAATCGAGGGAAAATTGCCCCCAGAAACGATTTCCCGTTTAGAAGAGATCGAAGAGATCGAAAGAGGAATAAAAAGAATCGAGGAAGAGATCGAAATGATCAAAGAGGGAATAGAAATAGAATTGCCAAAGAAAGAGGAAAAAAAAATTTTAGAGAAAAAGGAATTAGAGAAAAAGGAAGTTGAAGAAGAAAAGAAAAAAGAAGCCGAAGAAAAAGTTGAAGAAAAGAAAGTAGTTGAGCTAAAACCAACAGAACCCTCTCCAGAAGAAATAAAAAAACCACCAAGACCAGAAACTCCAGAAAGAAAAGTTCCTCCTCAACCTCCCCCCAAAAAACCTCCTCTTCCTCCAAAACCTCCTATTTCTGAAGAGCCTTTGCCATCGATCGTTTTGCCAGAAAGACCGCCTCGCTTCCTCCCTCTTCTCATCCGGGCCTTCATTTTGATCGGTGTTTTCGGTCTTCTTGCTTTTGCCGGTTACCGCGGTTGGAAATATTTAAAAGAAAAAGAGAAAATCCCAACCATCCCGCCACTCAAAGAAACTCCCTCTCCTCAAAACATCGAAATTTCCCCCACTCTTTCTCTTGAACCAACGGCCAGTCCGGAAAAACCTGAAGTAGAAATTCCCCTTCCTCTGGTTGAAGTTGGAGGGGTGGAAATCGTCGAGATAGAAAAGAAAGAAGAGATAAAAGAAAAGGTATTAGAAAAAATAAACCAAATTGAAGAAAAAGAAGAAATCGTCCAGTTGGTTGTCAAAGATAAAACAGAAAATCGGCTCGCCTCTCTCCCTGAAATCGTCTCTGCTCTTCAAATCGGATTGCCGAGCGAAATTTTAAAAAATTTAGGAGCCGACTTCACTTTCTGCCTTTACAACCAAAAAGAAGGGAAAAGGTTGGTTTTGGTGGCAAAGATAAAAGAAAAAGAAAAATTAGAGAGCGCTCTCCCCAACCTTGAGAAAAAAATAGAAAAGGAAGGTTTTGCCTTTTTTGGTGAAAAGATGATGCCGATCGTCAAAAGTTTTAGAACCCAAGTTATTTTGGGCGAGAAAGTTCGCTACTTGACTTTTGCCAAGAACGACCTTGGTTTTTGCTACACCCTGGTCAAAGACAGTTTTATTTTTACCACCTCGCTCGGCTCGATGACAAAGGTGTTGCCCAACCTTAAAATTTAATGGAAAAAGAAATTATCAAGCAATTGAAAGAAAAATTGGAAAAAGAGAAAGAGGTAATCGAAAGACAGTTAAACAGTTTTGCTAAAGAAGGAAAGGTAAAAGGAGATTGGGAAACGGTCTATCCAAAATTTGACGGAGGAGAAGCTGGCGGAGGAGCCTTAGAAAAAGCGGCCGATGAAATCGAAGAATACGAAAAGCTTCTTTCTTTAGAAAACGTTTTGGAAAAAAGACTTTCTGAGATAAAAAGAGCCTTAGAAAAAATTGAAAGGGGAAATTATGGTCTTTGTGAAAAATGCGGGAAAGAGATTGAGCTAGAAAGATTAAAAGCTGTTCCCGAAACAAGATTTTGTCAAAAGTGTAAAAGATAAATTATGCCTTCGAAGGTTTTCTCGGCCGGGATTTCCGGCTTAGAGGGAAAGATTATCGAAATCGAAGTCGAAACCTCTTATGGTTTGCGAAGGTTTGAAATCGTCGGCCTTCCAGACAAGGCGGTCGAAGAATCTAAAGAAAGAGTCAGTTTGGCCATCGAGAATTCTGGGTTTGAATCACCACAAAAAAAGCCCCTAAAGGTTTTAGTCTCTTTGGCTCCGGCCGATTTGAAAAAGGAGGGTTCTCTTTATGATTTACCGATCGCCCTTGGCCTCCTTTTGGCAGAAAAGAAAATCAAGTTTGACCCGGAAAAAAAATTGATTTTAGGAGAGCTGGCTTTAGACGGAAGTTTGAGGCCGATCAAGGGGGCGATTTTGTTTTCGATTTTGGCAAAGGAAAAAAATTTTTCTGAAATAATTTTGCCAAAAGAAAACGAAATCGAAGCTGGTTTGGTCAAAGAAGTAAAGGTGATCGGGGTGGAAAGTTTAAAAGAGACGGTCGAGTATTTAGAAGGAAGAAGGGAAATTTTGCCAGCAAAACTCGATTTGAAAAACCTTAGAGAAAAAAGGGAAGAGAAAGTGAGTTTGACCTGGATCAAGGGGCAAGAAATGGCCAAGCGAGCTTTAGAAATCGTGGCCGCCGGCGGTCATAATCTTTTGATGGTTGGGCCGCCGGGAGCAGGAAAAACCCTTTTGGCCAAAGCCCTTTCTTCAATTTTGCCCCCTCTTTCTTTTGAAGAATCTTTAGAATTGACAAAAATTTATAGTTTAGCCGGCCTTTTGCCAAAAGAAAACCCTTTGATTTTAGAAAGACCTTTTCGCGCCCCTCATCATTCGGCTTCTGAGGTGGCTTTGATCGGTGGGGGAAACCCGCCCCGGCCCGGCGAGATTACTTTGGCCCATCGTGGGGTTTTATTTTTAGACGAACTCCCAGAATTTCATCGCGATGTTTTAGAAAGTTTAAGACAACCCCTAGAAGAAGGAATGATAAACATTTCCCGGGCCAAACATTCGCTTACTTTGCCAGCAAAATTTACTTTGGTCGCTGCCTCCAATCCCTGTCCCTGTGGTTATTTTGGCGACCCAGAAAGAGAATGTAAATGTACCAACTCTCAGATTAGGATGTACCAAAGAAAACTTTCTGGTCCCTTGATCGACCGGATCGACCTTTTTATCCATGTTCCGAGGCTTGAGTATGAAAAACTGATTGGAGAAGAAAGAGAAAACGTTGTCAAAGAAGTAAAAGAAAGGGTAAAAAAAGCGAGAGAAATTCAAAAAAGAAGGTTTAAAAAAGAAAAAACGAACGCGGAAATGGAAATTCCCGAAATAAAAAAATACTGCCAAATCGACCAGGCTTCAGAAAAATTGCTAAAAGAGGCGGTCGATTCTGGAAAGTTGTCTGTCCGCGGTTATCATCGGGTTTTGAAAGTAGCTCGGACGATCGCCGACCTGGAAAATTCAGAGAAAATTTTGTTTTCCCATTTGGCCGAAGCTCTAAACTATCGGCTTCGTCAAGAAATTATCTAGCAAATGGGTTTTTTGCCCCCCTCACTTCAAAATGGAGGTGGCAACCGGTAGAATTACCGGTGGTACCCATTAAACCGATCGTTTGGCCCTGAGAAACTTTTTCTCCGGGTTTGACAAAAATCGTTTGCAAATGGGCATACATCGTCACCACCCCCTCTGGATGCAAAATCGTTATATAATTTCCCGCCCCACCGTTCCAACCACCCATTTTCGCTTTTTGGACCACGCCCATCGCCGGGGCAAAAATCGGCTCCCCGCATCTTCCGTGAGAAAGGTCGACGGCGTTGTACCAATGTAACCCTTGGGTGAGAGTACAGGGGAGAGAAATCGGACAGATGAAATAAGAACTGAAAGAAGAAGCTTGTCCTGGTAATTTCTTTCCTGGCTTTGGGGTTTCTTTTGGCATCTTTCCGTTGGGAATGATCAAGAGGTCGCCCGGCAGAATGTCGGTTGGCGATTCGAGTTCATTAAAAGCGATTATTTCTTCCTCGTTGGCTTGGTATTTTTTGGCGATCTTTTCTAAGGTTTCTCCTTTTTCCACCAAATGAAAAAGCCCAGAAACGGGCAAAATGATCAATTTTTCCCCTTCTTTTAAAGAAGCGTTTGGTTTCAAATCGTTCGCCCACAAAATCGTTTCTTGAGAAATGCCAAACTTTTGGGCCAAAGAGGCGAGCGTTTCCCCTTTTTTCACTTCGTACTCGACCACCTTTCTTTTTCTAGGGCTTGCGTTTTCGGTCATTTCAGCAAAAACCTTTTGGGAAAAAAGGGCGGGCGGGAAAGAAGGTTTAAGATTGCTCGCTTCGACGATAAGAAATTCTGTTTCCGGTTTCAACCCGTCTTTCGGTTCAAGAAAAAAATCCTCTGAAGAGGAAATTGGAACAAAACGAAAAAAGGAGTGATCCTTTTGGTCAAAGAGAAAAAGGGTTAAACTTAAAAAAAGAAAAAAGAATTTGAAAATCCTTTTTGGTGAAAAAATTTTTCCCATTTTTTTTAAGTTTAATCGAACAAAAATTTTTGTCAAGTCAAAGATGAAAAAAAATTTTTTTCCGTTAAAAAGGTTGGGACAGGTTTTTTTGGTAAAAAAGGAGGTGGTAAAAAAAATTATCGAGGCGGCCGATTTAAAAAAAGAAGAAACCGTTTTGGAAATCGGGCCAGGAAAAGGAGTTTTAACTTTTGAGCTGGCAAAAAGGGTAAAAAGGGTGGTTGCCGTAGAGAAAGACAAAAGGTTGGTTGAATTTTTAAAAAAGAAAAAAATAAAAAACGTTGAGGTTTTAGAGGGCGACATTTTAAAAATCCTTAAAAACCTTCCTCCTTTCGAAAAAGTTGTTGCCAACATTCCTTATTATTTAACCTCAAGGTTGATCCGAGAGCTTTTGGAAATGAAAAGAAAACCAAAAACGATCGTTTTGATGGTCCAAAAAGAAGTGGCCCAAAGGGTCTGCGCCAAACCCCCAAAAACGAACCTTTTGGCTTTAAGCGTCCAGTTTTGGGCAAAACCAAAAATCGTCGCTTTTGTTTCAAAAGATTGCTTTTGGCCGAAGCCAAAAGTAGATTCAGCCATTTTAAAAATCGTTCCCTCTCCTCCTCTTTTACCTCCTCGCTCGAGAAAAAAATTTTTTCAAATTGTCAAAGCCGGCTTTTCTCAACCAAGAAAACAGTTGGCGAACAACCTTTCAAAGTTTTTTTCGGCAAAAAAAGAAGAAGTCCAAAAATGGCTTTTGGAAATCGGGGTAGACCCAAAAGTCAGAGCGGAAAACTTGAGTTTTAAAAATTGGCTTGACTTGCTAAATTTTATAAAATGAAACAATGAGAAGAAAAGTTTTCATTATTTTCTCCCTTTTCTTCCTTTTTTTAGCATTTTCTCTTTTTTTCTTTTTTTATTTTGGAAAAAGAAACGTTGCTCAAGGTGAAAATAGCGGGCTCGAAGCTTTGGAAAAAGTAAACGGAATCCTTGCCCAAATCGACCTGATCGAAAAGGATGTTGAAATAATAGAAAACACGAAAAAGAGGGTGGGGGAACTTAAAGACCTGGCAAAGGAAATAGAAAAGAAAAAGGCAGAGGAAATCACAAATGAAGTCCAACGACTGAAAAGAATAATCCAAGAGCTCACTGATTTAGATAAAATCATCCAGGACCTTCTTAGCCTGAAAAACGTGGCCGAAAATATCGGGGAGTTGGAAAACGCAAAGAGGTTCCTTTCAGATTTAAAAAGTGAGTATCAAAAAATTTTAGATAAAAAAATAAATGATAAAATAACCGATTTGACGAATAAGCTCGACCAAATAAAAAATTTATCCGACCAAACCTTAACCGATTTAGAAAACGCCATCAAAGATTTAAAAAACTTTGACGAAAAGATTAAAAAAACTTGGGGAAGTATCGAAAATTTCTCGAAAGAATTGAAAAACTTAGACACGGAAATCGGAAACACGGTCCAAACCCTCAATCAAAACATTCAGCAAATTAAAGTAAAGTTAGACGAAATTAAAAATATTCCTGACGAGATTACCAGGCTAAATCAAGAAATCGAAAGTATAAACCGAGATGCTCAAGATTTAATCAATAAAATAGATCAAGTTATTAGCGAAATAAAAAACAATAAAAAACCGACCCCAGAAGAAATTCAAGAAATAAAACGACTGATCGGGGAGATCACCAGGCTTTTGAACGACGCAAACTCTATTTTGAACGAAATAAACAGCGTCCAACAAAAAATCAACGAAATCAACAATCTGATCCAGAATACTACCCAACAAATAAACGATGTCCAAAACAAATTAGAGAAAATTAGAAACTTTTACAAATCTTTAGGTGATGTTGAAACCCTCAAAAAACTTCTCGAGATAGACGTTCCAAAAATTTCAGATTTAATCAAAGCCCTTGGCGACCTCCAAGCTCTCAAAAATGAAATCGACGACATCGACAATTTCCTCAATAAAGATTTGAAAAACTTCCTCGGGGAAAAAGATCTTTTAATCGGCTTACAAAAATTGCAGTTATATATTCAACTTTTAAAGCAAACGGTTGGTGATATCGAAGCTTACAAAGCAAAAATCGAAAACCTTTCTGGAAAATTAAAAGATTTAAAAGAAACTACCAAAGACATTGCCGACCTCCAAGCTTTGGTTGAAGATCCCCAAAACCAACAAAAACTAATTTCAGCCGGGATGAGCCAACAAGAAATCCAGCAACTTAAAGATAAAATAAACAAAATTGCCGAAATAAAGGCAAAAATCGAAGAAATAGAAAAAATTGTCACGACCATCGAATTTTTAAAAAACAAAATAGGGGATGTTAGTTATCTAATCACTTTAATCAACCAAATCCCTCAGTTTAATGAGAGCACCAAAAAAATCCAAGAACTCCAAACAAAATACAACGAAGTTCAAAAACTTAAAACTTTGGCTGAAGACCTAAAGGAAATAAGCGATTTGCTTGGAAACATCAAAGATTTGAATGACTTAATAGCAAACCTCGACAAGATCGAGAAAAAATTAGACGAAATCGAGAGAATTTTGAACCAGTATCCTGAACTGAAAAGTTTAGCCGAGGGAATTGGAAAACTTAAAAAACTTATTGGAGATCTTAACGATTTAAAAGGACGACTTTACGATCTTTGTTACCAAAAGTTAGCACAAATAGCCCCTGATGTTTTGAAAGAATTAAATAAAAACGGGGATGTTACCAAACTATGGCAGACTTATGATAGTGCGATAAATGTTGGCGAAAAGATAAAAAACATCAAAATCGATAACGTCCAAGATTTCATCAAGAGCGCTGATGATTTTAAACAATTAGGTAATGACATACAACATTTTGGAGAAACTTTGGAGAAAATCGATGGTTTAGAAAATTTTGGTAAAGTTCTTGGAAATTTTGGCGAGCAATTGAGCGAATTGGGCGAGAAACTCGATAAAATCAGTAGCCTTGGCGACCTAACTTTAAAACTTTGCGAAGAAGGAGGAAATAAGTGTGGAGGTGGTTTAAAAATGGGAAAGTTTGTTCTCTATCGCGATTACAAATGTGGCAAGGGAAACGAAAAATGCGGAAAGGATGAGGTTTGGCAAAGAAATTGTGTTCTCCGCGCGGAATTAACTTGTTGCCCTCCTGATGTAGAACCCTGTTACGAATTTGACCCCGATGAAAAAGGAGAAAAAATCGCTACCTGTGAAAACTGGGAAATTTGCGTTCCAGAAGAACACAAGTTGCGTTGCGATGATAACAGCTGTCATGTCGATGGTTTTCCACCACCCTCTAAGTTAAACCAGTGGGTAACCGGATGGGCACGAGGTGTCGGTTCAGTTTTTGGTGGAAAGTTCATCTGTTCTTGCTATGGAAAATGTCTCAAACCGATCGAGCCAGATAAAATCCATTTTTACGACGGGAGCGAAGATTTTGACAAATACGGGGAAATCCCTCAAGACTGTAGTAAACTTTCGGGTTGGAGAAAAGATGAATGCGAAGAAATAAAAAATGAGGGAATGAAATTACCAATCAGGATCGGTTGGGAAGTCAGCGGTTTGGAGGGTTGGAACGATGAGAAAAACGATTCTCGCGACCCTCGGTCTTTTTTGGTTAAGCTCGACGGGTTTGAAAGGCTTTTGCCTGAAAGGGAGTTGTTAAACAAAAAAAGTTATTGGACGGGCGAAGAGATAAAATATGACAAGCTCCAGCAAGCTATTAACAATCCAGACAAAAATCAGTTCCAGTCTCAGCTTCGGTCTTTATTAAACCAACTTTCTGTTTCCCCTGACCAAAAATTTTTAGATAAAGCCTTCGAAGATAATCAAAGGTTAAGCCAACTTCTCTACTCCATCCATTTCCGAGACTATCCTTATCGAGATGCGGGCAATCGCAATCTTGAGGGGGGAAGCGGAGGAACGCTTGTCTATTCTCCTTCCCAAGACAAAAAAAGAGGGCCTTGCTCTTTGGTTTCTGGCAAAACTTATAACCTGAAGGTGAAATTGTGTTGTGGAGAAGACCCGGATAATTGCGGTCCGCCCGGGACAAAGGGGAAAGAGTTTAAAACCCATCCTGGTCCAGAACCGGTTGGAATTTTAGAAACAAAAGTTTTGAAATGGGATTATAACGAATTCATCGCCACCTCCACCCGTTGGGTTGATCCTGACTGGAATGGCCCTGGTTTTGTCGATTTGAAAGAAGGGGATTATTACGACCCCCAGTGGTGTCTAACTCCAGGTCAAGATTTTTACCGGCTCCGTGCTTTTTATGAGGGGAGGGTAGAAATCGGAAAAGAAAAAACCCAACCAGAAGAGAATTTTCAAAAATGCGTCGACCCGAACGCCCCTTGCTATTGCAGAGAAAAGAAAGACCCCTGCCTTTGTGAATATCTTTCCAATTACGATTACGAAAATAGCTGCAATAAAGTTTTAGATAAGGTTGATGTTACTCCCCTTACTTTCTCTTCCCCAAAAATAGAGCGTCTTCACTGGGATAAAGATAAAAATAAAAGTGATGACGAGTTAAGGTGGGAAATAAACAAAGAAATGGAATCTCGCAACTTAGGAAAATTAAAGAGAGAAGTCTCCATCCTACCCATCGCTGAAAAAGAGGAAAACAAAATCGAAGAAGATGTTTTTTACGGAATTCCTCTTACCAACAAAATTGCTTCCTTTGGTTGGGATTTTAGTGAATGGAAGTTTCTTTTCGGTGTAAAGCAAAGATGGCAGGGGGGGGTAACAAAGGATGTTAAAGACGTGGTAAGCGCTGAAACAATGGAGGGGGCTAGAAAAACAATTTATGGGCAGAAATGGGATTTTAAAATAAGTAAACCTCCGCTCCAAAAAATTAATTTAGTGAAATTTCTTCCTTCAAAAGAGGTTGATTATTCCGAAGGTACTCTTTTTATCAACCGAATTCAGGAATTAAGTTTTTCTCTTGTTCCCAGGATTTCTTCTTTAAGAATTAAAATAATCGATAACAACACCAAAAAAGAAATTCCCTTACCAAAAAATCTCTCTATCCTCCCACCAGAATCTTTTGTTTTGAAAAATTTTAAAGTTTGGCCTTGCCTGAAAAAGGATAACGGGAAAAGGTTGGGGGAAGAATTTACTTTAAAGGTCATACCTTGTTCCGATGAGCAAATCGGAAGGACGGAAAAGGAAAGGGAAGAACACTGCTACGAATCTTTGGGTTATGAAACAAAAATCAAAGTCACCGGCGACCCGATCAGTTTTGAGGGAAACACAAGCAGCACTTTCGATTTTGGCAATTTGATCGTTCCCACCACCATAGAATGGGACGAGATGCCAGGAGCAGCCAGCTATTATTACAAAATCACCGGACCAGAAGAAAAAGAGGGAATAGTGACGAACAACTTTCTCAACCTTGATTTGAAAAAAGAGGGAAATTATGAAATCGAAATCAGAACCTGCGCCGACCAGTGCGACCAAAAAGAGAAAATAGAATGTGGAACCTCAACGATAATTAAGTTTTATGGTTGTAACACCGAGTTTGACCTTAAAGCCTCAGCCACCCAGATTTTGCCAGGCGAAACGATCGAATTTTCCTGGACGACCAGCACTTGCGGAACTTCGACGGTTTATTATCAAAAGAAACTTGAGTTGGAAGAAAAGTTCGAATGCGATTCTTACATTGGAGAGGCAAGAGATAAATGCGAAAAAGTTAACAATTCCACTTCCTGCCAAGAATTTTTAAAATCTGGAGAACCACCAACGACCACCACCTCAACTTCAGCCACTTCTTCTCCACCCTGTTTGGGAATTTACAAATTTAGCGTTAGCGCTTGCTTGGACGAAGAATGTTTTTCAAGGGGAGTGGAAAAATCAGTAAAATTTAGCGTCGTTTTAGAAAAAATGCCAACCGGTGGCGGGGGTGGGTTTAAAGGAGGTTTTCTCAAGAGATGCACAAACATCCTCCCTTGCCAAGATTGCACCTTCAAACACATTCCCGCCTTGATCTCAAACATCATCAATTGTATTTTGTGGACCCTTTTCCCAATGGCCTTTATTCCCCTTTTCGTTTACACTGGCATTGTTTTCTACCTTTCTTTTGGTTCAGCAGAAGCGCCGAGAAAAATAAAATCTGCCTGGAAGGCCTATCTTTTTGGTGCCTTGGTAATGTTTCTCGGCTGGACTCTCTTGAATTTAATTTATACCTTCTTGGGCTACAAAAAAACCCTTGGCGACTGGTGGAACCCGATTTTGCCTAATTTTTAAAATTTTTTATAATTAAAAAAGATGGAAAAAGTTTCGAAAAAATATCTCTTCTTTGTCTTTGTTTTCTTTTTCATTCCCCTCTTTTGCCAAGCTCAACAAACCGGGCCTGATCTTAATACGTTGAACCAATTAAACCAGTGGAAAGAGGATTGTAAAGGAGAGTTACTCTCTTTTGGCCCTGGTACTGCTTGTCAACCAGGTTATCATTGTGAAAAATTATGTTCTAACGATTACGTTAAACAAGCTAACCCTAATGATCAACTTTATCTTCTACTTAAAGACTATTATCAATTTTGTTACGACACTATTTGCTATCCGAATAAAGGGAAATGCTGGACGGCCACATTTTGCTTAAATTATAGCTATTCTACTACTTCTACTACTTCTACTACTTCTACTACTTCTACTACCCAACCCTCACCTTCTCCTCCGGCTCCCCCATCCCACCCTTGGTGTGCGGAAACAGCAAGACTTACAGGATGGTTGAACGTCGGAGGATGGTTAAAGTGTATATTTGAGTGGATTGCGAGTTTACCTCTCAGGATTGCTGTAGCGGTGTTTATTTTTTTCACTGCTGTTTTTGCTATGGCCGCTGGCCTTTTGTGTGCTTACGTCCATTACCTCTTCTCTGTAATTTATCCCCAACTGCTTTTGATAGCTGCCTGGAAAGTACCCGAAATTTTAAGTATCGTCAGCGAAGTAAGAGATTTTGTTATTCCCCTAATTTTCCTTGCTTTGGCTTTGGTAGGTTTGGCAACTATTTTAAGGATCGGAGAATACGAAGCAAAAAAAACCTTTTTCCCTCTTTTGATAGTTTCCGTTCTCATTTTCTTTAGCACGCCGATCGTTCAGGGAATAGTTACTCTCGGTAACATCGGCACCGGAGCGATATTAGACGCAACGTTTAAGGGAAAACATATGAATCTTTTGGGAACTTTAGAAATCCTTGGGTCGACTATCGCTTCAGAAATGTCGGTATTAACGTATGACGGAAACTTTTTCGAGTGTTTATTTACTCAATGTACCATAAATGGTGTGACAAAAGGGCCTTATATTATTCCAATTATTTTACTCATGGCAAACTCCTTCCTCGGCGCTTTCTTATTTATCTTGTTGCTTATTTTCATTGTCGCTTGTTTGTGTATTTTTGTTCTCAGAATCGCCTTCATTTGGATTTTATTAATCATTGCCCCGGTTGCCTTCTTTACTGCTGCTTTTAGAGGAAGTTCAGAGTTAAAAGCTATCCTCCCTCGTTTCTTTAACTGGGAAGGTTGGTGGGAATCTCTTTTGCAATGGGCCTTCATCGGCGTTTTCTTGGGGTTTTTCATTTTTGGCGCAGAAAAAATTACCGCCTTAATAATGGATTTTGGAGGTTATCTTATTAACCCTAACCTTACTAGCGGTGCCTTTTTGGACTTTGAGCGGGCGACGACGACAGCTGGTCTTCATTTTCATATAGCAACGGCAGGGGAAGAGCTTTTTAAACCATCGGGTGGGGTTGCGCCCGCGGTTCTTCCTATGTATCTTCTTGCTTACGTTGCGGCCATCGGTCTTTTGTGGTGGGGGGTGAAAGAAACACCAGGAATGGCTGGTGAGTTTGCTGAAAAGTTTTATAGTTTTGGCGCGAAAATAGCAAGCTTAGGGGCGTTGGCTGTTGGGGTGGCAGCGGGAGTAGTAACCGGAGGACTTTTAGCTCCGATAGCTACTTTGGCCGGCGCAGGAATCGAAAGAATTAGTGCGTGGGAATCAGCCGGAACATCGAGATGGTTGCGAGGACTCAAACGAATACCCGGAACAATAGGAAAAGGATTTTTAAAAGGTTTTCAACTTTCCCACGCCGGTACTGAGAGAGCTACTGAAATAATGAAACTGAAGTTAGAAGAAAGAGCACCAAAGGAAGTGCCTTATTACGCCGAGGTGATGAAAAGAAGGGAAGAAAGAGAGAAGAGAATGCAAGAGGAAATAGCCAGGGATCCAACCGTTTTCTTAACACGTCGTGATTATTACTATACAGACCCAGATACCCACAAGAAACTAAGAGGAGAAGATGCGGTAAGAAGTTATCTCCGGCATGCCAGCGCTAAGGATTTGGCAAAAATAAAAGCAGACAACTTGAGGAATCCCGATTTAATTGCAAGTATAATAGCGAATGTGCAGCCCCATATATTTGT
>Ga0315298_1005554_pt1 | contig 17819 bp, 16 predicted proteins | sample WHS_1_MG_FD_203077 | JGI IMG/M metagenome (GOLD analysis project Ga0315298, IMG submission 203077) | Extremophilic microbial mat communities from Washburn Hot Springs, YNP, Wyoming, USA - WHS_1_MG | ecosystem: Environmental > Aquatic > Thermal springs > Hot (42-90C) | place: USA: Wyoming...
GCGGGCTCCTCAAGCAGGGGTCTTCCTACCGCAAAAGGAAATCGGTGATACGGTACAGGCAGGGGAAGAAGTGGCAAAGGTCGGCGATGTGGCCGTTCACGCCCGAATCGGAGGGGTAATCAGAGGGCTACTACGGTCGGGAACGGAGGTCAAGGTTGGTACAAAGTTAGGAGACATCGATCCCCGTTTGCAAATAAGTCACTGCTTTACCATCTCCGACAAGGCCCGCGCCGTGGGAGGTGGAGTTCTCGAGGCCATACTGAGGGTATACAACAGACCATAGATGAACAGTCTTATCCCCTTCTTCGGCCTGGAAGGTCGAGGTATTGTGAGTATCGTAGGTGCTGGCGGCAAAACAACCCTCATGTTTCGCCTTGCCAGGGAACTTAAAGAAGAGGGAATAGCTGTTTTGACCACCACCACCACCAAAATCAGATGGCCCACGAAGACACAATCACCCCTGGTCTTCGTGGATTCGACCGTCGAAAAATTACTTGCGGATATACGTCCGTATATTGCCGTCCATTACCATGTTACTGCAGGGAAAAGGTTTTCTCCTCAAGAAGGGAAAATTTACGGCTTCCACCGGGAAGAAGTGGAGGCCCTTTTTGGGGCTAATCTCTTTACCTGGGTCATCGTGGAGGCCGACGGTGCCGCAAGTCGACCACTCAAAGCCCCCGCTCCCCACGAACCGGTTATCCCTCAGGCAAGCTCTGTCGTGATTGCCGTCGTAGGTCTTGATGTCCTGGGGAAACCCTTAGAAGAGGAGTGGGTTTTCCGCAGCGACCTCTTTTCCGCAATTACCGGGCTTGATAGGGGTTCACCCATTACTAAAGAGGCCATTGTGGCGATCATTAGCCATCCCGCCGGCCTCTTCAAAGGTTCACCGCCTGAGGCCAAAAGGTACGTTTTTCTTAACAAAGCAATAAGCTTGGCAAGAAAAAAACAAGGAGAGGCTATCACTACGATGCTTCTTGACCAAAAACGGTATAATTTAAAAGGGGTCATAATCGGTGCAGTCCTGAAGAACGATTTTACCTTCTATCCCATCTAAAGGTTCTCACCTATGAAGCAGGTGGCGGGTATCATCCTGGCGGCAGGCATGTCTCACCGGATGGGGACGGTCAAGCAACTGCTCCCCCTTGCCGAAAAACCGCTACTTGCCCATGTTCTTGAGGCTACCCTTGCATCTCGCTTAGATAAAGTAGTGCTCGTCTTAGGTTACGAAGAAAAGCGGATCCGGGAGGCTTTGGGGCTTATGCTGGCGAATCCGAAACTTGCCGTTGTGATAAACAAAAGATACCAGGAAGGACTCGCTACTTCGCTCGCAAGTGGTCTAAAGGAAGTTGCTACAGACTTTCCAGGGGTTATGTTCCTTTTAGGAGACCAGCCCCTAATAGATGCAGAAACAATCGATCTCCTCCTTGACCACTTCCGTTCCTCACCTCGGGGCATCTGCGTACCCACCTACGGGGCAAAAAGGGGCAATCCTGTCTGTTTCAAACATTCCTACTATGGTAAGCTCTTTACCCTCACCGGCGATTGCGGCGCACGGGAAATTATAAACAGCCATCCTCAAGATGTCCTTGCCGTAGAAATAAAAAACCCCGATGTTTTTCTCGATGTAGATGACCCTTTGAGCTTCGAATACGTAAAGAAACTAAAATCAAAGGGCAAGTAGACCCTTGAACTGGAGTTTTCAACTTGACATTTTTTTGCAGTTTAAATATGCATTTAATACTTACCTTAAACTTCGGTCCCATCGTCTAGTGGTCAGGACGCTGGCCTCTCACGCCGGAAACAGGGGTTCAACTCCCCTTGGGACTACCAAAAATTAGGGGAGTCATTTAAAACTCTCTTGATCATATTTATCCACCCTTTTAGAAGGAAAGGAAATTTCTACCCTACAAAGGGAATCGACAAAACATGGAACAGAGTGATGGGAACGGAAAGTCCGGCACCCCCATAAGTTTGGAAAACGAAGGGAAGTTCCTTGCCGACATCCTGGAGATGACCATAAAGGTCTTCCAGGCGGAGGGAGGATTCATCCGTCTTTACGACCCGTCGACTGGGGAACTCGTTATCAGGGCCCACCAAGGAATCGAAGCTAAAAGGCTTAAAGATTTTATGAGGCGCAAGTATGGTGAGGGCCGTTCTTGGCAGGCCTTCCTCTCGCGGAAGCCGGTCATAACGAAGGCAAAAGATGTGATCTCCCATTACATCGAACATCCCCTTTCCTATCTTACCATGCCCCTTTCCACAGGGGATGAACCTTTCGGAACGATTACCCTCTTTGCCTCAACGTCAGACCTTTTTCGTGAAGAGCAATTGGATTTTTTCACCTATATCGGCAACCAGATCGGCCTTTCCCTCAAATATGCCCGCCTTTCCGAGGAAAATTTAAGACATACCAAGACCCTGGCCACTCTCTACGAATTCTCCCAAGCCCTGGTACAGGCCACAGATTTTGAAGAAATGCTTTCGACCCTTTTAAATAAAGTAGTTGAACTCCTAATGGCCGATGCCGGCATGATCCGTCTTTTAGAGGAAGAAACAAAAGAGATGGTGCTTATGGCCCATCGCGGCTTTTCGGAGGAGGAGATAAAATACGCCGTACCCAGACGGAAGTTCGGGGAAGGCTCTGCCTGGAATTCCATTCTCAGTGGGAAACCATCTATACGGATTTCCCACAATGGAGACCCACCTACCTTCGGAAAAAAGGCGGGTTTCGCCGTTTCTGTCCGCATCCCCCTCATCGCCAGGGATCGTCCCTTAGGGAATATCTCCATCCATCAACGGGTAAAAAGGGATTTCACTGCGGAGGAGATAGAACTATTCTCCCATTTGGGGAACCTCCTGGGGATGGCTATCGAAAATGCCCGTCTTTTTAGAGAGTTGGAGAAGAAAAACGAAAGCCTCGCCATCCTTTTTACTATTTCCCAAACGGTGAATCAATCCCTCAACCCGGAATCGATTATGAGCGAAGCTCTGGACAAAATCGTAAGTTTATTTTCCGCCCACTCCGCTGATATCCGCCTTTGGAACGAAGAAACCAAGGAACTCGTCTATGTAGCCCAAAAGGGCCTCTCACCGGAGGATTTCTCCCAAGTAACCCAAAGGAGAAAGTTAACCAACGGGACCACAAGTCTCGCCGTCGAGGCGAGAAAGACGGTATTTATCGAAGATGTAAGGACCGACCCCCGGACGGCCGGGCGCAATACCTTAACGGAGAGACTCGGGTGCTCCTCCCTGATTACGACTCCATTGCTGCATAAGGGGAAACTGATGGGGGTAATGAACGTCCGCTTTGCAAAAGGCCGAAGCTTTTCTGCAAAGGAGGTGGAACTCTTTACCTCAATCGGTAACTTAATCGGTACCGCCCTGGGCAATGCCCGTCTCTACGAAGAGAAGGAAGCTGTCATTAAAGAGCTCGACAGAACACGGGAAAAATGGCAACACTCCCAGAAGATGGAGGCCATCGGTACCTTGGCCGGCGGGATTGCCCACGATTTTAACAACCTCCTCATGGCCATCTTGGGAAACGTCTCTCTCATGCTCATCGAAGCCAAACAAGACCACCCCTTTTATCAGCGCTTAAAAAACATCGAAAAACAGGTGGAACGAGGGGCCCGTCTCACCGAACAAATACTGGGTTATGCCCGTAAGGGAAAATATGTGGTAAAGCCCCTCGATTTGAACAGGCTAATTGAGGATGTAATAGGCACCTTCGGGCGCACAAAGAGGGAAATTAGGTACCATTTCAACCTTGCCTCCGACCTGCGGTACATTTACGCCGATCAAAATCAAATAGAGCAGGTACTGTTGAATCTCCTTACCAATGCCGCCGATGCCATGCCCCGGGGCGGTGACCTTTACATCAAAACGGAAAATGTAAGTCATGAGGAAATCAGAAACAAACCTTACGATCCAGCACCAGGGCTTTACGTCCATCTACAGGTGCGGGACACGGGTATCGGTATGGATAAAGACACGAAGGCCCGTATTTTCGAACCCTTCTTTACCACTAAGGAAATGGGGAGGGGCACAGGTCTGGGGCTTGCTTCCGTGTACGGCATTATTAAGGGGCACAGCGGTTATATCGATGTAGAATCGGAGAAGTATCAAGGTGCTACCTTCAATATCTATCTTCCCGCCTCCGACAAAATAATTGAAGAGACGGCCCGGACGCCCTTCCATTTTACGGGGGGTACGGAAACGATTCTCTTTGCCGATGATGAGGAACTCGTCCTCGATGTGGGCACGGAGATGATGAAAAACTTGGGATATACGGTAATTGCTGCCCGCGGAGGAAAGCAAGCAGTGGAGCTATACAGGAAACATAAAGATACTATTGAACTCGTTATCCTCGATGTGGTTATGCCCGACTTAAGCGGCCTCGAGGCCTGTGAACAGATACGGACGATCAATCCCCAAGCCAAGGTCATCTTGGCCAGCGGTTACGGTCTTGACCGAGATATAGAGGCAAAGATTAACCAAGGTATGGCTACCTTTATCCAAAAGCCCTTCGACCTCAAAAACCTCTCCCAGGAAATTAGGTCCGTTTTAGAGGGAAAGAAAAACGCCCCTTGAGTTTACCCGATTGATTTCATGTCACCCTGAACCTCCCTTTAGTCACCCTAATCGCCCTGCCTCTCTTCGAGCATTCCTTTATGTCACCTAAGCGCCGTCGAAGGGTGACAGCATCGACCACCGCAATTTACTGAAGGAACGGTGTATTTTTTACCTTGCGAAAGGGCCGCCTTCATTATAAGCTTAAGTTGATGAGGGAAATTCTAACCGTCGAAGAGCTCAACAGAAGGATCAAGGAACTCTTGGAGAATGGTTTCCCCTTCCTCTGGGTGGAAGGGGAGGTATCCAACTTGAGTCGTCCCGCCTCGGGGCACCTCTATTTCACCTTGAAAGATGAAAATGCCCAGATTCGAGCCGTAATTTTCCGCACGTCTCTTTTGAAGGGCGCCCTACCCTTCGCTTTGGAAAACGGTATGAAAATAATCTTAGGGGGCCGCCTGAACGTCTACACTCCCCGGGGAGAATACCAGCTTATCGCCGAGGTAGTAGAACCGTTAGGGATCGGTGCCCTCCAGAAAGCCTTCGAACAACTGAAGGCCCGCCTGGAGCAGGAAGGGCTCTTCTTTCCCCATTTCAAGAAGCCCCTCCCCTTCCTCCCTCAACGGATCGGTGTTATCACCTCCCTCTCGGGGGCCGTGATCCGGGATATTCTCCACATCACCTACCGCCGTTTTCCCTCCGTGGATATCCTCATTGCGCCCGTCAGGGTACAGGGGAGTGAGGCTGCCTCTGAAATCATCGCGGCCCTTGAGGCAATGGAAACCCATGGCAAGGTAGATGTAATCATCATTGCCCGCGGTGGTGGTTCCCTTGAGGACCTGGCCCCTTTTAACGACGAAGGGCTGGCCCGCGCCATCTTCCGATGTTCTATACCGGTGATCTCCGCCATAGGACACGAAACGGATTACACCATTGCCGATTTTGTAGCCGATCTTCGGGCACCGACACCCTCGGCCGCTGCCGAGCTCGTCGTTCCCGTAAGACAGGACCTATGCTACACCCTTCAGAACTTACTGCACCGCCTAAAGAGACAGATTTTCAGTATTATCGACAGCCATAGGGGATACCTCACGAAATTGAGAGAACGCCTTGTCGACCCCAGACGTAAAATTGCCGATCTCCGCCTATTCCTCGATAGTCGTCTTGACTATCTTCAAGCCCTAATGAAACAGCGAATGTCTTCCCTCCGGGAGGGGTTGATGAGCGCTAAGTTCAGGTTGAGCCACCAAAATCCCATAAGAAGGTTAGAACAGGAGAAAACTTACCTAATCCAACTGGAAGGGGCTTTCAAAAGGGCCTGGACATCGGGATTAGAAGAGCGGAAAAAACGACTTGCAGCTTTGCTTATTATGTTGGATACTTTAAACCCTTTAGGGGTATTGAAACGGGGTTACAGTATAACACGGCTTTTACCGGAGCAGACAATCGTTACGGACACGGCTTCCCTAAGGGGAGGGAAAGCCGTTTCCGTTACCCTGGCTCGGGGGAGTTTTTTGGCCGAAGTAAAAGAAATCTATCGAGAAGATAACTATGGCGAAAGAAAGGTTTGAAGAGGCCCTTAAAAAATTAGAAGAAATTCTACGGAAGATGGAAACCGGGGAGATGACCTTAGATGAGTCACTCAAAGCCTTTGAAGAAGGTATCAGGCTCGCCCGGCTCTGTTCTGAACGTCTCGATGAGGCCCAGCGCAAGGTCGAACTTCTCCTCAAGGAAGAAGATAAAGTGATGATAAAACCTTTCATGGGAGAAGAAAGTGACGGATAGAGAAGAAATTTCTGCCTATCTCGCATCTCACAAAAGGGCCATTGAAGAGGCCTTAAGCCGTTTTGTACCGGACGAATCCCATTATCCCCCCACGCTTTTTCAGGCCATGCGGTATAGCCTTTTTGCCGGAGGAAAGAGGATTAGACCAATCCTTTGCCTCGCTGCGATGGACGCCCTCGGGGCCGGGGAGCAATTAAAAAAGGCGGCCTTACCGGTCGCCTGCGCCATCGAGATGATTCATACCTACTCTTTGATCCACGATGACCTGCCGGCCATGGACAACGATGACCTGCGCCGGGGAAAGCCTACCAGTCATCGGGTATTTGGTGAGGATATAGCCATACTGGCCGGGGATGCGCTCCTTACCGAGGCTTTCCATCTCCTTTCCAAAAAGGAACTCACCGCCACCTTTGCCGCCCAGGTCATCCTTGAGGTTATAAATGAAATTTCTTATGCCGTCGGTTGTTTCGGCATGATCGGCGGCCAAGTAGTGGATGTGCGCCACGGGGAACAGGAGATGGACGAAGGAACCCTCTATTACATCCACCATCATAAAACGGGTGCATTACTTACGGCAGCCGTAAAGACTGGGGGACTTCTCGCCGGTGCCGACGAGGAAAAGCTTCTGGCCCTCGAGAAGTACGGGGCCCATATGGGGCTCATGTTCCAAATTGTGGATGACCTTCTCGATGTGGAAGGAGATGACGGGACGTTTAAAAAGCGTTTAACCGAAGAGACCTCCCTCGGGAAGCTCACCTTTCCTTCCCTTTTGGGAATAGAACAATCAGTAAAGAAGGTTACAGAACTTAAAGCCCAGGCACTGGAAGCAATTGAAACTTTTGACGACAAGGCCAGACCGCTCCGTCTCCTGGTAGAACATCTGGCCACAAGAGAGGTATAAAAAGCATGGATAAGCTGGCCAAAGGTGGAATCCTCGCCCGAGTCAATACCCCCCAGGACATCAGAGGTTTCACCCTCCCCGAATTGAACCTCCTCGCCGAGGAATTAAGGAAAATAATTATCGAAACGGTGGCCCAAAATGGGGGGCATCTGGCCTCTTCCCTGGGCTGCGTGGAGCTTGCCATTGCCCTCCACTACGTCTTTCATACCCCTTACGACAAACTGCTCTGGGACGTGGGTCATCAGGCTTATGCCCACAAAATCCTTACCGAAAGAAAGGAAAAATTCGCCACCCTCCGGAAACGCGGGGGAATCAGTGGTTTCCCCCGACGCGAAGAAAGTATCTATGACACCTTCAACGTGGGGCATAGCGGCACATCCATCTCGGCAGCGGCAGGTATCGCCGAAGCAAGATGCTTACAGGGTAAAAGGTACAAGATTATAGCCGTTATCGGTGACGGGTCCCTTACGGCCGGTATGGCCTTCGAAGGATTAAATTGGGTGGGAGACAGGAATAAAGACCTCGTCATCATCCTAAACGACAACGAACTTTCCATTTCCCCCAACGTCGGGGCCCTTTCCTCTTACTTAAACCGCGTCATGACGGGTCATACGGTCACGAAGATCAAGGGGGAAATAAAAAATATCCTCAAATCTATCCCCGCCATTGGGGAGACCATGTTTCGCTTCACCCGGCAGGTGGAGGAATCCCTCAAGGCTTTAATTGTACCGGGCATTCTCTTCGAAGAGTTGGGTTTTACCTATGTGGGCCCCTTAGAGGGGCACCGTCTCGACCACCTCATCAAAAACCTGGAAAATGTGAGGGATCTCAGTGGCCCCATTTTGGTCCATGTCATCACTAAAAAGGGGAAGGGCTACCGTTTTGCCGAAGAGGACCCTCAGCGTTTCCACGGCACTGCCCCGTTCGATATTGCCACGGGATGCCCCCTATCAAATGGATGCCAGGCACCCACCTATACGCAGGTTTTCGGGGAAACCCTTGTGAAACTGGCCGAAGAAGATAGGCGGATTGTGGCCATCACGGCAGCGATGTGCGAAGGAACAGGCCTTACCAAATTCGCTGCCCGTTTCCCCGAGCGGTTCTTCGATGTAGGTATTGCGGAGCAACATGCCGTCACCTTTGCCGCGGGACTCGCCGTTGAGTCTTTTCTTCCGATCGTTGCCATCTACTCGACCTTCCTCCAACGGGCGTATGACCAGATCGTTCATGACGTTTGTCTCCAACAGTTACCCGTCATTTTCGCCGTGGATCGGGCCGGTTTGGTCGGGGAAGACGGACCTACCCACCACGGGCTGCTCGATTTGACCTACCTCCGCTCGATCCCTAACATGACCGTCATGGCCCCGAAAGACGAAAACGAATTAAGGCACATGTTAAAGACGGCCATCCATATGGAGAAACCTGTAGCCATCCGTTATCCCCGGGGAAAGGGTGTCGGAGTCCCCTTAGATGAAGAGCTAAAAATACTGGAAATCGGCAAGGGTGAGGTTCTCACCCTCGGTCACGATGCCGCCGTTTTGGCCATAGGGTCCATGGTTTACCCCGCACTCGAGGCAGAAAAATTTTTAGCCGCAGAAGGTATTTCCCTTACCGTAGTCAATGCCCGCTTTGTAAAACCCCTGGACGAAACCCTCCTTACCGAAATCGCTCTCAGGCATAAAAAGATCGTTACTGTAGAGGAAAACGTTTTAAACGGTGGTTTTGGTAGTGCCGTCTTAGAACTACTGACAAGGAAAGGAATTTCTAATGTTTCTGTACGATGTCTGGGCGTCAACGACCAGTTCGTAGAACACGGCACCCAAGAGGAATTAAGACATAGCTTAGGTTTAGACAGGGATGGAATCGTAAACGCCGTCAAGGACCTCCTCTTCGCTGATATTCGTAAGTTTCACGATGACCAGAGAATCCCGCGTCAGGCTCGATAACCTCCTTCTCCTACGGGGGCTCGCCGAATCCCGTCAAAAGGCCCGGGCACTTATCTTAGCCGGGTGGGTCCTCGTGGAGGATAAGGTCGTGGACAAGGCAGGGGCACTGGTGCCTCTTTCTGCCTCTTTGCGCTTGAAGGAGCAGCTTCCCTATGTGAGTCGAGGGGGAATAAAATTGAAGGGGGCGCTCGACCATTTCGGCCTTAAGGTTCGCGATTTTGTGGTCCTCGACGTGGGCGCTGCCACGGGGGGCTTCACCGATTGTTTGCTTCAAGAGGGGGCAAAAAAGGTCTACGCCCTCGATGTGGGTTACGGACAACTGGCTCTAAAGCTGAGAAACGACGATCGGGTCGTGGTCATCGAAAGGACAAACATCCGCCACTTTGATGGCGCTTTAATTACCGAACCCATAGATTTAGCCGTTATCGATGTCTCCTTCATCTCCCTCAAATTAGTGCTGCCTGCTGTACTTAGGTTAATAAAGGATGAAGCTTACGTGCTTGCCCTTATCAAACCCCAGTTCGAGGTGGGCAGGGGGGAGGTAGGCAAGGGGGGGGTGGTGAGAGATCGGGATAAACATGAAAGGGTAATTAAAGAAATTAGCAATTTTTGTGGAGAAATAGGCATATCCGTGCTTGGCTGCACACCCTGTTGTCTTCCAGGACCGGCAGGTAACAGGGAATTCTTTATCTATGGAAGAAAGAGGGGAAAGGGTGGGTGTTAAACTGGCCAACACGGCGGGTTTCTGTATGGGGGTAAAAAGGGCAATGGAAAAGGTTCTCGCCATCGCCCAGGAAACAAAGAAGGGAAAAATCTATACCTATGGCCCCTTGATTCACAATCCCCAGACGGTGGAATTGCTCCGCAAGCGGGGTATCATTCCCGTTGATGACTTAAACTCAATACCGAAAGCGGATGAAGCAATTGTGGTGATTCGTACCCACGGTATAACACCGGAAGAAAGAAGAAAAATTAAGGAACGGGGATGGAAGATGGTGGATCTCACCTGCCCGAAAGTAGCCCGGGTACAGGCCATCATTAAAAAGTATGCCCGCCTTTCCTATCCCATCCTAATCGTGGGAGACAGGAATCACCCCGAAGTAAAAGGCCTTTTGGGATACGCGGGGGAAAAGGGTATGGTTATCGAAAATAAAGAGGAAGCCTTAAAACTGCCTCTCCTTGAGGAAGTAATCGTGGTTTCCCAGACAACGGAAGAGGAGAAGCTCTTCCAAGAGATTGGGGAAATAATAAAGAAGAAGGCAACCCGTACCCACATTTTCAATACTATCTGTGAATCCACTACAGAACGCCAAAAAGAAACGAGGGATCTTGCGGCCCAAAGCGATGCCCTGGTGATTGTGGGTGGCAAAAACAGTGCCAACACCCGCCGCCTGAAAGAAATTGCCGAAAATTCTGGGAAACCTGTTTTTTTTGTGGAAACAACAGAAGAACTGGATACCTTACCCGTGGAAAATTATGGACACATCGGTGTCACTGCCGGAGCCTCTACGCCCAACTGGATCATTGACCGGGTCGTAGGCAAAATTGCCGACCGGCAGGCAAGAAAGGGAAGCCTCGCCAAAATTCCAGTTAAATTTTGGCTTTTCCTGGTGCGCACCGATATCTATGCTGCCTTAGGCGCCGGCTTTCTTTATATAACGAGCGTCCTCCTCCAGCAGCTTCCCATAGATTTAATGGGATTTCTTACAGCTTCATTTTTTGTTTATGGGATTCATACCTTAAATAGATTAATCGGAAAATCACACGAAATGGTTACCAACTTCCGGGAAGAAATTTACTGTGGAAGGGAAAAGGTATTCCTTTTTCTTGCCTCCCTTACCCTACTGCTTGCTTTGATTTTATCTGCCCTACAGGGCAAAGCTCCCTTTATTGTCCTTCTTGGTATCACTGTTCTTGGGGGACTATACAACATTTCCCTCTTACCAAAATCAGCAAAGTGGCGCCGTATTAAAGATATCCCCGGTTCCAAGAATATCTCCATAGCCCTGGCCTGGTCCATCGTTACCTCCGTCCTTCCTGCCCTACGATTCGGTAGAGGGGAGATTCCCGGTAGGGTGCTTACGTTTACCTTCGTTTTTCTTTTCGTCCTCCTTCGCTCCATCATGACCGACATTCTCATGCAGCAAAGCGACCGCTTTATCGGCAGAGAAACACTACCCGTTATCCTGGGGCAGAGGGCAAGCGAGAGGCTTCTTCTCTTTCTCTGGACGTCTCTCGGTTTTTTCCTTTTTTGGTGGTACCTTTTTCTTCCAAACTACTCCCTCATCCTTGCTTTAATCCCTTCCTTTTTTTATCTGTTGCTATGTTTAAGACTTTGTGGTAGAAGGGCGGCACTTTCAGGGATGGAATTATGGGGCCTCTTGGAAACCAGTTACTTTATTGCAGGTGGGTGTGCCCTTCTGTGGTATCTCGGGCATGGCTCTGTATAATTTCCCTCTTAACCTGCTTTTTTATTTTGGGATGTGCCTCCATACGTTTTTCTAAAGAAGCACCAGAGGCAAAGGATTTTCATCCTCAAACGCTTGCCCTGATCGCCTTAGAGGCAGGTGGTTATGAAGGGGTGAAAGAACCGCTGGAAGAAATGATCTTAGGCGAACTGAAAAGACGAAACTGGTTCAGACAAGTCTGGGGGCCAGGAGAAATTTACCGGCTGATGGAGCAAAATGAAGAAATACGCCGGTCAATGGGTGATTACCTGGCAAAATTGCGCCAGTTAAACTTTTCCGATGGGGAATTGAGCAAGAAAATATTTTCCCTTACGGGGATGGAGGCTTTTTTACTTGTTTCTGTGGATTTCTGGTATTATACAAAGGAAGCGGGTGAAAATATAGCCAAAGTAGGGCTAACGATGAAGCTCTATGACACAAAAACGGGCAAACAAATGTGGAAGGGCGGACATCATCAGGCGGTAAGCTACGTCCTTATGAAACCGGAACTAACCAATTTGGCCAAAGAGGTGGTAAAACAAATGATCGGTGTCATGCCCCATTAGATCCTTTTAGGAGGTAAACGATGAAGGAAGAAATAAAAAAGGCTATCGAACATATCAGGCCGGGGCTTCAGGCAGACGGTGGTGATGTGGAGCTTGTGGACGTGAGTGAAGACGGTATCGTTAAGGTGAGATTGACAGGTGCCTGTGGCGGTTGCCCCATGTCCCAGATGACCTTAAAAATGGGTATCGAAAGACAGTTGAAGAGAGAGGTTCCCGGAGTTAAAGAAGTAATTGCTGTCTAAAGAAAACAATGCGGCAGGTAGAAGGAACGCTTTTCTTGAAGGAAGGGGTGTGCCCATAAACCTGGCCGTAGGAAACAAAATTTAAGAAAGGAGAAAGTGAGATGGCATACGTAATTACTGACGAATGCATTGCGTGCGGTTCCTGTCAGGAAGAGTGCCCGGTAGAAGCAATTAGTGAGGGGGAAGATAAATACGTAATCGACCCTAAATTATGCACCGATTGCGGAACCTGTGCCGAGCAATGTCCTGTGGAAGCGATAAAGCCCGGAGACGAAAAGTAACACCATCCCGGTCGCAAAACAGGGGAAATACAGGCCCGCAGGCGGTGTTTCCCCTGTTTTTTTTGGTAGATAACATGGGCCGATTTATCACCTTTGAAGGCATAGAAGGAGCTGGCAAGACGACACAGATGAGACTCGCAGGCAGGTACCTACGAGCCCTCAAGATACCCTGCATTACCACCCAAGAACCCGGTGGAACCGCTTTAGGGAAAAAGATCAGGCGGATTCTTTTAAATCAGGGTAACTATACCGTGGCTGCCGAAGCGGAGCTAATGCTTTTTTTGGCCGCCCGACTCCAACATGTACGGGAGATAATAACACCGGCATTGAACGAAGGGAAGTGGGTCCTTTGCGACCGTTTCGTAGATGCCACCTATGCCTATCAGGGCTTTGGTCGTGGTCTTGATTTGGCGCTAATCAAGCGGCTCCACGAACTTACCATAGGTCCTACCACTAAACCCGATTTAACCTTTCTCTTTGACCTGCCCCCTGAGGAGGGGTTGAGAAGAGCCTTAAGAAGGATAGCCCGGCGAAAGAGCAATAAAGAAGACCGTTTCGAACGGGAAATGGCAGCTTTTCATGAGAAGATTCGGGAAGGATACCTAACCCTTGCCAAAAAAGAACCTCAGAGATTTATCATCATCGATGCCGGGCAAGAAGTAATGGCAATCCAAGATAATGTTCGCCGGGCTTTAGAAAAAATGGCAAGAGATTCCGGTTATCTATAAAATGCCTTTCGCTACCATCATAGGTCACGAAAAACAAATTGGCTTCTTAAAAGAAATGATACGCCAGCGGCGCCTTCCCCATGCCTTACTCTTTTTCGGACCCGAAGGGGTGGGGAAAAGACAGGTAGCCTTTGCCTTTGCCCAAGCCGTGAACTGTCCAGAATTCCACGAAGATACCTGTGGCAAGTGTCAGTCCTGTCGGAAGATAGCCCATAATTGTCATCCCGATGTGGTCGCTTTAAAGCCCGTGGGTCAATTTATCAAGATCCAGGCCATACGTGAACTTAAAGGTCAAACAAGATTCAAACCCTGGGAAGGGGGTAAACGGGTTATCCTCATCGATGAGGCCCATAAGATGAACGAAGAAGCGGCAAATGCCCTCCTCAAATTACTCGAAGAGCCGCCAGCCGATAACATTTTCCTCTTAGTCACCTCCCGGGCCGACAAAATTCCTGCAACTATCCTTTCCCGCTGTCAACAGGTGAGGTTTTCACCCCTCACCGAAGAAAACTTGCGGGACTATTTAAAAAAAGAATGTTCCCTCGACGATAAAGAGGCAAAATTCATTGCTGCCGCCTCCGGTGGCAGCATAGCAAAGGCCAGGGAAATCTGCGAGGAGGGATATTTAAAGACACGGAAAGATTTAAAGGAGTTACTTTTGACCCTCCGTGGTGCCACCAGGGGAGAGCGACTGTGCCAAATACACCGTTTAGGTGAAGACCAGGAGGGAATACGAAAGACCTTAGAGATAATGATGACCTTCATGCGCGATATCCTCGTTTACAAGGAAACGGGGAGGGGCATCAATCTCATCAACAGAGACTGGGAATCTGCCGTAGAAATATTCTCCCGGGACCTTTCCGTCGAGGACGTCCTTTTCAATCTCGAGGTGATCGACCACGCCTTAAAATCCATAGAATCACACGGTGATAAATCGTTGACTTTGGAGTTAATGATGCTTAGACTGAAAATGTGATGGATTATGGCCGACTTTAAAAACATCGTAGGGATTAAATTCAAGTCAGAAAGTAAGGTTTATACCTTTCTTGCCGGTGATCTGTCCCTTAAACGGGAAGACCAGGTTATAGTGGAAACGGAAAGAGGGTTAGCTTTAGGAACGGTAGTAAAGGATGTAAGTTCTATTCCCGCGCATCGATTGCCTCCGGAGATCAAACCCGTTTTGCGCCGCGCTACGGAAGAGGATATAAAACGTTACGAGGAAAACTGCCGTCTCGAAAAAGAAGCCTTCGCTTTCTGTAAGGAACGAATCACTGCCCGGGCTTTACCTATGAAGTTAGTAGGTATAGATTGCAACCTTGACCGCAGCAAGATTACCTTCTATTTCACCGCCGAAAATCGTGTGGATTTCCGTGAACTGGTAAAGGATTTGGTACAACGATTCAGGACGAGGATTGAGCTAAGACAGATAAGTGCCCGGCAGGAAAGCAGAATTGTCAAAGGTATCGGCATCTGTGGTCGGGAGGTTTGTTGTGCCGGAATCATCCCCCTTTGCGAGCGTGTCTCCATCAAAATGGCCAAAGAACAGGGATTATCCCTAAATCCGGAAAAAATCTCGGGCATCTGCGGCCGTCTCATGTGCTGCTTGGCTTTTGAATACGAAACTTACTTAGAAATGAAGAAGGGATTACCCAAGTGTGGAAAGACGGTACAAACCCATGCCGGGTGCGGAAAGGTGGTTCGACACAACGTTTTAAAAGGCGAACTCGTAGTAAACTTAGAGGACGGCCGGGAAATTGTGGTCAAGGCCGATGAGTTCAAATCACCTTAAGGAGATAACGAAGCGATGGAAAAGGCTTTCTATGTTACCACCCCTATATACTACGTAAATGCAGAGCCCCATTTAGGACATGCCTATACGACGATTGTTGCTGATGTACTTGCCCGCTATCATCGCATGAAGGGCTATCGCACCTTCTTTCTCACCGGTACCGACGAGCACGGCGACAAAATTGTGGCAGCGGCTGCCCGAGCTGGTGAAACACCCCAGAAATATGCCGACAGAATCAGCTCCCTTTTCAGAAATCTATGGCCCCAACTGGCCATTACCAACGACGATTTTATCAGGACCACGGAAGCGCGTCACATAAAAACGGTGCAGCTAATTCTGAAAAAGGTATACGAAAAGGGGGATATCTATTTCGGTGAGTATGAAGGGTACTACTGTGTCGGTTGTGAACGTTTCTATACAGAGAAAGAGCTGCAAGAAGGCCTCTGTCCCGACCACCAAACGGCCCCGGAATACCGCAAAGAGAGTAACTATTTCTTTCGGATGAGCAAATATCAAGATTGGTTGATTAACCACATAAAGGAACATCCCGACTTTATCCGGCCGGAACGTTACCGTAACGAAGTATTATCTTTTTTAAAGGATCCTTTAGGAGACCTCTGTATCTCCCGACCCAAATCAAGGCTCTCTTGGGGGATACCTCTACCCTTCGATGAGAACTACGTCACCTACGTTTGGTTTGATGCCCTAATCAACTACGTAACAGGGGTCGGTTATCCCGACGGAGAGAATTTTCACCTTTTCTGGCCCGTGGCGGAACACCTCATTGCCAAGGATATCTTGAAGCCACACGGTATCTACTGGTCCACCATGCTCAAGGCGGCCGGCATCGAACCTTACAAACATCTCAACGTCCACGGCTACTGGATTGTGGAGCAGGGCAAGATGTCTAAAACGGTGGGAAACGTGATTGACCCCCTTTCCCTCAAAGACAAATACGGACTCGATGCCTTCCGCTATTTTCTTATGCGAGACATGGTCTTCGGCCTTGATGCCAATTTCAGTGAGGAGGCCTTAGTCCAGAGGATTAACGCCGATTTGGCCAACGATTTGGGAAACTTAGTAAGCCGAATCATCACCATGGCCGTTAAGTTTGTTGAGGGTAAAGTCCCACCCCGTCCCGAGGATAACACAAACGAGGGGAACAGTCCGCTGCCGCAGACCCTTCAAGAAACTGTTCAGGAAGTGGAGAATGCCTTTGCCGAACTGGCCTTCCATCGGGCCCTCATGGCAATCTGGAACTTTATCAACAGGGTAAATAGATACATCGTTCAGGAAGAACCGTGGGCACTCGCCAAGGATAGCTCAAAGCGCACGCGGCTAAATCACCTCATGTACGACCTTCTCGAGTCACTACGGGCGATTGGGATACTCATTATGCCCTTCATGCCCCATGCGGCCGAAAAAATCCTCCGGCAACTGGGCATCGAAAAGCCTGAAATAGAAGATTTCCAGAGTCTTCGTCATTGGGGTGGACTCTCGGCGGGAAATTTGATTAAACCAGCACCTGCCCTTTTCCCTCGAGTAACTCCCTCCTTTCGTGAGGAGCCTCTCGAGACTACCTATCTTCCCTTTGAAGATTGAGAAAAGGTGGAATTAAAAGCGGCAAAAGTCTTGGCAGCCGAGGCGGTCCCCCAATCGACAAAACTCCTAAAATTAAAAGTAGATATAGGTGAAGAGAGAACGATCGTTGCCGCTATCGGTAGTGATTACCATCCGGAGGAACTCATAGGTAAGACCATAATCCTCGTTGCCAACTTAAAGCCGCGCAAAATTATGGGCATTGAATCACAGGGGATGTTACTTGCGGCTGACTCTACGCAGGGTCTTTCCCTCATCGTCCCTGAACGGGATGTTCCACCGGGTGCCAAAGTCCACTGACGAGGCTATCTCTCCTTACGCCGCGGCAGAAAACCGGAGAGGATGATCAAAATCGTCGTCACCAGGAAAAGGGCTGCCATGGGCCTGCGGAAAAAGATCGTTAAATCCCCCCGGGCGAGGATGAGACTCTGCCTAAAGGCTTCCTCCATTCGCTCACCGAGGACGAAACCCAAAATCAACGGTGCTGGCTCGAAGCCGCCCTTGCGCATAAAATACCCCATAAAGCCGAAAATGGCCATAATTACTATGTCCATATAATCGGACTTTATGCTGTAAACGCCGAGGGCACAGAAAAGGATAATAAGCGGGAAAAGGTAAGGGTAGGGTACCCTAAGGAGCCTAACCCAAAGGGGAATGAGTGGCAGGTTGAGAACAAGGAGCATGACATTGCCTGTATACATGCTCGTCACCACACCCCAGAACACGTCGGGATGTTCCGTAAGCAAAAGGGGACCGGGTCTCAGGCCATGAATAATGAAGGCTCCCATAAGGAGGGCCATCGTCACATTCGGCGGAATACCTAATGAAAGAAGGGGAATGAGGGCACCACCCGTGGCGGCATTATTGGCTGACTCGGGGGCAGCCACCCCTTCTATGGCACCTTGACCGAACCGCTCTGGGTGTTTGGAAATCTTCCTTTCCACGGCATAGGAGATAAATGTGGGA
>Ga0315298_1005557_pt1 | contig 17808 bp, 13 predicted proteins | sample WHS_1_MG_FD_203077 | JGI IMG/M metagenome (GOLD analysis project Ga0315298, IMG submission 203077) | Extremophilic microbial mat communities from Washburn Hot Springs, YNP, Wyoming, USA - WHS_1_MG | ecosystem: Environmental > Aquatic > Thermal springs > Hot (42-90C) | place: USA: Wyoming...
ATTACAAGAACCATTATTTACATTATTTTTTAATATACTAAATCCTTTTCTTTTAATTAAAATATTTTGACAGTTAGGGCATACAGTATCTTCTAAGTCAGAAAATGCAACATTCCCACCATACACATAAGATAATCCTATTGACTTACCTATTTCAACAGCTTTTTTAATACTATCAAAACTTGTTGGAGGTATATTTGATTTATATTGTGGATAATATGCACTTAAATGCCATGGTATATTTTTATTAATTTCTTTTAGAAATTTAGCGATTTGAGTTAGCTCATCCACTGAATCATTTAGTCCAGGAATTAATAAAGTTGTTACTTCAACCCAAATATTAAGTTTTTTCATATATTTTATATTTTCTAAAACTGGAGCTAATCTGCCACCAATATATTTTTTATAAAATTCATCCGAAAAACTTTTCAAATCAACATTAGCTGCATCAAGATAAGGAGCAATCATATCTAATGCTTCTTTTGTCATAAAGCCATTTGTAACAAATACATTTTTTAAATTATTCTTTTTAGCTAAAACAGAAGTATCATATGCTAGTTCAAAATAAACTGTTGGCTCTGTATAAGTATAAGATATGCTTTTACAATTATACTTTAATGCATTTTGCACTATAGCTTCTGGACTTGTTAATTTACCATCTATATAATTTTCATCAGAAGGCATCTGTGATATTTGATAATTTTGGCAAAAAAAACATTTAAAATTACAACCAACAGTTGCAATTGAATAAGAGTAAGTTCCTGGAAGAAAATGAAATAAAGGTTTTTTTTCAATAGGGTCAACATTTTCTGCAATTAGTTTGCCATAAACAAGACTATAAAGTTTACCATTAACATTTTTTCTAACAAAACATTTGCCTGTTTCATCTTCATTAATAACACATCTGTGATTGCATAAATCACATCTAATTTTTTCCTTTTCAAGTTTAGTATATAAATAACATTCTTTCATATAATCTACCTATCTCTTAATACTTTATGGTGTCGGAAGGGGGACTTGTTCTTTCGTCTCGCTTTTCAAGCTCGCTGCAGAGACGCGGACTCCTTCAGCTTCGCTTTTCACTTCGTTCATTCGCTTTGCTTCAGTCCGTCCTTTCAAGTCCCCTTTAAAACATGCCACTGGCATGTTTTAAGTATAATCTATCGTTTATCTAATATGCCTATCTATTAATACTTTATGGTGTCGGAAGGGGGACTTGAACCCCCATGAACTATAGCGTTCACAAGGCCCTCAACCTTGCGCGTCTACCTATTCCGCCATTCCGACAAAAACTAAATTACATAACCATAATTAATTATACAAAAATTAATAAAATAATTTAAATCTATTAATAATATTTAAAAATTTATTATTTTGTTTTTAAACAAATGGCAAGCTGCTCTAATAAATTACCTTGTTTTAAAATTAAATCTAATTTTTTATTATTTTTAATTTCATTAAAAATTTCTGGATCAATGGGTAAAGCCAATATGTCTAAGTCACCCTTTTTTAAAGAATTAATTAATAAAGTTTCATTATTATTAAAAATAATTTTAATATTACTTACAAGAGGTTTTTTACCATAATAATTACTATTCAGTGTTAGCGTAATATATTCTCCCCTTTTCCACTCTTTTAGTTTATACGGACCACATCCAAAGATATCGTAAAGATATAAATTACTTAATTTATTTTTATTTAAATCTTTCTGTGGAAATATTATTAAAAATAGTTTTTTCCAATCAGGAATGTTCTCTTTAAAATAAACTAATAATTCTTTATCATTTATAATTTCAATCTTATCAATTTTATCAAAATCATTTCTAAATTTTGTAATTGATTTATCGTTTTTAATAGCATCAATAGTAGCTTTAACATCACTAGCAACAATTGGACTACCATCTTGCCAATAAATATCATTTTTTAAATTTATCTGTTTTATATTTTGTTGTCTTTGTGATAATGAGTTAATTTGATTATCATCTAAGGCAAGTTCAGGTTTATAACTTGAATCATCTTGAATGCTCCATAAACCTCTTAAAATTAAACTATTTATATAATTTATACTAGTGCTTTCTTCAAGAAAAGGATTTAACGTATCAGGTTCGTTTGCCATGCCTACAGTTATTTCAAATTGTTTATCATTTAAATTGCTATTAGAATCTTTTTTTAATGACCAATTTTCAATATTTTTAAAAAAATTACCATCAATTGAACTAATTTCAAAATTATTAATTTTATTATTATAAGCAGTTGCAAACAACCTTGAAAACAATGGTAAAATTATTGCATTCTCTGATACTATTTCTTGAATATTATCTGTATACTTTTTTTGTTCGTTAATATTTGAAGCATTTTCTATTTTTTTTAATAATGTATCAACTTCATCATTTTTATACCAATAAAAATTATTACAATTCTTATTAGTTTCTGTTTCATTTACAGGAATTTTTACTGAATTAAAGTAGCTATTTAAATCATTAGCATTAAAAGTGTAAATTGACCATAATCCTAATTCAAAATTACCATTTTTTAAGTTATTTATATATAATTCGTCAGGTGACATATTATCAATCCATAATTTGATTCCTATTTGATTTAAATTATCCTTAATAATGTTTTCAATTTTTATTCTGGATGGAGAATTATTTGTTGCGACAATTGTTAAATATAATGGATTTTCATTATTATAGCCTGCTTTATTTAAAAATTCTTTTGCCTTTTCAATATTATAGGGATATTGTTGCCAAAAAGGATTATAAAAATATGAATTATCACAAAATAAACTATTTAAAACATCATTAAAATCACCATATAATTCTTTTATTATTCTTTCTCTGTCGATTGCATAAAATATAGATTTTCTTATATTTATATTACTTAAAGGATTTTTTTCTTTTTGACTGTTTTTTAATTTAAAAAATAATTGTCTATCCTCAATACTGCTTGTTGTTTTGTTTGTTGAAGATAAATTATCATTTGAAGGATTTGAAATTAAATCAAATGGCGAAGAATTACTAAAATTTTTACAAAAAGTTAAAGATAGTAATAAAATAAATAAAATAAATACTAGGCTAATAAATATAATTATTTTTAAAAAATTAACTTTTTTTAAAAATATCTTTTTAATTTCTTTTACCAAAATTTCTTTAAATAATTTTAAGAAAATAAGCAAAAATTAAATTAAAATTTATAGAAAATTTATTTTATAGGTTGTCCAGCAAAAAAACATGCAGCAAGATGAACTTGATTGTCTTTAGAATAATTTTTTAATTCAGGCTCTTGCTTTGAACAAATTTCTTGTGCATTAGGACATCTTGGATGAAATCTACATCCTGTTGGTGGATTTATTGGGCTAGGTACATCACCTGATAAAATAATTCTTTGTCTTTTCCTTTCAAGTCTTGGATCAGGAATAGGAATAGCCGAAAGTAACCCCATAGTATATGGGTGAAGAGGTTTGCTATATAATTCTTCTGATGGTGCTACTTCAACAATTTTTCCAAGATACATTACTGCTATTCTATTGCTTACATATTTTACAACTGATAAATCATGTGCAATAAATAAATATGTAAGATTAAATTCTTTTTGAAGATCTAACATTAAATTTAAAATTTGAGCTTGCACAGAAACATCTAATGCTGAAACAGGTTCATCGCAAATTACAAATTTTGGTTCCAATATTAAAGCACGAGCTATCCCAACCCTTTGCCTTTGCCCCCCACTAAATTCATGTGGATATCTATTTATATGCTCAGGATTTAATCCTACAATTTTTAATGTTTCTTTAATTTTATTAATTCTTGATTTTTTATCTAAAATTCTATGAATTTCTAATGGTTCGCCAACAATATCTCCTATAGTCATTCTTGGTGAGAGTGAGGCATAAGGATCTTGAAAAATTATTTGCATCTCTCTTCTTAATTTAAACATTTGAGATTGTTTAATCTTGAAAATATTAATATCATTATAAAAAACCTCACCAGATGTTGGTCTAAGTAATCTAATTAAAAGTCTTGCTACAGTAGATTTTCCACATCCACTTTCGCCAACAAGTCCAAATGTTTCTCCTTTTTTTATAAAAAAACTAATGTCATCTACTGCTTTTACAGAACCAATAGATTTTCCAAAAAAAACTCCGGAGTTTATATTAAAATATTTTTTTAAATTTTTTACTTCAAGTATTTTTTTATCATCTACCATTTTTATTAATTGATCTTATTCTCTACTTAAACTTTTATTTAAAAATTCTTTAGCTCTATAACATGCAACAAAATGACCCGGTACTTCTTCAGTAACAGGTGGAAAACTTTGCTTACAAACTTTTAATGCAAATTCACATCTTGGAGCAAAAGTGCAACCAATTGGTAAATCAATAAGACTAGGAGGCGTCCCTTTAATTGGTTTAAGCCTTTCTTTTTTTTGTTCATTTAATTTTGAAACTGACCCTAATAATCCTAGTGTATAAGGATGTAAAGTGTTATAAAAAATTTCATTAATACTTGCAAATTCAACTGGTTTTCCTGCATACATTACCATAACTCTTTCAGCATATTTTGCAATTACACCTAAATCATGAGTAATTAATATAACTGAAGAATTTGTTTTACTTTTTAAATCATCTATTAATTCAAGAATTTGTGCTTGAATTGTAACATCTAATGCTGTAGTTGGCTCATCAGCTATTAAAATACTTGGAGAATTTGCGATTGCCATTGCTATCATTGCTCTTTGCTTCATACCTCCACTAAATTCATGTGGATAATTCTTCATTCTTCTTTTTGTATCTGAGATACCAACCATTTCCAATAATTCTATTGCTTTCTTATATGCTTCTTCCTTACTTATTTTTTGATGTGCAAGTATTGCTTCAATTAATTGATTTCCAATAGTAAAAACAGGATTTAAAGATGTCATTGGGTCTTGAAAAATCATTGAAATCCTGTTACCTCTAAAATGCCTTAAATTATTTATTTTAACTTTAAGTAAATCTTTTCCTTCAAAAATTATTTCTCCGCTTTCAATTTTACCAGGTGGAATGGTAATTAATCCAAGAATAGTTAATGCTGTTATACTCTTGCCAGAGCCAGTTTCCCCTACAATTCCTAATGTTTCTCCTTTTTTAAGGTCAAAAGATACTCCATCAACTGCTTTAACAACACCATTATCAGTATAAAAATAAGTTTTTAAATTTTTAACTTCTAATATCTTATCATCTAAATTTTCATTCATTTTACTATCCATTTTTATCTTTTAAGTCTTGGATCAAGTGCATCTCTAAGCCCATCACCTAATAATACAAAACCAAGTACAGTAATTAAAATCGCAAGTCCAGGGAAAAACATAAGCCATGGAGCAGTATTTATATAATTTAATGATTCTGAAAGCATCTTTCCCCATGAAGGAGTTGGAGGTTGAACACCTAAACCTAAAAATGAAAGTGCTGCTTCAACAATAATCGCAGTTCCAACATTCATAGTTGAATAAACAACTATGGGAGCAAATGAATTTGGCAAAATATGTTTTAAAATTATTCTAGTATTACTTGCACCAAGAGCTCTAGCAGCCTCAATATATTCTTTTTCTTTTATTGATAATATAGAGCTTCTAAATAACCGAGCAACTGAGGACCATCCTAAAATTCCTATCGCTATAAAAACATTTAAAACACCTGGACCAAGAACTGTCATTATAGCTATTGCACCTAAAATATAAGGAAAAGCAAAAAATATATCAGCAATTCTCATTATTACTGCATCAGATATTCCACCAAAAAAACCCGAAAGTGCACCTAAAAATAATCCAATTGCTAATGATATAGTAACTGCAACAACGCCAACAAGCATTGAAATTCTTGATCCATAGATTACTCTACTAAAAATATCTCTTCCTAAAATATCAGTACCAAACCAATGCTGCAAACTTGGACCTTTTTGTGATACTTCTTTAATTCTTGCATTTGGATCATAAGGAGCTATCAAGGGAGCAAAAATAGCTATAATTGCCATAATAATTACAATAGCTAAACCAATCATAGCTAACTTATTTCTAACAAGTCTTCTCCATGCATCTTTATATAAAGATGATTTGCTATATTTTTTTTCGATCTCTTTTTCTATTATTTCAGAATCTTCTATAATCTCATCAATTCTAGAATCATCTTTTATTTTATCTTTATTTTCTTTAAAAGGATACATAAAAATTAAATTTTATATACAATATAATATTATAATTATAACTTAAAATAATAAGCTTTTAACTCAGAATAATTTAATATAATCAATAAAATAAAAAATAAAAAATATATAAAAACTTTATTTTATAAAAATATTTTATAAATAATTTTTTATATAAAAATTTTTTATTAAAGATCTAAACTGCTCGCACCAGTTAATCTTATTCTGGGATCTAATAATGCATAAATTATATCCACAATTAAATTTAAAAATACAAAAATTAGAACAAGGATAATCGTTCCACCTATTACAACAGGGGCATCTCTTTGTAAAATTGCAAGATAAATAGTTCTTCCTACTCCAGGCCAAGCAAAAATAGTTTCAGTTAATATTGCACCGCCCATTAATGAGCCTAAATCAATTCCAATATATGTTATTACAGGTATTAATGCATTTTTTAAAGCATGTTTATAAATAACTGAATTATGATTTAAACCTTTTGCATAAGCTGTTCTTATATAATCATTTGCCAGAACATCTAGCATTGTACTGCGAGTAATTCTAGCTACAAAAGCTGTAGAAACTGATGCAAGAGTTATTGCGGGCAATATATAATATTTAATACTACCATCACCCATACCAGACATTGGTAACCAATGTAATTTTAATCCAAATCCTATTTGCAATAACATTCCTAGCCAATACACAGGCACACAAACAAGTATGGTTGTTGAAACAGTAACAAGCACATCTAAAAATGAATACTTCCGGACTGCAGATATTATACCAGCTAGTATTCCTATTATAGTTTCAATTATTATAGCTGCAAAAGCAAGTTTTATCGAATTTGGATAATGTTCAGCAAGAATTGAATTAACAGATCTTCTATACCTATATGAAGTTCCTAAATCTCCTTTAGCAAGTTGCTTTATATATCGCCAATATTGAACATAAATTGGCTTATCTATGCCCATTTTTTCCCTTAAATTTTGAAGTGCTTGTGGTGTAGCACCTTTTTCGAGAATAAGTCTAGCAGGATCTTCAGGGATAATATACATAAGTACAAACAAAAGAATAGTTATCCCAATTACTACAGGAATTATTTGTAATATTCTTTTAAAAATATAATATAACATTCTTATTTATAAACTATTATTTAACTTTTTTAAATGTACGTTACAAACTAATATTTTTTTAATTTTAGCCTGTACATTTTAAGTACAGGCTAAAATTTTTAAATTATTTAAAATATCTTTTATAAAAATCTTTTAAATATGACTTTTATTTATCCAACCAAACAGTAGCTAAACTATAATTTTCCATATTATCAAGAACAAATCCTTTAACATAAGGTTGAATAATTCTTCTTGTTCCATAAAAATAAATTGGAGCAAAAGCTGCATCTTTAAGAATCATTTTTTCAACTTCTCGATACTTTGCAATTCTTTGATCTTTATCAAGAGTACTTCTAGCTTCAATTAATAGCTTATCTACTTCAGGATTATTATATTCTGAATAATTATCTGATGATTTTGAATAGAACAATGGATATAAGAAATTATCCATAGTTGGATAATCAGCTTGCCATCCAAGTCTATAGAAAATTATTTCACCTGATTTTGCTTTTTCAAGAAGAGTGCCCCATTCATAACCTTCTACTTCTATTTTTATACCAATCTTAGCTGCATCAGCTTGAATAGCTTCAGCAATTTTTTCATGACCAGCACCTGTATTATAACCTAACTTAAGTACAGGTAAACCTTTTCCATCTGGATAACCTGCTTCAGCTAATTTTTGTTTTGCTTTTTCAACATCATAGGTAAATTCCATTGCATTTTCTTGAAATCCTTCAATTCCAGGTGGGACAAATCCAGTTGCAGGAGTATCAACACCTTCACTAATTACATCACAGATATTTTGCCTGTCAATCATATAATTAATAGCTTCTCTTAATGCTAAGTTTCCCTTAAATGGAGCTGCATTCAAATTCATGCCATAATAATAAAGTGCAAGCATTGGATGAATTATAACATTATCTTTCCATTGAGGATCAGCTTGAGTAGCTTTAACTTGACCAACAGGTATTGTTGTATATTCTAAATTTCCAGCTTTGAATTCAAGAAAAGCTGTTTGCTCATCAGGGATAATTACATATTTTGCTCCATCTAAATATGGTTTTTGACCATAATAATCATCATTTCTAGTAATTTCAACATATTGATCATGCTCCCATTTTACAAATTTAAATGGACCAGTGCCATCTGGCATTTCTCCTACTTTGTCCCCTGCTTTTTCAATACTTTCTTTATTTACAGGATAAAATGCAGTATGACCTAATGTATTAATAAAATCCGCATAAGGATATTTTAAAGTAACTTGAAATGTATAATCATCAAGCGCTTTAACTCCTTTTAATTCTTTTGCAGTTCCATCTTGACATTCATCGTAACCTAAAACAGGAGAAATGTGATAAGCTAAATAAGAAGCAGTATCTTTAAGTGCAAGTCTTGTCCATGAATATACAAAATCTTCAGCTTTAAGCTCTTTGCCACTGTGGAATTTAACACCTTTTTTAATATAAAAAGTGTAAGTAAGACCATTATTACTAACTTCATATTTTTCACATAGTTTTGGCTTAGTTTCTAATGTTACTGGATCATAAGTAAATAAACCATCCCAAAGCTGTCTAACTATTTGTATCCCTTCACTTTCATAAGCATTTGCAGGGTCAAGTGAAACAGGTTCATTAATATGAAGCCTCATAATCCCGCCTGTTTTTGGCTGATTTTGAGCTGCTGTAGTAGTACTTTCTTCACTCTTAGCAGTTTCACCAGCCGTTGTTTCTGAAGCTGCAGTTGTTTCTGTTGCAGCTGCGGTTGTTTGGGTAGTACTTTTACAACCAGCAAATAAAGTTATTATTAATGATAAGACTACTACAAAGGTAAATAACAAAAATATCTTCCTTTTACCTTGCATTCATACCTCCTCTTATTTTTTTTATAAAACCATCATTGCCTTTTAAAAATAACAATGACAGCTATCTAACCTAATTATTTAAAAAACTTTATTTATAAAATTTATTTTTGATTTATTTTTGAAAAATAAAAAGTAAAATTGTTGTTATTCCAAAAATTGAGCCTAAAATAATAGTTATTCTATCAAGATTTTTTTCTACAATACCTGTACCATCAAAAGTATCAACCATTCCTGAAAATAAACTAGATATTCCTGCTCCTTTACCTGAATGAAGTAAAATTAACAATATTAATCCTAAACTAACAATAATATGGATTACAAAAACAATATTCAAAAATACTGATCCCATATGTTTCCTTTTCTTTATCCTTTTCTTTAATCTTTAAATCTTAATTAAAAATGCAAATAATGCTAATTAATCTATTTTAATTAAAAATTAGTTTTTAAAATAAGTAAAAAAACTTAATTAATTTTATTTGATGATATTATAGCAAAATAGATATAAATTCAAATACTATCATTTTTTTATATTTTATATATTTATATATTTATTTAATTATTTCAAGTTTTTATTTTTAATCAAAGATTCACCAGTCATTTCTTCAGGCTTTGGAATTCCTAAAATTTCTAGTATGGTTGGTGCAATATCAGCAAGTTTTAAATTTTCAAAATCATCTCTTAAACTATCATAATCCTCATCACAAATAATAAAAGGTACTTGAGATGAAGTATGAGCTGTTACAATATCTTTTGTAATAGGACTTATCATTTCCTCAGCATTACCATGATCAGCAGTTATAATAGCAATTCCTCCAGAATATATTAAAGCATTTACAATTAATCCAACACAAGAATCAACAGCCTCAACTGCGGTAATTGTCGAATCCATATAACCAGTATGGCCAACCATGTCTGCATTTGGAAAATTAATCACTATAAAATCATATTTATCTTCATTAATAACCTCAATAACCTTTTCAGTTAGCTCATAAGCACTCATTTGTGGGCGTAAATCATATGTTTTTACTGGGACAGTTGGAATTAAAATCCTATCTTCTCCTGGAAAAGGAGTTTCAATTCCACCATTAAAGAAAAATGAAACATGTGGGTATTTATCAGTTTCTGAAATTCTAAGTTGCTTTAATCCATGTTTAGATATTACTTCACCTAAAGTATTTTTTACTTTTTCTTGCGGAAATGCAACAGGTAAATTAAATTTATCATCATAGTTTGTCATGCATACAAAAAATAAATTAGACAAATATTTACATCTATCAAATTCTTTAAATTCCTTTAATGTTAAAGAACTAGTAAGTTGTCTTGTTCTATCTGGGCGAAAATTAAAAAATATTACAGAATCTTTATCCTTAATTTTTGCTTGTAATGAATCTTTAACTTTTATGCAGGTTGGCTCAATAAATTCATCTGTTATCGCCTTATCATAATAATAATCAATAGCTTCAATAGCATTATTAAATTCTTTTCCAATTCTACATACAATTGTATCATAAGTTTTTTTTGTTCTTTCCCATTTATTATCTCTATCAAGAGAAAAATATCTTCCGCTTATTGTCGCAATTTCTCCTGAATTTAATTCATTTATTAAATTTTCAATATCATTTATATATTTTTTTGCACTCATGGGGTGAACATCTCTTCCATCTAAAAAAGCATGGACATAAAAATTTTTTATTCCATTTTTTACAGACATTTTCATAAGTTCTTTTAGATGATCAATATGACTATGAACACCTCCATCTGAAACACATCCCATTAAATGTAATGAACTATTATTTTTCAAAACATTATCAAAAGCATTAAGGAAAGCATTATTTTTGTAAAAACTTCCATTTTTTATTGATTGAGTTATTTTAGTATAATCTTGCAATACTATTCTCCCAGCTCCAATATTTAAATGCCCTACTTCTGAATTGCCCATTTGACCTTTTGGAAGCCCTACCATTTCTCCTGCAGCATTTAGTCTTGTATTTGGATAAATACGAGTATAATAATCAATATTAGAAGTTAATGCATAATAAATGGCATTACCTTTCTTCCTATCTGAAATGCCCCAGCCATCCATTATTATTAAACATACTGGTTTCTTTCTTTTTTTTCTAACCATAATTAATTAAAATTTTTATATTAAAATTACTAAAATTAAAATAAATAATTAATGTAATTAATTTTAAATTAAATTAAATTTTTAACTAAATATAATAAGATTAAACCCACTCCTTAATCAACGAATTTCCTGTCATTTCCTGTGGTTTTTCTATACCCATAAGTTCTAAAATTGTTGGCGCTATATCACATAATTTAGGGTCTTCTTCATCTCCGGTTAAGCTTTTAATTTTATTGTTACAAAGTATAAAAGGAACTTTTGAAGTAGTATGAGCAGTCATAGGACAAGCCATTTCTATATTTATCATTTCCTCAGCATTTCCATGATCTGCTGTAATTAATGCAGTGCCTCCAACATCATTTATTTTTGTTACAATTTTACCTACACATTTATCAACTGCTTCGATTGCTTTAACAGCTGCATCAAAAAATCCAGTATGCCCAACCATATCTGCATTAGCAAAATTAACTATTATAAGTTGATAAAAATTTCTTGAAATTTCTTCTAAAAGTTTATCTGTAACTTCAAAGGCACTCATTTCTGGTTTTAAATTATATGTTGGAACTTTTGGAGACGGTATTAAAATTCTATCTTCACCTGGGAAAGGTTTTTCAACACCACCATTTAAGAAAAAAGTCACATGAGCATATTTTTCTGTTTCAGCAATTCTTAATTGTTTTAAATTATTTTTTGATACAACTTCTCCTAAAGTATTTATTATATTTTTTGGAGGATAAGCAACATAAACATTTGGCACTTCATTAAACTTGATATCATATTCAGTCATACATACAAAAATTAAATTTTTAGGGATTCTATCCCCTCTATCAAACTCATTAAAATCTTTATAAATAAATGCTCTTGTTATTTCTCTTGCCCTATCAGGTCTAAAATTAAAAAATATTATCGAATCATTGCTTTTAATTTTAGCCTTTTCTTCATCTTTAACTTTTACACATGCTGGAATTACAAATTCATCATCTAAATTATTATCATAAGAAGCTTGGACTAAATCTTTCTCACTATCATAATGAATGCCATTTCTATAAACCATATTATCATATGCTTTTTTTACTCTATCCCATCTGTTATCTCTATCCATTGCATAATATCTACCACAAATAGTTGCAATTTCACCATAACCTGCTTTATTCATATAATTTTTTATTTCATCGATATAAGTTAAAGCACTTCTTGGTGGTACATCTCTTCCATCTAAAAAAGCATGGATATATAAATTTTTTATATCATTTTTCTTTGCAAGATCTATTAATGCTTTAAGATGGTCGATGTGACTATGAACGCCGCCATCAGATAAAAGCCCCATTATATGAAGAGAAGAATTATTTCTTTTTACATTATCAATTGCTGCAATAAATGCTTCTTTAGAAAAAAATTTTCCAAGTTCAATAGAACGTGTAATCTTTGTAAGTTCTTGATAAACTATTCTACCAGCTCCAATATTTAAATGCCCTACTTCTGAATTACCCATTTGACCTTTTGGAAGGCCAACAGCTAACCCTGAAGCAGAAAGTTTTGTATTTGGATAATTTTTCATATAAAAATCCATATTAGGTTTATTTGCAGCATAAATAGCATTTCCTTCTTTAACTTCTGAAATACCATATCCATCTAATATAATTAAACAAATAGGATATTTTATTTTTTTATTCAAATTTTCCATTAATTCTTACCTAGTTTCAAATCATTTTATTTTAATAATTTATTTTAATAATTAATAATTGCTAAAAAATCATCTACATTTATACTTGCTCCACCAACTAAAGCCCCATCAATATCTGGCATAGACATTAATTCTTTTATATTTGAAGGTTTAACACTACCTCCATATTGTATAATTAAATTTTTAGCACAATTTTCACTATAAAGTATACTTATTTTTTCTCTTATAGCGTTACACATTTCATTTGCATCTTGTGGGGTTGCTGTTCTTCCAGTTCCAATTGCCCATATAGGTTCATATGCTATTGTTAAATTATTTATTTCAGCTTCAGATATCCCGTCTAAATCTTTATCAAGTTGGCTTAAAGTAAATTCTTTAGCTTTACCTTCTTCTCTAATTTTTAAAGATTCCCCAACACATAAAATAGGTTTAAGATTATGTTTAAATGCTGATTTTAGTTTTTTATTTATAAGCTCGTCTGTTTCTCCAAAAATTTCTCTTCTTTCACTGTGTCCAATTATTACATATTCCACACCTAATGCTTTCAACATTTCAGGAGATACCTCACCAGTAAAAGCACCTTTATCTTCAAAATACATATTTTGAGCACCAACTTTAATTATCATATTAGAATTTTTATTCATTTCATCTTCTAATGTAAGTATTACACTTCTTAAAGATGTAAAAGGTGGGCAAACAGCAATATTTATTTTATTTTTATTTTCAAATTTATAACTTAAATCATCAATAAATTTTATAGCTTCATTATGATTTAAATTCATTTTCCAATTTCCTGCAATAAATGGAATTCTCATTTTTACCTCACATACTCTTATATATTTATATAATTAAATAATTAAATAAAAATAATTAAAAAATTAAAAAATTTATATTTTTAAAAAATATATAATTTTTAATAAAAAACTATTTTAAGTGTATTTTAATAAATTTATTTCTACAAATTCAACAAATAAAAAAATTTTTATAAAAAATAAAAAAACCTGGCAAGTATAAATAATGAAGACATTTATTTTATACTGCCAGGTATTTTTTTGCTTAAATTTATTTATCTAATAAAGCAGCTACACCTGGAAGTTCTTTGCCTTCAAGAAGTTCCATTGAAGCTCCTCCACCACTAGAAACGTGGAAAAATTTATCAGTTAGTCCAAATTTTTTAAGAGCAGCTAATGTATCTCCACCACCAGCAATAGTTTTTGCGTTACTATTTGCAATTGCTGTCGCTACTCTTTTTGTCCCATTTTCAAATTCTTTATTTTCAAAGAAACCTACTGGACCATTCCAGAAAATAGTTTTAGCTTTAGCAATTTCAGCTTCATATAAACTTAAAGTTTTCTCTCCCATATCAAAACCTTCATAATCAGCAGGAATACTATCAGCAGAAACTGTTTTTTTATCAATTATATTCCCATTTTCATCAGTTTTGCCTACAACTACATCAACAGGCGTAATAAAATTAACATTATTTTTTGCAGCTGCTTCCATAGAATCTTTTGCAAACTTTATTTGACTTTCATATTCCTGGGGATCTTCTGCATGAATTGATTTACCAATTTCATATCCTTTTGCTCTTAAAAAAGTATAACTCATACCTCCGCCAACAATTAAACTATTAACCTTGTTTATAAAGTTTTGAATTACCATTATTTTATCGGCAACTTTTGCACCACCTAGAACTGCAAGAAATGGTCTTTCAGGTGATTCTAATATAGATGTTAAAACTTCAACTTCCCTCTTTAAAAGAAAGCCTGCAACAGCTGGTAGAAATTGAGTAACACCTACAGTAGATGAATGAGCCCTGTGGCTAGCACCAAATGCATCATCAACATAAATCTCTGCAAGTGAAGCTAATTCTTTTGCAAAATCTAAATTATTTTTTGTTTCCCCTGGATTAAATCTAACATTTTCAAGCATTACTACATCACCATATTGCATTTTATTATCGATATAATCTTTAATTTCAGGAGAAACTATTTCATCAAATTTCTTTACAGGTTTATTTATAAGCTTTTCAAGCTCTTTTGCAGCTGGTGTTAATCTATATTTATCAACAACTTCACCTTTCGGTCTTCCTAGATGAGACATTAAAATTATTTTTGCTTTTTTCTCAATTAAATAATTTATAGTTGGAAGAGAAAGTTTTATTCTTGAATTATCAGTAACATTTAAATCGGAATCTAATGGTACGTTATAATCCACTCTAACTAAAACTTTTTTATTAGTTACATCTATATCTTCAATTGTTTTTTTATTAAACACTTTTAATCACCTCTTTAATTTTTGTAATTATTAATTAAATAACCGGGTATACCCGGTTATTTAATTCTATATAATTTTTAAAAATTTATTTAACTACAAATTTTACCAATTCTTGTACTCTTGTAGAATAGCCCCATTCATTATCATACCATGATAATACTTTTACAAGGTTATTAATCTTCATAGTACTTAACGAATCAAAAATTGATGAATGTGAATTTCCAATTATATCTGAAGAAACTATAGGATCTTCACAATATTGTAAAATACCTTTCATTTTTTCAGACTGAGAAGCAGCTTTCATCGCAGCATTTATTTCTTCTATAGAAGCATCATTTTCTAACTCAGCAACTAAATCAACTATAGAACCAACTGGGGTTGGTACTCTTAAAGAAATACCATCAAGCTTACCAGTTAGCTCTGGAATTACAAGACCCATTGCACTTGCAGCACCAGTAGAAGTTGGAATTATATTTATTGCAGCTGCTCTAGCCCTTCTTAAGTCCTTATGTGGGAAATCAACTATTTTTTGATCATTTGTATAAGAATGAACTGTTGTCATAAATCCTTTCTTTATTCCAAAATTATCTTGAAGTACTTTTGCAATAGGAGCAAGGCAGTTTGTAGTACAAGAAGCATTAGAAATAATGTTATGTTTTGATTTATCATAAGTTTCTTCATTTACTCCTAAAACAATAGTTGCATCTGCCCCATTACCTTTCATTGGAACTGTAACTATAACTTTTTTAGCCCCAGCATCCAAATGCTTTTGTGCTTCTTCTTTTTTTCTAAAAACACCAGTTGATTCAATACAAACTTCTACTCCTAAATCTTTCCATGGAAGTTCTGCAGGATCTTTAAAATTCATAACAGGAATTTTTTTGCCATCAACTGAAATATAATCATCACCAGCAGTAATTTCATTTTCTAATGGACCATATACTGAATCATATTTTAACAATAAAGCTAATGCTTTAGCACTTGCTAAATCATTAATTGCAACAACATCAATATCTTTGTTTTTATCATACTTTAGAATCGTTCTAAACGTAATTCTTCCAATCCTTCCAAAACCATTAATTCCTACTTTAATTGCCATTTTTCCTCCTTATTATAAATTTATAATTAATAATAAAATAATAAAAATTTTTTAATTAAATAAACTAAAATCTAAAATAATTTTATTTTTATATTTTGTAACTTTTATTATTTGTTTTTATTATATCTAATATTTCTTTTATTATCATTATTTATCTTATAACTTTAATTTAATTATTTTATATTTAATTAAATTAAAATTAATTAGTAACAAATTTTAAAAATACTTTATAAATTCAAATAGACATTGTAACAAATTTATAACAAAATACAAACATAAAAATAAAATTTTTAAATTTTTATTTAAGTTTTAGATTATATATAATTTATAGAACTAAAACAATAAAATTTTTAAAATGAAATTAAAATTTAAGATTTAGATATATCTCTATGAATTAATTTTACTATATATCGTCTTGCTCTTAAATATTCATATATGCGTTCAGAAATTACAACTGATCTATGTCTACCCCCAGTACATCCAATCCCTATACCAAGATAACTTTTGCCTTCCTCAATATAATTTGGAATAAGAAAATCTAAAAGTTTTTCAAATATCATTAAAAATTCTTTGGTTTCATCTCTATTTAAAACATAATGAATTACTTCTTTATCTTCACCACTTAAATCTCTTAAATTTTCATCATAAAATGGATTTGGTAAAAATCTAACATCCATAATAATATCAACATTTTGAGGTATTCCATATTTATATCCAAAAGAAATTATATTAATTTGTATTTGACTCTTTTTCTCAGATTCACTCATTAAATTATCAGTGATTGCTATTCTTAATTCTTTTGGTGTGAGTAAAGTTGTATCAAGAATAACATCGGATATCTCTCTTAAATTATGCATTTTTTCAATTTCTTTTTCTATCCCTAAGTCAAGATTTCCATCTTCTACTAAAGGATGTTTTCTTCTAGTAAGAGAAAACCTTTTAATTAAGACACTTTTAGAACATTCAAGAAATAATATTTTATAATTTATCCCAAGTTCTTTTAATTTTTCTAATGATTTATAAATATCATCGAAAAAATATCCACTTCTTAAATCAATTGCTAAAGCAATTTTATCAATTTTTTTACTACTATTTGAAAAAACATCTATAAGGTTTAATATTAGTTGCGCAGGCAAATTATCTATGCAATAATATCCTGCATCTTCAAAATACTTTAGTGCTTCTGATTTACCAGCACCTGATAATCCAGTTATTATTATTAATTTTATTTTATACTTTTCTTTTATCATTAAATTCCTTATGAAAATCCTTAAAATTAATTAAAAACAAATAAATTATTATTTTTTTGATATAAATAAAATTTATTTAAATATTTATTTAATCTAAATTACAACAAATTTTAAATTAAAAAAATATAAATTATTAAAATTGTTAATTAAATTTATTATTTTTGACAACTTTATTAGTTATTAACATTATTTTATTACTATAATTTTTAATTAATATT
>Ga0315298_1005558_pt1 | contig 17807 bp, 19 predicted proteins | sample WHS_1_MG_FD_203077 | JGI IMG/M metagenome (GOLD analysis project Ga0315298, IMG submission 203077) | Extremophilic microbial mat communities from Washburn Hot Springs, YNP, Wyoming, USA - WHS_1_MG | ecosystem: Environmental > Aquatic > Thermal springs > Hot (42-90C) | place: USA: Wyoming...
TTGTATCAAAGATGTACTTTGCGATATAGATAGGTAAAAAACCCTTTAACATATCTAAGATTAATACTAAAATTCCTGCCTTTTTGCCCAAAACTCTTGTAACGTTTGTAGCACCAATATTTCCGCTACCTTCTTTTCTAATATCTTTTCCAAAAAGCTTACTTATAATTAAGCCAAAAGGAATTGAGTCAAGTAAGTACGTGATGATTAAGTATACGATAAAATTTATTTCCATGCTTTTTCCTTATAAAATATCATGAAATACTCAAACCCAGAAACATAGGCAAGGAATATGGATATCCATAGGGTAATTTTCCCTAATTCTACAAAATTTATAGAAAGTAAAAATATTGCTAAAAGCTGGATGGATGTTTTTAACTTCCCCAAGAAATAAGCAGGAACTACAATTCCTTTGTTTACCAAGACACTTCTAACCCATGTCACTAGCATTTCTCTCGCTATAATTAAAAAAACTTCAAAAGAATTTACAATATGCTTTTCTACTAAGGCTACTAAAACTGATACTGTGAAAATTTTATCAACTGCTGGGTCTAAAAGCTCACCATGCTTTGTTACATCGTTAGAAGCTCTTGCAATAATCCCATCTAAATAATCAGTTAGAATAGCGACAATTACTAAAAAACCAGACAAAAAGTAATTATCTTTCAATATAGAGTAAATCAAAAATGGAATTATAACCAATCTTGATAATGTTACTAAATTAGCAAACCCTATGTTCAATCCCTTTTACCCTTTCTTACCCAAGGTGGAATTTCTAACTCATCATAAGATAAAGATTCGGATGTAAATTCTTCTTTTGGTTTTACATCTTCAGTGTATGAAGTTATTTCTCTCTTTATAGGCTCTTTTTTCTCTATTATTCCAGATGGTCTTGTTTTTGAAGAAGGCTTAGATTCCGATTTTCTTTCATCTTCAAAATCTGTCGCTATTACAGTAATTTTGATTTCATCTTCCACATCATTTATGATTGATGCACCAAATATAATATGTGCTTCTTCATGGGCAAACTCTCTGATTTGTGAAACAGCTTCGTTAACTTCCATAAATGATAAATCCGGACTGACTTCTACATTTATAAGTAATCTTTTTGCTCCTTGGATAGATGTTCCTTCTAACAATGGAGAACTTGTTGCAGTCATTACAGCTTCTTCTATTTTATTTTCACCTCTTCCAGAGCCAACACCAATTAAAGCTTTGCCTGCCTTTTCCATTATTGTTTTAACGTCGGCGAAGTCTGGGTTAATCAATCCCGGAACTAAAATTAAATCAGTAATTCCTTTTACAGACCTATAAAGTATATTGTCAACAAGCTTAAAAGCATTAGCAAACGATACATTTTTACCAGCTACTTGTAATAATCTATCATTATGGATAACAAGATATGTATCAACTCTTTCTTTTAATTGGCTCAGTCCTTCCTCTGCAATCCTTTGTCTAACTTTACCTTCAAAGCTGAAAGGTTTTGTAACTACAGCTACAGTTAAAATACCCATTTCCTTAGCTGCTTGAGCTATAACCGGACTTGCACCTGTGCCTGTCCCACCGCCAAGTCCGGCTGCTATAAACACCATATCAGCTCCTTCCATAGCTTCTTTGATTTTATCTAAATTCTCCAATGCAGCTTCTCTACCAATTTCTGGCTTTGAACCAGCACCTAATCCTTTGCTAATACTTTCTCCAATGTGAATTTTATTTGGGACAGGAAGGTAGTTTAAATGTTGTAAATCTGTGTTAACTATATATAATTCAACATCTTGGAGTCCTTCTTGATACATTCTTGCTACTGCGTTGCTTCCCCCGCCACCTACGCCAAAAACTTTAATTTTAGTTGGATTTTTTGCATCATAATTTATTTCCATCTTAAGTTTCCTCCAAACAATTAGAAAAGATTCTTTATTTTATCAAAAAACTTTGTAAAAGTATCAGATATATTGAAATTAAACATTTCACTACTGTTATTAGACCCTACATGTTTATCTTTTAAGGCAGAAGCCGTAAACTGTAAACATCCTATCACTGTTGCATACTCTGGGCTGTAGAATTTTTCGTTAAATGCCTTAAATTCTTTTGGCTTTCCAATTCTTACATCTTTTTCAAAAATTTTTTCTGCAAGATTTTGGATATAAGGGGTATTCGCCACTCCCCCGGTTAAAACAATGCCTGCATTTAATCTATCATAAAGTCCGGTTTTTTCAAGCTCTTTTCTTAAAATTTCAAACATTTCAGTTAATCTCCATTCTATTGTTTCTACAATTTCATACTTTTCTAATTTGATTGTTTCTTCATCTTCTCTACTTTTGGCTTCAATGACTTCATTAAATTCTATAAATTCTGATGCAGCTATGCCATACTGTTTTTTTAAGTTTTCAGCAATATCTTTAGATATTTTAAATCTAAAAGAAATATCCTTTGTTATTAGATTTCCACCAAGAGGAATAGATTTTACTGCTTCAAGATGACCATTTTTATATACCGCTATGTCGCTTAAGCCACCACCAATATCAATTATTGCAACACCGAGGTCCTTTTCTTCTTCATAAAGTACCGAAGTTGCAGATGCTATTGGATTGACAACGATATCCATAACTCCAAGACCACTTTGCTCAACTACTTTTTTAATGTTGCTAATAGAATTAACCTTGCCTGTTATAACATTGTATTCTCCGGATATTTTACTGCCAATTAGACCAACAGGTTCATATACTACCTCATCATCATCCAAGACATACATTTTTGGGATAATATGCAAAATCTGAATATTATCATTTTTAAATTTTTCAGATATTTTTTCTATAAGTGCGTTTATGTCATTTTGGTCTATTTCTTTGTTGGATGAAGAAAAGCTTATAAAATCTTTTTCATTTTTTGATTCTATGTGAACTCCTCCAATATTTAAGACTACTGAGCTTATTCTAAATCCAGAGTTTGATTCAGCTGTTGCAACCGCTTCTTTTATTGATTTTATAGCTTCCGAAGGGTTTACTACCGCTCCTTTTTCAATACCTTTAGATAGTGTCTCTCCAAAACCTATTATATGTAATTTTCCAGTTTCGTCTAAATCACCAATTACTGCAACAGTTTTATAACTTCCTACATCAAGCGCTACAAAAGTTTTGCTTTTACTCATTTCGTTTCCTCGTTTAATTTTTTTACTATTATCATTTCGTCAAAACTAAAATTTAGATAAGTATAATCCTTTATGTTTTTATTTGCTAAAAATATTTTAGCTTTATTTAGACTATCATCAAGTTCATCTTTTGAAAACACCAATATTTTTCCATCGCCCGTTTCAACTGCTATTTGTGATTTTTGAATTATAAATTTAGAAAGCTGATAATCTTTAAAATTTTCCATGATCTTTTTGATTTTTAATACATCACTTTTTTGAAATTCACTATCGTTATAGTATATATTCACAAGGTTTAGCAAATTTGAGATATCTGTTTCATACAGATTTCCTTCTTCATCAACGGTAAAAACTTTACTACCTTGAATAATATTTGCAAATGGCTTTTTCTCTTCTATTACCATCGTAATTTCACCAAGATTTGGCTTTAAGATTTTTATATCTCTAATAAATTGATATTTTTTTAATTTTTCTTTTAATCTATCTTCTGAAATAAATATCCAATTTTCTGTTTTAAAGATGTTTTTTAAATCGTTTTCTGATAATTTATCAGTTCCAACAACGTTTACTTTCTTGATTGCTACTATATCTTTTACAATTGGTAGTGTTGGGGCATAGTAGCCAAGTAAAGCACACAAAATAAGCCATACTGAGAAAAGTCCAAGTTTTTTCATCTTTTTAAACTATTTTTTATTATTTTTTCTACAAGCTGGTTGAATGTGATTCCTCTTGCCAATGCAGCCTTAGGAAGCAGACTAAACTCTGTCATTCCGGGAATTGTATTTACTTCTAGCACATATGGATTATTATCGTTTTCTAAAATGATATCAACTCTTGCAGGTCCTTTGCAATTTAAAAGTTTATAAACATTATGTCCTAAACTTTGAATGCTTTTATACACATCTTCATCTAATTGAGCCGGGCATATGTACTGAGTTTTTCCTGTAATGTACTTATTATTAAAATCATAAAAGCCTTCTAATACAACAACTTCAACAATATCAAAAACTTCATCATCAAGAATGCTAACTGTTAGCTCTCTTCCTTTGATAAACTTTTCTATCAATACTTTATCATCAAGATTAAATACTTCTTTTACAGCATTTTCATACTCTTGTTGATTATTTACTATATAAACACCAATAGAAGACCCTTCTGTTGGAGCTTTTACGACTGCTGGGAAATCTGGTCTATAATTTAAAGCCTCTTTTTCTTCTGTGAAAAATATCCAATCTGGCGTTGGAATGTCAAAGTTTTTCAAATACATCTTTGTTAGTACTTTATCCATTGCTATGACGCTTGTTTTCATATCTGACCCTGTGTAAGGAATGCCAAGAAACTCTAAGATAGCTTGAATTGTGCCATCTTCTCCACCTTTTCCGTGTAAAACTATAAATGCTAAATCTGGCTTATATTCTAAAATCTCTTTTATGAATTTATCTCTTTCTATTATGTCAAATACTTTGTAATTATATCCGAGCTGGTTTAAAGCTTTTTCTACCGCTTTTCCACTTTTGATAGAAATCTCCCTTTCTCTTGAATATCCACCGTATAAAAGTGCGATTTTAGTCAATGATTTTAACCTCTCTTTCAAGATTTATACTAAATTCGTCTAATACTTTTTTTTCGGCAAGTTCCAAGAGTTTTATTAGGTCTTTAAACTCAGCATTTCCATAGTTTACAAGAAAGTTTGCATGTTTTTCAGAAAATCCTATATCGTTTATTCTATAACCTTTTAAGCCAACTGCTTCAATCAGTTTGCCGGCATATGTTCCCGGTGGATTTTTGTAAGTTGACCCGGCTGTTGGTAAATCAAGGGGTTGCTTGCTGTTTCTGTCAAGCAGATGGTTTTTTATAATCTCTGATATGTTTTTATTGCTTTTTCTAAGCTTTAGCTTCACTTTATAAACAAAACCTTCGTTTTGAAATTGAGAGTATCTGTAAGAGTATTTAATCTCTTCCTTCTTTGAATGATTTAGCCGTCCTTCTCTGTCTATCCACCAAACCTCTTCTATTAAATCAAAGATTTCGCGTCCGTAAGCTCCTGCGTTCATTGCAGTTGCCCCGCCAACGGTTGCAGGAATGCCAGATAGGTTTTCAAATCCTTCAAGATTGTATTTTTTTACTACTGAAACTATGGTTTTAAAGCTTACGCCGGCTTCCGCCGTGATGTAAAAAATATCGTTTTGATTTTCTATCTCATATTTTTTTAGATTCTTAGAATGGACAAAAACTTTATTCACAATTCCATAAGAAAAAATTAGATTGCTTCCAATTCCAAGTGGATAGATGTCATCATACTCTTTAATTAAAATAGAGATTTCTTTGTGATCTTTTGGAAAATATACAATCTTTCCTTTTCCGCCAACTTTTATAGTACAAAAATTTCTAAGGTCTATATTTTCTTGATGTTCAATCGTTTTTAAAATCATTTAATATATTTTCTACGATTTTTTCATCACTGTCAAATATCGCATATTCTTTGATTTTTTTGCTTAAACTTTCTAAGTCTTTGTTAAAAGTATCTTCTAATGTTTTTTTTAAAACTTCTTTACTTAAATCTTTTTCTTCAATCAATTCACACAAACCTAAATCTTTTAGCCATTTTACGTTGTAATACTGATGGTTTGATGCTGCATAAGGAAATGGAACAAAGATAGCATATTTGCCAAAGCATAAAATCTCGTTAACACTACTTGAACCACTACGAGAAATTACAACGTCTGCAGATGTGTAAAGGTCTTCCATGTTATCAACGTACTCATAAACTGTAAGATTTTCTAAATTTGGTACTTCTACCTGCCATTTTCCTTTTATAAGGATGAATTTAATTTCTTTCATTTCTGAAGCTAAGGATATTGTGCTTTCAGAAAGTTTTTTTGCTCCTTGACTGCCGCCTACAACCAAAACTGTTTTCGTTTGGCTAGGCTTATATACATAATTTTTAGCTCTTTCTACGATGTTTTTTCTTAGAGGCATACCTGTTAAGACTGTTTTCTTTCTGTCAAAATAATTGGCTGTAAGTTCAAAGGTTATAAAAACTTTTTTAGCAAAGTAAGATAGAATTTTATTTGAATAAGATGGAATGGAATTTTGTTCATGTATGTACAAAGGCACCCTTGCTATAAAGGATGCAAGCCCGAGGGGTATTGACGTATAACCACCAAAGCAGATTGAAAAATCCGGCTTTTCTTTTTTTATCTGTTTGTAGACTTTAAAGGTTGTTGATAGCAGGCTAAAAACTCCTTGAATTTTACCAATGATAGATTTTCCTCTTACCGCTTTCATTGGGTATAAAATTTTTTCATCAGCCGGAAAATCTTTTTTGCTTTCTATTCCATTTGTAGTTCCGATGTATGTAATGCTAAATCCTTTTTCTTTCAGATTTTCTGCAACGGATAAAGCCGGGTAAAAATGACCGCCCGTTCCACCGCCGGAGATGAAAACTTTTTTCATCTTAAGCCCTTTGAACGAAGTTTATTTTGTTAGGCTCTTTTGAAATTCTTAGTAGAATTCCTATATACAAGAAGTTCATGATCAATGAAGAACCGCCATAGCTTATAAATGGTAGCGTAAAACCTGTTGATGGGAAAAGGTTTAAGGTTACAAATATATGAAACAATGCGTTTAAAGTGATAATATACGTTATACCAAGTCCAAGTGTTTGGACAAAAATATCATCTTTACTTAAAGAGATTTGTATTCCTCTTATTAGAATAATGATATATAAAGCTAATACGAAAAAAGTACCAAAGATACCGGCTTCTTCTCCAATTAGAGCAAAAATATAGTCTGTATGAATTTCTGGCAGGTATTTTAATTTTTGGGTTCCGCTGCCTATACCTTCACCAAATGGACCTCCTTTTACAAAAGCAACCAAAGATTGAAAGGCTTGATAACCTTCCTTTGTAGATGGGTCTGGGTTTAACATACCTATCAATCTGCTTTTTGCGTAATTACTTGTTAAAATTATTAAAGTTCCAAAGGCTATTATGAAAGGTATAAAGATAAGCAAAGGTTTGACGTTTGCTCTTGAAGAGAATAAAATTAAGGTTGTAAGAATAAGCAAGAATAACGCAGCTCCTTTGTGTGGCTCAAACGCAATTAAAACAGCTGTAAAAAAAACAACGCCAAAGATAACGATAAAAGGCTCCAATGTTTTTAAAATATCTTCTTTCCTGGATAGATATTTAGCAATAAATAAAACGGTTGCGAATTTTATATACTCTGAAGGCTGGAATTTAAAAAATCCTAAGTTTATCCATCTATGGGTACCGGTAGAATCTCCCGGTAAAAAATATACCAAAATCAGTAAGACTATTCCAAAGCCAAAAAAGGCATAAGCCCACTTTTTCCAAAAATCCATCGGCATTAAATAACCAAACAATCCTGCAAAAATGGCAATAAATAAAGCTATAAAATGTCTTTTTACATAATAAAACGGGTCTGCCGGAGTGTAGGTAAACGTTGCACTATATATAAATACAAATCCAACTATTACAAGCAGAGAAAAAGCTAAAAATATATAGTTATCAAAATACTTACTTCTTACCATTTAAGCTTTCCACTATTTCTTTAAACTTATTTCCTCTATCGGCGTAATTTTTAAACATATCAAAGCTTGCACACCCGGGAGAAAATAAAACAACAGCTTTGTTGCTTTTTGCAACTTCAAAAGCATCTTTTACTGCTTCCTCTAAACTTTCTTTTTTTATGCTGTTTGTATAATCTTTAATCATCTGGTATATCTGCTCTTTATCTCTTCCTATTATAAATGCTGATAAAACTTTGGTTTTTAATAAACTGCCAAGCTTAGAAAAATCTCCACCTTTGTTTATTCCGCCAAGAATCAAAACAATTTTTTCATCAAAGCTTTCTATCGCCTTTTCTACAGCTTGAACTGTGGTTGATTTTGAATCATTATAAAACTTAACACCTTCTATCTCTTTTATAAATTCTATTCTATGGCTAAGAGGTTTAAATTCTTTTATTTTTTCAATTACTTTATCTATATCTATATTCAGCAGATAAGCTGTCAGGATCGTTGCCATTATGTTTTGAAGATTATGAAAGCCTATAAGCTGAGTTTTTACTTGAATTTCTTCTGTTTTATTATCTTTAAGCACAAGATTATAAACATTTAAACCATCTTCTTTTCTATATTCTTTTAGATAAATTCCTTTAACATCCTCCGGAAGCTCTTTTAAAGAAAAGTAATAGACATTTTTACCTTTTATATTTTTTAAGCATTTATCATCATAGTTTAGCACTGAAAATTCTGTATTTTTTAAAAGTTTTAGCTTAGACAAAATATAATGTTTTTCTTTTTTATGCCAATCAAGATGGTCTGTTGATATGTTTAGTATGATAGATACTTTTGGCTTTAATGTTTTTGTTGAGTAAATCTGAAATGATGAAAGCTCTAAGACTACGATATTTTGCTTAGAACGATGCCATTGATTGGTTTTGTCATCCTGAACGAAGTGAAGGACCTCTTCTTTTGACGTTTTTTGAAAAAGAGAAAAAGGTTGAGATTCTTCGCTATGATAAGGATGACGATGTGGATTTTTGGAACAGTCTCTATCTAAAGAATTGTCTTCTTGGTCTAAAGGCTTTTGGTAAGAAAACGAAGCCTCTTCTATTTTATCCAAAATCTCAACAAATGGAATGCCGTAGTTTCCGCCTACATAAACATTTTTATCTGATATTTCTTTTAAAACTTCATAAATCAAAGATGTTGTTGTTGTTTTGCCATCTGTTCCGGTAATAGCTATAATTTCACAGTTACTATTACACTGTCTGTATGCAAATTCAATTTCTGAGATGATTGGAATTTTCCTTTTTTTTGCATACTTAAAAATCCTGTTAAAAAACGGTACTCCTGGAGATACGATGATTGTATCTATATTTTCATTCTCCGGCAGTGGGTCGTTGTCATCAATTATCAAAGATTTGATGTTTTTTTTCCCAAGATATTTTTTTATTGATTCTCCTGTTTTGCCTTTTCCATAGATTAATACCAAAATTTAGCTCCTACAACGTTATTTCTGTGCCAACGCCTTTTTTAGTAAAAATTTCTAAAAGAATGCAGTGAGGAAGTCTGCCATCTAATATATGTGCTTTATTAACGCCTTTCTCTAAAGCTTGGATACAAGCTTTTACTTTTGGAATCATTCCACCTTTTATAACACCGTCTTTTATCATTTGGTTTATCTGGCTAACGGTTGCAGATGACAAAGTATTGCCGTTTTCATCTTTTAAGCCTTCTATGTCTGTTAAAAATAATACTTTTTCTGCTTTTAAAGCTCCTGCAATAGCTGCTGCAACAAAATCTGCGTTTATGTTGTAAGCGTTTCCTTCTGCATCAAATCCTATTGGTGCAATAACAGGTATGTAGTTGTCTTCATCTAAATGGATTAAAAGCTCCGGATTTACTTCTTCAACCTCTCCAACATGACCTAAGTCTAAAAGCTCCGTTGGTCTGTAATCTCCAATAGACCTAAGGTATTCTTCTGCATCTAACTTTTTTGCTTTTATTAAACATCCGTCTTTTCCTGTAATTCCTACTGCCTTCACATGTCCGCCTGAATAACTATTTATCAACTGAACGATGCTTTTATTTACAAGACCACCAAGAACCATCTCAACAATATCCATTGTCTCTTTGTCTGTTACTCTCAAACCGCCAACAAATTTAGATTCTAAGCCCATTTTTTTCAAGTACTGACCTATCTGTGGTCCTCCACCATGAACGATTACAGGATTTATTCCAATGTATTTAAGCATTATGATATCTTGCGCGAAAGCATCTCTTAAATCTGCTTTGTCCATAGCGTTTCCGCCGTATTTTATAACAAAGGTTTTACCTCTAAAATTTCTTATAAATGGTAGTGCCTCTAAAAGTATCTCAGCCTTTTCTATGATGCTTTCCAACTATTAAACCTCCTCTATAAAATCTTTAAGAAAGTTTATTAACTCCGGGTCTGCAGGCAGGTCTACCCAATATGTTCCATCTTCATGTTCTATTCTTAGAGCTTTTCCGTTGTCTAAAAAGTATATATTTGTAAGTCCTTTAGAAAAATACCATTCTAACTCTTCGGTTATTCCTTTCATTACTAAGCTGAAACTGCTTTTATATTTTATAACTTTTTTTAGCACTACAGGCGCCTTTCCAAATTCATCTACACCTTCAAGCTCATAAGAAGTAACATCTACAGCAACGCCTCTTAAGTTGAATTCTTTCTCTTCCAAACTTTACTCCTCCAATAAGGATTTTACAGACCATTTTTTGTTTTTAGATTTTCTTTCAGGAGGCTGAACTAAAGATAAAAACTCTTCAATCAATTTTTTTCTTCTTTTTTCTTCTAATTTACCGGAAAATTGTTTTGAAAAAATCTGCTGTATTATCTCAATCTCTCTTTTTTTTAAAATAGAGAAATCTTTTAAGTCGTTTAATAAATTTTTGGCTTTTTTGTGTGTTAAGATTAAAACATAAGAATTTTTGTTTTTTCTAAGAGTTCCGCCGTATGCTTCTTTTACCCGGATTAAAAAATCTTCCTTTTTAGACCTTAAAATGACCTCAGGATATATGCTTTTCTTTGTTCTTCCATCTTTTTTTAAAGAAAGTTTGCCACAGTTATCAAACATTCCGGCTAAATAAGATAAAAATACTTCCTTATTCATTATCCATTCTTTGAATTTCGTTTAATAACTCCTCTACCATCTCTTCTTCAGAGACTCTTTTGATTGGAACTCCTTTTTTAAATAAAATAGCTGATTTATTTCCACATGCTAACCCAATATCTGCTTCTTTTGCTTCTCCGATTGCATTGACAACACATCCCATTATTGCAACCTTTAAAGGTTTATCTACCGCTTCCAATTTTTCTTCAACTTTTTTGACAACTTCCGGCAAGTTTACCTCAATCCTTCCACATGTTGGACAGGATACAATCTCAACACCTTTTCTTCTCAAATCCAGCGCTTGAAGAATTTGATATGCTACCTTTATCTCTTCCTCCGGGTCTGCTGTTAAAGAGACCCTTACTGTATCTCCGATGCCCTCATACAGTAAAATGCCAATACCGACAGCGGACTTTATAGACCCTCTACCTGCCGGTCCTGCTTCTGTGATACCTATATGAAGGGGTATGTCAGTTTTTTCTGCAAAGATTTTATTTGCTTTTATATTTTGAAGTACGTCAGAACCTTTTATAGAAACTTTAAAGTTTGTAAAACCTACAGACTCAAAAAATTCTGACCAGTACAAAGCACTTTCTGCTAAAGCTTCGGCAGATGGATAACCATACTTTTCAAGAAGTCTTTCTTCCAAAGAACCGGAGTTAACACCAAGTCTAACTGCAATATTTTTTTTCTTACACTCTTGAAGGATTTCTTTGATTTTTCCTTTATCGTTGATATTTCCCGGATTGAGTCTGATTCCGTGTATACCACTTTCAAGAGATAAAAGGGCGATTCTTGGGGAAAAGTGTATATCGCCTATTACCGGTATTGGAGAATTTTTTACAATTTCCGGCAATGCTAACGCATCCTCTTTTCTTGGAACGGCTACTCTTATAATTTCACATCCAGCTTTTGCGAGTCTATTTATCTGATTTAAAGTTGCTTCTATATCATGGGTTTTTGTGTCTGTCATAGATTGGACAACTATCGGTGCTCCATCGCCTATCTTAACATTGCCTACATAAACCGGTCTTGTCTTTCTTCTATTTATCAAGGAATCAATAACTCCTGTCCAACTTTAATATTGTTATCTTCTAAGTTATTTAAATTTCTCAAAACTTCAACAGATACACCAAACTTTCTTGCAATGCTAAATAATGTATCTCCTTTTTGAACGATATATACATTTTCTTTATTTGAAGATGGCTTATAGGATGTTTTAACAATCTCCGGTTTTTCGGAAGTTTTGATTAGTGATATTAGAGACTGGCTGTCATTTTCACTCTTAGAAGGCTGAGTTTGAGCAGGTTCAGATAAAGACTTAGGATTTGATGTTTTTGCTATATATCTATTTTCACTGGTTTTATTTTTAGCAATTGGCTGTGTTGTTATGAATCTTCTGTCAAAGGTTGCAGCGTAATCAAGCTTTGGAAGGTTTATGTTTATTCCTTCAAATGCTATATCTTTTTTTAAATGTGCATTGTAGAATTTTAAAACATCATAATCAACTTTTTTCTCTTGCGCCAAGTCATTTAAGTTAATCTCTCTGTCGGCTGTAAAATTAATAACATCATAAATATTTGTTTTAACATCCAATCCATATTTTTCAGGATTGTTAGCAATCAGAAGAATGGCAAAAAATCTTGGAACATACTCTTTTGTTTGTGATGGAAGGATGTCTTTTATTTCAGAAAAAGATGTGGCTGATGAAGATTCTAATCTCTTTGCTACACATTTTTCTCCACAGTTGTATGCTGCAATTGCAAGCTCCCAACTACCAAACATGTTGTATAAAGTCTTTAAATATTTTGCAGCTGCTATTGTAGATTTGTATGGGTCTCTTCTTTCATCGATGTAATCATCTATTCTTAATCCAAACCTTCTACCGGTAGATGGAATAAACTGCCAAATTCCGGCTGCATTCGCAGAAGATGTAGCAAAAGGATTAAAGCCGCTTTCAACAACCGCAAGATATGCCAATTCTTCCGGCAGTCCTTCCTGTCTAAAAATTTTTCTTACCATTGGCATAAAGTAGTTTGCTCTTTTGAGAGCATTTTCTGTAAAGTATTTTTTTGTCGTTGTAAAGTAATCTATAAAATAATCTATATCTTTATCATCCGGAATTTGCATGTTTAATACAGATGCTTCTTTTTCGATAAAATTTTTATCTTCTTCTGTAATGGCTATTAAGACTTCATTTTTTGTGTTATTACTCTCTAATGTTTTTGACTCAATTTTTTCTTTATTTTCGTTTTTTACAACAGCCTTTGGTTTATATGTATCTTTGAAAGTAGAGCTTCTCTTCTCTTTAACTTGAACGGAACAAGATTGTATCAAAAACCCTATCAAAACGAATAGTATTATGAATTTATATCTCATTGTTAATCACCTACTTTACTATACGTCGGGTGAGAAATTGGGTAAAAGTAGGAGATTCTTTGCTTTGCTCAGAATGACAACTTTACTTTTGTAAGGGCGATTCATGAATCGCCCCTACCCTCTTCCACTTTTCCACTTTCCTTGTCATTCTGAGGACTTTAGTCCGAAGAATCTCATTTTTAAATTCTATAAAAATCACTTATTTCTCACCCAAGGTATTTATATCTCATTTTAATCACCTACTTTACTATTCGTTAGTTTTGGCTAAAACTTTAGAGCTTAACGCCAATACCTCTTTCTTTTCTTTGATTGTATTTGTGTTTTCATCTATGTAAACAAGATTTACTTTGAAGCTTTCTAAATCTTTCTCGTTTACTGCTGCATACGATGCAATTATTATAATATCTCCATAATGACCTAATCTTGCTGCTGCTCCGTTTAAGATACATTCTCCTGAATATCTAACTCCAGGGATTACATAGGTTGAAAATCTTTGACCGTTGTTTACGTTATAAACTTCTATCTTTTCAAATGGAACTAAATTTGCAGCTTCCATTATTTCTTCATCTAATGTAAGACTTCCTTCATAATGCAGGTCTGCACCGGTTATTTTTATTCTATGAACCTTAGATTTTAGTAATGTTCTATACATTAATGCCTCCTATCTTTACTTTTTGGCAGAAGAAGTTAGCAAAATTTTTTAAATCATACAAAAATTTTATACGTTGAGTGAGAAATTCAATAAAAGCAGGAGATTCTTCGCTTCGCTCAGAATGACAAATGATGCTTATCATTCAACCTTTGACTGTCATCCTGAGGCCGTAAGGCCGAAGGATCTCCTTAATTAACATTTGCCAATCCTTAATCCAATCTACCTATTCACTTCTCGCTCACTTACATCACACTTCTCTTTCAATTATAAATTTAGCTAAGCTTTCTAATTCCTCAACATCTTTGCTATTTCCAAAAACTCTTAAACTTTCTATCGCTTTATTTACAAAATCTTCTGCCTTTTGCTTAGCCTCTTCTATTCCACCGTAGCTTTCTACGGTATTTTTGACTTTTATTAAATCTTCAGTATCCGGATTTTTGTTTAATAAAACTGATTTTATAAATTCTTTCTCTTTTACAGATAGTTTTTCTCTTACAGCAATCAAAGGGTATGTTATTTTTCCCTCTCTTAAATCATTCATTATAGACTTTCCGGTTTTTTCCTCTTTTCCTGTGTAATCTAATAAATCATCTACAATTTGAAATGCCATACCGATGTTTAAACCGTACTCAAAAGCTTTTTGTTTTAAAGTCTCGTTATCTGTTCCAAGTGCTGTGCCAACATAACAGCAACTTCCAAACAGTGCTGCAGTTTTTCCTTCTAAAATTGAGTAATACTCTTGTAATGTTATATCAAAGTCGGCAATTTTTTTTAGTTCTAAAAGCTGTCCTTCAGCCATTTTTTTGACTGTTTGGCTTACGTTTTTAATCATATCTATATCGCCATGGATAGAAAAGAGATAAAGTGCATTGGCATACAAATAATCACCGGTTAAGACTGTTGTGTCATTTCCAAAAATTCTATTAGCTGTAGGCTTTCCACGTCTTAATTGTGAACCATCTACAACATCATCATGAAGAAGAGATGCTGTATGAAGATATTCTAAAGCAGCTGCCAAGATATAGTCTTTTTCTTCATTTTTATTTTTCATTATTTTAGAAAATTTCAAAACAAGATAGGGTCTAACTCTTTTGCCACCGCTGTCTATAATGTATTTACCTACTTGAAGTATGAAATTAACATTACTATCTAAATGCTGATACATTACTTTTTCAAAATAAGTTTTATCAAAGTTAAACAAGAAATAGCTCCTTTCTGAGTATCAAATAATCTTACATCCTTATTATACAATAAATGCTTTAAATGAGAATTTTCAATTTTTACAAAGAAAGTGCTGTAAAAATTTTTGCAAGCTGTAGAATGTATATGTAAAAATAACTTTACCTTTTCTCGTCATCGTGAGGATTTTAGTTCGAAGGATCTCCTCTTTTAATTTTTTAATTTGAAAAGAAAAAAAAGAGATTCTTCGCACGGCTGCAGAATGACGATTTTGATTTTTGAAACAGTCTTCGGTAATATGGTTAATTAATTATTAGACTTAGTTAAGGAATAATCTCTTTAGATACATTAATCTTCTACCTGACATATGCTAAAATTTTTAAATTATATAAAATAGTCTTAGAGGTGATAAGAAAATTGGCATCTAATAAGGATGTAGCTTTTTCCGGAATGATTGGTAATATTTTAGAATGGTATGATTTTACTTTATATGGCTATCTTGCTGTAATTTTATCTCAGTTATTCTTCCCGTCAGAAAACGAAACCGTATCACTTCTTGCATCATTTGGGGCGTTTGCTGTAGGTTTTTTCTTTAGACCTCTTGGCTCTGTTTTGTTTGGATATATAGGCGATAAGTACGGAAGAAAAAAGGCTTTGATAATCTCTATCTTTTTGATGGCTATACCAACATTTTTGATAGGACTACTTCCAACCTATCAGCAGATTGGGATTTTAGCACCAATATTACTTACTTTTTTTAGAATACTTCAAGGACTATCTACAGGTGGAGAGTATACAACTTCCGTTACGTTTGTTGTAGAGCATGCACCAAAAGACAGAAGAGGGTTCTTTGGAAGTATAAATTTACTTGGTGCGGTAATTGGAATTATGTTTGGTTCTTTGATGGGAGCGTTTTTAACTTCTATTTTCGATAAAGAAACCTTGCATGATTGGGGTTGGAGAGTTGGATTTTTATTTGGAATAGTATTAGCTATAGTGGGAATTTATGTTAGAAAAAATACATCAGAAACACCGGAATTTTTAGCAATAGAGGAAGAAAATAAAACAAAAAATCCACTACTAAAAACATTCATACATCACCCAAAAGAATTTTTAATCTCTATCATCTATAGCAGCTTACAAGGTGTAGCGTTTTTCTTATTGTTTGTCTATATACCAACGTTTTACAGTAAAGTGTTAAAAATTGAGATGTCAAAGGCTTTATTTATAAATAGCTTTGCAATGTTTGTTTTGATAATCTTAATACCTGTCATGGCTCACTTGTCAGACAAGTACGGCAGAAAGCCATTTTTATTAGCATCTACGTTTTTATATTCAGTTGCCTCTGTATTTTTATATAAAGCAATTCTATCAGGCGATATTAGTATCATTGTAATGTCTCATGTTGCGTTTGCTGTAATATCATCCCTGTTTATGTCTATACTTCCTACATTCTTGGTAGAAAACTTTCCGCCGGATGTAAGAAATACTGCGTTTTCTGTTGGATATAACATATCTCTTGGAATATTTGGCGGAACAGTTCCTATGGTTGCTACTCTTTTAATTCAAAAAACCGGTGTTTTATACTCTCCGGCTGTTTATCTTTCTGCAGTTGCATTTATATGTTTTCTTACTACTTTATTTATAAGAGAGTCTTTTAAAAATGAAATATAGGTGATTAACATGCCAGCATTAGCTAAAAAAACAGTTCATGATTACTTAAAGCTTCCGGAAGGCTCGCCATATCAACTTATCCAAGGAGAGCTTGTTATAAATCAAACTCCAAGCATTTTTCATCAAAAGATATCAAAAAGAATTTTTCAGATTTTGCATAAAAATATTGAAACCAACCAAAAAGGAGAAGTTTTTTACTCTCCAGTAGATGTATACTTAGATGAAGAGAATGTATTCCGGTCAGATTTGGTGGTTGTTTTAAAAGATAGTAAAGCTAAAATAGAAGAGAAAGGAATAATTGGACCTCCTGATGTAGTAATAGAAGTTTTATCTCCTTCAAGTGCATACTATGATTTGGTTGAAAAAAAGGAAGTATATCAAAAATACGGTGTAAAAGAGTATTGGATTGTTGACCCAAAAAGAAAAACAGTAGAGATTTATAAAAACTCTGATGATGGGTTTGTCCTTGTAGCTTCTGCAAGGGAAAATGGTAAAGTGTTTTCTAAAACGCTGAGTTTAGAATTTGATTTAAATGATATTTTTAAAGAGGTTGTAGAGGATGGCAAAAATAGTTAAGTTTGGGAATTTTGAAGAAAAACCAGAAGAAAATAAAGAAAAATCCATCGATGAAGCTGTAGTACAGTCTCAAAATGATGAAGAAATGCAGATAAAAAAAGCAGTAGAAGAGCATATTCTTGCTAATTTTGCAGTAAAAAACGTTCTTGGGATGGATATTGTTTACAAAATAAACAAGGCTGATATTGGAGTCATTGGGACATTAGCTTATGAACATAAGAGAAGAGAAGGCTCTTTCATAGCAAATTTCATAGCAAAAGGATATAAAAACAAAAATCAGTATATAATAGATACATTGGCTTTTGAAGCAGGTGAACCGGATTTATACAGAAATATATTTAATATATTGAAAGCCAAGAAAGCTTTACCAGAAATTGATTAAAGAGAGGTTTAAAATGGGCTTACCAAGTTTAAGAATAGGAAAATATGAATTTGAATATCCAATAATTCAAGGTGGAATGGGCGTTGGTATATCGTGGGAAAATTTGGCAGGCAATGTTTCTAAGCATGGATGCT
>Ga0315298_1005560_pt1 | contig 17804 bp, 18 predicted proteins | sample WHS_1_MG_FD_203077 | JGI IMG/M metagenome (GOLD analysis project Ga0315298, IMG submission 203077) | Extremophilic microbial mat communities from Washburn Hot Springs, YNP, Wyoming, USA - WHS_1_MG | ecosystem: Environmental > Aquatic > Thermal springs > Hot (42-90C) | place: USA: Wyoming...
ATGTGCAGATGCGGGTGAAGTTGATCGTGCCGGTGGCGCTGGAGGCGGGTTCGCGCTTTGCCATCCGTGAGGGTGGGCGCACCGTTGGCGCTGGCGTGGTGACCAAGATTTTAGAGTGAGAAGTGATAGGGAACAACCATGGCAAAGAAGGAAAATCGCATCATCATTACTTTGGCTTGCACCGAGTGCAAGGAAAGGAATTACACGAGCACCAAGAATCGCAAGAACGATCCGGGGCGTCTCGAACTGAAGAAGTATTGCCCCCGCTGCAAAAAGCATACCGTGCATCGCGAGGCGAAATAGCGCCTCACGAGCACTGTGGCTGGGGATGATAGGCCAGTAGCTCAAGTTGGCAGAGCAGCGGTCTCCAAAACCGCAGGTTGCGGGTTCAAGTCCTGCCTGGCCTGCCAGAACAATCGTTCAAGACACCGTATCGCAGGGATGCGATTTGCAGGGAGTTTCCCCTCACGGTACGGTGTCTTGAAATGTTAGGCATCAAAAAGGGAGTAGACAATGGCCAATGCCCTCACCGATAACCGTATTGTGAAATATTTGAAGGAGGTCCGGGCGGAGATCCGCAAAGTTACCTGGCCTTCGCGACAGGAAGTGTTGCGGCTGAGCGCCATCGTGATCGTTGTATTGGTCGTCATGAGCGCCTTCATGGCCATCATTGATTATGCTTTTTCCTGGCTCATGAGATTGATTATCGGTTTAAGAACTGGTCTGTAGCACTATGGCAAGAAAAACGAAAGACAAAGCGCAACCCCCCGTGGGTGAAGCGGAAAGCACAATAGAACAGGTCGTACCACAGGAAAGCAGCACAGAGGTTGTTGCTCCTGCAGCAGAAGCGGCTGTGCCTGAGCCCGCTGCAGCAGCGGCACAAGCACCAGTGGAAGAGTTGCCTGCGGCAGAAGCGCCAGCCCCCGAGCCTGTTGCAGAAGCAGCACAAGCGCCAGAGCAAGCCCGTGTGCGTGAAACAGTCCAAGAAGAGGCGGCGGAAAAAGAGCCGTCCGATGGCCGCGCCTGGTATGCCGTACACAGCTACTCTGGCTATGAGAACAAGGTCAAGAAGAACCTGGAAAAGCGCATCGAATCCATGAACATGCAGCACAAGATCTTCCAGGTGGTCGTGCCCACAGAGGAAGAGATAGAAATCAAGGAGGGCCATCGCCGCCGGACGAAAAAGCGCATCTTCCCTGGCTATGTCCTTGTGCAGATGATCATGGACGAGGAATCCTGGTACGTGGTGCGCAATACCCCCGGTGTAACGGGCTTTGTCAGTTCGGGGTCAGAATCCAAACCGACTCCACTGCGGCCAGAGGAAGTGGAGCAAATCCTCAAGCGCATGGAGGCGGAGGCGCCCAAGATCAAGGTCAGCTTCCGCGAGGGTCAGACGGTGCGCATCATTGATGGCCCGTTCACCGATTTTGTGGGCACAGTCGAAGAGATGGATTTGGAAAAGGGCAAGGTGCGCGTGTTGGTCTCCTTCTTCGGACGGGAGACCCCCATTGAACTGGACTTTTTGCAGGTCCAGAAACAGTAGCCATCTTTCGTGAATACGTCCCAGTATGAGGAGGAGTAGTGGGCAAGCAAGTCAAAGCAATCGTCAAATTGCAAATTGAAGCAGGGAAAGCCAACCCAGCACCGCCGGTAGGGCCTGCTTTGGGCCAGCACGGGGTCAATATCATGGCTTTCTGCAAGGAATATAACGCACGAACGGCGAACATGGCGGGTACCATTATCCCGGTGGAAATCACCATCTACACCGACCGTTCGTTCACTTTCGTTACCAAGACACCGCCCGCCTATGACCTGCTCAAGAAGGCAGCCGGCATCGAAAAGGGTTCTGCCGAGCCGAACCGGGTCAAGGTGGGCAAGGTTACGCGGCAACAAATTCGGGAAATCGCCGCATTGAAGATGCCGGACCTCAACGCCACAGACATCGAAGGAGCGATGAAGATCATCGAGGGCACGGCACGCAGCATGGGTCTTGATATTGTGGACTGAGAGATTCACCGCCGAGCACGCAGAGAGCGCAGAGATTGTATTGTTGAATGTTTACAAAGCGTTTTGTGTACTTGTATCAAGGAAGGTGGGAGGGCAATGCCCGCCAAAACCACAAGGAGGAACAATGGCAAAACACGGGAAGAAGTATCTAGAAGCACTGAAACTGGTTGATCGGAGCAAGGCTTATTCGCCCGAAGAGGCGATCGAACTGGTCAAGAAGACCGCCTATGCCAACTTTGACGGCAGTGTGGATTTGCACCTGCGCATGAATTTGGATCCGCGCAAGGCGGAGGAACAGATACGCGGTACGGTACTGCTGCCCAGTGGCTTGGGCAAAACTGTGCGCATCCTCGTCTTTGCCGAGGGGGAAGCCGCCAAGATGGCGGAGGAAGCCGGCGCTGATTATGTGGGCAGCGATGACCTCATCAAAAAGATCCAAGAAGGGTGGATGGAGTTCGACGTCGCCATGGCTACGCCGCAGATGATGGGCAAGGTTGGGCGGCTGGGCAAGATTTTGGGGCCCAGGGGTTTGATGCCGAACCCCAAGACCGGCACCGTCGTGCAACCTGAGGACTTGCCGCGCGCCATCAACGAAGCACGGCAGGGGCGCGTCGAATACCGCCTAGACAAGACGGGCAACATCCATGTGCCCATTGGCAAGGTCTCCTTCACCAAGGAGCAGTTGCTGAGCAACCTGACCGCGCTGATGGAAGCCATCGTGCGCGCCAAGCCCAGTTCAGCCAAAGGACAGTACATCAAGAGAATCACCTTGACGTCCACGATGGGCCCAGGGGTCAAGGTAGACATCAACCAGGCTTTAGCCTTGAAATCCGTGTAATGTAGGTACACGGCGGCGGTCGCAGACCGCTTTCGCACAGGACAATAGCATACATATTATCGCCGAAGACAGCAGGCGCGCACGTGCGCTTAATGGAGATTGCCTGCCGAGGCAAAGCACAGTCCTAGACCTGACAGATCTTAAGACCTGTCAGGTTTGAAGGGCGGATTCAGTCTTTGTGTCGGTCAGGCACAAAGACTTTTTTGTTATGTAGCATAAAAGGAGGTGAGATCAATTGCCCGTATCCAAAGAGAAGAAACAAGAAATGCTTGAAGAGCTGAAAGAACTGTTCGCACGCAGTACGGTGGTCATCCTTTCCGACTATCGCGGCTTGACCGCGAGCCAAATGCATGAACTGCGCAAAAAGTTGCGCCCGTTCAACTGCAAATTCCTCGTCGCCAAGAACACGCTGGTCGCCAAAAGCCTGGCAGAAGCCGGGTTGCCGCAGCCTACAGCGATGCTGGAAGGTCCCACCGCCCTTGGTTTTTGCTTTGGGGATTTCCACCAGCCACTACGCACGATGATAGATTTCGCGCAGGAGAATGAAGTCTTCAAAGTGAAGGGCGGATTGATGGGCGAATATGTGCTGGCGCCCGAGGACGTCAAGACACTGTTGACCTTGCCCGAGCCCGCTATACTGCGCGCAGAAGCATTGGGAGCCATACAGTCACCGCTGAGTGGCCTGATTGGCTTGTTGGACAGCACACTGCGCGGGCTGGTATATGTCCTTGATGCGCGCGCCGAGCAGTTGGGCAAAGCGGCAGCATGAGGGATGGATGGATCACGTAGGTATCTAATTGATGTCAAAAATAGGAGGTAAAGGACTGTGAAAACGCAAGAGATTATCGAAGCCATTGAGAAACTGAGTGTACTCGAACTGGTCGAACTGAAGAAGGCGCTGGAAGAGCGCTGGGGCGTTACGGCTGCTGCGCCCGTCGTGGCGGCAGCCGCTCCGACCGCCGCTCCGGCCGCTGCTGCGGCTGCTCCCGCCGCTGCGGAGGAGCAGACGGAATTTGAGGTCATCCTCAAGGAAGTTGGGCCGGAGAAGATCAAGGTGATCAAGGTCGTGCGCGAACTGACCAACCTGGGTCTGAAGGAGTCGAAGGACCTGGTCGAGAGTGCACCGGCGAGCGTGAAGAAAGGCATCAGCAAGGAAGAGGCTCAGGCAGCCAAAGCCAAGCTGGAAGAAGCCGGCGCTGTCGTCGAAATCAAATAGGGGGATACAGAAACCAGGTTTCCCTCGGGAAACCTGGTTTCTCTTTTCCCACAGAGACATAGGGGCGGCCGGCTGGTCGCCTCTACCCCCTCCCCAACCCTCCCCGATGTCAGGGAGGGCAAGGGTGGGGAATTCGTTTATTCGTTCCCTATTCGTTGATGGCTCTCTAGGGCGAACACAAGGTTCGCCCCTACGTATCCCCCCTTGGCCTCCTGAAGGGCGAAACAAAGGGGCGAGTCATGGACTCGCCCCTACGGGGGATTCGCCCCTACGAAAGGGGGATGGGGGGATAAATCTCTCCAGGGAGAGGGCTGGGGTGAGGGGGATTCGTTTATTCGTTCCCTATTCGTTGATGGCACTCTAGGGCGAACAAGAGGTTCGCCCCTACACATCCCCGCTCCAGGCAGGGTGTGGACTGTGCTCCACGCTGAGCGCGAGGCTGCTCCAGGCGGACCACAGTCCGCCGCCCACGCCAAGCGTGAGAGCACCTCCTCTCCCATCGTCATTCTGAGCCGCGTAGCGGCGAAGAATCTCCCCAGTTCCATGAGACCCCTCGGCTTCGCCTCAGATGTCGCCAGGGAATGAAATTCCCTGGCTGAAACGAGAAAGTCGGCTTCAGCCGACTCCACGGAAGACAGACCCGACAGGTCTAGACCATGGGTCATCATCTCCTCTGCGCTCTCGGCGGTAAAACGTTTTTCACCGCAGAGGACGCAGAGACAAATCCCAATGAACAATGACCAATGACCAAAATCTTCGTGTCTTTGTGTCTTCGTGGTAAGCCCTTTCACCGCGGAGGACGCAGAGACAAATCCCAATGAACAATGACCAATGACCAAAACCTTCGTGTCTTTGTGTCTTTGTGGTAAACCTTTTTCACCGCAGAAGACGCAGAGACAAATCCCAATGAATAATGACCAATGACCAAAATCTTCGTGTCTTTGTGTCTTCGTGGTAAACCCTCTGCGACCTCGGCGGTAAAACAAAAGGGGCGAACAGGAGGTTCGCCCCTACACGGGTGTGTCTGGGGAATTTATGAAACGGCGCGGTACACCATCTCACCAGCCAGGATGGTCATCTCAACGCGCGTGTGGAGGATTTCTTGAGGGGCCACGTCAAAGATGTCCTGCGAAAGGACAACCATGTCCGCCAGTTTGCCCACGCTCAGCGAGCCTTTGAGGCGCTCCTCACCGGAAGCATAGGCGGCGCCCATGGTGTAGGCATAGACCGCTTCGGGCACGGTCAGGCATTGCTCAGGATACCAGCCGCCGGGCGGCGTGCCATCCTCGCGCTGGCGCGTCACGGCAGCAAAGATGCCGCGCAGGACATCCGGCGTCTCCACCGGGGCATCGGAGCCGAAAGCGAGCACCGCACCGCTGTCGAGCAGGCTGCGCCAAGCATAGGCTGAGGAGCAGCGCGCCCCCCAATAGCGCTCCGCCATGAGCATGTCGGAGGTGCAATGGATGGGCTGCATCGAGGCGACGACGCCCATCAAAGCCAGGCGTGGCAAGTCCTGCGGGGAGATGAGTTGCACGTGCTCGATGCGCGGGCGCAATCCGAGGCGCGACCACTCCTGCCAGTGCTCCTCTAATGCATCCAGCGCACGGCTGTTGGCGCGGTCGCCAATGGCATGGATGGCGATATTCCAGCCCCCCGCCGTGCAGGCAGCCACCAGTGCACTCAACCCCTCCATGCTGGTGACCTCAATCCCGCGGTTGTGCGGTTCGCTATCGTACGGCTCGAACATGTCGGCAGTGCGCGTGCCCAGAGAGCCATCGGCAAAGACTTTGACCGCACACAGGCGCAGCAACTCATCCCCGAAGCCGGCGCACAAACCGAGTCGCACGGCATCTTCCAGGTGCTCCGCCGGGATCATCATATTCACGCGCAGGTCTAACTCGCCTTTGAGCCAGACCTCCTGTACAGCGCGCAAGTCATGCGCATCCTCCGGCACGTGCACCCCGACGATGCCCAGCCGGTGCAATTGCTCCACTGCCGCGCGGACGGCGTCCACTTTCTCAGACAGGCTGACGGTGCCCGCGACGCGCTCCACCATCTTCATCGCCGCATCCTCTTTGAGCAAACCGGTAGGCTCGCCCGTCTGGGCATCGCGCTCCAACTGTGCGCCAGGTGGGTCGGGAGTGTCGGCGGTGATGCCGGCAAGTTGTAGCGCCAGCGAATTGACCCACGCCGCATGGCCGTCTTTGCTGTAGAGATAGACCGGGTTGTACGGCGTGACGGGGTCCAAATCCCATTTGGTGGGGAAAGGCGCACCAGGCCATAGGTTGCGGTTCCAGCCCCAGCCCCGGATCCACTCCCCCGGCTTTGCCTTTTGGGCGCGTTCAGCCACGCGCGCCACGGCTTCCTGCAGCGAAGGGACGTTGTCCAGTTGCACCTGGGTCAGGCTGAGCCCGTAGTGGACGAGGTGGATATGGGCATCGGTAAAGCCTGGCAGCACCATGCGCCCTTGCATATCCAGCACTACTGTCTCCGCTCCAGCCATGGTGCGGATGGCGGCGTTATCCCCTACGGCGAGGATGCGCCCGCCGCGCACCGCCACCGCTTCGGCAAGCGGCTGTTCTTCATCCATGGTGTACACGCGTCCGTCCAACAGGATCAAGTCAGCTTCCACTGCTACCCTCCTCGCGCAAGTCCTGCAAAATGCGCGGCAGCATTTCTTCCGCCGCCTGCCGCCCGCGTTCAATGAGCAGCGGGATATCGGAGAGGTCCATCCAGTTGAATTCCGCCACATCGGGGTGGATGACCACATCCGCCAGCACTCGTTCGCGGTGCGTGTTGCTCATGAGGGTGGCAAGGCTGAGGAACCACATTTCCATCAATGTGGAGGGCCGCTTGCGCTCCAGGGCGGTGGAGAAGGAGAGGTCTACCGCGATGACGTACTCCGCGCCCATTTCGCGCACTGCCGAGACGGGCAGGTTGTTGATGAGGCCGCCATCCACGAGCAGCCTGCCCTCGTATTCGACGGGCGTGAACACGCCGGGGACGGCGCAACTGGCGCGTATGGCTGGCGCTAGCCGCCCCTTGCGCAGGATGACCAGTTCATCGCGCAGGATGTCCGCTGCGGCGACTGCCAGCGGTATCTCCAACTCCTCGAAGGTGCGGTCGCCGATGAGTTCGATGAGGTACTCTTCCATGCGGCTGCCATCGAAAAATCCCGTCCTGGGCCGCACGACCTTGCCCAGCTTGCTCCAGCGCATGTCCAAGGCGATTTCTTTGATGCGCTCCAGGGGCATGCCGGCGCAGTACACCACACCCACTGCCGCTCCAGCGCTGGAACCGGCGACGCAGGATGGGCGGATGCCGGCGCCTTCGAGCACCTCCAGGACGCCGATATGCGCTGCTCCCAGCGCTCCACCACCGCTCAATGCCAAACCAACGCGTTTCAAGGGAACCTCCTTTTCCGTTTTCCGTTTTCCGTATTCCGTTTTATTCTAGGCGAGTTTGCGCTCGAGGCGAATTTCGTCGCGCACGGGGATGCTGGCAAAGCCGCGTTCTTCCCGCCCGTGGTGCGCCAGGATGGCGCCAGGTTTCACCTCGCTGATGACAAAACCCCAGCGCTGATAGAGGTACAAGGCTGGCAGGTCATCGTTGCTGGTGGCGACGACCATGCGCGCGAGGCCACGGTTGCGCGCTTCGCGCTCCGCGATGGCGAGCAAGGAGCGCGCTGTGCGCCTGCCTTGGAATTCTGGATGGACGTTGAGCATGACGATGACCAGCCGATCGCCTTCCAGCGCATAGGAGAGCATGCCAGCTAATTTGTCTTCGCTGAAAGCGAGCAGCGCCGGCAGTTTCAGGACGTCGTAGGTCTGGTCAAAGCAGGTGACTTCCGTCTCGCCCCAGTACATCAGCGCCATCTGTTTGATGGCGTCATAATCCTCTGGTTGCGCCGCACGCACGGGTAAAGGCGGCAACCTCACGCGCGTGCTGACGGATACGACATCCAAGCGGGCATGGTCCAAGCAAAGGTACTCGCCGGTGCGCGCACAGCGATACACGGCGATTTGGTCATCATAGTGGCATCTCATCATGGATTTCACCCCCTTTCATTCAGACCTTACAGGTCTAGGCGAACCTCCTCCCACGTCTTGCCATCGTCGTGGCTGACCAGCAATTGGAACTGGGGCTGCCCTATCTCGCGTGTCACATCCAGGAAAACAAAGAGCGATTTGGGTTCGCGTGCATCCACCGCCAAGGGCCGCATGGCGTTCATGCGCGGACCTGCTGCTGTGCCCAGCCTCGCCACCACCTCCCAGCGCACCTCCGCCGAGTCCGGCGCATCGGCATTGTGCGAGCGCAAGAGGCGATAGGTCCAATCTGTGCCGTTATAGTAACTGATGTCACAGCCGGCATACAGGGCGTTCAGGTTCGGGTCATACGCCAAGCCGCTGACAAAGCAGACGTCTTCGTTCTCCCCGCCAAAGGGATTGAGGCTACTCACGAAATCAAACTCTCCCAGGGGCAAGCGCTCCCACGTCCCATCCCGACCGCCGCGGTAGACGTAGCCACGCGGCCAGTCATGCCTGGTGCCTGGACGCACGTGCGCCCAGAGGATATTGGGGTTGTTGGGGTTAATCAAGATGGCACCCACCCAGGCGTTGCCATCGCCAATGCCCACGCCATAATCCGCCTTGCCCCAGGTGCGCCCGCGGTCGCTGCTTTTCACGATCACTGCCCGCATCGCCGTATCCCAGGGGATGCCCGCCCAGAGCACATCCGAATTGATGAGATCCACCGCCAGGGCGGTCACACGCAGGATGTTGACCAGCGCCCAGGGTTCCTCTGCGCTTTCGCGGCGGTAGAGCCCCTGGCTCGTCGCCAGGTACATCGTCTGAGGGTGGCGGTAGTCCACCGCCACACAAGTCACTTCTGCCCCAGCGGGGATGCCCGCCAGCGCTTCCACACTCCAGGTCGCGCCGCGATCGAGGCTGCGGTACAAAGCATTGCCCACCACCAGGTAGTAGACAGGCGGCTCATCGGGGGTGATGACCAGGCTTTTCACATAGGGCACAGCCAGTTCGGGCCATGGCACCTGGGTTGGCGCGGGTGGGGGCGTTGGTGTAGCCGGGGCGGGCGGTGGCATGGCTGTCGGCGTGGCTGGCGGAGGGGGCGGCGTGGCGGTGAGCGTTGCCACCGGCGGGCGCGATGTGGCGGTCCAGGTCGGCACCTGAGCAGCCTCCGTGATGGTTGGGACAACGGATGGAACAGGCAGCGCCGTTGGGCTGGGCGGTGGCGTTGGCGTCTGGGGAGTTGGCGGACGGCACGCTGCCGCGGCGAGGAGCCATGCGCTGAACGCCAATGCCAAAATGGCTGCTTTACATACAGCGGGTGCCCTCTTCCTGCGGATCGCCATGTGAATCCTCGCGCTGCTCTATTTCAAATCCAGCGACGTTTGACCATCCATCTTGCGCGACAGCAGGAGCAAGCCGTGCAGGATGGTCGCAGACATGAAGGCAATGGAAAGCATCGCTGCCGTGTCCAAATAGTTGCGACCGCCTAGCAGGTAGAGCACAATCGCCGGATAAAGCACCATCCAGCTCTTGATGGCAATGGGCGCTGGGACGCCATACTGGTTGCCCAGGAAGAGCACCACATTTAATGCGGTGTAGACAAAGGGGTACAGACTGCCCCACAAGGGGGACAATGCCCCGGATGCCGCGAGCCCCACCACAATCAGCGTCTCGCGCGTGTGGTCGGCAAACTGATCGAGGAGTGCGCCAAAGCGAGAGGCACGCCCGGTATAGCGCGCCAGCGCGCCGTCCACGCTGTCCGTCATCATCGAAGCCAGCCAGATGAAGAAACTAAGTTGTGGGTGACCGCGCACGGTGTGGACAAACAGGGCGCCCAGCACAGGTCCTACCAGAGAAACCGCGTGCGGCGAGACACCAGCCGCAGCGAGCAAACGCACCACTGGGCGATACAACCACAACAACAGTTCACGCACAGGCTCTACAAAGCGCCTTTCTACTGCCGAATACGAGTCCGCTCCAGGCACTGTTCATCCTCCCTTGATGCCATGCTCCGATTGTCCGCTCCCTTCATCACCCCTTCGTTATGTCTCCAAATTCCCCAATGGAAGGGGGAGCAGGGAGATGTCCTACACTTGGTGCGTGAACTCGATCAGGTCCTGCAGTTTTCGCGCGGCAGCGCCAGAGTCAATGGCTTCTGCCGCCTTCGCGATGCCTTCGCGCAGGTTGCGTGCTGCCTTGCCCAAGACGAGCGTTGCGGCGGCATTGAGCACGACGATGTCGCGCGGCGCACCCTTCTTGCCTGCCAGCACCTCTTTCGTAATGCGCACATTGACCTCAGGCGTGCCCCCTGCCACCTCCGAAAGCCGCGCCCGAGGCAAGCCCAAATCCGTGGGGTCGAGGAAGAAGGTCGAGATCATCCCATCCTCATCCAGCCGGCTGACCTTGTTCACGCCTGTCGTGGAGAGTTCATCCATGCCATCTGCACCATAGACCACAAACGCTTGGCGAATGCCCAATGCCCGTTGGGTATAAGCCACCGGCTCGGTGAGGAGGCCGGAATACACGCCCACCACCTGTGCCGAAGCGCCGGCCGGGTTGATGAGCGGGTCCACAATGTTGAGCACGGTCCGTGCGCCCACTTCGCGGGCCGTGGCGAGCACGCGATCCAAACCGGGCTGCAACAATGGGGCAAAGAGGAAGCCAATCCCCACCGTGTCAATGCACTGCGCCATCTGCTGGGGCGTCAATTCCAGATTCACGCCCAGCGCCTCCAACAAATCCGCGCTCCCGCACTGGCTGGAGACCGAGCGGTTGCCGTGTTTGGCGATGGCAAGCCCTGCCCCCGCAGCCACCAGGGCAGCGGTTGTGGAGATATTGAAAGTGCCGGCGCGGTCATCGCCCGTGCCACAGATATCCACCAGATCTTGGCGCTGTGGGCTGACCGGTGTAATGCCTCGGCGCATTGCCCGCGCACAGCCGACCAACTCTTCTACCGTCTCGCCCTTCATGCGCAGAGCGATCAAGAAGGCGGCTATCTGGGCAGGTGTGGCTTGCCCTAGGATGATTTCATTCATTGCCGTCTCCGCTTGCTCGGCGCTCAGCGACTCTTTTTCCACCAGTTTGGCAATCGCTTCTCGCACTATCTCGCTCATTTTCCTCCCCCTTTACGTGTATTGACGAGGATGTACAGGATCACTGTTCCCCTTGGGTTTCCTCTTGACCCTGCTCTACCCCTAGTTCCTTCCCACAGTAGGCACAGAACACGGCGTCGGCTGGGTTCACCCTGCCACACGCGGCACAGGAGCGTTTGGGCGGACGCTTGGGCAGGCGAGGCAGGCGCATCTTTCTCTTGGGACGCGCCGCTGGGATGCGCGGCGTGGGCAAAGCCTCGCGCGCTCTAGCCACCATGTCGCGGCTGATCTGACGCGATTGCCGTGCCACTTCGTGGCAAAGTTCTCGCGTTGCCGCTGAGGACAGCGCCTCCCCCGTAGTGTACCACGCTTGGAGCGCCCGCGCCGTGCCAATGGTGCCCCCGTAAGCCAAGCGCACCTTGGACTCCAGCCGCCACAACGGGACAAGCCCCACCACCTGCAGACCAATCTGACGCCAAAGTCTGCCAATGTCCACTGCCGAACGCAGGGACTGGACATCGTGGTGCCAATCCAGAGGCAAGCCATATGCCAGACCAAGACGGTAGGCAAGCAGCGCTTGGTTGGCGTTGAGCATTTCGATGTCCTCAGGATGGAGCGGCATGCGCAATAGGGGCACGCTTTCAGCCAAGCCAGCGGCTGCCGCGTAGGTCGCATTCACCAGGGCAGTGCGCTCGATGAGACGGTCGGCTACGGTGCTGCGGAAGAGGGGCAGATGCCGTGCCAGGGAGAGGGCATACTCCGGCAGCACTTCCAGCACCGCCGGCACGAGCAGCTCCTTGACCGTATCTGGCTGGGTAGCGGTCAGCGGCATGATCTCCACGCCGCGCCAGCGGGCTTGGCCACGGATGGTGCGCGTCTCCACCGGCACCTGATCCATCTTGTTGTAACACACGAGCATGGGCCTGCCCAGGTAGGAAAGGTATTCGGCAGCGGCGACTTCCTGGGCATAGTCGCCCTTGGTGGCATCCAGCAGGAGGATGAGCAAGGTAGCCGATTCCAGGTCTGCGATGTCTGCTACGGACAGCGGCAGGCGGTATTCGCTGAGGCAGGCTTCCAGTTCCGCCGGCAGGGGTTCTCCGGCAGGGATGCCTGCCAGTGCTGCCGCAAGGGTGGTCTTGCCACTGCCCGCTGCCCCGATCAGCGCCAGGCGGAACTCCTTTTCCGCCTCCGCCTGCGCTGCTTCTGCATCCAGCCCGCCCAATGCTTTCCACAACCCCTCGCCGATTGCGTCCCAATCCGCCATTGCGCTCCTCCTTTATACAGTGCGCAGCCATTTTAAGAGAGTGTTGAAAATCTTGTCACCCTGAGCGAAGCGAAGAGCCTGCCCTGAGTACAACGAAGGGGTCTCGCGTAACTTTAGCCGTATTTTCCCGAGTATTGCGAGATGCTTCACTTCGTTCAGCATGACATTGGAAGGGCTTTTTCAACACCCTCTTTTCACCGCAGAGCAAAGCCCTCTGTGTTCTCGGCGTGCTCGGCGGTGAAACCTCTCGCTTGACGTCCTGCGCGTTACGCCCTACAATGGCAAACCAGGAACAACCATTGAGGAGGCACACATGCCCAACCGCCTAGCCAACGAGAGCAGCCCATACCTGCGCCAACACGCCGATAACCCCGTAGACTGGTACCCGTGGGGGGAAGAAGCATTCGCCCAAGCACGTGCCACCGACCGCCCCATTTTCCTCAGCATCGGCTATGCCGCTTGCCATTGGTGCCATGTGATGGCACACGAGTCCTTCGCTGACCCAGAGACAGCCGCGTTGATGAATAAGCATTTCGTCAACATCAAAGTGGACCGCGAGGAGCGGCCCGATCTGGACGCCCTCTACATCCAGGCAGTGCAGATGCTCGCCGGGCGAGCCGGCTGGCCGCTCTCCGTCTTCCTCACCCATGATAGGCGACCCTTCTTCGGCGGCACTTACTTCCCGCCAGAACCCCGCTACGGGATGCCCTCTTTCCGCCAAGTGTTGCTGGCTGTAGCCCATGCCTGGCAAAACCGCCGGGAGGAGTTGCTCACCGGCAGCAGCCAAGTCACAGAGGCAATCCGCGCACAAATGGCTGCTGACCTATCACCTGCAGACCTCCAGCGCGAGACCTTGGAGGCTGCCTTCGAGTCCCTGCGTGCCGCATTCGATTACGAGCATGGCGGCTGGGACGGCGGTCCCAAATTCCCCCCATCGCTGGTGCTAGAGTTCCTCCTGCGCTATCACCACCGCACGGGTGAGCCTGTGGCATGGGACATGGTGGCGCGCACGCTGGAAGCAATGGCACGCGGCGGGATGTACGATCAAATCGGCGGTGGCTTCCACCGCTATTCCGTGGACGCCTATTGGCGAGTGCCCCACTTTGAGAAAATGCTCTACGACAATGCCCAACTGGCGCGCGTATACCTACACGCCTGGCAGGTGAGCGGCGATCCTTTCTTCCGCGCCATTGCTGAGGAGACGCTGGACTTTGTGCTGCGTGAAATGAGCCATCCTGCCGGCGGTTTTATCGCCTCCTTAGATGCCGACAGTGAGGGAGAAGAAGGCAAGTTCTACCTGTGGACTGCTGCCGAGATCGCCAATCTGCTGGGCAATCTGGCTGGCCGCTTCAACGCTGCCTATGGCGTCACCGAGAGCGGCAACTTCGAGGGGCGCAACATCCTCGTTTTCTCTGCCTCTTTTGCCGAGCGCCAAAGTTTGGAAGAAGCGCGCCGGCAACTCCGCGCTGCGCGTGCCCAACGTATCCCTCCCGCTCGTGACCACCAGGTGCTCGCCTCGTGGAACGGCTTGATGCTGAGCGCCTTTGCGGAAGCGGGGCGCGTGCTCAAGCGGGAGGATTATCTGCGCAGGGCTGAGCGCTGCGCCGATTTCCTGCTCACCCACATGCGCCGCGCCGATGGCAGGCTGTGGCACGCCTGGAGCAATGGTAAGGCGCGGGTCAATGGCTACCTGGACGATTTCACCCACGTGGCTGATGGGCTGCTGGAGCTGTACACGGCAACCTTCGACCCACGCTGGTACCTCGCTGCCGTGGAACTCACCGAGAGGATGATCGCACGCTTCAGCGCCCCGCTTGGCTTCTTTGACACCAGCGATGACCACGAAGCATTGCCTGTCCGTCCACGCAACCTGCAAGACAACGCCTTGCCCTCCGGCAATAGCATGGCTGCCTTTGTCCTGCTGCGCCTAGCGGGGCTTTCCGGCGAACTGCACTATGAGCAGTTGGCGCGCCGCAGCCTGGGTGCCGTGCAAGCGCTCCTCGCCCGTTACCCGTTGTCCTTTGGGCAGTGGCTGGTGGCGCTCGATTATGCCCTGGCGCCGCCGCAGGAAGTGGCAATTGTCGGCGACCCTGCCAACGCCGATACCCAGGCATTGCTGGAGGTAGCCCTCGCGGGCTACCGACCGCACCAGGTAGTCGCGATGGGCTCACCGGATGCCACGCTGCTCGTCCCGCTGCTCGCTGGGCGTCCCCTTCATGAGGGACGCGCTGTGGCGTACATCTGCCAAGGCGGCGTCTGCGGAGCCCCCGTCACCGACCCCGCTGACCTGCGCGAACGCCTACATCCCCGACAAGGAAATAACGCGTTTTGACAGGCAGTTATGGGGATGATAAAATAGCAGCAAGTAAGGCAAATGTAGTTGTCGTATAGCAGCAGAACCGAGCAATCCCTCCCACCCTTGGGAGTCAAGGAATGGCTGTCCCTGACCCGGCGCGTTACCGCTTCTATCTACAAGACGATCCCCCCTCCATGCTGGGGATCATAATACTGGGTGCTCTTGCCCTCGCAAGCATCGTGGGTGTACCGGTGATGCTCATAGGGGCGATGGACGTCCTTATCCGTGATCATAACCTGAGGTTGGCGCTGATTCTCCTCGTCGCTACAGCGGGCTATCTCGCAGTCTTTTTGCTCATTGCCTGGCCTGCATTTCAAGGCTTGGTGCACAGACGGCGGAACGTGGCGAATATCTACGTCGCCATCACAGATGGAAACCTTGTTTACCAGGACTATGATGACTTCAACCACCTGCAAAAGCACGTCATTCCCCTCCATAGCATCCATGAGATAGGGTTTGAGACCATCCATTCTGGCCCTGATGTTCCAGATATCCATCTCATTCGCATCCGCTATCTGGGCGAGCAAGGCAAACAGGAATATCTGGACATCAACTATTTCTTTGGATCTTCACAGTGGCCTAAAGACAGCAGTTTGCTAGAAATCCTGCAACGAGAATGGAGGCGTCACGTTCTCTGATTCCTTTCGTCTCTTCGTGTCTTGGTGGTAGGCCAATCCCATCCCCCTCGGCAGTAAAACTCCTCACCACGAAGACACGAAGACACAAAGGGGGAAGAAGAAACTCCAATGGACAAAACCTAATGACCAAACCTTCGTGTCTTTGTGTCTTCGTGGTAAAACTCCTCACCACGAAGACACAAAGGGGGAAGAAGAAACTCCAATGGACAAAACCCAATGACCAAACCTTCGTGTCTTTGTGTCTTCGTGGTAAAACTCCTCACCACGAAGACACGAAGACACAAAGGGGGAAGAAGAAACTCCAATGGACGAAACCTAATGACCAAACCTTCGTGTCCTTGTGGTAAACTCTTTTCACCCCAGAGGGCACAGAGGACGCAGAGAAAGGCTTGTATTCCTCTGCGCTCTCGGCGTGCTTGGCGGTATTTGACAACCGCGCCCCTCCGTGATATAATTGAGACAAAGTCTCAATTAGCGCGAGGGGGTGACATGCTGGAAACCATTGTGGAGCGCCTGCAAGAGGCTGGACACCGCCTGACCAAACCCCGTATGGCGGTATTGCAGGTATTGGAGAATGAAGGGGAGCATCTGAGCCCGGCGGAGATTCTAGCGCGCGGCCAATCAATCTACCCCGCCCTGAGCAGGGCAACTGTCTACCGCACGCTGGAACTCTTATCCGAATTGGGCTTGCTGCGCCTGATCCATCCGGGCGAACTGCGTTCGAGCGTGGCTTGTGTGGAGATGCATCACCATGGCCATCACCACTTGCTTTGCATCCATTGTGGCTGCATGATCCCCTTCGAAGAGTGCGTCGTGGGCGAACTTGAAGCGACGCTCTCGCAGCGCTTGGGCTTCGAGATCAAGGGCCATTTACTCGAGTTCTACGGATTGTGTGAGGAATGCCGAGGGCATCAGAAGGTGGAACAATGAGGATGATGGGAATCAAAGCAATCGCAGTATCCGTTGTGCTGATCTTGGCTTTGCTGCTGGGAGCCTGCCAGTCCCCTGCTACACCAACGCCCAAGGCATCTGCATCCACACTGCGCGTTGTGGCGACGCTGTCCTTTCTGGCGGACATCGCGCAGAACGTGGCGGGTGAGCGCCTGCAGGTGTCTGCCTTGCTGCCGGCCGGCGTTGACCCGCACGGCTACGAGCCCACGCCGGCAGACGTGGCGAAAGTGGCAGATTGCCAAGTGCTGATCGTCAACGGGGCGGGCTTGGAGGCATTCCTGGAGAAATTGCTGCGCAGCGTGGGCGGCGAACGCCTGGTCATCGAGGCTTCAGCGGGGCTGGTCAGCCGCACAGCAAGGGAGGGCGAGCTAGCCGAACAGGAGCACGAAGAGCCAGCCGAACAGGAGCATGAAAGCGATCCGCACTTCTGGCTTGACCCCAACCTGGTCATCCGTTATGTAGAGAATATCCGCGACGGGCTGAGCCAGGCTGACCCCGCAGGGGCTGCGGTCTATGCCGCCAATGCAGCGGCGTATACCACTCGTCTTAAGGAGCTGGATGCCTGGATTCGCGAACAGGTGGCGCAGATTCCACCGCCGCGCCGCCTGCTGGTGACCAACCACGAGAGCCTGGGCTACTTCGCTGACCGCTATGGCTTTCGCATCGTGGGTACCATCATCCCCAGCGTCAGCACGGGCGCCTCCCCCTCGGCGCAGCAACTGGCACGGCTGGTGGATGCCATCAAGGAGAGCGGGGCACCCGCCATCTTCCTGGAGACGGGCAGCAACCCGCAACTGGCGCGGCAATTGGCGCAAGAGACGGGGGTCAAGGTAGTCACGGATTTGTACACCCATTCACCGGGCGTGGAAGGCGGCTATATCGAGATGATGCAGCACAACGTCAGGCTCATCGTGGAAGCGCTGGGGAAGCGAGAGTGATGAGTGAGGAGTGAGGAGTATTCCGTATTGCGTATTGCGTTCCTAGCAGCAGCCTGGCTTCCATGCCCGAGGGAGACGCGACGTGGCAATGGCCATCAACGAATAGACAACGAATAAGGGTGGCGGTGCGCCATTCGTTTATTCGGTCTCCCATTCGTTGATGGCTACCCCATGCTCGGCGTGGACCACAGTCCACGCCCTCTGGAGCCGGGGGGAGATTCTTCGCCGCTACGCGGCTCAGAATGACAATGGGAGAGACGGGCATGGGCGAACACGAGGTTCGCCCCTACGGGGCTGCGGCAACCAGCAGTCGGCTTTAGCCGACTTGTCAGGTTTCAGCCAGGGAATTGATTCCCTGGCGATGTACGGCGGTGTGCGCCAGGGATTAAAATCCCTGGCTAAAGACGGATAAAGCCCCCTGAAGGGGGCTACAGGCAAACGCCAGTCGGCTTTAGCCGCCTGGTACGTTTCAGCCA
>Ga0315298_1005561_pt1 | contig 17801 bp, 13 predicted proteins | sample WHS_1_MG_FD_203077 | JGI IMG/M metagenome (GOLD analysis project Ga0315298, IMG submission 203077) | Extremophilic microbial mat communities from Washburn Hot Springs, YNP, Wyoming, USA - WHS_1_MG | ecosystem: Environmental > Aquatic > Thermal springs > Hot (42-90C) | place: USA: Wyoming...
TTAAGATTCCCAGTCCCAATGATAAAAACCGTTATGTCCCGATGGATATTTTTCCGGCAGAGCTTATTTCCAATTTAGAAGTAATAAAGACGTTAAAACCGGATATGGAAGGGGATGCCATTGGTGGCGTCATGAACCTTGTCCTTAAAGACGCTCCTCCAAGTTTTCTTTTAACAGCCGATGTGGCAGGTGGATATAACCAACTATTTTTTGACAGACCTTTTTCTCAGTTTAATCATCAAGCTGTTCACCTGAAATCTCCGGCAGAAATGTATGGGGCAAATTATCCGGCTAAAGTGTCGGACTTTACTATTGATAACTTGAAATTTAAGGATGTTAAACCTCTTCCTAATTTTTTGGGAGGATTTACGATTGGAGATCGTTTGTTTAACAAAAGATTAGGCGTTATTTTAGCCGTAAGCAATCAAAATAGCTACAGTGGTTCAAACGACTTTTTTGCAACGCCCAGAACTAAACCGAATGAAAACAACATGCCGGGGTTTGAATATATTACCCAAGAAACCTATTCCATTCAAAACAATCGGCTGGGAATCCATAACATGAATGATTTTTCTTTTAACAAGAACAACAGAATAGTTTTATATAATGCTTATTTTCAATTGAATAAATACATCTCTCGCCATTCGTTGGAGACTGCTTTGGGAACCGGTGTCGGAAATGTGATTGCAAAAGACAGATCTCAAACGCAGCTTGAGAGTATTTATAATTCAACCCTTCAAGGAAAACATACATTGTCCAATCAACTCTCTTTTGATTGGTCGGCAGTATTTTCCAAAGCATGGGCAAGCAATCCTGATGATGTTGAACTACAGTATAACAGTACCATTATTAATTCGCCGACTCTCCAAGGCATGACTCACAAATGGAGTCATAATGCGGATCAAGATATTTCAGGTTATTTGAATGTCTTTTGGAATCCTACCATTGCAGGCCAAGAAATTAAGACACAAGCTGGAGGTATGTTTCGTCACAAAACAAGAGATAACTATTACAATGAATATAAACTTACTCCTCAACTCATTAACAATCAGCCACAAGCTTTCACGACGATTGACAGTGCAAAATTTACATTTGTAGGGTACGCAGCTAACTTAGGAAGTCCGGTAAATCAAAATGATTATCAGGTAACAGAAAATGTAGCTGCCTATTATGGTGAAGCAAAATTAAATCTTTGGAAGAAACTTGATGTATTAGCAGGAGTAAGAGTGGAACAGACTGATTTGCACTATACAACACCGATGCCTATCTCTTTTGTGGGACGTTCAGGAAGCCAAGTTTACATGGACATCTTGCCAAGTATCCATTTGCGCTATGTGCTTGCCGATAATCAGAATCTTCGATTAAGTTATTACTCTTCTATTACAAGGCCTGGATATTTTGAAGTGGTGCCATACATGGTTTCAGGACAATACTTTAATGAGGAAGGGAACCCATACCTCAAACGTTCAAGAGCTCAAAATGTCGATTTTCGATATGAACTTTTTCCACATCCTTCAGAGCAGATCCTTGCTGGACTTTTCTATAAAAGGATCGCCGATCCGATTGAATATAGCTTAGTGCAGGATTTAGGCCCATCGTCATTTCAATTGAAGCCTCAAAATTTTGGTACGGCAACAAATTACGGCTTTGAGCTGGTGATTTTGAAATATTTCAAAAACTTTGGAATATCAGCTAACTATACACTTACTAAATCAAGCATTACTACCTATAAAGCCAGTTATCATCGAGATAATAGCGGTCAATTGATTACGGATAGCATTCGTGTGACACGACCCATGCAGGGACAAGCAGACAATATTGGGAACTTGTCGTTCCTCTACAAGAATTTAAGATTGGGACTTAACATGCAATTGTCGTTTGTATATACCGGAAAATACATTTCGCAGGTTTCTGGATATTATGGGTTGGATTATTGGAGTATGCCTTACACGACAATGGATTTTTCATTTGAACAACGCGTGAGCAAAAAAATCAATCTTAAAATTTTTGGCAAAGCAAGAAACCTTCTGAATGCAGTTGCTATAACACGCATACTTCGTCCAAACACTTATTTGACAGGTAATTTTCAGTTACCTGAACAAAATAGTCCAAATAGTGTTGTGGTTCAGAAAGAGACTTATCAACCCAGTTATCTCCTTGGGATAAGATATTCATTTTAATTTCAAATTCAATTCAGTATGAGAACAAAAATTTCTTTATTAAGTATTGTCACTCTTTTATTTGGCTTTCTTTTGGCGTCATGTACTAAAAGTTCAGTCGTAGTTTCTGCGCCTCCTTTGGTCATCGGACAACCTATAGCCGATGGCACGCCTCTTTCGGGAAGCGTAAAAGGGACTATGTTGAGTGGAAAAACATACACCATGACAGGTGATATTACAGTCAATCAAGGTGATACCTTGTTGATGCAACCAGGGGTGCATTTAAAGGTAGGTCGGGGATTAACCATTTTGGTAAAGGGCGTATTTATTTCTTTGGGGACAAAAGATCAGCCAAACTGGATAGGACCTGATAAATCGTTCACTAAAACAGATCAAGTTGGAGCAAATGTTGCCAGTGATTCTGCTTATTGTGGATATTGGACAGGAATAAATTGTGAACCTTCTTGTACTTTAGTAGATATTAAATTTACGCATATTGAATATACCGGAGCTTCCTTTTCAGCCACTTTCTTTCCAACCGGTAGAAAAGCTGGGGCTACCTCTTATGGTATTTATTTTCAAAACCTGAATGGTGATTTTATTTTTGAAGATAGCTGGATGTATGGTTCCGTTGATGATTTTATTCGTATTGCCGGCGGACGATTTGAGATAATGCGTAACACGTTTGAAAAAGGTGGATTCACAGGCGGAGATGGTGTTAATGTAAAAAGTGGTTCTGTAGGCGATATGGCATATAATTTATGCGTTGGGAGCGCTACAAATGCTACAAAAGCAGCTATGCCCAATAGTTCGCTAGTGCAAACCAACGTAAACATGTACAATAACACCTATATTAATTGTGGTTACAGGCAATCAGATCCAACAGGACGCGGAGGATCGATTAATTACGAAAGTGGAGCGAAAGGCAAGGTTTATAATAACCTGATTGTAAACTGTAGAGTTGGATTGCGTATTCATAATAACCCTGCTGCTGATGTATTGCACATGTCATACGGGTATAATTATTCTTATGGAGACTCTTTAAGTGTGTGCGACATGTTCTATCCTGTACCTCCTACTACATCTGTTACAGTACCTCAACCAACCGATATTCCAACTCCAACTGCTGCTATATTCCCGGCTTCTTTATATTCCGCCGCTTATCTCTACACACTGGATGCAAGTGGAAACTGTCCTAATATGGTTACTCCTTACAACGGTTCTTCTTTCGTACAAAAAGGAAACCCTCTGTTTGTGAACTTCCCACTTCCTGAACAAGGGATTAAACATTTATCAGATATTTCTGCTGTTGGTTCCTTTAATTTCAGGTTGCAACCTAATTCACCTGCCATTGGAAAAGGAACAATAGATCCAACGCTTATTGCTCCAATAGCAGCAGTGCAAGTAACCGATCCAAAATTAAAAGCAACGATTACAATGCCCGGCGCTGATATGGGTTGTTATCAAATTAATGGATTAGGAAACCAACATTAAAATAAATTTCTCTTGTTGGTTTGTTCACTAATTAATCAACTTTGGTCTTTCAATTTCTGTAAACATTGCCAACAAGGATCGTGTTTTTTAAGTAGTTAGGTTTTGTAGTTTTGAACGAATAAAATGGCGTCCTCATTTCAATGTGATCGCCATTTTATTTTTTCTATTAAATCATTTATTTTGAAGGCATTCCTATTTATATAACGTTTTGCATGGAAACACTGAAATCAAGGATACTCTTTTTGAAGGTCTATTTATCATTTTAATAAACAAATAATTATGAACTTAACTCATTTAGCTATGAACATGAGACGTTCAGTATGGCGATATTCAATAGCCATATTTTTTCTCTTAGTTCTTGTATCATGTCAAAAATCAATTGTCTATGCCGGTCCAAACACTGTACAAATCGTTTATACTTCTGACACGCATTTTGGGTGGCATCGTACTTTTCGTGGCAAAACCAATGTGGATGCAAACACCGTTAATCAAGCGATGATTCAGGAAATAAACACATTACCTGAGGTAACATTCCCAAAAGATGGAGGCGTGAATCAAGGCACAAATGTAGGCAGCATAGATTATATGATTATAACAGGTGATATTGTCAATCGTCAACAAATTGGTATTCAATCAGCTTCTGCATCGTGGGCACAATTCAGCGCTGCCTATTTGAATGGTGGCATTACGCTTAAAAACAAAGAGAATAAACCTGTCACTTTCCTTTTGACATGCGGCAATCACGATGTTTCAGATGCTATTGGTTATACTAAACCAATGAATCCGCCTATTGATGCGACTTCAATGGTCAATATTTATAACATGATGCTTTCGCCAGCCGTTCCGCTCACGAATGCTACTTATAACTATCAAACTGATAAAATCAACTATTCCAGAAACATTGCAGGGGTACATTTTATGTTTATCAATATGTGGCCGGATTCTATTGCACGTGTGTGGATGCAGCATGATCTGTCTTCAGTTAGTATGAGCACACCGGTAATAATTTTTACCCATGATCCACCTATTGCCGATCCTAAACATTTTACGAATCCCAATGGTGATCATAGTATTAATTCCACCGATAAATTTGAGAATGTGCTTGGAGAGGTATTTAAAGATGGCAAAACGCCAAAATCTTCTACCACCATTGAGCAACGAAACTTTGTGGCGTTCTTAAAGTTACATCTTAATATTAAAGCCTATTTTCACGGGCATGACAACTTCAATCAATTTTATACGTATTACGGTCCTGATAACGATATTCAGTTGAATGTTTTCAGAGTGGATTCTCCTATGAAAGGAGATATATCCGGAACCGATGCTGCAGATGGTGTAGGAGACGAATCTAAAATCTCATTTCAAGTAATTTCGATAGATGAAGACACAAAAAGGATGACCGTTAGGGAGTGTTTTTGGAATAAATCGGGAGCCAATTCACATTTAGAATGGGGCGATAGTAAAACTGTTAACTTGGAATAAGATCATTGGTTACTTTCTGGCGCTTTCAACGAGACAAGATTGTAACAAAATTGTAACATTCTCTTCACATTCTTGTAACAACTTCGAAATACTTTTGCTGCCGAAATGTAAATCAAAAATTATTCACGATGAACAAAACCGTTTTGAGCTTCCTTGTCCTCTTTGCTATCAGCAATTTGCTTTCGGCACAAACTACTGGAAACACTACAGAGACGTTTAAACCGAGTGGAAAACCAATAGTCACAATCTTTAATGATTTCGCGTACAACACGTCAAACAGCAAAAGCAATGTTGCTTTTGAACTTTCTCGTGCCTATTTTGGCTATGGGTATAATTTCAGCCAAAATTTTTCGGGAAAAATTGTGTTTGATGTGGCTAACCAAGGAGGATTAAATCCTTCGGCATTTACAGCTTTTTTGAAAAACGCGTTCGTTGAATATTCGAATCCATTACTGACGGTAGATATGGGGATGATCGGGACCAGCATGTTTAGCCTACAAGAAGCTATCTGGGGGAAACGATATTTGGCTTTGACATTGCAAGATCAATATGGGTTTGGTTCAAGCGCTGACCTTGGAGTATCTGCAAAATTACAATTAGCTCCCCAAGTTAGCATAGATGCTCAAATCTTGAACGGAGAAGGATATAAAAAGATTCAAGCAGACAGCACGTTGAAAGTAGCAGCGGGAATAACCGTAAAACCTGTGACAAATCTTATTGCCCGAGTATATGTGGATTATATGAAGAAAAACGTAGCACAAAAATCATTTAATGCCTTTCTTGCCTATACCGGAAAAAATTTGACTTTAGGCGGTGAATATGACTTGCAAGTTGGAAATCAAATGATTGCAGATCATAATTTTTCAGGGGTTTCTCTTTATGCAACATACAAAACCAGCAAAATCATGACTATCTTTGCAAGGTATCAGAGTTTGACTTCCAAAAAGATAGGAAACTCCACCTCAGGATGGGATACAGCAGATGGCCAATTTTACATGGCAGGGTTGGAGTTCTTTCCGGTAAAAGGAATACAAATCTCTCCTAATATCCGTTATTCAAAACCAACGTTAAGTTCCTTACATTCAACAACAAGCTTCGACCTCAACATAGGACTTAATTTCTAATTGCGTTTCAAAAGTACAGTTCAAATAAAATCAGTTTCACTTATTAATATCTTTAGTTATGAAAAAAATCAGTTTTTTCAGTTTGTTATTAGCGCTTGCGCTGGTTTTTGCCTCATGTCATAGTGGCAAAAAGAATGGAAGTCAATCGTCAGTGACCCTTTCGGGAGCAGGTTCAACCTTTGTGATGCCGTTTTATACCACAGCATTTCAAAAATATACTCCTATTACCGGCGTAAAAGTCTCTTACGGAGCTGTTGGGTCAGGAGCAGGTATCCGCAGTTTGAAAGATCGCGTGGTCGATTTTGGCGCGAGCGATGCATTTTTAAATGATTCTTTAATGAAAACTATGCCGGCGCCGGTAGTAGAATTTCCTACGTGTAGCGGAGCCGTTGTGATGGCTTTCAATTTGCCGGGTATTCAAGACATGAAATTAACGCCGGATGTATTGGCTAATATCTATTTGGGAAAAATAAAAAAATGGAATGATCCCGCTTTAGTTCAATTGAATCCGGGAGTGAAATTTCCTAATTTACCCATTACGGTTGTGTATCGTTCTGACGGTAGTGGTACAACCAATATTTTTACCAACTATCTGACCAAAGTAAGTCCTGAATGGAAAGCAAAATATGGTTATGGAACAACGGTCAATTGGCCTGCCGGTATTGGAGGCAAAGGAAACACGGGTGTCGCCGGAACCATTAGTCAAACCGTGGGTGCTATCGGGTATGTTGAATCAACCTATGCTTTTGCTCAAAAAATTTCGTATGCTTCGATTAAGAATCAGGCCGGTAATTTTATCAAACCGGATTTTGCTTCGACAAGCGCCGCTGGAAAAGGAACGATGCCTCAGGATACGCGCATCATGATTACCAATTCGCCCGATCCTGCTGCTTATCCCATTGCCGGATTTACCTGGGTGATGATTTATAAAGAACAAAATTACAACAATCGCACGTTGGCTCAAGCTGAAGCTTTGTTGAAATTATGGGATTGGATGTTGAGCCCTGACGGACAAGCCGTAGCTCAACAGCTTAATTATGTGCCACTACCGGCGTCAGTTGTTGCCCTTGACAAATCAATTTTACGCACCGTAACGTATAATGGCAAGCCTATTTTGCAATAAGAACAAGTAGTTTTAATGCCCTTTTATCGAGCCTTTCGGGACGTTCTTTTGTGAGAAAGATCGACTCGAAAGGTTTGGTGTCAGTAAAAAACTGAAACGAATGATACGAGCGGTCTTCATGTATGGGCAAGCAAAGGATCCGTTGAGCGATTTCGATATAACGCTAAAAATCAATTAATAAAATATGAATAGTGAAAAAATAACACGATATATTTTGTTTGGTTCTTCTCTGTTTCTTTTAATCTTAACCGGTGGAATGTTCTACTCTCTGGTGGAAGGATCATTGTCATCTTTTCATGTTTTTGGATGGCGGTTTTTATTTTCCTCTGAATGGGATCCTACCCAAGGAGATCAGCATTTTGGTGCATTGGCATTTATTGCAGGAACTTTGTTCACCTCTGTTTTTGCTTTGATCGTTGCCATTCCGTTGGCTTTTTCCACTTCTTTGATTGTGGCTGAATATTTCAGAAACAGTTGGTTTGCCAATGTGGTAAGTACTTCTGTTGATCTGTTGGCAGGTATTCCTTCTGTGATTTTTGGTTTGTGGGGTTTTTATGCCCTTCGTCCTTTCATCGTTTCTATTGGTCTGAGTCATCAAGGGTTCGGTATTTTTACGGCCGGTCTTGTGTTGGCTATCATGATTGTGCCTTATGCCACGTCGTTGAGCAATTCGATTATTTTGATGGTTCCGAATGAGTTGAAAGAAGCGGCTTATTCTCTCGGTGCGACACGTCTCGAAGTGATTTGGAATGTTATTTTGCCGAATGCTCGTTCGGGTATTGCCGCAAGTTATATTTTGGCTTTTGGGCGTGCGTTGGGCGAAACGATGGCTGTCACTATGTTGATTGGGAATGCTAATATCTTGCCAAAAGGATTGTTTAGCACCGGAAACACCATGGCCAGTGTCATTGCCAATGAGTTTGGGGATGCAACCGGTGTCCATTTAAGTGCTTTGATTGAAATCGGATTGCTTCTGTTCATCATCACTGCTATCATTAATGCTATTGGTAAACTGATTATTAAAAAAACAGCCTGATGAATTCTTCCACTTCTATTTCTAAACCAGCGGGGAAACTTGCTGTTAATTTTCGATCACGAAGCGTAAAAAGCAAACTGTTTTTTAGCGTGACTTTGTTTTTTGCGCTGGTGACCATTGCTGTCGTCTTGCTGATTATTGCGACATTAATTGTGAAGGGCTTGCGACAAATTAATCTTGATTTTTTCACCAAAGTAGCACCGGATACCTTTCAAGCAATGATGGCCAACGCCAGTGGCGCCATTATTCCGGGAGGCATTTTGAACGGAATTGCGGGGTCGCTTTATTTGGTTGCCATTTCTTCCATTTTTGCCATTCCGCTCGGCATTGTGATTGGTATTTATTTGTACGAGAATCCAAAAAACAAATATGCCGATTTGATCCGTGATATCACCGATATTTTGCAGGGCATTCCATCAATTGTTGTCGGGTTAATTGTTTATCTTTGGGTGGTTGTACACGTCACTCAAAGTTATTCGGTGTTGGCTGGGAGTGTGGCTTTGGCCATTATGATGCTTCCGTTGATTATTCGTTCAACGGAGGAGTCGTTAAAAATGGTTCCTGAATCGCTGAAAGAAGCAGCTTTTGCCTTGGGGACACCTTATTATAAAGTGATTCTTCGAGTGCTCATTCCTTCCGCTTTTAGCGGGTTGATCACGGGCATTTTGTTGGCTTTGTCAAGGGTATTGGGTGAAACCGCGCCATTGCTGCTGACCACATTAGGCAATTCAGCCGTAAACTGGAATCTGTCGAAGCCGGTAAGTGCTGTGCCATTATTGATTTGGCAATTTTACAACGATCCGAACATGGTCAATCTGGTTTGGAGTTCATCGCTCTTTCTGATGGCCTTTGTGTTGATTCTTAATATTTTGTCAAAATGGATTGCCTCCAAAAAGAGAATTCAATAACCCTTTAATTGTTACTTACAAGAAATACAACGATGATAAACGAACAGAAAATAACGAAGGAACAAACTATACTGACTTTCGATGACTTATCCATTGCTTACGATAAAGACAAGTATGCAGTGAAAAATGTTTCGGCTGAAATACAAAAAAATGCCATCACTGCTATCATGGGGCCTTCCGGATGCGGTAAAACAACCCTTCTACGGGCGATTAATCGGATGCATGAGTTGTATCCGAATATTTTGACCACCGGCAAAATCAATTTGTATCAGGACAATATTTATGAAATGTCCACGATTGAATTGCGTCGAAAAATCGGAATGGTCTTTCAGCGTCCGAATCCATTTCCTACCATGAGTATTTACGAAAATGTGATTGCCGGCTATAAACTCAATGGCATTCATTTGAAACGCGCCGAACGTGATGAAATTGTCGAAACCACGTTGCGTGATGTTGCCTTGTGGGAAGAAGTCAAAAGCGCGTTGCATAAAAAAGGCACATTTCTCTCCGGAGGTCAGCAACAACGTCTTTGTGTGGCTCGTGCATTAGCTTTTAAACCCGACGTCATTTTATTGGACGAACCAACTTCTGCTCTTGATCCGATTTCTACGGCAAAAATTGAAGATTTGTTGGTGGAGTTAAAGAAACATTACACCATCATTTTGGTAACACACAACATGTCGCAAGCAGCTCGCATTTCAGATTATTCCATGTTTATGTATCTTGGCGAATTGATTGAATATGAAGACACAAAAACCATGTTTACCAATCCTAAAGATTCCCGAACGGAAGGATATCTCACCGGTAAATTTGGTTGATACATCGATATTGATAAACCTACAAAATATTTTTTTTATGAATACGCAAAAAGAAAATGCTTTACATGATATTCGCGAAAAATTTAATGATCTGTCGCAGTTAGTTTTATATCAACTTGATTTACTCGAAAAGATCATTAACAAAGGAGATCCTTCCATTCCTGACAGTTTGTTGGATGAGTTGAATGCGAATGAAGCCGATATTGATCAATTGGAAATCCAATTGGGCGAAGAAATCATTGACACCATTGTGTTGCAACAACCGGTTGCTTCAGATTTGCGACAAGTCATTGCCATAAACCAAATGGTGTCGAACTTGGAGCGAATTGGTGATTTGGTGATGAACATTGTCTATTTCCTGCCGAGAATTCAGAATCTGGAGATTTATTCCAAAATGTCTGAAGTGATGGGCAACATGTTGATGACGAGCGTTAACATGGTAAAACGTGCTATTCAGTCTTTTACCATGAACGACAAGGAAGATGCCATTTGGACCATTAAGAATGATGCCATTGTGGATGAGATGAACCGAAAATTAATCAAAAAAACCATTACCCGAAGTAACATACCCGAAGAAACGCAACAATTACTCTTTGCATTTATCAACTTGAACAACATTATTTCAAACATTGAACGGGTGGGAGATCACGCAACCAACATTGCCGAATCATCAATTTATGCTTTGGAAGGGAAAGATCTTCGTCATAAGAAGCTTGACAACGAACCATAAGCATCGCTACAAAACAAAAAATCAATTTTCTTCTCTTTTTATTTGCTGTTCTTTTATCTTTTTCGTTTCTTTGTAATCAAATTGAAAGAAAATGGTGCATTTTGAAGATAGCAAAAATTGGCGCTGCTCCTTTTGAAACAAAGGGAGTGCGTCTTTTTTTTGATCAACAATGGTTAGCCGCAAGATCCTTTGTCTTGCGGTTTTTTTTAATGTGAAATCACGGTCATTTTTTAAGTTTAACATATTTATTTGTAGCGCATGAAGACAACAAAAAAGATTTTATTATCCGAACACGAGATGCCGAAAGCTTGGTACAACATTGTGGCTGACATGAAAAACAAGCCACTGCCCATGTTGAACCCCGGGACAAAACAACCTTTAAAACCGGCCGAAATGGAACCTCTATTTGCCAAAGGACTGGTTGAACAAGAGTTTACGACGGAACGTTATGTTGAAATACCTGATGAGGTGTGGCAATTGTACAAAATCTATCGTCCAACTCCATTGGTGCGTGCCTCAGGGCTTGAAAAGGCGCTGGACACACCGGCCAAAATTTATTTCAAAAATGAAAGCGTGAGCCCGGTTGGGTCTCATAAATTAAACTCAGCTATTCCGCAAGCTTACTTCAATAAAATAGAAGGAATTAAACATATCACGACTGAAACGGGCGCCGGTCAGTGGGGAAGCGCCATGAGCATTGCGTGCAAACATTTTGGCCTCGATTTGCAGGTGTACATGGTGAAGGTAAGCTATGATCAAAAACCTTATCGAAAATTTGTGATGCAAACCTATGGAGCTGAGGTAATTTCATCGCCAAGCACACGAACTGCTGCCGGTCGGGCTTTGCTTCAAAGAGATCCTAACAGCTCAGGGAGTCTGGGCGGTGCTATTTCCGAAGCGGTGGAAGCCGCTATGACACATCCCGACACCCGTTATACTTTGGGAAGTGTACTGAATCATGTCATTCTGCATCAGACCATTATTGGATTGGAAGCCGAAAAACAGATGGATTTGGTTGGCGATTATCCCGATGTGGTTATTGGTTGTTTTGGTGGAGGTTCTAACTTTTCGGGAATTTCTTTCCCGTTTTTGCGCCATAACTTGTTGGATGGGAAATCCACTCGTTTCATTGCTGCTGAGCCTGCTTCTTGCCCAAAGTTAACACGCGGTAAATTTGAATATGATTTTGGCGATACCATTGGCATGACCCCGATGATTCCCATGTACACTTTAGGACACGATTTTCAACCGGCCGATATTCATGCAGGCGGTTTGCGTTATCACGGTGCGGGTTCCATTGTGAGTCAGTTGCTCAAAGATGGATTGATCGAAGCACAGGCAGTGCAACAGTTAGAAACATTTGAGGCCGGTGTGCTTTTTGCACGTACAGAAGGGATCATTCCTGCTCCGGAATCAACGCATGCTATTGCCGTGGCAATTCAGGAAGCCTTGAAAGCCAAAGAAGAAGGAAAAGAAAAAATCATTCTGTTCAATCTATCCGGTCATGGATTGATCGACATGAGCGCTTATGATAGTTATTTCTCCGGAAAATTATCCAACTATGATGTACCCGAGGAGATGATTGCCGAAAATGTTTCCAAATTGGAAAAATTGGCGTAATCCTTTTTTTTCGATGGCTTTTTGACCAAAATTCACGAATTTTGTACCGACTTTTTCATGAACGGAAGGGTCGGTTTTTTTTATGGATTATCAACAAACAATCGAATATCTTTATCGTCAACTGCCTGTCTTTGAAAGAACAGGTGGCGCTGCCTACAAGGCCGGTTTGGAACGAGTAATGGCACTGGACGATTTGCTTCATCATCCTCATCGTCGCTATCTGACCATTCATGTGGCGGGAACTAACGGGAAAGGATCCACTTCTCACATGTTGGCTTCGGTGTTACAGGTTGCCGGTTACAAAACAGGCTTATACACTTCGCCGCATTTAAAAGATTTCAGAGAACGTATTCGTGTCAATGGAAAAATGATTTCTGAATCGTATGTGGTTGAATTTGTGGAACGATATGCAGCGTCATTTGAATCATTGCATCCTTCTTTTTTTGAGTTGACCATGTCTATGGCTTTTCAATATTTTGCTGATGAGCAAGTGGACATTGCTGTCATTGAAGTGGGATTGGGAGGCCGATTGGATAGCACCAATATCATTACGCCGATGTTGAGTGTCATCACCAACATTAGTTTTGATCATCAGCAATTTCTTGGCGACACATTGGAAAAAATTGCTGCCGAAAAAGCTGGCATTATGAAACCAACGATTCCGACGCTGATTGGTGAGGCAGAAGGATCTGTCAAACAAGTCTTCGTAAATCATGCTGCTGAAGTTGGCGCACCTTTTTTCTTTGCTCAGGAGATGATTCGGTTGTCTCGCGGAAACCAACAAGATCAGTTTTTGATTCATGATGATCCGACACCGATTACCATCGGATTGAAAGGGCTCTATCAAGAGAAAAATTTGGCTACAACACTTGCTGCCATTCAATTATTGAACCAAAACAAGGTGAAGATTGCAGAAAATGCGGTAAGGGAAGGCGTTTGCCATGTGGTGGATTTAACCGGATTGCAGGGTCGTTGGCAAATTTTAGGGCATGATCCATTAATGATTTGTGACACAGGTCATAATGAAGCAGGCATTCGTTATGCCATGTCGCAGTTGTTGCAGCTTCCCCACCGAGCGTTGCATCTTGTTTTTGGCATGGTGAAGGATAAAGATCATCGTCCTATTTTGCCTCTTCTTCCGAAAGAAGCGCATTACTATTTCACACAAGCGGCAATTCCACGTGCTTTGCCTGCCTCTGAATTGCAACATGAGGCTTCTTTGTATGGATTGCACGGTCTGTCTTATTCATCGGTACAGGAGGCTATTCAAGCAGCACTCCATGCAGCTGATGAACAAGATGTTATTTTTATAGGCGGAAGTACCTACGTCGTGGCTGAAGCATTATGATATGAATCCCGACGTTCAGGATTCATTCTATATGACCCTTAAAAAATAAATGATGTACGTATGAAACGAGCTATAAAAAATGGGGGCACCAATCGTTGATTTGTTGAGCCTTCCAAGCAGTCATAATGTTAAAAAACAAAATAAACGGAGGAAAACAGGGTGAATATTTGCCAATATAAAAATCCCTTCTTATCTTTGCAACGCTTTTGAAAAGGGCGTTTAGCTCAGCTGGTTCAGAGCATCTGCCTTACAAGCAGAGGGTCGGCGGTTCGAATCCGTCAACGCCCACTTTTCATTCGACCACTTACAGATGATTTCTTGTAAGTGGTTTTTTTATGCCTCCATCGCAATACGCATGCAACTTTGAAGGCAATATAAGGAAGGTATTATTTCAAAAAGTCTCAGCGTTGTTTTTCGTTTAACAGTAGAAGCAGTCCATCTTCCTTTTCATAAAAAGCAACCGAACAAAGAAAAATGATCTATCTTTGTTGAAACGAAAGACATCTTTACTCGCTTTTGAGGATGCTCTTTTTTCTTTTCCTTGAACGAAGAAGCTTTATTTCAACAAATGTATTCATTATGGTGAAAATTACGATTTTGCTCGAAAACACCGCTTTGCCTGATTCGGGGCTGGAAGCAAAGCATGGATTGAGTTTGTACATTGAAACCGAAAAATATACCCTCTTATTTGATACAGGGCCTGACGATGCTTTTCTCCGCAATGCAGCAAAGTTGCAGGTCGATCTTTCAAGAGTGGATGCGGTGATCATTTCGCATGGTCATTATGATCACACCGGAGGATTGCGTGCTTTTTTTACGGTAAACCATCATGCGCCTGTTTATTTATTGCAAGGGGCTCAACTTCCTTTTTATTCGTTGAGCAAAGGATTTCCTTATCGATATATTGGCATGGATGTGTCGTTATTGGACGAATTCAAAGACCGTTTTCATTTTTTTCAACATCAGATTTCACCGTTGGAAGGGCTCTTTTTGACTGAAGTGACCTCTTATGGCACTTTCCGACCGACGAATAACGTCTTATTTGTTGAACAAAATCATGTTAACGTACTTGATTCTTTTTCGCACGAGTTAGTGATGTCGATTGCTGATCATCAAGAATTAGCGGTCTTTAGCGGGTGTTCTCATCAGGGCGTTGTGAACATGGTGATGACCATTCAGCATCATTTCCCGCACCTTCCGGTACGGAGTCTGATTGGTGGTTTTCATCTGAGCAATACGCACAAAAATAGGTTGACAGAAAAAGAAGAAGTGATCATCGAATTGGCCAATCAGATCAAATCATTGCACATTCCGTTTATTCTTACAGGGCATTGCACCGGCCAAACCGGATTTGATCTTTTGCATACGGTGTTAACCGACCCTCTTTTTGCCATGCATACGGGTTTGACGGTTGACGTTTAATAGCAAAAAAAGAGGCTGAATCGCTCCATGGTGATCAGCCTCTTTTCAACAAGGTATTTCAACGGAACCTTACATGCCTAATCGTTTTTTCAAAGCAGCCAATTCATCTTGCAGTTCTTTTGGCAGATGATCGCCGAAAATTTTGTAATGTTCTTCAATGAGGGCTACTTCGTCTTTCCACTCGTCCACATTGACAGCCAACGCTTTTTTCATTTGATCGGGCGTCAATGATAGCCCTTCTGTGTTGATGGCATTCAGGGCAGGAATCTTTCCAATGGGTGATTCAACAGCTTGTCCTTCTCCGTTGCAACGGTCGAAAATATAAGCTAAGACACGGCTGTTTTCGCCATATCCTGGCCATAACCATTTTCCGTTTTCGTCTTTGCGGAACCAGTTAACAAAGAATATTTTAGGTAATTTATCGGATGAAGTTTTCTTGCCGATTTCGATCCAATGACCAAAATAGTCTCCCATGTTGTAGCCGCAGAAAGGAAGCATGGCAAAAGGATCACGACGCACGCCGGCTTTTAATCCGATGGCGGCTGCTGTTACTTCCGATCCAACAATAGATCCCATGAAAACGCCGTGATTCCAATTGTTCGATTCATGAATCAACGGAACGGTTGAAGGACGACGCCCTCCGAACAAAATGGCTGAGATAGGTACGCCTGCAGGGTTTTCCCAGTCAGGATCAATGGCAGGACATTGCTTAGCCGGTGCCGTAAAACGTGAATTGGGATGTGCGCATGGTTCGCCTGATGTAGGATCATACACACGGTTTTTCCAATCAATGGTTCCTGCCGGACACTCTGTGCCAATGCCTTCCCACCAAATATCTTTGTCAGGAGTTACTCCTACATTGGTAAAGATCGTATTGGCTTTTAAGGAAAGCATGGCGTTTGGATTGGTTTCCATGGAAGTATAAGGTGCTACACCAAAGAATCCTGCTTCAGGATTGATGGCATACAAACGTCCATCTTTCCCGAATTTCATCCACGCTATGTCGTCGCCAACCGTTTCTACCTTCCATCCCGGAATGGTTGGAATGAGCATCGCTAAATTGGTTTTTCCACATGCTGAAGGGAATGCTGCGGCAATGTATTTCTTTTCGCCTTTCGGATTGGTGATGCCAAGAATTAACATGTGTTCGGCTAACCAACCTTCATCTTTGGCCATTTTCGAGGCAATTCTCAATGCTAAACATTTTTTGCCCAATAATGCATTTCCACCGTATCCTGATCCATACGACCAAATTTCATACGTTTCAGGGAAATGGGAAATAAATTTCTTTTCGATGGGAGCACATGGCCATGGCGTGTCTTTTTGACCAGGTTCAAGTGGAGCGCCTACGGAGTGCATGCAAGGAATAAAATAGCCGTCATCTCCTAATACATCCAAAACTTGTTTCCCCATGCGGGTCATAATGCGCATATTGGTTACCACATACGGCGAGTCAGTGATTTCAACGCCTATCTTCGCAATGTTTGACCCGAGTGGTCCCATCGAAAACGGAATGATATACATCGTTCGACCTCTCATGCACCCTTTATAAAGGTCTTTCATGGTCTTTTTCATTTCATCCGGTGCTACCCAATTGTTGGTCGGACCTGCATCTTCCTGTTTCGTTGTGCAAATAAACGTTCTGTTTTCAACGCGTGCTACATCGCTTGGATCAGAGTTAAAAGCATAGCTTCCGGGTCTTTTTTCGTCGTTCAACTTGACAGCCATTCCACTTGCTACCATTTCGTCAAACAAACGTTGGTTCTCTTCTTCGGAACCATCACACCAATGAATGTTTTTTGGCTCGCACCAGGCAGCCCATTCATTTACCCAATCAATTAATTTCTGGTTTTTTGTCATCATGTTTACTGTTAGTGATTTATAAATCGGGTTTATTAACTCCTTTGCGTCAACTTTCAACTGTCAAAGATAGGTCAAATTTCTTTTTGTTCAATGAATAAAGAAAAAAATCTTTATTTGAGCGTCTCTTCCTTATTTGTTGAGCTGTTTATGAAGGTTATACAGTGGCTTTTGCTTGTTTCATTCGTTGATGTAAAGCAGTCCGTCCGGTAAGTTGACGTAAATAATTTGTTGATCGTCATCAATGTCTTCAATCAAGGAAGCATTTGCCGGAACATAAATCTCCTTATCGTCGGCTTGCACAATAAACAATATATTTTGAGTTGATTCATCCATGTCGCGAATGATGCCGATTTGTTGGTTATGTTGATCGATCATGGCGTATCCGATCAAATCATCCATCGAATTATCTTGAGCATCTTCATCGTTCGGGATGATGTCTGCCGGCAAGTAAAGGGTTTTGCCAATGAATGGACGGCATCTTTCCACCGTGTTGATCTCTTCAAATTGAACTAAGGCTGATCGATTCTTTTTCATCGTCAGTTGTTGAATGAAAAATGGGACAAAGATTCCATCCATTTCAACGATGAAAAACGAAAACGGGATCATGTTTAGATCCAAAGAGAAAAGGATTAACATTTCTCCGTGAATGCCGTGTTGTTTGACAATTTGGCCAA
>Ga0315298_1005563_pt1 | contig 17800 bp, 15 predicted proteins | sample WHS_1_MG_FD_203077 | JGI IMG/M metagenome (GOLD analysis project Ga0315298, IMG submission 203077) | Extremophilic microbial mat communities from Washburn Hot Springs, YNP, Wyoming, USA - WHS_1_MG | ecosystem: Environmental > Aquatic > Thermal springs > Hot (42-90C) | place: USA: Wyoming...
CTTAGATCCGGCGCGGCATCCCCACGCCCGATTGTGGGAGCTGCAGCGTCCCCAATTGATGATGGGCATCCCCCCTCTCGAGAAGAGAAAAGCAGCCCGCCTGACCTCGCAGCGGGCTGGCACATCCCCGTGCCCCGCTCCATCAACGGAGTCAGGCGGAGCCTTCTTTGCTCATCCACTGGCAGTATACCACATTTCCCGCTGTTGCCAAGTGCATCTATGGCCTTCTAGTGCAAGAAAGCGGGGAACTCTCCTTGCTAACAAGTACTATCACTGCCAAATCTTTAACTAGTCGAAATAGGAATCAGTTGCTCGCGGTGGGTAGCGGCTTACCTTGAAATCCCGTCTCGCTCGAGAAAGGCCGTTGACAGTGGCATCTTTTCGTGTATAATAGTTGTGAACCGCTTCACCAATGGCGGTGAGCGGGGAAAGATAGAGCTGAAGGGGGGCTCTGATGACAGCCTCTCAACCCTGAGAGGTTGCGTCGGGGCCCCCTATCTATCGCTCCGGATTGTGAAATCTCGCACAATCTTGAGCGAGGCAGGCCCGCGGGGTGCAACGCCGCACGGAAGGAAGCGATGAAGGTTCGGCGAGTCCCTCCAGCCGCCCTGGCTCGGCTGCCACGTTATGTGGAAAGCCTGAAGGCCATGGCCGCTCAGGGAGTGGAGATGGCATCCTCCCAGGAGTTGGCCCGTGCTACCGGCATGGAGGCATCTCAAATCCGCAAAGATCTCTCCTACCTGGGAGCCTTCGGCACTCCCGGCGTCGGGTACGACGTCAAAGGACTCCTTCGCGACATGGCCACGTTCCTCGGTCTCTCTCAGACATGGCCCGTTGCTCTGGTGGGGTGCGGGACCCTCGGATCTGCCCTCGCCAACTACGCGGGTTTCGGGGAACGCAACTTCCGGATAGTGGCCGTCTTCGACTCGAACCCAGAGAGGGTGGGTGGTACCATCGCCGGCCTCCCAGTGCAGCATCTGGAACAGCTACCCCGGGTGGTAAGAGAACAGGGGATCAGGATCGCCATGGTCGCGGTGTCGGCCGAATGCGTCCAGGAGGTGGCGGCAGTTCTGACAATCTCAGATATCAAGGCCGTTCTCAACCTCGCCCCCAGGCCCCTTCCCGTTCGCCCGGATGTCACGGTGCGCAACATCGATCTCGCCGCGGAAATGCAGGTCCTCTCCTTTCACGAGGCCATGAGGCGTGTCTCGGCGTCGGCGGTCGCGCTCCAGCGGTCCAGCCGCGGCGCGCCACCACTCTAGCTGGTGGAGGTCTGCGATGCGGCTCGCCAAGGTAGCTGAACTGCTCGACGCCACTCCCGTGAATCCTGGGTGCGACATGAATCTCGAGATCAGTTGTGGCGGTGCTGCCGACCTGATGAGCGATGTGCTGGCGTTCACTCACCCGGGGGCGGTTCTCCTGACTGGCCTCACCAACCCGCAGGTGGTGAGAACCTCGGACGTGGCCGGGGTGGCCGCCATCGTCTTCGTGCGGGGGAAGGTACCCCCCATGGAGACCAGGCAACTGGCCCTAGAGGTGGGGATTCCGCTGCTTCGCACCGCGCTCACCATGTTCGACGCCTGCGGCCGTCTCTATGAGGCCGGTCTCCGATACTCCAGCGGCGAACCGGTGGCCCTGTAGAACGAGCGCCGTGGGAGGTTGTGGGGTGAAAGGTTCAGAGAACGCCACGCGCGCGGCATCTCAGGCCGAGTTCACCAAGATCCAGGAGCTGCTGTACGAGCTGCGGATCGAGCAGATCATGACGCATCCGGTGGTCTCCATCCCCATCGGGACCCGAATGACCGAGGTCAAGGAGTCCATGAGGTTCCATCGTTTCTCCGGCCTCCCCGTGGCTGACGGAGACCAGTTGCTGGGGATTGTTAGCGTAGAAGACGTCATTCGCTGGCTGGAGGCTGGTGCCCCCGAGGCCAGCGTCGAGCAGTGGATGACAAGGAAGGTCCACACCCTTCGCGTGGACGAGGCGGCGGCACAGGCGCTGTCCAAATTCGATCGCCACAAGGTGGGTCGCCTCCCTGTGCTGGACAGCCACGGAAAGCTGGCGGGCATAGTCACGCCCGGCGACATTATCAGCCGCGTCTTGCGGGTGCTGGACGCTAGATATCGGGAGTATGAGTCCGGCCGCCCCAGGACCCCCTTCACCATGGCTGACCTGGCATCGGACGACACGACCCTGGTACTGCGCTTCCAGGTGTCGCCCAGGGACTTTGACAAGGCGGGGACGGCGGCCACGCGGATCAAGAGAGTGCTGGAGTGTTTCGGGACCGAGCCGCGACTGGTGCGCAGAGCGGGGATCGCGGCCTACGAGGCCGAGATGAACCTGGTAATCCACACCGACAGCGGGGGCACCATGATGGTGGAACTCAAGCCCCATCGGCTGTGCATCGAGTCCCGCGACAGCGGCCCCGGCATCCCGGACGTGGAGCAAGCGCTCACTCCAGGCTTCTCCACGGCTCCAGATTGGATTCGGGAGCTCGGTTTCGGGGCGGGCATGGGGCTGAACAATATGAGGATGTGCGCCGACGGTTTCTCGATCCAGTCAGAGGTGGGGAAGGGCACTCTGGTGCGGGTCGTCATACACCTGGACGAGCGGAAACCTGGCTAACCCCTCGGCGTACGCCGGCAGAGGGATGGGGCGCTTTGCCGGGCACGGGGTTGTTCGCCGAACATCCGCGATCCCTGTTGGAGTGTCTTGGGGGAATGATGGTGACAGTAGAGGATGTGGTGGAGCAACTGGAACTGCGGGTAGCCGCCGGCGAGAACGGACTTGGCCGAGAGGTGACCGGCGGATATGTGGGCGACCTGCTGAGCTGGGTCATGGCCAAAGCGGCTCGCGGAAATCTTTGGGTTACGGTCCAGAGCCATCCCAACGTGGTCGCGGTCGCCGTTCTGGCGGGAATATCGGGGATCGTGGTGGCCGAAGGAGCGAGGATCGACCCCGCCACCCTGGAGAAGGCGACGCAGGAGGGGATTCCCATCCTTTCCAGCCACAAGTCCTCCTTCACGGTGGTGGCGGAGTTGGCCTCCCTTGGCGTGAAGGGAACCGAGTGCTGAGGCACTTCGTTGCCGATCTGCACATACATTCGGTGCTGTCACCCTGCGCCGACTACCACATGGTGCCCCCGCTAATCATTGAGCGGGCTGTCAGAGCCGGGCTTGACCTAGTCGCGGTGACAGACCACAACTCCGGCGAGAACGCGGCCGCTCTCGTGAAGGCCGCGGTGAACAGCGGCGTGGCGGTGCTGCCTGGCATGGAGGTGGAAAGCAGGGAAGGAGTTCACATCGTGACACTCTTCGACGACGTCGAGGCGCTGGAGCACTGGCAGGGAGTGGTTTACTCGGCGCTGCCGCAAAAGGAGAACGTGGAGAAGCTGTTGGGGGTCCAGTTGGTGGTGGACTCCAACGGAGACTTAATCCGAGTGAACAAGCGGCTGCTGCTCACGGCCGTGGATCTGTCTCTCGAGGAGATCGTGGCAACCGCCAACGATTTGGGAGGGCTGTGCGCGCCAGCCCACGTGGATCGCCCCGCCTACGGCCTGCTGTCGGTGCTGGGGCTGCTCCCAACCGACGTAGATCTACCTGCCTTGGAGATCTCGCCGCACGTTACGCCGTCGGAGGCGATCAGGCAGTTCCCCGGGCTAGCGGGATGTACATTGATCCGCTCTTCGGACGCGCACAGCCTGGAGGATATCGGCAAGGTTGCTACCTCGTTCTTGATCGCCAGGCCCACTGTCGCCGAGCTGACGCTCGCCTGCCGTGGAAGGCGCGGCCGAAGAGTGATTATCTAGTGCAAAGAGTTTGGACGGAGGCGGATACCCATGAGTATGACCATGCAGCAGGGCATCGACCTGTCTCTGGTCGATGCGATCCTGGAGCGGAGGAAGGATGAAAGAGGGGCGGTCATCCCCATCCTCCAGGACACCCAGGAAGCGTACGGCTACCTGCCCCGCGAGGTGCTGGCCCGCATCGCCGATTACATGGGCGTTCCCTTTAGCCAGGTTTACGGCGTCGCTACCTTCTATTCCCAGTTCTATCTAACGAGACGGGGACGAAACGTGATAAAGGTGTGCGACGGCACGGCGTGCCATGTTCGCGGCGCATCTCGCAACATCGAGACGCTCGAGAAGGATCTGGGAATCGGTCCAGGGGGCACGACCGAGGACTACCAGTTCACCTTCGAGGTGGTCTACTGCCTCGGGGCATGCGCTCTCGGCCCGGTCACCGTGGTCAACAACGACATCAAGGGGAAGTGCACCTCGGAGCGCATGCATCGGATCATCGAGGAGCTGCGACGCTAGGAATGGCGAGACGGGGAGACACGGGGACACGGAGACCTCCCTCTCCCCTTGGGAGTGGGTCCGGGTGAGGGCTATGCCGCTAAACGCTCGGCGCTCCGATCCGGTCCCCAGCCCGGAGTCCTGTACATGCGAGAGCTATCGCAGCACATTATGGATCTGGTGGAGAACTCGGTTCAAGCGGGAGCCCGACGGGTGGATGTGGAAATCCAGGAGGACTTGAAGGCCGACGTGCTCACCTTGCGGGTCATCGACGACGGACACGGCATGGCACCGGAGATAGCGGCCAGGGTGACCGACCCCTTCTTCACCTCCCGCACCTGCCGAAGGATCGGACTGGGGCTGCCGCTGATGGCGGCGGCGACGGAGCGGTGTGGTGGATCGCTGGAGGTCGCCAGCACCCTCGGCCGGGGCACGGTTGTGACGGCGCGTTTTCAGCGCAGCCACATCGACAGACCGCCTCTTGGTGACCTCCGTTCCACCCTGCTGAGCGCCCTGGTGGGCCACCCCGCGGTGGATTTCCACTACCGGCACTCTGTCGATGGGCGCGTATTCGACTTGGACGGGGCTGCCATCAAGAGGGAACTCGGGGGCGTGCCACTCACCCATCCCGCGGTGCTGCGATGGCTAGAGCAGTACCTTGGGGAGGGATTGGCTGAAGTGGGCGTAGAACCGACGCCGTTGAAGGAGGAAGGAGATGCCTAGACTCACGAGTCTGGAGGACTTGAAGAGGTTGAAGGAGAGCGCCCAGAGGGAGATCAAGGTGCGGGGTGACACCGGCACCAAGATCACCGTGGGCATGGGTACCTGTGGTATAGCCGCGGGTGCCAGAGAGGTGATGCGCGCCATCCTGCACGAGCTGGAGGTCAACAACATTGAGGCCAACGTCGCAACGGTAGGCTGCATCGGGCTGTGCGCTCAGGAGCCGCTGGTGGACATCGAGCAGGCCGGCGCGCCGAGGATAACGTACGGCAAGGTCAGCCCCGAGATGGTGCCGACCATTATCTCGGAGCATCTCATCAAGGGCAACATAGTTGCCGAGTGGGTAGTGGCAAAGGGAACAACCATCTGAGCTATCAGCCGTCAGCGGTCGGCTTTCGGCCCGTCTGCTGCCATTTCTTGTTCCTGGGCGGAGCGAGCCGAGGGAACCAGAGCAGCAGCAACTGATCTTGCAAAGCTGGTGGCTGATAGCTGGTAGCTGAATGCTTCGACGAGGAAGGAGTGGGCGAGATGACACAACCCAACTACCGGGCCCACGTTCTCACCTGCGCTGGGAGTGGCTGCACAGCGTCAGGTTCGGCCCCGGTGATGACGGCATTGGACGCCGAGATAAGGAGAAGGGGCCTCGAGGAAGAGGTCCGGTTGGTGCAGACCGGCTGCCGCGGATTCTGCTCGATGGGCCCCGTGATGATGGTCTATCCCGAGGGCATCTTCTACTGCCAGGTGCAACCCGAGGACGTGCCCTGGATCGTACAGGAGACCTTGATCAAGGGGCGGCCGGTGCAGAACCTGCTGTACAAGGAACCGGACTCTGCCAAGACGTTGCCCCTCTACAAAGACATACCATTTTACGGCAAGCAACTTCGCATAGCCCTGCGCAACTGCGGATTCATCAACCCGGAGTCGATCGAGGAGTACATAGCCCGGGGAGGCTACGAAGCGCTGGCCAAGGCGCTGTTCGAGATGACCCCAAATCAGATCATCGAGACTGTGAAGAAGTCGGGGCTGCGGGGACGTGGCGGAGCCGGCTTCTTGACAGGGCTCAAATGGGAGTTCTGCAAGAAGGCCCCGGGCGACATCAAGTACATCATCTGCAATGCCGACGAGGGTGACCCCGGCGCCTTCATGGATCGAAGCGTCTGCGAGGGTGATCCCCACACGGTGTTAGAGGGAATGCTGATCGCAGCCAGGGCCATCGGTGCTCAGGAGGGCTACATCTACTGCCGCGCTGAATACCCGTTGGCTATCCAGAGGCTGAAGATCGCCATCGCCAAGGCGAGGGAATATGGGCTTGTCGGCCCCAACATCCTGGGAAGCAACTTCTCCTTCGACTTCCACATCAAGGAGGGCGCCGGGGCATTCGTCTGCGGCGAGGAAACGGCTCTGATCGCCTCCATTGAGGGGCGTCGCGGCGAGCCAAGGCCGCGCCCTCCCTTCCCGGCCGTGTCGGGTCTGTGGGGAAAGCCCACCAACATCAACAACGTTGAGACTTGGGCCAACGTTCCGCCTATCATCATGAACGGAGCCGAGTGGTTCGCCAGCATCGGCACCGACAGGAGCAAAGGCACCAAGGTGTTCGCCCTGACCGGCAAGGTCAACAACACCGGGCTGGTCGAGGTCCCCATGGGGATCACCCTGGGCGACATCATCTTCGACATAGGCGGCGGCATCCCGGGCGGCAAGAAGTTCAAGGCGGTGCAGACGGGCGGCCCCCTGGGCGGCTGCCTCCCCACCGAACTGCTCAACACTCCGGTGGACTACGACTCTCTGACCAGCGCGGGCGCCACTATGGGCTCCGGTGGCATGATCGTGGTGGACGAGGACACCTGTATGGTGGAGTTCGCCAAGTTCTTCCTGACCTTCGCCCACGCGGAGTCGTGCGGCCAGTGCACCCCGTGCCGCATCGGTGGCAAGCGGATGCTGGAGGTGCTGACTCGCATCACCGAGGGCAAGGGAACCATGGACGATCTCAACGAGATCGACATCCTGGCCAAGACCATGGCGGATACCTCGCTATGCGCCCTGGGCCAGTTGACTCCCAGCCCAACCCTCAGCTCCCTCCGGTATTTCCGTGACGAGTTCGTGGCCCACATCGTCGACAAGCGATGCCCTGCCGGCGTTTGCAAAGAGCTGGTTCACTCCCGGTGTTCCAACCAGTGTCCTGCCGGCCAGGACGTTCCCGGATACATCGGCCTGATCGCCCAAGGCAAGCTGGAGGAGGCATACCAGCTCATCACTGAGACCAATCCATTCCCATCCATCTGTGGTCGGGTGTGCGATCACCTGTGCGAGCGAAAGTGCCGCCGTGGTCAGATCGACGATCCCATCGCCATCCGGTCCCTCAAGCGCTTCGTTGCGGACGAGATGCGCTGGCGACGGCCGGTGCCCCCCGCCGTCGAGATGGACAAGAAGGTAGCCGTGGTCGGCGGCGGTCCTGCGGGACTGGCTGTTGCCAACAGCCTGGCGCGGAAGGGCTACAAAGTGACCATCTTCGAATCGCTGCCGGTCCTGGGCGGGATGCTGGCCGTCGGGATACCCGAGTACCGGCTGCCCAAGGCCATTCTGACCAACGAGATCGAGAACGTGCTGGCCTTGGGCGTGGAGGTCAAGACCGGCAAGGCGTTGGGGAAAGACTTCACCCTAGGCGACCTGAAAGCCTGGGGGTACGATGCCATCTTCCTGGGCATCGGCGCTCACGGCAGCATGAAGCTGGACATCCCAGGAGAGACAGCGAGTGGCGTTCTACACGGGGTGCAGTTCCTCAGAGACGTCAACCTGGGTAAGCCCGCGGACGTGGCCGGCAAGCGGGTAGGCATCATCGGCGGCGGCAACGTTGCCATGGATGCCGCCCGGGTCGCCGTGCGGCTCGGGGCTTCCGAGGTCCATGTCATCTACCGCCGGACTCGCGACAGCATGCCGGCCGAGGACGAGGAGATCAGGGACGCCGAGGCCGAAGGAGTCAACTTCCATCTGCTGACCGCCCCAAAGGAAGTGCTTCATACCGACGGCCGAGTCTGGGGCATTCGCTGTAGCAGGATGGTGCTGTCGGAGTTCGACAGCAGCGGCCGCCGCAGGCCGGTGGAGATCCAGGGCAGCGACTACGTCATCGACGTGGACGTGGTCATACCCGCGGTTGGGCAGACCATTCTGGGTAGCTGCCTGGGCAGCGATTGTGTGGAGTTCACCAGGCGCGGGACCATCAAGGTAGATCCCCACACCATGCAAACCAGCCTCCCGGGTGTGTTCGCCGGCGGCGATGCCGTTTCCGGTCCTGCCACGGTGGTGGAGGCGATAGCCGCGGGAAATCGAGCCGCGGCGGCTATGGACAGATACCTGCGCGGGGAGAAGGTGCTCTGGGAACCGCCGGCGGGCCCGAGATGGGTCAGGCCGGTCGAGCCGGTGAAGCCCCCCTACGACATCATCGAGGGTGAGGCCCACCGTCCCGCCATGCCAGAGCTTCCTGTGGACCAGCGACGAACCAATTTCAAAGAAGTGGCCCTGGGGTTCACGCGGGAGATGGCGATGGCGGAGGCCAGGCGCTGCCTGCGCTGCGACCTGGAAGCCAGATAGGGAGGGTGCCCATGTCAACGGTGACGATATCCATCGACGGTCGCCAGGTTCAGGCCGAAGTCGGCAGCACGGTGCTGCAGGCTGCTAAGCAGGCGGGAATCAGAATCCCTACCCTGTGCTACCATCCGGACCTGCACATCAGGGCGACGTGCCGCATTTGCGTTGTCGAGGTGAAGGGAGCCAGGACCCTGCAAGCCGCTTGTGCCTATCCCGTGAGCGAGGGCCTGGAGATTCGGACCAACACGCCCCAGATTCGAGCGGCGAGGCGGGTGAATCTGGAGCTGTTGCTGTCCAACCACCCCTTCGAGTGCCCGACTTGCGTTCGCAACCAGAACTGCGAGCTGCGCGAGCTCGCCTTCGAGTACAACATCAACCAGATTCGGTTCCAGGGAGAGCGGAAGGTCTACCCCATAGATGACAGCTCCCCATCGATCGTGAGAGACCCCAACAAGTGCATCCTGTGCCGGCGCTGCGTGGACGTGTGCAACAGCATCCAGGCGGTGGGCGGCATCGGGCCCGTGGGCAGGGGCTTTAACACGGTCATCGCGCCCCCGTACGATTTCAAGTTGTCGGAGATCGCCTGCGCCATGTGCGGGCAGTGCATCAACCGCTGTCCGGTGGGTGCCCTCTATGAGAAGGACGCCATCCAGGCGGTCTGGGGCGCAATAGCCGACCCGACAAAACACGTGGTGGTGCAGACGGCTCCAGCGGTGCGGGTGGCCCTGGGAGAGGAGTTCGGCATGGGCGCCGGTGCCATCGTGACAGGCAAAATGGCGGCGGCTCTGAGGCGCCTGGGATTCGACGCCGTCTTCGACACCAACTTCAGCGCCGACCTCACCATCATGGAGGAGGGGTTCGAGCTGATAGAGCGGGTCACCAAGGGTGGGGTGCTGCCCCAGTTCACCTCCTGCAGCCCCGGGTGGATCAAGTACATCGAGCATTTCTACCCGGATCTGCTCCCCAATCTCTCCACCTGCAAGTCACCGCAACAGATGCTGGGCGCCATCGCGAAGACCTACTACGCCCAGAGGTCCGGCATCGATCCCGGCAGCATCGTCTCCGTGTCCATCATGCCCTGCACCGCGAAGAAGTTCGAATGCGAGCGACCGGAGATGACCGACAGCGGATACAAGGACGTCGACTACGTCCTCACCACCCGCGAGTTCGCCCGCATGATTCGGGAGGCCGGCATCGATTTCGCGAGCCTGCCGGACGAGCCGTTCGATTCCCCTCTAGGGGCCGGTACCGGCGCTGCGGTCATCTTCGGAGCCACCGGCGGGGTCATGGAGGCAGCACTGCGCACGGCCTACGAGGTAATCACCAAGAAGGAGTTGCCCAAGGTCGAATTCGAATCCGTTCGGGGCATGGAGGGCATCAAGCAGGCCGAGGTGGATGCCGACGGCCTGAAGCTCAGGGTAGCCGTGGCGCACGGTCTGGCGAACGCGAAAAAGCTGATGGACAAGGTGCGATCCGGGGAGGCCGACTACCACTTCATCGAGATCATGTGCTGTCCAGGAGGCTGCCTGGGCGGCGGTGGTCAGCCTGTGCCCACAAGCCTGGAGATACGGAAGAAGCGGGCGGAGGCCATTTACCAGGAAGACCGCAACCTGCCCTGGCGGAAGTCGCATGAGAACCCGGACGTTCAGCAGATCTACAGGGAGTTCTTGGGCCATCCGCTGAGCGAGAAGTCTCACCACCTGCTTCACACTCACTATACGCCGCGAAAATCAGTCTCAGACTTCCGGGAGACCCTGGCGCTGCCAATGGAGCCCGCTCTTGGAACTCGCCTGCTAACTCATGGCGGTCCGCGGGATTCCGCTTTGGTGGTGGGTGGCCTCCCTGAATCTTGAAGCGCGGCCAGGCCGCGGGGCTAGAAAGGCGGTAGGGGCCGGGGTCTGCTCGTTCCTCTTGGCAGAAGGGACCGGCCGACCCTGACCCCGGGCGGGCCGATGGGCGCCGTAGTAACAACCATAAGGGATCGCTGCAGGCGGTGCTACACCTGTATCCGCAACTGTCCAGCCAAGGCCATCAAGGTGGAGGATGGACAGGCGAAGGTGATGGAGGAGCGTTGTATCGCGTGCGGCAACTGCTACAGGATGTGTGCCCAGGGGGCGAAGCAGATCGAGAGCGGAGTGGCGCCCGTCCAGGCACTGCTGTCCGGGCGTGAGCCGGTTCTGGCCGCTCTCGCCCCCTCCTTTGTGGCCGCCTTCGACGGTTGGACACCCGGCCAGTTGGTTACGGCCTTGAAGCAGCTCGGCTTTCGCCAGGTGCTGGAGGTAGCCTTTGGGGCAGAGCTGATCAGTCGGGAGTACACCCGCTTGGTTCGTGAGCGCCGCGGGGAGCTGATCATCACCACTCCGTGCCCGGCAGTCGTGTCCCTGATCGAAAAGTACTACCCCGCCCTTCTGCCCAATCTGGCGCCCATCGTTTCCCCCGCCATCGCCCTAGGCAGAGCCGTGAAGTCGGTCTACTGGCCCGGCGCACGGGTCGTTTTCATCGGCCCGTGCATCGCTAAGAAGGCGGAGATACGGGACGAGGCCGTGGTAGGCGCCATCGACGTCGTCCTGACCTTCCATGGGCTAAAGAAGCTTCTCCTGGAGACGGGCATAGATCCAGGGACTTTGCCGGAGAGCAATACCGACGGGCCCAAGCCCAGGGTGGCCCGCATCTTCCCGGTCTCGGGCGGCCTGTTGAAGACGGCGGCCATGCAGGCCGACGTCCTGGAGACCGACATCGTGGTCACCGAAGGCAAGGACAACGTCCTTTACATTATCCACGAGCTGACCGAGGGGAAGCTCTCGGTCAGCTTTCTGGACATGCTCTTCTGCGAAGGGTGCATCGACGGTCCGGTCATCGAGAGCCAGCAGGGCCTGTTCGCACGCAAACAGATGGTTGCGGGTTATGTAAAGGCTCATCTGGCTGAACAGAGTCCGGCGGAGTTCGAGGCGCTGCTGCAGCGCTACTCCGGTGTCAACCTCCGAAGGAGTTTCGCGGATAGGAGCATCCCCCTCCCGGTGCCTACGGAAGAGGACGTGAAGAGAATCCTCCGGCAGATCAAGAAGTTCAAACGGGAGGACGAGCTGAACTGCGGGGCCTGCGGCTATAGTACCTGCCGTGAAAAGGCCATCGCGGTTTACCAGGGGTTGGCGGAGCTCCAGATGTGTCTTCCCTACCTGGTGGACCAGTTGCAGGAGAACCTGACCCAGTTGAAGCGGTTTCAGCAAGAGCTTCAGTCGGCACAGGATCAGTTGATCCAGTCGGAGAAACTCGCCTCCATGGGCCAACTGGCAGCAGGGGTAGCCCACGAGATAAACAACCCACTAGGTACTATAATGATCTACGCTCATATGATGATGAAGGAGATGCCGCGAGACGATCCGCGGTGGGAAGATCTGCAGATGGTGGTGGAGGAGGCAACCCGATGCCGAAACATCGTTTCCGGCCTCCTGGAGTTCGCCAGGCAAGGCAAACTGGAGTTGGAGATGACCGATGTGAACGCCCTGCTGCTGGACACCATCGCCGAGATCGACAAGCAGCCCTTCTTCCAGCGAGTCATCGTGATTGACCGCCTGGATCGGAACATTCCAAAAATACTGGCCGACCCTGCCCAGTTGCGCCAGGTTCTCTCCAACATCCTTGTCAACGGTGCGGAGGCCATGCCCGAGGGAGGACGGCTCACGGTGGCCAGCGGGGTCAGGGAAGGCGGCTCTTCGATATGGGTGTCCATCGCCGACGAAGGGTGTGGGATACCGAAGGAGAACCTGAGCAGACTGTTCACCCCGTTCTTCACCACGAAGAAGGCGGGCAAGGGCACCGGATTGGGGCTGGCGATCTCCTACGGCATCGTCAAGATGCATCGGGGGAGCATCGACGTTAGCAGCTCGGTGGGTGAGGGTACGACTTTCACCATCACGCTGCCAATCGGTGGCCCGGGCGCGAGCCAAGATGAGTTTGGCGGGACCCCCGGCGGAGAGCTGATTGGGGACGATGGCTAGCATCTCCCGCTATCGGCATGGACACTGAAGGGGTGAAAAGAATGGCATCGAAGAAGAAGCTATTGCTGATAGACGATGACGTCGATTTCGTCGAGATGAACAGTTCCGTGCTGGAGCATGGAGGCTACCAGGTAACCGCAGCCTACAGCGGGAGGGAGGGGCTGGAGGTGGCTAGGGCCGAACTTCCGGATCTGATCGTGCTGGATGTCATGATGGAGGAGACGACAGAGGGCTTCGATCTCTCGAGAGAGTTTCGGAAGGACCCTATGCTGAGCCACGTCCCCATCCTGATGCTCACATCCGTTAACCGCCGCTTTCGTCCCCTGAGGTTCGGACCCGACGAGGACTGGCTCCCTGTGGACCGCTTCCTAGACAAGCCCGTCCGACCGCAACAGCTCCTCGCCGAAATCGACCAGCTTCTCCAGAAAGGTGCTGGGTCCTGAACCCCGTATGCTGAGTGCTCAGTCCCGAGTCCTGAGCAGGCCGGATAGGGCTCGGGACTGGGGACCCGAGACACCGCACAAGGAGCTCGCTCGCGTGATGGATAGGCCCGCCAACATTCTGGTCATCGACGACGAGAGAGGCATTCGAGAAGGCTGTCGCCGGGTCCTCCTTTCGGAAGGGCATCGAGTGGAGGCTGTTCAGGATGCGGAGAGCGGCCTGGAGATGGCTCGATCGGGAGCCTTCGATCTCCTGGTGGTGGACATCAAGATGTCTGGCATGGGGGGCATCGACCTGGTCCATCAGGTTCAGCAGATCGATGCTGCCATCGTTTGCATCGTGATCACCGGCTATGCTACCTTCGACACCGCCGTAGAGGCGACCAAGGCCGGAGCCTACGATTTCCTGCCGAAGCCTTTCACGCCCGACGAACTGATCGGCAAGGTCAGGAAGGGCCTCGAGCGCCGATGGCTGGTGCTTGAGGCCAGGCGACTCAGGGAGGAGCGAGAGCGCAGCCTGCTGCAGATCTCCGCCGAGAAGAGTCGGCTGCTCACCGTGATAAACTGCATGCAGGATGCCGTTCTGGTGACCAACCGCGAAGGGCAACTGGCCCTGTACAACCCCGCCGCGCTGGCCATGCTCCAGCTCTCCTCCAACAACCCCATCGGCCAGCCCCTCCAGGCAGCGGTGCCCATGCCTGAGCTGACCCGGTTGGTGGACTCTGCTCTTGCCTCCAGCACATCTCCCAGCACCGTTCTCTCCCAGGAGATCTGCCAGCCGGGTGGAGAGCGAGTTCTGATGGCTAGTGTGGCCCGGGTGCTGGATGAGCACTCGGAGACTATCGGATCCGTCACGGTGGTCAGGGATATCACGGAGCTGAAACGGCTGGATCGGATGAAATCTCAGTTCGTCGGAATGGTAGCCCACGAACTCAGAGCCCCCTTGGCTGCCATCCAGGGCTACATGGACGTCATTCTGAGCGGCGCGGCGGGGGATGACCAGGAACAGGTGCGCCGCATGCTGAATCGGTCCCGAGAGAGAGCCGGCAGCCTGCTAAACCTAATCGACGACCTCCTGGACGTCTCCAGCATGGAGGCCGGCCGGATAGCGCGCCGAATCGAGTCGGTCCATCTGCCCAACCTCCTTCTGGACGTTGCTGAGATGGTGCGGCCGAAGGCCGAGATGCGCGATGTCCACTGCACTTTCGATCTGCCCGTCGGTCTCCCTCCCGTCCGCGCCGACCGAGAAGACATGGGTCGGCTCTTCACCAATCTACTGACCAACGCCATCAAGTACAATCGAGACGGCGGCTCGGTTCGGGTAGCCGCCAGGATGGAGGGGCGCTACCTGCGCGTCGACGTGGTGGACACCGGCCTGGGTATACCCCCGGATGCGATCCCCAGGCTGTTCGACGAGTTCTATCGGGTGAAGACTCCCGAGACCAGGCAGATCACCGGAACCGGACTCGGGCTCTCTATCGTCAAGCGAATCGTCGACGCTCACCACGGCCGAATCGATGTGGAGAGCGAGCTGGGAAAAGGAAGCATCTTCTCCGTCTTCCTGCCCATCGCCGATGGAGCCATGAGAGGCTGACCCATGATCGATGCAGGGGCAACAAGCCTGTCAGAGGGAGTGGAAGCGACGGCGTGTCCCGACTTGGTGAGGCCCGGCATGGTGGACAGCGTCGGCAGCCGTTTGGCGGCTACCGCCGGAGTCGAAGACCAGGTCAACGCTTCTTGATGGGAGATATGCAGTGAAGGGAGCTATATCGATGTGGAGGCAATTGACGATCCTAGCTGTCCTCTTGGCCCTGGCAGGCTCTGCCGGATGCTCCCCTCAGCAGCCCCAGCGGCCCAGCGCGGTGGTCTACGGCACCACCTCTCAGCCCAACACTCTCAATCCCATCACCGCCCCGGATATCGTCTCCAGATCCATGATCGAGATGGTCTTCGACGGCCTCGTGGCCGCGGACGACAAGATGCAGATCCGGGGCGAATTGGCCACGGACTGGGACACGCCGCCCAACGGCACGGAATGGACCTTTCACCTGCGCCGGGGAGTGCACTGGCATGACGGCCAGGAGTTGACCGCCGATGACGTGAAGTTCACCTACGATACGGTCCTGGATCCCAACACCAAACCAACGGTTGCCAAGATCGACTACGCCGCTATCCGGTCGGTGGAGGCGGTGGACCGCTACACGGTCCGGTTCCATCTGTCGGAGCCGAACGCCGCCCTTCTGTCCAGGCTGGTGCTGGGCATAGCGCCCAAGCATCTGCTCCAAGGGCAAGACCTGGCAACGACTCCCTTCAACACTCATCCCGTTGGCAGCGGTCCATTTATGCTGGAAAGCTGGGCGCCGGGTGAAAGCGTCGTGCTCAAGCGGAACCCGGACTATTTCGGAACGCCGCCGAGGATCGAGAAGCTTGTCTGGAAGATCGTTCCGGACAGCAACGTGCTCGCGTTGCAGGCTGCCAGTGGCGAGGTGGATGGTGCACCCATCTTCAACCCTGGGGATGCGGCCGCCGTGCGGGATCGGAGCGGCATGGTTCTCTACGAGACCCTGGAGGGCAACACCCAGATCAGCCTTCAACTGAAGAACCCCCTGTTCCAGGACATCAGGGTTCGCCAGGCCATGGCGTACGGCATCGACGTCCAGGCCATCATCGACAAGGTCATGCGTGGCGCCGCGGTGCCGGCAACCTCCGACATCCTGCCCAACTCGTGGGCCTACAACCCAGATGTCCGGACCTACGGGTACGATCCCTCCCGGGCCAAGACGCTGCTGGCCGAGGCGGGGTGGCGCCCTGGCCCCGACGGGGTCCTTGCCAAGGGTGGCCGCCGGTTCGAGCTCTCACTCATGACCTACGCCGGCGAGAAGACCAAAGAGCAAGTGATGCTGGCGGTTAGCCAGTACTGGGGCGACCTGGGCATGGAGGTCAAGACCGGCGTTCAGGAGCGCAACAGCTTCGTAGCGCAGCGGGTGCTGAAAGGCGACTTCGACGCCGTTCTACTCCAGAGCTCGGTCCAGATAGACCCTGACATCTCTCGCCGCTTCGCGACCGAATCCATTCGAAACGGCCAGAACTTCCTCAACTACAGCAACCCCACGGTGGACGGGCTACTGCGTGAGGGGCTCGCCACCTCCGACATCCAGAAGCGTCGACAGGCCTACCTAGAGGTGCAGCGCATCATGGCCGAGGACCTGCCCCAGATCTCGCTCTTCTACCCCAAGACGGTGTACGCTTTCAAGCCGAACCTCCAGGGGGTCAAACCGTCACCCGTCAACCTCTTCTGGAATGCCGAGGAGTGGGCGTGGAAGTAGAAGGCATCAGGCGCCAGAAAGGGCTCCCTGGGGACTGTAGCCGCGGGCATCAGCCCGTGCATGCCTCGACCCTCGACCGATGTGCCGGAGCTCCGTCGTCATGCTCAGACTGCTAGCCTCCAGACTTGCCCAGGCAATCCTGATGCTCCTTCTACTGAGCATGGCCACTTTCGCCCTGCTGCGTTTGGCACCCGGCGATCCCGGCGTCGCCCTGTACGGCCCCTACGCGACGCGGGAGGATCTGGCACAGCTTCGCCAACGCTGGGGTCTGGACGACCCGCTCTACATTCAGTACGTACGGTGGCTTGTCAATGCGGCAACAGGCGACCTGGGGCGCTCCTTTTCTGACGGCAGGCCCGTGACGGCGGTGATCTGGGAGCGCATTCCTGCCACCCTGCTTCTGACTGCCTCCGCCCTGCTACTCGCTATATTAGTCGGAGTGGGCGCGGGCGTTCTCTCCGTCATCCACCGATACTCCTGGGTGGATCGTCTCGCGACCCTATTGGCGGTCGCTTTCTACTCGACTCCCCCCTTCTGGCTCGGTATTCTTCTGCTGCTTCTCTTCTCTGTCGAGCTGGGATGGCTCCCTTCCGGAGGGATGCGGACCCCAGGGGCGCTCACGTCGCCCGGCGATCTCTTGCGGCACCTGCTCCTTCCCGCGCTGGCTCTCTCCGTGCGAGACGCGGGGCGCTTCGCACAGGTGACCCGCGCCTCCGTGCTGGAAGCTTTGGCACAAGATTATGTGCGGACGGCGACCTCCAAGGGGCTATCCCGTGCCACCATCGCCACCAGACACATCCTGCGCAACACGCTGCTACCCCTGCTCACGCTCCTCGGCCTTTCCATTCCGGGGCTGCTGAGCGGCGCCCTGGTAGTCGAGACCGTCTTTGGTTGGCCAGGCTTGGGCCGGCTCGCCATGGAGGCATCCCTTCAACGGAACTACTCCGTGGTCATGGGAGAGGTCCTCCTGGTCGCTGTCCTGGCCCTCCTGGGAAGCCTGCTGGCGGACCTGGCATACACCGCGGCGGACCCGCGGATCGCTCGAAAGGGGTAGCCTTGGCGCGGCAGTTCGTCCCGCTGCACCGCGGTGATCTCCTGTGGCCAAGGGAGATGGCCGCTCCAACAACATGGCGCCGCTTCCTTCGAGATCCGGTGTCCGTGGCGGCTATGCTGCTACTCCTCCTCATGGGTACGGCGGCTCTGCTGGCTCCGCTCTTGGCTCCTGGTGATCCCTCCCGAATAGAGCTGACGCGGATCAACATGCCCCCAGGACCCCAACACCTGCTTGGCACTGACGCGCTGGGGCGCGACCTGTTGAGCAGAGCACTACTAGGCGGGAGGGTCTCGCTGGCGGTCGGCCTGGCCGCCGCTGCTATATCAGCGTTGCTAGGCGTCACCCTTGGGCTGGCCGCTGCCTACGGTGGGGGATGGCTCGA
>Ga0315298_1005564_pt1 | contig 17797 bp, 13 predicted proteins | sample WHS_1_MG_FD_203077 | JGI IMG/M metagenome (GOLD analysis project Ga0315298, IMG submission 203077) | Extremophilic microbial mat communities from Washburn Hot Springs, YNP, Wyoming, USA - WHS_1_MG | ecosystem: Environmental > Aquatic > Thermal springs > Hot (42-90C) | place: USA: Wyoming...
CCGTGCGATTACTTTCTACCGAACACACGGATGTGGAGTTCCGCCCGATTCTACAGGAAAACTGAAAGAAAAAAGTTGTTCATACCCTCTACCCTCCACAGCGGTATTTTTGCATTGTAGCACTGGCTGGCAAGCCAGTGCTACTTTTATCATAGACGCAATGATGTCGGAGTTATCAAATTTTCAAAAATGGGGAATTGCTGTACTAATACTTAACAAATTGACTTTATTGGGATATTTCTTTAAATTATAAGTAATTCTATTTCATTGAGGAGATTTATGAAGGTCTCAATAGATACAATAAGAATTGGTAAAAGAATAAGAAGGGAAATTGGGGATTTAACAAACCTAAAATCCAGTATTGAAAAATACGGTCTTTTAAATCCAATCATCATAACATCAAAAAACGAACTCATTAGCGGTTATAGAAGGCTTATGGCAGCAAAGGAACTTGGATGGGAAGAGATTGAAGCAAAGGTAATGGACCCAAAACGGGAGATAGATTTCCTTGAAATGGAAATGCACGAAAATATTGTAAGAAAGGACTTCACCATAGAGGAACTTGATAGTGCTCTTGAGATAAAAAGAAAGCTTCTTTCCCCGAACATTTTTGTAAGAATATGGAGATTTATTAAAAAACTTTTTGGTTTTCAATAGGCAATTAATTCGAGGTATTTTTAATGAAAAACCTCAAGCATCTTTTTCCAATTCTATATTTTTTTTTAATTCTTTCCTGTGATGAATTTATATTAAAAAAAACGGTGGTGGTTAAGCTTCTTAAGGGAGATATCATATTTGAGCCAAATACCCCTTCCCTTTTTGGAACACTTAATTATACAATAAAAAATAGACAGAAAAAAAGCCTTCAGGAAATATTCTTTATATCACATCCACAGGTACAGATTGATACTATAAAATACAATGGAGATAAAACCCGTTTTGACCAGGGGATTGGTTATGGAATGGGAATATATCGTATAAGAATTCCAGTACTTCCATCAGAAAGCGACGCCCAGATTGAAATTACTTTTCACCTTAATGGTCCAATAAGGGAAGAGCGCTTTTTGTTAACCTCTGAACAGGTTTTTATGGACGCAAAAAAGATCTGGTTGCCGGTGCCATTTGCTGAAACGCCTTCCTTTCTATATTTATTAAAAGTATCTACTCCAACAAACTATATTTCCATACTTGGTGCAAGAATAAAAGAAGAAACAATAAAACCTGATAGGCGAGAAATAGTCTGGCAGAGTGAAATTGAAGATGTCCTTCATACAGGTAATATCTTTATTGGACAATTTGAAAGAGTAAACCATAATGATATTTTTCTATACAGTTACAATCCAATACAACCAAATCCGATCTTTAGCTTTTGCAGGAAAACAATAAATCTCTTCTCAAATAGAATAGGAAAATATCCATATAGTCAGATTCACATTATAAACGAATTATTTCAATATAAGGATATTGAAGAATTTATAGATGGTGAAGCTATGGCAAACATAATACAATTATCACCAGAGCTCAGTGATACAAATTCTATTTCCATAGACAAAATCACAAATTCCCCAATACCATTTGTACCAAGAAATAATGTTGCAAAGCTTTATGAAGTACTTGCCCATGAGTTAACCCATGCCTATCTTCCGACCATACTAAAATTTAATGAAGATAATTACATAGAGCAGGAAGCTTTTGCCGAATACGCAGGATTATGTTCTATATGGAATTACTATCCTGAAATCTATAAAAAGTTCATAGATGGAAATCGGATAGAATTAATTAACCTAAAGCTTTCCGGGCAATCTGATCAGAGATTATTCAGATACCTCTATGGAGTAAATTCGCTCCACTGCGCCTTTAAAGAAAATCCTGCTCTATTCCTTGATTATATCAATATACTGATACAGAAGTATAGATATATAGAGGTAGGACCGGAAGAACTTATTCAAACTGCAAACGATGTAAATTCAATTACTTCTCCAAGCAACACGATTATATTTACAAATGCTATCGCCCTTTTGGGAAGTGAACAGCTTTACAATGTAGAATTATCATTTTCAAATTTATATGTTACAAATTTTTTTGAAAAATACAAGACAGTGGAAATCCATCGCCAGCTTTTCATACAGAACGGTTTTCCTATTCCTGTCGATGTAATATTAACTTACATTTACATGGACTATTCGCTAACAAACATTGTCCATCTTGATGGCTTTTCAAACACAAACCTAATCTGCGATAACAAAGTACTTTCCATTATTGCGAAAACAGGGCTTGAGGCACTTGAAGAAAAATTGTCCGATAACCAGGTTAGCTTTATTTCTAACTATGGTGAGGATATTGCTATATCCTCCATAAACAACTTTTATAATAATCAAAAATTTAATACTCGATGGGTAAAGATAGAAAAAAGCAATACCAGTAATGAAGACGAAGGGTTTGAATCCCTTTATATTGACAGAGAAAGAAGTACTTTTGTCAGCCCTTCCATTTCTTTTCAATTTGATAGAATAGTACCAAACAAGAAGGAAGGATATATTCAGGCTTATAAAATGATAGACAATAAACCTTACTCATATGTTATTTTTAAATTTAAAAAAGAAAACATAAATCGAATAGATATTCTGGGTATTATAGACCCTTTATTTTAAATTTAATGAAACAGGACCATTAAATAGTGTTAGAGTTATGTGTAACTCCTTCAGAAGAAGGGCAGAAGGTTTTAAAATATCTCCTTCGGAAAAGTGATGGAACAAAGGTTTTTCTCTATAAACTATTTAGAAGAAAAAAAATCCTTGTGAATAAAATTCAAGTAAAACCAGATTATATACTGAAAAGTGGAGACATAGTATCATCTGAAAATCTAAAAGAACATTCCCTAAAAGACAAATTTAAAGGTATATCAAAAAGAATATCTATTCTATACATGGATAAAGATATTATTGCCGTTGATAAGGACGCAGATATTTCTGTACATCCGGATGGCAAAACTGGATTTGAGAATGTGCTTTTAGAAAAATTAAAAGCCTTTCTCTTTAGCAAAGGAGAAGACTACAGCTTCTTAGCTCCTGTACATCGGATTGATAAAGACACGAGGGGAGTTACACTCTTTGCAAGAAATTTTGAAACAGCAAGAATGCTTGGAGAGGATTTTAAATCTGGAAATATTATACGCATTTACCTCTGCTTACTTGAAGGCATTTTAAAAAAAACTATTTTTGTAGAAGCAGACATTATCCATAGTGAAAAGTCCAGAAGAGTAAAGGTGATAAATAAAAAAATAAACGAAAACATACCTGATAGAGACGAATGGATTAATAAAACATTTACTCTTTCAAAAACAATATCGGGAACATGCTTTTATCCAGAAAAGATTATTAACGGGAAAACACTGTGTAAAATAGAGATATTCTCGGGACGGCATCATCAGATAAGGGCTATCAGTAGTGCTATCGGTTTTCCTCTATCCGGTGATAGAATATATGGAAACCAGACTCAAAACAAAAAGCAAGCCCTGGTATGCAAGAGAATGATAATAAAAAGAAAGAATCTTATAATAGAAAGTCGCTTTAATATAGAACTTAAAGGATAGTGTTATGGCTACTATTCAGGTTAGAGTAGAGGCTGTTATTTACAACAAAAAAGGACAACTTCTTTTAGCCCTTCACAGTAAAAAGGGAAATTCTTACTGGGTTTTACCAGGAGGTCACCTTGAGTATGGAGAAAGGCTTTCTTCTGGACTGGAGAGAGAGTTAAGAGAAGAATTGGGTCTGGAACACACTTCCGTTAGTGAACTGGTTTTTGTTGATGAGTTTTTAGATATTGATAAAAAGCGGCATGTTGTAAAGATCGGATTCAGAGTTGAAGCAAGAGACGAAGATTTAAAAGAGATAGATGTCAGGGTAAAGGATGAATCAATAAAAGAGGTGTGCTTTTTCAGTGCATATTCTATTAATCAATCCCCTGACACTTTTTATCCCGATAAAGACTTTTTTCTAAGACTCATTGAATTCTATAGCAAGGAAAAATAATGGATAAACTTAATTTTTTGACTCCGGGAATTCCATTTTCCTCAAAACCAAACAGAAACTTAGAAAATGCTTTGAAACGAATCAAAGAACTGGGACTGGATGGAATGGAAATAGAGTATGTACGTGGAGTTATTGTTGATTTCCCGAAGATGAAAAGTGTTGGCAAACTTGCAAAGGATCTCGGGCTTGTTCTAACAGCGCATGCCCCCTATTACATAAATCTATACTCTAAAGAAAAAGAAAAGGTAAACAAAAGTTACCAGCACATATTAAATACGGCAAGGCTTCTAGATTATGCTGGAGGATACAGTATAGTCTTTCATGCGGCATATTATATGGGGAATAAACCACTGGAAGTATATCCAGCTGTAAGGGAACATCTTATACATATTTCAAATTTAGCAGAAAAAGAAGCTCTTCGAGTTTTCTTAAGGCCAGAGCTTATGGGGAAAAAAGTACAGTTTGGAACCCTTGAAGAAATAGTTAGACTATCAAAAGAAATCGGCAACCATATCCTGCCATGTATAGATTTTGCTCATCTCCATGCCCGTACCGGCAGATATAATTCTTACGAAGAATTTGTAAAGGTCTTTGACTATATAGCAAAAGAACTTGGCGAGGATGCTTTAAAGGAAATGCACATCCATTGCTCCGGAATAAAATATTCCCTCAGTGGAGAGCAGAAGCATGTCAACCTTCGGTACAGCGATTTTAAATACAGAGAATTCTTGAAAGCATTAAAGGATTACGATATATGCGGCGTCCTTGTATGCGAAAGCCCGAATGTTGAAGGGGATACACTGATGCTGAAGAGAATATATGAGAGTATGTGATTTACCCCTACCCCACCGCTTCTCCAAATATTTCCGCCAGAGTTGGATGTCCAAATACAATATTCTTTACCTCTTCGCTTTTCATTTTTTCTCTAATGGCAATTGCTACTATATGAATAAGCTCAGAGGCAGAAGGACCAATAATAGAAGCTCCCACAATGATATCCTGCTTTTTATTCCACAAAAGCTTCAAAAAACCAGAATCTTCTTTTTCAATGACAGCCTTTCCATTTGCCCGGAAAAAGGCTTTTGTAACCCTTAAATCTATTCCTTTTTCAATAGCCTTTTTCTCTGTAAGTCCAGCAGAAGCAACCTGGGGAAGGGTATAGACAATTCTCGGAGTAATCTCAAGATAATCTGTCTCTATCTTCTTTCCAATACAGGCAAGGGCAGATAGAACCCCTTCTCTATAGGCAACATGCGCAAGCATTAATGTATTTATAACATCCCCGGCAGCATAAATCGATGGGTTGGTTGTTTGAAAGGAATGATTAACCTTAATAAAACCTCCTTCTGTTTCTATGCCCGCATTTTCCAGTTCAAGCCCTTCAACATTCGGCTTTCTTCCGGTGGCTATTAAAATCTTTTCAAACTTTTGTTTAAGCTCTTTTCCTCCAAGAAGCAAAATAGCATTTGCTTCTCCACCATTTTTATCTACACCTTTTAAAATTGATTCTGTAAAGATTGTTATTCCCTTCTTCTCCATTTCCCGCTTCAATGTCCTGGAAACCTCTTCATCCTCACCGGGTAAAAGTTGTGTCATCATCTCAATTAAAGTTACCCTTGTTCCTATAGCATTATAAAATGAGGCAAATTCACAGCCTATCGCTCCTCCCCCCACTATCAGCAAACTTGAAGGAACATTCTTTTCGTCTAAAATCTGCTTACTATTCAAAATAATATTTCCATCGACAGGAAAACTTTTTAAATCCTTTGGGATGGAACCTGTCGCAATAATAAACTTTTCTGCCTCAATCTTAAAATTCTCTCCATTCCCATTCTCTACACTAACAACCCTTTCTGACTCAAAAGCTGCTTTCCCTCTTACAAACTCAACCCCTTTGCTTTTAAGTAAATACAAAATACCCTGTCTTAATCTTCTTTTATTTTCCTCTACAGTTTGCCTCAATGTGCTAATATCTATCTTTACATCTCCTGCAAAAATTCCAAAAGCAGGATTCTTTAATCTCTCGAGAATGTGGGCACTCTCAAGAAGAGTTTTTACAGGAATACAACCTTCATTAAGACAGGTCCCCCCAAGCCTTTCTTCAGATAAATCTACAATGGCTATTTTTATCCCGTTGCAGGCCAATTCATAAGCTGCCTTATACCCTGCGGGACCTCCGCCCATTACAAGAGCATCATATTTCATCGTTTTCTCCGAATTGTTTACATCTTCATGAGTTTAGCAAGTTTATCAAAGGTTTCAAAAATCTTTCCACATCTTCTATCAAGAATATAGGAAAATCCTATCTCCAAAAGAACCAGGCTATTTACTTTAATAGTATAAAAATTTACAGTTAATAAATCAATTTTTCTTTCTCTATCTAAACAATTCCCAATTTGTCAGAAGTACAAGGCGTCATTGTATGGTAAAAAGTAGAAGTAGCACTGGCTGCGCCAGTGCTACAATGCAAAAACCCCGCTGTGGAGGGTAAATGGTCATTGTCATCATCTTTCCGTTCCTCAGGTCTTGCTCAAGGGAAGGGCACGGAAAATCTACCCTCGCACATTCGGCCTCCTGCCTCATGTGCTCGGGGCGAAATGCCTCCTGCATTTCTTGGCGTAATGGCGGGTAGGATTTTCCTGTGGGTGCAAGCGCAAGACATTCGACGGAAAGATGATGACAATGACCAAGAGGTATAAACCACAGCGGGAATTATTGGATAGAGGAGATAAAAAAAAGAAAAAAACCGACACCGCGTCATGGTTTATAGATACGACCGTTGCCTTTTCTCCCTCTGCGGTTTTCCCCTTAAGAGCCTTTAGAGTTAAAGCAGAGGAAACGAAGTAACAAGAAGGGGTATTCTGCGAAGGGGATAAAAGGTAGAGGTAACACACCGCAATGGATTGCGGTTGCCTTTCGAATAAAGCTATGGACAGCGACATGAGAAAGGCATAAGTGTAAGCAGGAGGGTTTTAGGATAAGGTCTAAAGAATACCAACTTGGAGTGAATAAGGAATGAGTATAAAAGAAAACCGCAGAGGGCGGCATTTTCTTTTTGGTTACTTTTTCTTTGTTGCTGGAGACAAAGAAAAAGTAACAATCCAACCACAAATGTTGTGGTGTAATAACTGGCCGATAAAGCGGTGTCGGCGATTCTTTTCCCTCGACTTCGCTCGGGACATGCTTTGCACACTTTCTTTCTGGTCGTTCAGAAAGAAAGTGTGAAGGGTTTTCCCCCTCGGTCTTGCTCAGGACATGCTTTTTTGGTTACTTTTTCTTTGTTGCTGGAGACAAAGAAAAAGTAACAATCTAACCACAAATGTTGTGGTAGGATTTTCCTAGTAAAAACAAAAATAGGTGACATTCGCGAATGTCACCTATTTATTTTCTTTCGGTTCACTTTCTTTTGGGACGCTTGCCAAAAGAAAAGGTAGCAAGAGAATTTCCACTGCTTTTCCCACAAAAAACAGCGGGAGGGAAGATTTCTCAAAAGTGCAGCTGGGAGTTAGAATCGAAATGACAAGGGGGAAAGTATAGATGTAGTGGGAATAGAAAAGGGTTGCCCTTTGCAGACAGCCCTGAAATCGAGGAAGAAAATGGTATCAATTATTGTTTAACAAGATAGCCTTTATCAATAGCAGCTTGCCAGTTAAATGGGGTAAAGAACACCTTTGTGTCCTGGTGAATAGTTGTCTCCACTCCCCATATCATTCCGAACACTGTTCCACCATTTTTATCCTTATAAGAATAGGTTTTGTCAAATGGCTCTACGGGAACAATGCCAGTATTTGCGTTGTCTACATTAACTTTACCCCATCCAATGAGGCTACCTCTGAAAGTCACAGCAGGAGCAATATAGGCTGAACCGTTTACTACAATCAGTATCTTTGACGGATCAGCGCCGTTTTTATCTTTATCCAGCATTAAGGTTCGGGATTTCATATCAAAATTGTTTTTCACATAAATAATAGTCGGACCATCCGAGAAATCAAAAGTATTGGTAACATCTGGCTCAGCCAAATAAGAGTTAAAATAATAGACACCGCTCTTCAGATTTAGCACAGATCTTGATTTCAATGTAACATCCCCATAATTACCTGGATTCAGATTCGTAGATTGTCCAGGTTCAAGATTAACATTATTGCCGCTCTTAAATTTGCTGGCATCTATCTTGTAATCCGTACAAAAACTAAATCTGTCACCAAGGTTTGTAATTAAAGTACAATTTTCATCAAATCTCCATATGTTATTTTCGGTCTCAATCCTACCTCTTGTAATAACATACTGTCCATACGCTCTAGCAACAGCTGCATTTAAAATATCATGTCCGCAATACACATTATTTACGTAAGTTAGTTGACGCAGATAAGTTTGTCCCTGCCCTTTTTGTGTAAGTCCACCAGATTGAATATCAGCAAATCTCGTTCCATTATAATTTAATAGCATAGCCCTATCATTAAAGGAAAGGTATGTTACGCCAACTACGCCATAATTAGCATACGATAGGTCAATTCTAAATCCTCCATCGGGCGAACCAACATATTGGGGTGCCTTTCTTTCAAGAAAATCGGGAATAGGCTGTGGCATTTTCCATAAATTAACGAATCTGCCAGATAGATAGAGAAGTGAGAGTAACCTAAGCGAATTGCCATAGTAGTGTCCCCAAGGAGCATCATAAGCATCCTTATGAACTACTACATCATTATACCAATTGGTTGCTTTATCAAAGTCGCCATAAGGAATAAAGGCTGTTGAGCACATAGCCGCTATTGACGAGCTGTGCCATAAGCCACCCTCTATATTTCCTGCCCAATTTACATTATTGGAATCTGCATATTCCAATCTAAATGGAGTTCCGTCAAAAAAATAACCGTCTTTAACATTTTCTATTGCACCTTTACTATTAAAGAATTCTGCTGCGTTCTTTACAAGCTTCAACGAATCCATATCACCATACCAGCTATAATTAACTGCGTGTCTCCAGGTAACACGGAATGAATCGTAGTACCAGTTATAGCTTGATTGATTGTAAGGTATTCTATCGGCATAACATGACCGCCTTACATCCCCATGAGAGGTATCAACAGCGTCTGGATAAAGTCCAGTACCATTATTGACTGTATCAATCAGTTTTAATCGATTCCATATTTTTGCCGCAAGTTTCGACCATCGGTGGTCACCTGTAACCTCCTCGAATATAGGATACCATGCTGGTGTAAAATAAGATGGGAACCAGCAAGGTTTATCATCTGGATCATCGCCACCCCAGGTACCTGCCTCAGTATAAGCACTCTTAGCAGTAAATCCGTTACCCAGGAAGAAATTGGGTGAATCTTCTCCCTTATCTAAGTTGCTGATACCAGTATGCATATCGTACTTCATAATGTTATTTATCATTTTTACAGCTTCATTTGAATAGAATGAACTATTCCACAATTTTGCAGCAAAGCAAAGCGCAGCCGCTATATCCACATCTGCATCCGTAGCGCTACCTAGACCTCTACCGTAATTACATAGCGGTATCCAAAACCACCGAGGGAGCCCTCGTCCTCCAGGCTGATTTTCTTGAGCTACTACTTGTGAAGTAATTATATTACTCCATACTCTAGCATGGGGCACAACCAGTCCAAATTCACTTATATTCTCGCCATACTTATTTACTCTCCAGTGCATCAACCCTCCGCTGTTGGTATGTAAGCAAACATACTTGTAAAGTCCATCAAAAACATACCGATCGTTAAAATAAACTGCCAGAAGCATGCCATAGCCCATACCTTCCGATACGGTGTCGTAATCTGTAACAGAATCTCTTTGAACTCGATATGCGTCACTAACAGGCCATGAATTATTCTTTGCTCCGGTAATATAATTTCTAACAAACTCTACCCACCAAATATTCAGTCCAACAATGTCCGGAGTTCCCGCACTCTTTAGTGAACCGTAAGGATACTCATAAATAGTAAGTGGAACTTTACCATCACCCTGATCGGTATTGTCGCTATGCACCCTATTTTCCACACCGTTGGGTGCTCCGGGTTGTAATTGACAGCCTGAAACATAAAGACCGGCTGTCATGACACAGATCAAAAAGATCAAATGCCATCTTTCCAAAATTTTACCAGTCATATTGACCTCCTATATAAATTATTTTTTTCTCTTTTCTGTTTTATAAATTCTACACCATCTCCAAAGTGGACAGATTATTATTCTGTAATCACTTGCGAATTTAAACTATGAATGTTGCAGAATTATTCATCTCTTCTTCTAGCATTCATTAAAAAAGAAAATACAATCTCATTCCCCATTTCCAGTATTAAAACCTGGTCAATAAACCGCTTAATCCTTTTCATAAAAGAAGCCGCCAGTTCGGAGGTTTCTATACCGTTTGCCCTAACTATGTGGGTAACAAAAAACCCCTTTCCCCCACTGATTTTAACCCACTTTTTTACCTTAGTAGGTTTTTAGCCCCTTAATTATCATATCTTGCAGAGATTGAATGACTATTAGAGCAATTCTAATACCAGCAGTAAGTGGCGCAATGAAAACCTGGGTGGAAACAAATTTAATTTGTTGTTATATATGAAGTTATAAAACAGAACTCTTCTTTTATTTGATATTTTTATATTTGGATTCTTTTCTTATGAAGACGAAAAACCGTCTATAATAGATGTAAAAACGTTTATAACGACAAATTTTTGTCATGACTTTTTAAATAGGAATATCCTGCTTTCTTTTCTCTCAGAAACTGAATGAAAAGAGCAATGTCTGTGAATCAAAAATGAGAAATTGCTGTGAAAAAAGAAAATTTTCTCTAATAGAATAGTAATATTAACAGACTTTCAGCTTGTTACTTTTCATTTTTAACCAGCACGTGGCATATATTTTGCTTCCATTACCTGTGTACGGACAGAGAAATTTTAACTGGAAAGGGAAAAATGGAGAGTGTATTTAAAGATAGAATAACAATAGCCCTTTTAATTGACTGGCTTAATACCCCCTATCATATGGAAATCCTCTCTGGTGTGTCAGATTATGCAGAAAGAGGAGATATAAATCTTATCTGCATAGCAGGTGGACGTCTTGAGGCTCCTTCAGAGTGGGAAAAAAACAGAAATGTGCTTTTTGATTTTGTCGATAGTGAAAGAATTGATGGCTTTGTTGTTGCTGCACCATCTCTTGCAAATTATGCTGGAAATTCTGCACTTGAAAAGTTACTTGTTAGATTTCAAAATATACCAATGGTGAATCTTGGAGAAAATATATTAAATATTCCCGCAGTTTTGATAGACAACGAAACGGGTATTTGCGAAATCATGAAACATATGATTGAATACCATGGATATAAAAGGATTGCTTATATTTCGGGTCTTGCAGTAAGTACAGAAGCCAGTGTTCGTTTTCATACTTACCAGAAGATGCTTAATTTTTATGGCTTACCTTATGAAGCAGATCTTGTCTATGAAGGTAATTTTAGTATCAATTCTGGAAAATCTGCTATAAGGGAATTGTTGGACATCAGAAAGGTAAAGTTTGATGCTATTGTTTCAGCAAATGATTATATGGCTCTTGGTGCTATAGATGAACTCAGATTGAGAGGTATGGTAGCAGGTAATTTGATTCCTATTAGTGGGTATGATGATATAAATGAAAGTAAAAAAGCAGGATTAACTACAGTTCACCAGCCTATTTACGAACAGGGGCATATTGCCACCGAACTTCTTGTAAAAAAAATACGGGGAGAGGAAATACCCCAGATTACTCAATTACCAACAAAGATTGTTGTTCGAGAATCCTGCGGGTGTCATCTGAAGGATACTTTTCCTGCTTGCAAAAATTATTTAATGGCAGGAAATTCGCTCGACACTTCTTTTCAAAATAATCAAAATTTTCTTATAGAAAAGATTTCCAAAATGGAGCTTGCTGATGATGATAAAAAAAGGGGGTATTTAATTTCGAGCATAAAAAGTCTTCAGGATTCTTTTGTACAGGCCTTAAATCAGAAAAGGTTAGATATTTTTTTACTAGCCTGGGGGCAGGTAATACAGGAATGTTATGAAATCGATGAGAATCTTTCCTATCTTAATACTTTACTTTCTGATTTCCGAAGGAGTATGGTTTCTTTTATTAAAGACAGAGAATTACTTATAGTAGCAGAAGATATGTTTCATTCAGCAAGAATTATGATAGGGGATTCTCTACAAAAAGCGGCGTTGTTTTCTAAAATCCTCGAAACAGCCAAAATAGAGAAGCTTAACGATTTTGGGGCAAGGCTTACAAGTACCTTTGATCTTAAGGATCAGTTCGATATTATTCAATCAGAATTATCTTCGCTGGGTATAAATAGTTGCTTTATTTCGTTATATACTTATCCTGAAAATCCAAAGCAGGAAGCTAGATTGGTTTTTGGTTTTGAGGATGACAACAGGCTAATGATTCCTGAAGAAGGGATAACATTTCCTCCTGGAGAGATTGTTCCTTTTAAAATAGCAAGAGACAGGAGGCGATGTACATACATTGTTGAGAATATGTTTCATAGGACTTTGCAGCTTGGTTTTATTGTTATGGAATATGGTCCAAAGGATGATAGAATGTATGAAATACTTCGTACCAAGATTAATGATAGTATTATGGGTACGATAATGTTTCAAAAAGTTCAAAAACAGGCAGAAAGATTAGAGCAACTTGTACAAAGGCGAACTTCAGAATTGCATATGATGAAATTTATCAAGGATAAGGTTGAGGATGAGGTAGAGAAATTGACCATTCACATATCCAGAAAACAGGAGACAAAACCTGATGAGAAGAGTTCTATGGTTTACAAGAGTATGCAAATGCAGGAAGTGGTAAACAAGGTTAATCAGGCGGTTAGGCTCTCAAAACCTATTTTGATTACTGGTGAAACTGGAACAGGAAAGGAGTTAATAGCAAAACTTATACACTATACCAGCAGTAGTAAGGATGAACCATTTATTGCTATTAATTGTGCCGCTATTCCACAAACGCTCTGGGAGGCAGAGCTTTTTGGTTATATAAAGGGTTCTTTTACCGATGCAAAAGCTGATAGAAGAGGTAGTATAGACGCAGCAGGTAAAGGGAGCCTATTCTTTGATGAAATAGGGGAAACTCCACTTGATATACAATCCAAGCTTCTACGCTTACTGCAGGAGAATCAGTATAAACCTATTGGGAGTAATAAGTTTTTTACTGCAAATTGCCGCTTTATTTTTGCGACAAATAAGGATCTTAGTGAGATGATAAAGAAAGGAAAATTTCGAGAGGATCTTTATTACCGTATTAGTGTTTTTACTATAGAAATACCACCTTTGCGGGATAGAAAAGAGGACATTCCGATTTTGCTTGAATATTTTATAAAGAAATATTCGGGGGAGTTTGCACTTCCTGAGGTAATTCAGGTGGAAAAAGATGTTATGGAAAAGATACTTTCTTATAGATGGCCTGGTAATATTAGAGAAATGGAGAACTTTGTTATACGCTCTCTGGCAATTCTCTCCAGTTCCAGGGAAGATAAGGGTATGTTAAAGATAGTTCATCTTCCATCGCTTATTGCAGATTTTAGTTTTAAATCAGATAAGACCACTGCTCAGGAAGAAAATTATTTTAATCATAATAATGAAATTTATTTGAATAGAAATTACGAGGAATTGGTAGACCAATATTCTAAAAAAATAATTCTCTGGGCACTTGATAAAGCCAATGGTAACAAAACAGTGGCGGCAAATATGCTTGGCATTAAGAGAACTACACTTTCATATAAGATTAAAGAACTTAAAATCGAAAACTACCATTGACAGTATTTTGGCGACGAAATATCGTCATGTGACTATTTTTTGGCATTTTGCCGCTTCTTTTTTAATAAATTCCTGTTTCGCAGTTTTCATTCATAGTGCTCATTGGGTATTTAAAAAGGTAATTAGCATAAACACTTTATTACATTTTTAGTTGAAACTATTTATATTTCATTTTCTTTTCTGTTTATGGCATAGTGTTTGCATTTATTTTGTAGTTATAGGGGTTTTATAAATGGATAAAAAAGAAAAAAAGGTTTTCTTTCTTTTTGCGCATGACAGGATAAAGGACGCTTTTTACAAAAAGTGTGGTGAAGATAAAAGAAAGTTTTTACACAGAGAAATAGCTAAAACAATGGAGGAAATGAATAAAAATAATAAAGAGAAGGTAATATTTGATCTTGCTTATCATTATATTGAGGGAGAGGTGGAAGATAAAATACTTGAATATGCATATCCTGCAGGAATAAAAGCAAAAGAAAATTATGCATATGAAGAAGCGTACTCTTACTTATCAAAAGCTGCTATAATACTGGAGAAAAGAAATGAAAAAGAAAAGTTGCAGGAATGTATGGAATTGATAGGTGAAATCTACATGACAATAGGAAAAAATGAGCAAGCCATATCAATATTTGATTCTCTTATAAAGCAGAAAGAAAACTTAATAGATAGAGCAAGTTTATACAGAAAAATCAGTCAAACATATTTCAATAAAGGAGATTATGAAAACTGTGAAAAGTATGGAGCACTTGGCTTAAAAGAATTAAGAGAAAATTTACCGGTGAAGGGCTTTTCTCTGGCATTAGGAATTATAAAAGAACTAATTATTCATATTTTACTTTCTATGTTTCCATATTCATTTTTTTATAAAAGAAAGAAATTGAAGTTACAGGATAGATTTAAGCAAATTATATGGTCATATTATCCTTTAGCATGGACATATATTTTTACTGATCTAAGAAAATTTTTGAGAGTTATTTTACGCATGTTAAATATTTCTAGATTAAAGCTTGGCATTTCAAAAGAATTAGGGCTTAGTGTAGCGGCTTATGCAAGTCTTTTAATGGCTTTAGCTATGTTTAAGGCTTCAATAAAAAATCATGAAAGGGCTCTAGAACTCAGGAGAAAAATAAATGATATCTGGGGCGTTGGTGAATCACTTCACTTTATGCAAAAACTTATGGTTTCAAAATGCCATTGTGCGAAATTGGGATTTATCTGAGTGAGATAGCCTTAGAACAAAGGGACATGAAAAAGGCTTTTGAATATCTTGAGGGATCCAAGAAATTATATGAAACCAATAATTTTATGAAGCAATATATTGTTTTACTTTACTATAGGTTAACTGAATTGTACATAGCGGAGTATAAAAGGAGAAGAGATCTGCTAACTTCAGAACAAAAAAAAGGATACATAATAAAAATTAGTACATCTCTTAAAAAAGCTTTAAAGGAAACAAAAAATTGGTCTATTCATTATGGAGGAGCATTAAGGGCGGCAGGAGTTTATTATTCGCTAATTAATAAAAGCAAGAAAAGTGAAAAGTGTTTTATAAAAGTCTGTGAGCTTTATAATAAAGCAGGAGTAAAATATGAGCTTGGTAAATGTAATTATGAATATGGTTTATTTTTAAAAAATTTGGGGCGAACAGAAGAGGCAAAAAAGAATCTTGAATCTGCCTATCTTATCTTTAAAGAAATAGGTGCAAGAGGATATTTAGAAAAGGTTTCGAGAGAGCTTGGCATAACGGAATTAACAGAGGGAGATAGTTCTGGTTCTATTTATCGGCTTAAAAACAAAGAAAGACTATCTACAATTATAAAAGTTAGCCAGACTATAAGTTCAATTTTGAATATTGATACCCTTTTAAAAAGTGTGGTTTCACTTGCAATGGAGGTTACAGGTGCTCAAAGAGGTTATCTATTTATACAAGAAGGAAATTCTGAATTATTGCTAAAAATAAAAAAAAGTATAAATGAGAAGGAAGAATTTGCTGAGGGAGAGAAATATTACTCAAAGAACATTGTTGAAAATGTATTTAGAACAGGCAAAGCTATAATTACAAATAATGCAGAAAGAGAGGAAAAATACTCATTATTGCGATTAATTGTGCCGCTGTTCCACATACTTTATGGGAAGAAGAATTATTTGGGCATATTAAGGGTTCTTTTACCGATGCGAAGGCTAGCCGAGAAGGGAGCATTGCAACAGCGGGCAAGGGAACTTTATTTTTTGATGAAATAGGGGAAATGCCTTTAGATATCCAGTCAAAACTTCTCAGACTATTGCAGGACAATCAGTACAGACCAATTGGTAGTAATAAAAATCTTGAAGCAAAGTGTCGCTTTGTATTTGCTACAAACAGAGAAGTTGAAAATATGATTAAAGAAGGAAGCTTCAGGGAAGACCTTTATTATCGAATTAATGTATTTACCATAAATATTCCACCTTTAAGGGAGAGGAGAGATGATATTCCTGTGCTTCTGGATTATTTTATTAAAAAATACTCAGGAGAGTTTAATCTTCCTGAAAAGATTCAGCTTGAAAGAAAGGCGATGGAAAGAATATCAAACTATAGCTGGCCAGGTAATGCAAGAGAAATGGAGAACTTTGTAATAAGGGCGCTGGCTGTTTTATCCAGTTCAAAAGAAGATAAAGAGGAAGTTATTGTTGATGGGAATTATGAAGAGATTATGAATCAGCAGTCGAAAAAAATTATTAAATGGGCTCTTGAAAAGGCGAATGGAAACATAACCATGGCGGCGAAAATCCTGGGTATAAAGCGGACAACCCTATCATATAAGATAAAAGAACTTGGGATTGAGTAAGCTCTTCAAAGGAACTGTTTAGAAGCTGGGATTGTCTGTAAAAACTTGACTTATACTATGAAAAATCTTATTCTTTAAAATAATGGAGGGTTCATGCTTCTTCATGGAATTTATGATAATGGTTCTATCGAATTGCTTGAAAAAAATCCACCCAAGTTGAAAGCAAGAATTACAATCGAAATACCTGTGAAATTAGAAAAGAAAAAAGTATCCATTAAAAAGTTATCTGGTTTATGGAAAGACAGACAGGATATTGAAAATAGTGCCAGTTGGGTTCTTGAGCAGAGAAAGCTAATTAACAGAAGGTTTAGATGATAATTGTTGATACGGATATCCTAATTGATGAATTAAGAGGAGATAAAAGGGCTACAAAATTTCTTTCTAATTATGAAAATGAAATATTTATAACTTATCTTACAAAGATGGAAATTCTTATCGGTGCCCGCAATAAGAAGGAAATGAAGATTATTGATAAGGCTTTAGACTACCTCATATTGAAAATAGACGACAAAATACTGGAAGAATCTATAAGATTATTAAAAGAATATTCACTAAAAAGTAATATTGGTATTATTGATTCTATTAATGCAGCGACTGCAATAGTTAATGAACTTGATTTCTATACAATGAATTATAAGCATTACAGGGGTATCAAAGGTCTTAAAATCTATAAACCTTATTAGTTTCTTTTAATTAAATTTTCTCCCTCAATCGCAAAATAACAAAATTTACTTAATTCCAAATTTAAGTTTAAATCATACATTAGTATTGAATACTACCTCCTGCCAGAAATTCGGCAATTGTCAGATAACTGGCTTTGATTATTCAAAGTTCTAATTTCTGATGATACGAAATATAAACAAGTAATATCTAAAATTTTATGAAAGTTGCCAATAAAGGCGGTGATTCGGATGAGATGCCTCTCTTGCCGCTTTTATCTTACCATGGACCTTGAGTATTAATATTGATTTTGATTTTCTTCTTGAACAAATGTATAATTTTTTTGAGGAAGAAGTCATTGACATCATAATTCAGATGTGCCAGGCCCTGGAATACATCCACGGGAATAACATTATCCATAGAGACCTGAAGCCAGGGAACATAATGATTACAAAGTCCAGAGATAATCGGA
>Ga0315298_1005565_pt1 | contig 17795 bp, 16 predicted proteins | sample WHS_1_MG_FD_203077 | JGI IMG/M metagenome (GOLD analysis project Ga0315298, IMG submission 203077) | Extremophilic microbial mat communities from Washburn Hot Springs, YNP, Wyoming, USA - WHS_1_MG | ecosystem: Environmental > Aquatic > Thermal springs > Hot (42-90C) | place: USA: Wyoming...
CAGATGGCTGGTGTCGACCCAAAGGGAGGCCTGTTTCGGCTTGCGTTTGCCAAGCGCCATGCCCAATTATCGCTCCAAAACATGTTCAGTTCAAGATGTTTTTTGGGACTTTATCCACAGGCTGTTATGGGCCCTGGCAGCGATCCTGGGCCGTGAGCATTGTGCGGCGAAGAAAGGGAAAGTAGCGTAAGATGGATCCAGCCGTTCATCGCCAGCCTTCAACTAAACGTGAGACACCTCCACCACCGAGCCTTGGGCAATTTCCTGCACAGCGAACGATCGTCGCTGTAGACAATCCCATAGCCTATCGGTGGCATACCGTTTTGAGATTCTGCGGCAAGCCGGCGCTTGCTCTTGCTTCAACTCACATTTTGTGGTCACCAGCAGCGTCCGGCCGGGCATTGGGAATAGCAGAGCAAAGCTGTTTGCTGTTTATTCGTGCCCAGGGCGCGGGAGGCCCAACATGCGCTGCAACATGGGGGTGAATCGCCGATAAAAATCCTCCCGGTATAACGCCAGCCGGTACATGGTCCAATGCCGCCCGCCATAAAAACGGTGATCCCTGAAGACGCCTTCCACACTCAAACCCGCACCCTTGAGCGCAGTAAGACTCCTGCTGTTGTATTCGAAGACATCGCAGTAGAGCTTCCTGAAGGAGAAGTAACTGAACAGGTAGTGGGCAAACAACAGGCCTGCCCTGGCGGCGATGCCCCGGTCGCGGCAGACGGTTTCCACAAAGGCCGTAACGTAAGCGTGGCCGTCCAGGAAGTTGGGCTCGTAGGAGTAGATGAACCCGACTGGGCGGCCAGATATCTGGATCATGAAAAAGACGTGGTAGTAGCTGCGCAGGCGGCTGGCGAACAGTTGTGCGAACTCCTCCTGCGAGAGGATGTCCTTGCGCGTGGTCCACAACCTGAGCGAGGCCGGATCGGCTTCCCAGCCGTGCAGCAGTTCGATGTCGGCACGGCTGACCGGCGCCAGGATCAAGTCGCGGAAAGAAAGACGGACCGGCAGAGGGTTCGCGTAGTTGTGAAGAACGGACGGCGAAGATGTCGGGAAGTCTGGTCGATCCAGGACCACATGAATCGGGGTAGCTCTTGGCATAGAACTGGCCTCCTGCGGAGAATTTGAGCCAGGCAAACAGAAGAGCCGGGCCCACCTCGGGGGTGGGCCCGACTCGTTGCCTCTACTTGCCTGAGCTCACTGAGCGCTTGCCGTGCTCGTAGCCGGCATCGTACGCCTCGACGTCGACGGTCGAGCCGCCGAGGAAGCCTAACGAGAACAGGTGGACAGCCGGGTCCCAGCCGGTATCGTACTTGCCGTTCTCGCCGTCCTTATAGCCCTTCACGTAGCTCCTCATTTTTTCGTAATCTGACATTGTAGATTCTCCTTTTGCCATCGTGGTATAGTGAGCGTCGTCGCTCGATGATTTATACGCAGGGGGGCGGGCGACTCTTATACCTCACCAAAAAAAAATTTCAGAATAAGATCTGCCGATGCGCTGTCGTTCTTGATCTTGAGAGCCCTCCAGCAGGAGCCTCGAAGGCTGCTGGGCGCTCGGGAGGACCGCCATATGCCAGAGACGACAGTTGATAGACTGATGATGAGGTCTCGGGAGGCGATGCGTGACAGCCGGGAACCCTCTGATGACGATCTGATTGGCCGCTTCTATGGTGGCGATGCAGAGGCTTTCCGCGCCCTCGACGAGCGCTATCGAAAGAAACTTCTGGGCTACTTCCGTCTGCTTGCCAGAAACTTTGCCATCGCGGAAGATTTGGTGCAGGAGACGTTCCTCAAGGTTATCAGGACCGACGCGAAATACCAGCCGGGCTCGAACGGGTTTAAGGCATGGCTGTTTAGCATCGCGAGCCGAGTTTGGATTGACCACCTTCGTCGGCAGGGGCGCGGAGACGCCGCTCCCATCGAGGAAGATACGAAGAAAGAGGATCCGGAGCATGGACAGAGCCATTCGGTCGTGGTTTGCTCGTCTGCTCCCCGGGCCGACGAGGTTCTTCTGGTCCGCCAGCTGCTCACGATGATCCTCAAACTACCGACAAAAGGTGACGCGGCAGCTTTCCTGCTCCGTTTCTACCTCGGATTGACTGCGGAAGAAGCAGCGCGGGTCCTTGACAAGACGGCGAACGCGGTGGATCAATCGATTGCTAGGGCGAAGAAAGCGATTCAGGAGCTATCCCCCAGCGTCGCCCCGGCTTTCGATATCGCATCACTGGTTCTCCGGCACGCCGTCCACGAGGTGGTAGAAGAGATCAAGTCTGCGGCGAACCAGTTCCTGAGTGGAGAGCAAATCCAACGGCTCCTGATGTTATTGGACAGTTCACAAGGGGAAGGGAACAATGAAGAAGACTGAATTGACCGCCGGTGACATCCTGGATCTGCTGTTTTGCCGGGATCCGGATATTCGGAATGCGCAAGACAGGCACTCTCTGGAGACGCCAGCATGTCTCTACTTGACCCGGTTCAGCCGCGAGGCCGTAGAGCAGTGGACGGAGGACGAGCGTGAGCATGTGCGGACATGTCGGACGGGTTATTGCCAGCGCATGTTGGCCCTGTCGTGGCGAGGCGAGCACCCACCGCTCGCTCATCTTAGCCAATACGCGCGCGGGGAGTACCCCTATCCGGCGGCGATGGAGTTTCATCTGGAGCGCGACCACTGCCGGCGCTGCCAGATCGTGGTGAATCTGCTAAAGAAGCTGGGATCGCTCGCCGGGGCAGTGGCGGTGGGCCATCATGAGGGAACCCTGGCGCCGCTGGAAGCGGCGGCGTTTGCCGAGCCGCGGGCGCCGGTGTATCTGCGACAGACCTCCGAGGACGGCAAGCTGATTGTGACCGTGGTGGAGACCGATCCGCCGGAGCACGAGCTGAAGGTGTATGTGGAGGCGGCGGGTTGCGGGGAGGCGGGCGGCAAGGTGAGGGTGACGCTGGCCGGGGAGGACGAGACGCTGGAGCAGGAACTGGAGTTGGAAAAGACCGAATTTGGCTGGGAGGCCCAGGGCTCGTTCGGGAGCTTCGCAGAAGCGGTGGCCCGGCTAGGCCAGAACTGGGTAGTGGTGGCGGTGCTCGTTGAATCGGAGGGCTAGGGACGAGCATGCCGCTGGTGAATGAGCTCGCAAGCAAGCTGCGGGATTTCGCCCAAGGCCAAGCGCTGCTTTGGCAGCATCTGGCGGGCGAATACGGGTTGCTGCGGCGGGGGCTGCGTGAGGCGGTCGACAACCAGGACACGGCGGTCCTGGAATACTGCTGGAATGAGTTGCAGTCGGGGAACGTGCCTGGTCTGATCGCGCGGTACTACCGCGATCATCGCGTCGTATATTCCCATCGCCTGGCTTGCAACGCCCGAGCGCTAGTGGCCACGGCGCTGGCGGCAGCGTGGGCCAGGCAAAGCCCGGTAAGCACGAACAGCGTTCAGCAAGCCGAGCGCTGGGCGTGGGAGGCAGCCATGCTGCTGGGCGGGGCCGTCGGGAGTGGCGCACCGGGATCGCTGGCCGGCTCGCTGAGTTGGGCGACAGGGCTCGAGCCGGCGGAGCTGATCGGAAAGATCTACGAACATCTGGCCGGTAAGGGCTATGAGGTCACTGGGGCGCGGCACTGGAGCCTGTACTGGATGAGGGAGTCGTTGGCGCGGCCCAGCCTGCGGGCGCCGGTGGCGTGCGTGGTGAAAGACCAAGGCCATCTGGGCGATCTCCACCTGGAACTGCTGGCCGCTGAACCCGACGTGCTCATCGAGCATCCGGAGATGGCGCTGTGGCCGGTGGACCGTTCGTTTCTGGACACGCTCAAGCAGGCCCGCCATGGAGTCGGGGGTGCTTTCTCGTGGCGGTTTGCCTTCCGCGAGTCGGAGCGTGTGGGACGGGTTCCGCTGGTGGGCGACTCGGCGGGCGGGGCAGCGGCGGTAGGCTTTCGGTTGCTGGCGCAAGGGCAGCCCTATGACGCCGGGTGTCTGATCGTGGCTGGGATCAGCAAGGAGGGCGAACTCTGCGCCGTGGGCGAGCGCCAGAAGCTGGAGGCGGCGGTTCAGGGCGGCATGCCGCGCGCGGTGGTGGCGTCGGGGACAGTGCTGTCAGAGGCGGATCGAGAGTCGCTGGGCAAGCGCGGGCTGACCATCGAGGAACAATCCAAGGTGGATGGGGCCTGCCGGTTTGCCTCCGACCTGCCGCGGCAATTGATCGAGTACTTCCGGCTCTTGGAGGAGGCGCCGGACCGCGATGCGCCGCCGTACTTGGCTGGCCGCAAGCCGAGCGAGCTGTATGTGGCGCCGGACGTACTGGTGCGGGTCAAGAGGGTGTGGGAGGCGCCGCCGGGGCCGGGGGGACGGGAAGAGGGTAGCGAGCCGCGTGGCGTGAGCCGGCTGCCGGAGACGGCGCTGGAGGTAGGCGAGGTCTATCCCTACGGCTTCCGCATCGAGGAAGCCGACGAGCGGCTGAGCTGGCAGCGGGTGCGCAAGCGGACGGAAGGGGTTCAGCGTGCGGTGGTGGTTCTGGGGCCGCCGGGGCAAGGCAAAACGCAACTGGTGCGGATGACGGCGCGAGAGTTGGCGCGCGAGGCCCGGGAGGCGCTGGAGCAGCAGCGGGAGGCGTTCGATCAGGCGCCGCTGCCGGTGGTCGTGTGCTGCCAGGCGCTGGCGGAGGCGGACCTACCTTCCGGCGTCTCGGCCGAGAAAGCGCTCCGCGCACGTATCGAGGGATTGCTGCGTGAGGCAGGAGCATCCGGGCAGGTGGCTCGATATATCGCCAAGCACTGCGATAAGGCGCGCTGCTGGCTGTTTCTGGATGCCTTCGACGAGGTGGCGAAGCCGGAGCGCCTTAAAGCTTTCTGGGACGTGCTGGGCAACTGGCAGACGCGAGTGGTTCTGACCTCGCGTCCGTATGCCTATCAAGGCGGACTGCCGTTTCAGCCTCTGGAGTGCCGGCTGGCGCCGTTGGTGGCAAGGCAGACGCGGGCGCTGGTGGAGCGGTGGCATGCCACGGATTCCGGCCGTGCAGACGCCCCGCTTCAGACTCTGCGCAGCTCGGCGGGTCTGGAGCAGATGGGGCAGAACCCGCTCTTGTTGACGCTGGTGTGCTGGCTGGGGGAAGAGCACCAGCTCACGCCCGATTTCAGTCGCAGCCAGTTGTACGAGTGGATGGTACAGGATCTGCTCAGTCTCGATCGCGACGGTTCGCTTGATCGAGTTCGTCTTCGCGCGGCTCAGCTTTTGCCGCTGGTGCGCGAGATCGGCTGGCGGTGGTTCAACGACAGCCAGGGCAAGCGGGCGTTGTCGCACGGCGAGTTGCGCAACTGGATTGAAAACAGCGACCGCCGGCCACTGGTGAAGGGGGATAGGCGGGATCTGAGCGCTGCCGAAAAGGCCGAGCTGATCATCGAGGAACTCTCCCGCGAGAAACGCGTTCTGACTCTGTTCGAGTGTAACCGGGAGCCAGCGTATGTGTTCCCGAACCGCTCGATCCTGGAGTGTCTGGCGGGTGCGGAGCTGGCCGAAAAGCTGAAGAGTGACCCCGACGGCCAGTGGTGGGAGTTCGTGGACCGGATGGCTTGGGATCCGGGCTGGGAGGGTGTGCTGGTGTTTGCGGCAGGCCAGTTGGGCGAGAGGGCCAACGACCTCGCTCGCCGATTGCTCAAGGGCAAGGACGACATTTTCCGCCACCGTCTGGCCCTGGCCGCCATGTGCCTGGCGGAAGCCCCAGCGGCTTTGCGTGGGCGGGAATTGGTGGATTCCATCACGAACGAGGTTTGGAACACCTGCCACAGGAAGAGCGCTCGGGTCTTGGACGAGCTCGACCACCTGAGCAAGGCTTGGGCAGCGGCGGGAAGGCTAAATGGCCGGGTCGGGGATCGTTCTCTGGTGGAGGAACTCAAACACCGGATTCGCCAGGGGGACGAGCGCTCGATCGAGCTGGCCGGGAGATTGGGGCCTGTGGCCCGGCAGGGAAATCTGGTTCCCGCCCTGGTGGCCGCGCTCGAGAGCGCGGACCGGTCGGTCCGCGAGGCTGCCGCCCAAGCTCTCGGCAAGCTGGGCGACGCGGCGGCTGCGCACCCTGGACTCATTACTACCCTGCTGGCCGCCCTGAGAGATGAGGAGTGGTACTACGCACGCCTCGCGGCCGCGCAGGCTCTGGGCGAGCTGGGCGAGGCAGCGGCCGCGCACCCTGCGGTCATCCGTGGCCTCCTGGCCGCGCTCAACGACTACGACCGGTGGGTGCGCTATGCTGCTGCCCAAGCTCTGGGCAAGCTGGGCGAGGCGGCGGCTGCGCTTCCTGACGTCGTTCCTGTGCTCTTGGCCGCACTCAGCGACCAAGACTGGTCGGTTCGTCAGGCTGCAGCCCTAGTCTTGGGCGAGCTGGGACGGGCGGCGGCTGCGTGCCCTGGTGTCGTCCCCGCGCTGTTGGCCGCGCTCAGGAGCGCGGCGTGGTTGGTCCGCCCGGCTGCCGCCGAAGCTCTGGGCAAGATGGGCAAGCCAGCAGCTGCGCACCCTGACGTCATTCCCGCGTTGTTGGCCGCGCTCAAGGGCCCGGACTGGCGGGTCCGCCAAGCTGCTGCCCAAGCTCTGGGCAAGCTGGGCGAGGCAGCAGCAGCGCACCCTGCGGTCATCCGTGGCCTCCTGGCCGCGCTCAAGGATGAGCGCTCCTGGGTGCGGGAGTACGCCGCCGACGCTCTGAGCAACTTCGGCGCGCCGGGTGCCTCGAGGCGCGACGTGCTCGCGGCGATGTACAAGATCTACCAAACGGATTTAGACCTAGCCGCACGAGCCCTCGGCCGCTGGGACCGCCAGGGTTTGCGCATCTTCAGTACGCCCAAGCGCTTCAACGTACGCGCCATCGCTGAACTCACCCAGACCGCCTGCACGTAAGTTTTCCCGAGGCGTCAGCGTTTCATCGAGCAGGCCGGCAGTCTCTCGCCGTCCCGGCGGCCTCGCGGCTGGCGGACTCGGGGAACGCCTGTCGTCGGCTTGTCATTCCGAGTATGAAGGAGGTCAATTCCATGCCTGTCGAGTCGATTAGCGCTGAACTCCACCCGAGCGATGTCATTCGGGAGAAGCACAGCGCAGAACTGGAGGCGGTGCTGCGCGAGCTGGATCGCGTTCGGCGTCTCGAGGCGCCTGCACTCAAGCCTGCGCCTGAGCCTCGCGTGCGCATCTATGGCCTTGACTGAAACAATCTCCGTGCAAACCGTCAGACGGGAGACCCAGCACTTCCGGCTGGTGTTCACTGAGAGGGCCTGGGTAGAGCTCGTGGAGTTCTTGCGCAACAATCCGGATGCGCCCCGAATCTGTTCGGCTGGCATCAACGGACAAGGAAGGTGTACCGAGCTGCTGGTGGCTGGAGTTCAGCAAACCTTCGAGTTGCCGGCTCGGGTGACAGTAGTGGGCGCCGAGAGTGCCGGTCAACTGCGTGAGGTTGTCCACAGGGTGATCTCGCAGTCGACTAGTCAAGGAATTCACGCAGTGCTGGCGGTAGGCCGGCAAGGAGCTTCCGGGTGCCTGGCCGGTGCGTGCTTGCAGGGCAACCAGATGGCGCTGCTGAGTGCGATTCGGATCGTTGGCGGAGGGCTCCCGGAGATCCCGTTGGGCGACAGTCCGGGTATCGTTCCCTGGAGCCTGCCAGCGACTTCAGCTGAGCGGGATGTGTGGTCTCGGAGCATCGGGGCGTTGGGCGGGGAGACGGCGTGGCGGCGGCTGACGTGCCTGAGCATGGTCGTCATCGGCTGCGGGAGGAGTGGGTCACTGGTCGCGACGGCGCTGGCGCGGCTCGGCGTGCGGCATCTGACGCTGGTGGATCCCGACCGCGTGGAAACGCACAACCTGGGCGAGATGGACCTAGTGCGGGCGTCGAAGCGCGGCGATTTCAAGGTCTACGCGGTGTCCGAAGAACTGGAACGGCTTCAGGAGGCAATCGGCGCGAGCTCTGCCCGGCGGCTCAAAGTGGAGCCGATCGCCGAGCCGGTCAGTTCCCTGCGGGCGCTGGAGGCAGCCAAGCGCGCCGACCTGTTGGTCGCATGCGTGGACGACGAAGCGGCGCGGCTGGCAGCCGCCGTGCTGGCGAAGCTTTACCTGAAACCGCTGCTCGACATCGGCAGCGGCGTCTTCCATACCCCGGGCAATCAGCGGCAGGCGGGAGCAGACGTGCGTTTGGTGATGCCCGAGGCGTGCCTGCTCTGCGTCGGCGGATTGAACAACCTGGCGGTCGCACGCGCTCGGCTCATCGCCGGTCAGGACGTAGACACGCTCGCGGACTGGCGAGAGCAGCGGGCGGGCAGCCTGCGTTCGTTGAACATGTTGGCGGTGGGCTTCGGGTTGCGGCTGGTGGAGGCACTTGCGGCTGGGCGGCTGGGCGAGAGCGCTTGGGTGAGGGTGGAATTCGACGCGCGCGGCTTGCCCCGTCTTGAGATGCGCAGCCCTCTGTCGAGCCGGAATTGCCCGTTGTGCCGCCACGGCGGCTGGGGCGATGACGGGCCGCGGATGGGGGTAGCAACCTTGCTGCATGAGCGGGACGGCGCGAGGTAAGGTTTGCCGGCGCTTTTGCGTTCTTGAGGTCAGGAGCCTTTGATGATCCCGCTGCGCATCGAAAAGTGGCTGGCTGTTGTCGGCGGAGCAAGGCGCGATGCGGTCGAAGAGGCGCCGCAGGCGTTAGGTTCGGCTGCCATGGTCGGCCTACTCACTCTGGCCTCGTGCGCCGCCGCCGCGTTCACCGCCGCCTACGCCCTCGCCAACGTCTTCCAAGGCCCGGCCGCGTTGGCGTTGGCTGTTGGGGGCGGGCTGCTTTGGGCGGGGGGCGTGTTTGCATTGATCTGTCTGGCGAATCCCAACAGAGGCAAATTTATCCCGCTTCTGAGAGTCCAGGCGGCGTGACGGGATCGGCCGTCTCGAGGACCCGGTGGCACGCAGAATGGGCTGCGTGAATGGGATGCAGCTGCGCATAGCTGCTCTTTGTTGGCGCTCTCAATTTGTAAGGGTTTATCGCCTATATTCGTTTAACCTTAGAGAATTCGGCAGGTCCTGGTAGCTTCCGTGTCGTAGCAGTTCGTCCGCGGGAACAAGGTTGGTCAGGAAAGAAAGAGGCACTTTGATGCAGCGAAAACTCACTACTGACTCCGGATCAGACGCTTTGTGCGAGCAGTGTCCTTATTCCGCAGTTCCGGGGCTTGATCAAGTGTTGACGGAATTCCGGCGGGCCTTTCCGGAGCTCTCCGTCGACGAGATCCGGCGGCTGTTTCGGCTTCCCCCTTCGAACGCAGCAGTGGCGGAGTCCAAAGGGAAAGGTGATCGATGATTTCGGCCCCTTACGTCCATCTCATGCCGGTCGACCCAGGCTGGCAGGCGAGTATTGGGTGGCGTCTCGCGGAATTGCAGGCCGAGCGCACGAACGGCCAGGCTGAGACCATCGAGCGCCCTCAGCGGTTGGCAAGCGCTCATGAAAGAAGCATCCGCTTGGCGGAGCTGTTCGCCGACCAGCCCGGGCCGGCGTCGCTGGAACTCCACCTGATAAGCCTGCCTTCGTTAGACGCTCAACAGGCCTCAGGCCGGGTGGAAATGGCCTTGCGTCTCTCGGTGATCGAGCCCGCTCGAGATCAGGCATTGGCTCGTTGCTTGTCCCTTTACATCAGTCTCCTGCCGATGTTCGGCGTATTCTGGCCGCAGGCGTACTTCGCCCCCCTGTTGACCAAAGAGGATTTTCGCAAACTGTTTTCACCTTTCGTGCCTCGCTCGGCCCTGTGTCTCGACCGGCGCAGAGCCGTGATCCGTCTGAGTGAACCTTTCCACTGGTCGGCCGGAAGACTTGGGTTTCAGGGCGAACCGCGAGTCCCCCGTGAACCAACAGTTGTCCAGCATTTGCTTCCCTGGAGCCCCGCTGTTGATGACTGGAGCGCCTTGCTGGCGGCTCTGCTCGACTTTCCCGCACCCCAGTGGGTGGTGACGCGGCTCGTGACCCCGTGTGATCCCAAGCCACACATGGAACAACTCCGTACCACCCTACGCACCTGTGAACACTTTCTGGCTGGAGCGCTTTCTGATCAGGTGACATTGGCCGCCCAGGCCGATCAAATCCGCCAGCTCTGCCTGCAGCGTCTTTCGCAGCTTGCGGCACACGCGCTGCGGGTCAACGTCATCCTGCTTGCGCCCGGAGACGCTGACGAGGTCGTGGTGCGCATCCTAGGGCAGTCGATCTCTTCCGATCCCACCCGCGGCGCCGATGGCGGTCCTTTCGCTGGTGGATTTTCCATCAGCGCCTGCGATGTCGGACGTTCGATGAGCCCCTTCTTCATATGTCGCGATGAGCCGTTCACCGCCGACGAAGCAGCCTGCGCCTTCCGTTTGCCCCTAGTCTTCGCAGACGATGATCTGGGGCTGCCCGTCAGAAAGAGTCGATTGGTAAAGGTCGCGCTGCCGACGATGCAGAATCAGTGTGAAAAGTCTGTGAGCGTGCTGGCGATCAGTCGCCACCGCGGCCAACAACTGCGGGTTTGCGTGCCTCTCCAGCACAGATACAAGCACATTTTCGCTCTCGGCATGACCGGCACCGGCAAATCCACCTTCATGCTGTCGCTGCTGTTACAGGACCTGCGCCAGGGGCATGGAGTATGCCTGATCGACCCGCACGGCGATCTGGCCGATGAGTTGCTCGCCCGCTTTCCAAAAGAGCGGGAGGAAGCCCTTGTTGTGGTGGATCTCGCGGACCGGAAAGCAAGCGTGCCGCTTAACTTTCTTCGTTGGCGCACGCCGGAGGAGCGCGACCTGATCGCCGACGACATGTACGCCGCCCTCGACCGTGTTTACGACCTCCATGAAACGGGAGGCCCGATCTTCGAGCAGAACTTCCGAGCAATGCTAGCACTGCTGATGGGCAATGATCCCGATGAGGAACCGTTTTTCACCTTGCTGGAATTGCCGCTGCTTTATCAGTGCCGTGACTTCCGGAGGTATCTGCTTTCCCGATGTAGGAATGAGGAAGTGGAAGACTTCATCAAACAAGTGGAGAACACCAGCGGTGACTACAGCTCCGATAACCTCAGCCTTTACGTGACGAGCAAGTTCAGCCGCTTTCTGCATGACCGGTTATTGCGCCGTATTGTCGGCCATGGGGAAATTAGGCTGGATTTCTCCTCAATTCTGAATCAGCAGAAGGTGCTGATCGTCAAGCTCGGCCAGGGGCGGTTCGGCAGACGCTCGGCCGAGCTTCTGCTAGGGCTGCTGTTGAGCCGGTTTCGGTCGGCAGTGATGGCGCGGGCAGAGATGGCGAACAGCAAACGCCTGCCTTTCTTCTTGTATGTCGACGAGATGGGCTCACTGGCGCGGGATACCAATCTCTCCCAAATGCTCTCGGAAGCGCGCAAGTACCGCGTCGGACTGATCCTGGCCAGTCAGTTTACATCCCAACTGGGAAGCCGCGACAAGGAGGAGAATCTGCTTTCCGCGGCCTTGGGTAACGCAGGCACCGTGGTCTCTTTTCGCGTCGGCGTGGAGGACGCGCCTTTGCTGGCGCCCTTGTTCGCTCCCAGCATTGGACGTCAGGACCTTGTGGAGCTTCCCAATTTTGAGGGCTATATGAGGCTGCACTTCGACCGGGAGTCTGTCCGGCCTTTCAGCTTCGTGGTCGAGCGGCCTGAGGAGGCACACAGCCCAGAACGTGCGCAAAGACTTATCCAGGCGAGCCGCGAGCGATGGGGCGTGGCGCCGGAGGAATGCGACCGGCGAATCGAAGAGCGCCGCAAATTCATTCGCGAGCTGGACTGAGCTACTTCAGAGGCAGCAGTCTTATTGGCTCCTGTTTACCAGGGTTCCCCCAGGCATCAGCAAACTAGGCTCACCGGTGGCCCCGTAGTTCGCCTCTCCTCGGAGAGGTAGTTGACGGGTGTACAGGGTGAGGTGGTCGTAGGCCCAGAGCTTGACGAGAGGGACGAGGGGGGCGGCGGGCGATGAGGTAATCGCGTTCGCACGGCCAGCCGGCGTTGAAGTGGTCCATCAGATAGCGGCAGGCGGAACGAGCCTAAGAAAGGGCCTTGAAGGGGTAATCGGCCAACTTGCGGGTTTTGGCGAGGTTGCGGTGGAGGCCGGCGTACTCAGACGGCCGGCGACGAGCTCGCGCTTCAGTTTGATGACCGTCCCGTCGTCCGGCGTGAGGGCGAGGTTGTCCTGCAGCGCCCAGAGCGCACATGTGGCGGCCGCCTCGCCGCGTTGGGGGCCGAGGCCAACGGGGATCGTCAGGGGTTGGCATAGAGCAGGATGAAGCCGAGGGTTGTGCCGGCGGGCGTCTTTACCCTGACTACGCCCGCCCAGCCGAAAGGGTTGCTGGCGGGGCTGAGGTCAGCGAAGCGGTAGCCGTTGCCAGAGCCGCCGGCGAGGATGAGTTCGCCTTCGGGGGTGAGTTCGAGAAGAGTGCTGTCGGGGAGGTTGGAGCCAGGGCCGTGGATCCTGAGGGGTGAGGTGGTCTGGTCGGGCGCGGCGATCACGGTAGGGCCGGCGGCGAGGCCGGCGTCTACGTGCAGCGTTTGCGAGGCCCAGGTGCGCGCGTAGCCTTTCTTGGGATCATCGCCCTGCTGGAGGCAGGCGCCCCAGAGGTGGATGTCGCCGGTGGTCCAGTCATCGCCGTTGGGGGCGTACTGGCGCACCACGATCCACAGACCCGTTTGGCCCGCCGCCAGCGTCCCGGTGATCTTGAAGCGCTGCCAAGAGGTCGCCAGCGTGATCTGCGTGAGGCCGGCCAGATAGGCCGAGTAGGCGGTGTTGACGAGGGTGTAGTCGCTTGCAGGGAAGGAAGGCCACAACACAACGTTGCCGCGGGGCGCAGGAGCGGAGTCTGGCGGTTGGCGGTAAATGCGGAGAAGAGGGCGGCTGGGGAGGGCCACAAGGAACTTGGACGCGCCGGCACCAAGGGGCGCCACGCCGCGGCGCCACATCAGCACGTGGCTGTCTGACCGCAGAGCGTGTGGTGGCTTCTGGTGGAGGTGGCGGTTATCAGAAGCCGTAGTTTCTGCGCCGCGAGGGCGGCAAGGGGATGACGCCGCTGCCCCAGTTGGGCGTGGCCGGGGAGAGTTGCGGCACGAATTCCGTCTCGCTGGCGGCGTCGAGGCGGACCACGCCGGTGGCGCTGATGGCAAAGCGCGTCTCGCTCTGCCCTTCGGAGGTGAAGCCGGTGAGGTAGCCGACACTGGCCAGGACCTCTCAGGCTGCGCCCTCTGAGGGGAAGGTGCCCTGGAGAACCTGGCCCTCCGCTATCAACTCGGGGTGCTCCAGCGCTCGGCGAAGAAGAGGCCGAGGCTAACCGCGGTGGACCGATTCGCCTGGGCGCGGCTCTGCAGTGAATGGGCTGAGTGGCGATACACCCTGGCGATCGTCCAACCTGAGATGGTCGCTGCCTGGCAGCGGGCGGGTTTCCGACGCTCCGCGGAGTGGTAGGGATTGCGGGCGCGGTTTGCGTTGTTTTGTTGGCAGATCGGGAACAAAGGCCATATGGGGGGGTGGAGATGTTCCGGGACTGGCTAGCGGGTGTTTGGAGTCGGTGGTGGGGGAGGTCGCCGGAGGCGGCTGCACTGTCGGCTGTAGTTGCGGCGGGAGGTGGGGTTGGCTCGGGCAGCGTGCCGTCGTCCACCAGACAGGCGAGGCCCACACCAGCACAGAGCGGGGACTCAATGGTGCGTCTGCCATTCGCCTGGAATTGCGCCGTGCGGTTGTGCCCAGGGGTTGCAGTAGAGCAGGATGTAGCCGGCGGTGGTGCCAGCGGGATTCTTCACCTTGATCACACCAGCCCAGCCGGAGGGGTTGGTGGCGGCGCCGAGTTCGGCGAAGCGGTAGCCGTTGCTGGAGCCGCCGGCGGGGATGAGTTCGGTGTGTGGCGGCGGAGCTCTAACGAAAAGTTAGGCTCAGCGGTGGGACCGGGATTCGCTTGGGAGGGGCAACGAGCGGGCGAAGAGGCAGAGGTGGCCGCAGGCCCAGAGCTTGATGAGCGGGACGAGCGTGCGGCGGGCGGTGAGGTAGTCGCGGGCGAAGGGCCAGCCGGAGTTGAAGTTGCCCATAAGATAGCGGCTGGTCGAGCGGGGCCAGGAGACGATCTCGAAGGGGCATGGGGCCAGCCAGTGGACGTTGTGAGATTGTAATCCGCGCAGTGGTAATTGAAACCTATTGCGGAGTCTATCGAAACCGGAGTTGGGCCGGTCCCTCTGAGCGACACGTTGACTGACGGTGCTGCCGGGGATGGGCCGCATTCTGCCTGCGCCAAGCGGCCCGAGGCTTTGACGAAACAGGCAGAGGAGTGAGGTGCTATGCCGAGCCCGGCCTCCTGAGCCACCTGGCCACCCTGATGGCGGCTGGTGATGGGGGCGGCAGACCGGCGAAAGCCAGTGAGCCGCGCACGTCTCCTTCGCCGTGAGCCAGCCCTGCCAGGCTGTGGCGGATGCTCAGGGCGGCGGCAACGTCGCCATCCCCACCGATCAGCCCGGCGGCGGACAGAGCGAGTACTGCCTGGGCAATGGCATCGCAATCGCCGGCGGCCGCACCGAGCAGCGAGACCAGCACGCCGGTGCGATAGGCGGAACCCGTTACCTCTCCATCCCCCTGGGCGGCTCCCTGAACGGAGGCGAGCAGGAACGTGGACCCGCTGACTGCACCTTCCCCGCCGGCCAGACCAGCCACGTCGATGAACCGGCTGGCGCCGCCGAACCGGGTTTCACCGAATCTGCCCTTGCCGAACAGTGGCATGTCGTTACCTCGCCGGACCGGACGTGACCACGATCACCTTGACCGCGGAGGGCGGTAGGGTGTAAGTCACATCGATGTAAGGTGGATTGCTCCACCCTACTGCGCCAAAAGTCCAAGAGTTGAGCTGCGTCGGTGTGGGAGAGGTTGAAGATGCAGAGATCCGAATCGCCGTATAGCCGGTCTTGGAGATATTGCTGGGGTCGAGGAGGACGCCATTCCATACCATTGACTGCGGCGTCCAGGAGGATAGAATGCTCCCGCTGACGGGCGTCTGCTGGTACACCTGTTCGCCGGACCAGTTGTTTGGGTTGTACCACTCAATCGCCAGCGTTCGGCTCTCCGGGTTGGTGATGCTGTTTAAATAGAGGTAGAGTTGGGCTGCGGTGATGGTGGCATTGTCGGGGATGGGCGACGTATCGAACTTGAACGCCAGCAACGCCCAAACGTAGCTGTACTCGTACCCGGCGGTGACTTCCGCCGGACCCGCAGTTCCCACATACGATGGCACCCACGGTCCGCCGTTCCCATAAGCGCAGATGAATTCCCCGGCGTAGTAGGTTCCGGTCGGGTCGATGACGTAGGGGAACGCCTCGGGCGGGAGCTCAGAATCGTCGCAGGCGAACGCGAACCCTTCAGCGGACGGACTCCAACCGCTGCATGGATGCCGCTCCCCATTCGCGCCAAGCATCACAGCCCGAGTGATGAGCGTGCCCCCTTCACCCGTGAGATTCCCAGCCTCATCCGGTTTCAGCGGCCCGGAGATCTTCCACGCGTAGGTCCGCTCTCCGAGAGACTTTGGAATCGGCGCGGAGCGCAGGTCGAAGCCCTGTCCATTGACCTCGAAGGTCCAGTCCAGCCCGTAGGCGCTCAGCCGGAACCGGAAGCCGCTCCCGTATTCCAGCTTCCCCGGCTTCATGGTGAGCGAGTTGACCCACTGGCCGTCCGACACCCGCCAGAACTCCACCACGTCGCCGTCAACTCCACGGGTGATGCGCGTCCGCACCGGCCCGCCCGTCAGCGTCCAGCCGCGGTCGGTTTGCCAGAGTTGCGGCTCATTGAGTTGGATTTCGTCCCGCTCATTGCGCCATGTCAAACCGGGGCCAAACACCGCCCGGTACTGGTTCGGCGCAACCCGGTATGTCACCCCCGAGAGATCCCGACGCTGCTCGACGGCGCCCTCAATCCGCGCCAGCCTGGGTGATTCGGCCAGCTTGCTGAGCAGGGTCTCGACGCGGTCCTGGGCGGCCAGCCCGGAGGCAAGCAGGAGAAGGCAAAGACTCTTCCTCATGTCAGTTCACCGTGTACTTGATGGCGATGTTCATACGCCGCAGGCCGGAGCCCACCGAGACGGTCACATGGTCGATCTTGTGGCCGGAGAGAATGCTGTTCTCGCCGCTCACAAACGAGGTCGTCGTAGCACCCGAAGTCGAGCAGGTCAGGTCGCTCGACAGGATGTTGGCCGGTGAGCCGTCGTCACGGCGGAGGTTTATCGAGGCGCTGCCGCCGTTGATCTCGCAGTAGACCTCGGTGATGGTGATGTCCGGCCCCCGGTTGACGAAGATGCTGTCGATGTCCAGAGTGTCCGGCAGGTCGTTGTTCACGTCGAAGAAAGTGTAGTTGATGACGCCCGTCTTGAGCGCGGTTGCCACATCCCCCGTCCCAACCGTGGCACAGGTTGGTGATGTCTCGGCATTCAGTCCGCGCACAAACTGATTGGTGCAGCTTCCCGTGCCGGACAACGACGGCTTGCCGCTGAGCTGGCTCCAAGGCGCCGCGCCGTTCAAGCTGCCGATGAACGTGGTGGCCTTGACGTTGCCGGTGACCTCCAGCTTCTCCGTAGGGGCATTGTTCCCGATCCCCAGGCGCTTGTTGGTGTTGTCCCAGAACAGGTTTGCGTTGTCCTGCTCGAAGACATTCGAGGAGTTGATGAATAGCACGGAGCCGGGCTGCCAAGTCACCCCTCGTCCGGTGCCGCCATAGGCGGTGGGAAGCTGTCCGCTGGTGATCTTGGCGGCCGGAAGGCCTGGGATTTGAGAAACAGCCAGCAAGCCGGAGGCGTCCAGCCCGGCGTAGCCGTTGGCCTGGTTGCGCTGGCTGAGCGCCTGGTAGGTGCCGTCGTGGTTGTGCCCGGCCAGCGCCACGTTGCCCAAGTTCGCGCCGAGCGAGGATTCCACGGCCTTAAGCTCGGCGGCCATCTGGTTATGGTGCCAGGCGTTGATGAAGCCGTCCACGGCGGTCCCAGAGTCATGCGCGGCGGCGGTGGTGCCGCCGAATCCACGCCCACCTGAACAGACCGTCAGGGTGTTGCCGGCCACCGAGCAGATCAGGATGAGCTCGGAGTCGATGGTGACGAGCTCATAGGCGGTGAACTTCGACCCGTCGGCCACTGGGATCGACAGCGTGGTGGAGTTGATCCCTGCGGTGAGGGTGGAGGTAGAGTTGTCGCGGGCCACCAGCAGGTCTTGATCGGTGGCCAGTTGCGACGGATACTTGGCCGTGTTCGGGTTCTGCGCCAGCAGGCACAGAGACACGAGGATCAGGGGGATCACTCTGCGCATATCAACTCTCCTGAATCTGAAGCTGCCCGGCCTTGAATCGAAGCTGCTGCCCCGCGCTCACCGTGACCGGCCCGCCACTGAAGGTGTCCACATAGCGCAGCGCCCCTCCCACCACCCGGATGCCGAACCCCACAACCGTGCCCCAGGCCGAAGTTGCCTCTGGGAAAAGGATCTCAGCCGTGTTCGCGCATTGGCCGTTGCTGGGCACGCTCAGCGTGATGGACTGCCGCTGGTACTCCGGGGCGGAGACCTCCACGCCGCCGGAGTCGTTCTTATCCGGCAGGGTGGTATAGAGCGCGACTTGTAGGGACTGCGAGCGCAGATCGTTGAGGATCTGATTGGCCCAGGCGTAGCTCTTGTCGCCCATGTTGCGTCCTTACTTCCCCGGCTCCTGCTTCAGCAGGATTCGCTCAGATCTCACGGCGGGCTTGGCTGCCGCGAGCATGGCCCGTTGCGCGGCTTCGAGTTGCAGTCGCGCCTGAATCATCTCCGGCGTCGGATTGGACTCCAGGATGCGCACGAAGTTTTGC
>Ga0315298_1005567_pt1 | contig 17786 bp, 16 predicted proteins | sample WHS_1_MG_FD_203077 | JGI IMG/M metagenome (GOLD analysis project Ga0315298, IMG submission 203077) | Extremophilic microbial mat communities from Washburn Hot Springs, YNP, Wyoming, USA - WHS_1_MG | ecosystem: Environmental > Aquatic > Thermal springs > Hot (42-90C) | place: USA: Wyoming...
ATCACCCTGATTGGAAAATCATTAACCTTGATAAGCTCACCTATGCCGGCAACCTTAAAAACCTCGAAGGGATAGAAACGAACGAGCGCTACAAATTTGTTAGAGGTGATATTGCCGATAGAGCCCTCGTGGATAAGCTGTTCTCTGAAGAGAAATTTAATGCCGTCGTGAATTTCGCTGCAGAATCGCATGTAGATCGTAGTATTTTGGACCCTTCGCCCTTTGTCGAGACCAACATCAAAGGAACACAAATACTCCTCGAAGCAGCCAGAAAATACCCGGTGGAACGCTTTGTACAAGTGTCTACAGACGAGGTTTATGGCTCGTTGGGCGAAACGGGCTTTTTCACCGAGGAATCCCCCTTGAGCCCCAACAGTCCCTATGCGGCAAGCAAGGCCGCAGCTGATTTGCTCTGCCGGGCTTATCATAAAGCTTATGGTATCCCCGTCATCATCACGCGGAGTTCCAATAACTATGGTCCGTACCAATTTCCAGAAAAGCTCATCCCCCTTATGATCCGAAACGCCCTCATCGGGAAGGAACTCCCGGTTTACGGGGAAGGGAAGCAGGTGCGGGATTGGCTGTACGTAGAGGACAACTGCCGGGCCATCGACCTTGTGCTGCAGAAGGGACGCGTGGGCGAGATTTATAATATTGGCGGCGGCTGTGAAAAACGAAATATCGAAGTGGTGGAAATGATTTGCGACATCTTGGAGCGTTTGGTTCCAGATACGGTAGCCCTTTACGGTTCTCCGCGGGCAAGAATTAGGTTCATCAAAGATCCTCGGGGTGCCGCTCATGACTTCCGCTATGCGTTGGATTGCAGCAAAATTGCGAGTGACCTCGGCTGGCGGCCCAAGGTATGCTTTGAAGAGGGGTTAGAGAAAACGGTAAAATGGTATCTTGAAAATCAGGACTGGGTGGAAAGCGTGATAACGGGGGAGTATCTTACCTATTACGAGCGGGTGTATGGCAGGCGCTAAGGGAAAGCAGCGGGTAGTGATCATCGGCGCAAGCGGCCAGCTCGGTACTGACCTCGTAAAGGTTATGCAGGACTGGCATGTTATTCCCCTAACCCATGCAGATCTAGATATTTGTGACTTCGTTTACACTCGCAAGGTCTTGGAAGACGCAAAACCTGATATCGTGATCAACACCGCGGCCTTTAATCGCGTAGATGATTGTGAGGAAGAGGTTTCTAAAGCCTTCTGGGTAAATGCCTTCGCTGTTCGAAACCTGGCCCAGATTTGTGCGGACCTCGATTGCGTGTTGGTGCATATTAGTACAAATTACGTCTTCGATGGCCAGAAAAGGGAACCCTATACTGAAGATGATCCCCCTAATCCCTTGAATGTGTACGGGGCCTCCAAGCTAACAGGAGAATACTTCGCACGGAACATTTGTCCGAAGCATTTTGTCATTCGTACTTCAGGTCTTTATGGGGTTGCTGGTTCTCGAGCCAAGGGAGGGAACTTTGTGGAGACTATGATCCGCTTGGCCCAAGAAGGAAGGCCTATCCGCGTGGTAAACGACCAGGTTCTGACGCCCACTTACACCAAAGACCTGGCGGAGAAAATTAAAGAACTCATACAGACCGAGGCTTACGGCCTATACCACATAACCAATAGTGGTGAATGTTCCTGGTATGAATTCGCGGCCCAAATTTTTGAGCTTTTAAGTCTAAAGCCGGATTTTGGACTCACGACGACAGCGGAGTACAGGGCGAGGGCGCGCCGTCCAGCGTATTCGGTGTTAGCGCGCGAAGGTTTGAAGCGGCTTGGGCTCGACGACATGCGGCCCTGGCCTGAGGCGTTGGGGGCTTACCTTGAGGAAAAGGGGCACATAAAAGGAGTGAGAGTAAGGCTATGAAGATGTTGCTTTGGCCCATAAAATGTCTATGTGTTATTTTTTTGTGGGTTATAGCGGTAGTGATTACTTTAGTTTTTTTAGCAAACGAATTATTTTATATTTTACTTCTTTCTTGGCTCCGTTTTTTCACAAAAAAGGGTTGCAGCGGAGCGAGGCCTTCGCCTAAAGCGAGTATTATTATCTTGAACTGGAACGGCAAGAATCTTCTGGCTGAATACTTGCCGTCTGTTATTGAGGCTGTCAAATATGAAGGCGGTGACCATGAAATAATTGTTGTAGACAATGGTAGCACTGATAGCAGTGTGGAGTTCCTCCAAGAGCATTTCCCTCAGGTAAGGATTGTCGCTCTAGAGAAGAATTATTACTTCACCGGAGGCAACAACGCAGGAGCCCTAGCTGCGAAAAATGACATCTTGGTCTTCTTAAACAACGATATGTACGTAGAGAAGGATTTTCTCCGCCCCTTGCTTGAGGGCTTTTTTGACGAGAGCGTATTCGCCGTCAGCGCACAAATCTTCTTCCACGACCCTAACAAGCGGCGCGAGGAGACTGGTAAGACGCGTGCCGAATGGCGCTGGGGATTTATCGATTTCCGCCACGACCTACCCACCGATGGAGATCTTAGGAATCGTTATGTCCCAGCCTTTTGGCTGGGTGGTGGCTCTGCCGCCGTTGACCGAAGGAAATTCCTGGAGATATGCGGCTTTGACACCCTTATGAATCCTTTTTATGTCGAGGATACTGATCTATCGTATCAAGCTTGGAAGCGAGGTTGGAAAGTCCTCTTCTGTCCCGAAAGCAAAGGGATTCATAAACATCGTGCTTCCACAGGACGCTATAACCGGGTTTACGTTGAAAGGACAATTCGCCGCAACCAGCTTCTCTTCATTTGGAAAAATATTACAGATTTCCGCATGCTACTATCTCATCTCGCTCTGTTGCCGCTTACTCTCTGGAGGATGCGGCGCCAAATTGGGGCTATGGAAACAGCTAAGGCTTTCTTGGAAGCAGTAACTAAGCTTCCAGAGGTTCTCTACAAAAGGAACAAGTGTCGTCTCTATTATTGTCGGAGCGATCGAGATGTATTTAAACTCGCCAATAGCACATTTGAGTACAAACAGCAATTTGTGCCACCAAGATTGATTAAGCCTGGTGACAAATTGCGCATATTGTTCGTCTGCCCCTATCTGCCATCTCCTTTGCATGGTGGCGGAGTGCGTATGTTGCAAATGATACGTCGCTTAAGCGAGAAACACGAAGTTTCAGTGCTTTCTTTCTCAGACAACGAGGAGGAACGCCGTTATATTCCTGAACTTCAGAAGTTTTGTAAAGAAGTTCGAGTTATTGCTCGCAGACCATATCTTCCCGGCATAGACTGGCTACGAAGGCTGCCAGCAAACGTTGCCATTGATTTTGGGGATCCAGCGATGAGTCACGCCCTTCGTCAGATGCTTGGTGACAACGACTACGACGTGGTTCAATGCGAATATATCCAAATGGCGCATCAAATTCCAAGGTTGCGCAGAGAAGTGATTATACTAACAGAGCATGAAGTTCAACACGCTGCTATTTTCAGATTACTCAAGCACGAACGTAATTACCTAAAAAAACTATTTATTGTCTTAAAATGGCTTAAATGGCTTAATGCTGAAATCAACCTTTGCCGAAAATTTGACAAGATAATTACCCTTACACAAGATGATGCTTTAGCACTGAAGCGTTTTGATCCAAGTTTACCAATAGAGGTAATTGAAACTTGCACCGATATTGAATATTTTTACCCTTTGGAAGCTATTGAAGAGCCTAATACTTTAATATATACTGGAAATTTCCGACATTTACCAAATGTGGATGCCGCGCTTTACCTAATAAATGAGATTCTTCCTAAAGTGAGGCAAGAAATTCCAGACATACGCCTCTACTTAGTAGGGGCTTGGCCTACGCCTGAAATTCAAGAGTTGGCTCAGAAAAATGGAGTAGTTGCGACGGGTTGGGTTGAAGACATGCGGCCCTATTTGAGTCGTGCCAGCCTTTTCGTTGCACCGATTCGCCTGGGAGTGGGTATTCGTGGTAAAATATTAGAGGCATGGGCGATGAGGAAAGCGGTGGTAGCGACTCCTATAGCTTGTGCGGGTTTGAAGGCAAAGCACGGTGAACATTTATGGGTCGCTGAAGATACAGAAGGGTTTGTGAAAGGTATTGTCACGTTGTTGCGCGACGTCGACTTACGTCGACGATTGGGCTGGAATGGGCGTAGGTTAGTAGAAGAAAAATATAATTGGGAGGTCGCTGTTGCTAAGCAAATTCAGGTTTATATAGATGTTTTGAAAAGTAAAGGGCGTTTCTTTTAAAAATTTGCTTAGGCGAGGTGATTATGAAAATTCTCATCACAGGCGCTGATGGGTTTATAGGCTCATATCTTATGGAACATTTTGCTTTTAAAAACACAGATGTGTGGGGGACCTGTTATTATCCAACTATAGATATAAGAGATATTGAGCATTTAAAACCAAGGCTTTTACGATGCGATGTCCGCTACTTTGACCAAGTCGTAGATGTTTTGAATCAAATAAAGCCCGATCTAATTTTTCACATGGCAGCGCAGAGCTATCCTGCTTTATCTTGGAAGATTCCCATCGAAACACTGCAAACAAACATCATAGGGACGGCAAATCTTTTTGAGGCGATCAAGCTTGTCGGTTTGGACCCTGTAGTAGTGGTTGCCTGTTCTAGCGCAGAGTATGGGAGTGTTAATGAGGCTGCAATACCTGTTAAAGAAAGTCATCCACTTTTGCCTCTGCATCCTTACGGGGTTAGCAAGGTGGCAGTGGATCTTTTGGCTTACTCACATTGGGTTAATGATAAAATTAAAGCCATTCGTGTCCGCATCTTCAACACCACCGGACCCCGTAAAGTAGGGGATGTGTGCTCTGATTTTACTTATAGGATAGTAATGATAGAAAAAGGAAAGTGCGATCCCGTTTTAAAGGTTGGCAACTTAGGTACCTATCGAGCGATTTTAGATGTTAGAGATCTCATTCGAGCGCTTGTGCTGTTATGGGAGAAAGGGCAACCTGGGGAGGTGTATAATGTGAGTGGCCAGAAAGTTTATCAAATACAAGAGATATTAGACGTAGTTCTAAAGAATGCAAAGTGTAAAGTCATCGTTCGGGAGGACCCAGCCTTATTGAGACCAAGTGATGAAAAGATAATTTATGGAGATTCTACCAAGCTCGCGCAGGAAACTGGTTGGCGACAGGAGATCAATATAGAGGATACAATTAAAGACATGATTGAGTACTGGAGGCATAAAATAATATGAAGGATCTCGAATTTACTGGTGAGCGTGTTATTCCAGGGAAGGTCGACGAAGCTCTTTGGTACGAGCATATGGCTCGCTATATTTTCGCTGCAGATTTCGTCATAAATAAAAGCGTACTAGATGCTGGCTGTGGGTCGGGATATGGGGCGAACTTTTTGGCATGTCAAGGAGCTAAATATGTCTTGGGTGTAGATATCTCCCCCGAAGCGATTGCTTACGCTCGAGAACACTATCATCGGGATAATCTAGAGTACCAGGTAATGGACGTAACTAACCTTGAATTGGACGACAAAACCTTTGATGTGGTCGTTGCGTTCGAGGTTATTGAACATCTACAGAATCAAGAAAAATTTTTAGCTGAAATAGCGCGGGTGTTGAGAGACGGTGGACTTTTCATTATTTCTACGCCTAATCGAGAAATTTATCGCTTAGGCCTTGAGCCAAATCCATTTCACACTAAGGAATTTAATTTTGAAGAATTTTACAAAATTCTAAAGAAATACTTTTATAATGTCAAAATTTTGGCGCAAAATTATTTTGCTGGCATCTTAATTGCACCGTTTTTTGATAACTTGCAAGTGAATAAAGAGGTCGTTATTGATAATTCGTTGCTTAAAGGAAATTCTCAGCCCCTTTATTTTGTTGCGCTTTGTAGTCAAAGCGAACTCTTGGAAACGTTTCATGTACGTAAGGTAATTCACTTCTCCTACGACCGTGATGAGTACTTAGGGAAAATACAGGCGGAATTTGAGGATAAACTGACTTGGGCTCTCCGTCTCAATAAAGAGGTGCAGAGGCTGAGCGAGGAGTTGGTGCGGCGTGAGGAGCGCCTAAGTATCCTGGAGGAGGGACTTGCCCATGCGCAAGAATCGGTATTATGGCTCAAAGCGCGTCGCATCTTGCGCAAATTGTTCTGGCCTCTCATTGGAATCTACCATGTAATCCGGCCTTTCTGGAAGTTGCATAATCCATCGGAGGGGTACTTCCGACGGGTACTCATTGTTGGTTCAGCGTCAAAATCTCTGGTGTTCAAAGTCACAGAGAGTTTGCTGAGACGCTTCCCTTATGTGCACGTCACTGTTCTGGTGCGCGATGATCTACAGGATGAGCTTCGCAAGAGGTGGCCACAATTAGAAATGGCGGTAATCAATAAAATAAAGTATAAAAGGAACCCATTAATGCTTCTCAGAGAGCTGTGGCATCGAGATTTCGATCTAACTGTGATGATATTAAGCGGAGAAGTCGGCTTCCATAAGTATAAAATCGCTGGATTTCTGAGCGGGGCTCGTTATCTTATGATTTACGATGAAAATATAGATAGCTTCTACTGCATGCTTGGTCAGTCTGGCACTGTTATACAACATCTTCTATGGCGTCTGAAATTAGGCAAACTTCGTTTAAATCTCAGGTGGTGGCTAAGCTATGTTTTAGCTCCAGTTGGTTATTTAGTTATCTTCATAGAGGTTTTGCCAAGGCTAGGGCGAGGAATGCTTCAAAGACGAGATTATAGGGGGAGAACACAAAGGACATGAAAGAGATTGTTAAATCCGGAATAGGGCGTAAAATGCTTCCTGTTTTGATTTTAGCCGGGGGGTTTGGTACTAGATTAAGGCCTCTTTGTGGGGATTATCCTAAAGTCCTAGCTCCGATAGCAGACAAACCGTTTCTGGAATATCTTTTGCTTTATCTTAAAAAGCATGGATTTTTCAATGTTGTGCTTTGTGTTGGCTATAAAGCGGATTTGATACAACAATATTTTCGAGATGGTAAGCAATGGGGGATAAGCATTCGTTATTCTCAGGAGGAAATACCACTGGGAACCGCTGGCCCACTAAAATTGGCGAGCTCTTTGATTAAAGATAAAGATTTCCTGGTGTTGAATGGCGACTCTTTCTTCAATATTGATTTAGATTTCTTAGTCGATTACCATAAAAATAATAAAGCTTTAGCTACCATTGCGCTGGTTAAGGTTAATGATGTTCAAAGATATGGCGCTGTTGAAATTGATTCGCGGGGGAACATTGTAAGATTCGCTGAAAAAGAAGAAATAAAAGGGCCTGGGTTGGTTAACGGTGGTATCTATGTTTTTCATCATAAAGTACTAGATTTAATCCCAGAAGGGCGAGCGGTCTCTCTCGAATATGAAATACTTCCTAGACTTGTTGGAAAAGCGTTCTATGGTCTTCCATTTGAAGCATATTTTGTTGACGTAGGTGTTCCCGAAGACTATTTAGCGCTGCAGACTAATCCAAATCCATTGTTAGCGGCGGTTATTTAAGGGAGGAGAGAGCTATGTTAATTCGAGCAAAAGCACCTTTGAGGCTTAGTTTCGCTGGTGGTGGCACTGACATACCACCTTTTCCTCAGGAAGAAGGTGGTTGCGTTCTTAGCGCAACAATTAATCGCTACGCTTATGGAACCTTGCGTCCTCGTGAAGACGGTCAAATTTGTATTGAATCATTGGATTTCGGGCTTTCAGTCAGTTATAGCGTTGAGGATAAATTGGTCTACGACGGCAAACTTGATTTAGCAAAAGCAGCGATCTTGAAATTGGGAGGTAACAAGTCGACAGGATTTGATCTCTTCTTGCATAGTGATGCACCGCCTGGCTCTGGTCTTGGGGCTTCCTCAGCCATGATGGTAGTTTTGGTTGGTCTGTTAAAGGAATTTAAGAGTCTCCCTCTTACTGATTATGAAATTGCAGATTTGGCTTATGTGATCGAGCGAAAAGAGCTGGGCATTCAAGGTGGATTGCAGGATCAGTATGCTGCAACTTTTGGAGGATTCAACTTTATAGAGTTTCTGCCCGACCGTGTGGTTGTCAACCCGCTTAAGATTAGTCAAGACGTTATTAATGAGCTCCAATATAATCTTTTACTTTGTTATACTGGTAAAACTCGGCTTTCAGCGGGAATAATTGAAGATCAAATTCAGAGATATAAGCGTTGCGAAACAGAAAGTATTCAAGCATTGCGTGAAATTAAAAGACTTACTATAGAAATGAAGAATGCTTTATTGCGGCGAGATCTTGATGTTTTTGGTGAACTTTTGCATGAAGAGTGGCAACAGAAGAAGAAACTTTCGCCAAAGGTTTCTAATCCCGAGCTAGATGAGCTTTATGAGATAGCCCGGCGTGAAGGAGCTCTAGGTGGCAAAATTACCGGAGCTGGTGGAGGCGGATACATGTTGCTTTACTGCCGGTTTGATAAAAAACATAAAATAGCAGAGAAATTAAAAGCGCTTGGCTGTGTCATTGCCGATTTTGCTTTTGAACCCTTTGGTTTACAGACTTGGAGGGTTGGCCATGGCTGAGTCTTTAACGCTGCTCGATGCCTCCGTTCGAGAAAGGATTATAGCAAGTATCGAACTCAAACAGGCACTCCTTAAGCAAAGTCAGTTGTTAGCGCAAATTGCAGATGAACTTATCCGAGCTTATCGAGCTGGCAGGAAGGTGATATTATTCGGCAATGGAGGCAGTGCTGCGGATGCGCAGCACATTGCTGCAGAACTTGCTGGGAGATATTATATGGACCGCAAACCTTTGCCAGCGGAGGCTCTCACAGTTAACACTTCAATACTTACAGCTATTGGGAATGACTATGGCTTTGAACAGATCTTTGCTCGCCAGGTAGAAGCATTGGGGAACCCGGGGGATATAGCTATTGGAATTTCCACAAGTGGTAATTCTCCAAATGTAATTGAGGGCGTACGCGCGGCCAAGAGGAAGGGAATGATCACTATTGGACTGACGGGCGCTGATGGGGGGCAACTTAAAAATGAGGTAGACTATTACATATGTGTCCCTTCTAAAGATACACCGCGCATTCAAGAGGCACATATTCTGATTGGACATATTTGGTGTGAATTAATAGAGCGGGCCCTTTTTGGCGATGAGAGGAAAGAAGATTAAAACGGTTTTTTTGGATCGGGATGGGGTTATTAACCGCAAACCACCGGAGGGTGACTATGTAAAAAGCTGGAAAGAGTTTGAATTTCTTCCGAAGGCTCCCGAAGCACTGAGATTGCTTAAAGAAGCGGGTATGAGAATTATCATCGTTACCAATCAGCGTGGCATCGCTCGTGGGCTAATGACTGAGCGTGACCTTGAAGAAATTCACAAACGCATGTTGGTAAAGCTCGCGCGCCTTCAGGCTTCGGTAGATGCCATTTATTATTGCCCTCATGAGGAAGGCGTGTGCGATTGTCGTAAGCCTCGGATTGGATTGTTTCGGAAGGCGCAACAAGACTTCCCAGACATTGATTTTTCTAGTTCAGCTGTAATTGGTGACTCTTTGAAAGATATGGAGGCGGGTACTCAATTAGGATCCTTAACAATTCTTATTGCCGATGAGACGGAAAAGGAGAAGTTCCTTAAGGAAGCTTTTGCTAAGGGAATTCGGATTGATGTTATCGTATCGTCATTGTTTGAAGCTGCTGAGTTGTTAATAACCTTATAAGAAGACAAAATGAATATACTTTATCAAGTCGGTCGTTGTTATCTGCCCCAGCGCTTGAAATTTTGGATAAAGCGTCTTTTACTTCCTAATAAAGCGAATCAAACAGCGGAAATACCAATTCCACAAAGCGCTGTCGCTGATGCCCTCACCGTTTGGTGCCAAGACCATTTGCTTGCACAAGTTCTTGAGCGGTTTGCCCATCGTGATCATCGTGTTCCATGTGCCAGCATTATCGTCCTCACCCATAATAACCTTTCGCTGACGCGCTTATGCATAGAAAGCCTTTATGACTATACCGATTATCCAAACTTCGAGCTAATCATTGTGGATAACGCCTCTAAAGACGAGACAAGAGATTATCTCGAGGGCCTCCAGATTTTTTGCCTAATTTTCTAGTTGTCTTCAATTCCAAAAATGAGGGGTTCGCAAGAGCAAATAACATTGGGATTATGCATTCCCGCGGCGATTATCTGGTCCTACTGAATAACGACACAATAGTTACTCGAGGCTGGTTAGCTCGGCTCATAAGGTATCTCGAGAAGGATCCTAAAGTGGGAATTGTCGGCCCGGTAACAAACTCCGCTGGCAATGAACAGATGATCCCCGCTCATTACAGTAGCATAGAAGAGTTGGAGCGCTTTGCCGAACAACGACTTAAGGATTTTGAAGGGCGATATTTTGAGATCGAGTCACTGGCCATGTTCTGCGTGGTCTTCCGCAGGCGGTTGTTTGACGAAATTGGACTTCTCGACGAGCGTTTTGGGTTGGGAACTTTTGAGGACGACGATTTTTGTTATAAGGCAAGACTGCGTGGTTATAAGCTAATATGTGCTGAGGATGTCTTTGTCTATCACTTCGGGCCGAGCATCACGAGAACTTGGGAAGACCGCGAATGTCTAGAGTTGTATGAGTACACTCGCCGTTCGTTTGAGCGAAAATGGAGTAGGCAAAAACTGCGGGCTAGCGGAGCTAAAGGGGTGGGGCCTAGGCCACCTCATGGGTTCATTTGGCCTATGAGGCATTTGAACAGCGATGTATATGAGCGTTTGTGAGATGCGGATCTCAGTAGCCTTGTGTACCTATAATGGATCGCGCTTTGTGCGCGAACAGCTTGCGAGCGTGCTCAACCAAACCCGTGTTCCTGACGAATTGGTTGTTTGCGACGATTGCTCCGAGGATGATACAGTGGATATGGTTCTTGAAACGCTGGAAGCTAGTGGAATCCCTTTTACCATTAAGCGCAACTCTGCAAGGCTCGGTCCGACCAAGAACTTCGAGCAAGCGATAAGCCTGTGCACGGGCGATGTGATCACTCTTTGTGACCAGGATGATGTATGGATGCCGGGCAAGCTTGCCAACTTAGAGCAGGTGTTTCTTGAGGACCCTGATGTGAGTTACGTTTTCTCTGATGCGATGGTTGTGGACGAGGCGCTTCGGCCGCTTGGATACACATTGTGGGAGGCGATCGGGTTCGGAGCGCGCGAGCAGAAGAAATTCGAGAAGGGCGCCCAGCTGGAGGTGCTGCTCAGGCACAATGTTGTCACTGGAGCGACTTTGGCGTTTCGTTCAGAATTGCGGCAGGCGGTCTTACCCATCCCTCCGGAGTGGGTTCATGATGCGTGGATTGCCTTGACAGCCGCTTGCTGTGGGAAGAAAGGCGTTGCCTTCAGGACTCCGCTGATTCTCTATCGCCAGCATGAGGGTCAGGCCATTGGCGGGCGAAAGCTAACAATTCGCGAGCGCCTTCACCGGGCTCTTGCAACGCAACGCGAGGACTATTTGAAAGACATCCGCAGATACCAGCAAGTCCAGGAGCGCTTGAGGGTGCGGGAAGTTAGAGATAGCCAGGTTGAGGGACTCCTAGAAAGCAAGATACGCTATTTGCAGGCTCGGGCCTGCATATGGGATCGTTCCAGGCTTCGGGCGCTCTCGATCCCAATCCGGGAGCTGGCAATGGGGCGATACTGGAAGTTCTCACATGGCTGGTCAAGTTTCGGGAAAGACTTCTTAGTAGCGCTTGGATTGGCATGCAAGCGACCCTCCTCTCGGGCTAGCTTAAAGCGAAACGCGGGAGGCGTAGGCAATGACCGATGGCCGCGTGGTGAGGAATAAGCGGCGAGAGCCTCCAGAGCGTGGTGGTGAACGCGAGGGGCCATTGGTAAGCATCATAATGCCAACCTACAACCAAAAGGAGTTCATTGATGTGGCGATCCGCAGTGTGTTAGCGCAGACCTATCCGTTTTGGGAGCTCCTCGTGGTTGACGATGGCTCTACTGATGGCACAGCAGAGATAGTTTGTCAATATCAAGCTCAAGATCCCCGAATTCGGTTGTTGAAACGACCCCACAAGGGGATGCAGGCACTGGGAGAACTCTATAATCTTGCCCTATCAATGGCGGAAGGTGAGTTCATCGCGATCCTTGAGGGAGACGACTTTTGGCCGGAAGACAAATTGGAAAAGCAGCTTCCTGCCTTTGAAGATCCCGATGTGGTTCTAACATGGGGAATCTCCGGCTATGTAGACGCTAATGGGAACTTGTTGGGAAGATCGCAGGCGCCTAGACAGCGTTGCCTCAGCGGGCAGAAAGCGTTTCGAGCGCTTCTTGTGAGGAACTTCGCTACCCCGACGGTGACGGTGATGGTGCGAGGGGATGCTCTCAGGGCGGTGGGGTTTGTCCAGCCGCGGGGGGCGCCGTTCGTTGATTACCCTACGTGGTTTGAGCTCGTGGACCAAGGGAAGCTATGTTTTGTGGATGAAATTCTTGGGTTTTGGCGGGTACATCGCGCACAGCAGTCCCGCAGGCTAGTGAGGATGTGGTTAGGAGAAATCGCAACCCACATAACGCTCTGGCGAAAAAGGCGCGTACCCTTGGTGGTCTTGGTGGGTTTGCTAGTTTTCGTTACGGGTAAGTTCGTGCGGAGAGTAGCGTTGAGGTACTTGTCCGGCGTTGCCAAAACAACATGGGTCAGGTAAACAGGAGAAGTGCGGGCGAAATAAACCTATTCTCATCTCGCGTGCTTCGTTTTCTTATCTTGACATTCATCGCCTTGCTCCCCGTACAGCTCGAGACGACAAAAGCGCTTGGTTTTCGCGTGGCACCCGCCGATGCAATACTCGCAGCGGTGGCAATACTTCTGGTCGGGACGCAAGGGCCCAGTGTACTTCTACGCGATCTTCGAAAGAGGCCAGCAGTGATTGGAGCTGCAATACTGGCTCTCTGGTTCTGCTTCACCCTTCCAGTGACCGCTCGTGCCTTAGGAAGGATCACATCATATGCTCTGATTAACAAGATTCTTGGGTTAGGTTGCCTCATCTTGGTCCTCGCTACGTTTAGCACTCTCATTAACTCCAGGGAATTGGTGAGTTGGGCATCAAGATGGTATGTCTGTTTCGGATCAGTATGGAACGCACTCGGTCTCCTCGCTTGGGTAATCTATGCTGTTGGGAGGATTCATACCCCTTTTGTGTTTGGCCCAGGAAGGTTGTCCGGCTTACTGATTGATCCCAACGCATACGGAGGATTTCTTGTGACAATATTTCTAATGCAGCTGGGTACTTTGCAATTGGCTTGGAGACCATGGGCTAGATGGGGAGGTGTATGGAATAGTCTGTTACTCCTTGTAGGCATATTTCTTACAATTTCTCGCAGCGCGGCAGTAGCGTTGTGTGCTGGCGGCCTTCTTTTGTGGCTCGAATATCAAGGTCGGGAAAAGCGAGTAGTTCGGTTATTACTGCTGATAGGGATGGTAACGGCCATTCTGATTTGGGTACAACCTCTGTGGCAATTGCGAAGCTGTTCTCTGGGAGCTCCAGAAGTGACAGAAGAATCCGCGGAGGCAATGGCACGGATTCAAAACCTGTCGCAGCGCTTTTCTGTGATGCTTGCCGCGTTGAAAGCGTTTACCCGTTCCCCGCTATGGGGAATTGGGCTTGGCGTTTTCCCTCACTTAGAAGGTAGTGGGGGATTAATAATACATAACACTTTTCTCTGGCTTCTCACCGAGACGGGGGTCATAGGTTTTCTTATCTTTGGTTTTGTCATGGTGGCCATTTGGCTTGCGTATAGGAAGGCGAAAGTGTTGGGAGACAGTGAAATTGCTGGCCTCGCCTCAGTAGTTATAGCTTGGTTAGGTCTTATGCTGGGAATAGAGGCTTCTTATCAAAGGCACTTTTGGTTTCTATGCGCTCTTATAGTCTCACTAGGGGTTCCTTATTGCACTGCAAGACAGTAACTTATCAATAAAGTTTGCGGATCTAAAAAGTAAAAAGCACTAATGCCTGATTAGGTGAAGAAGGCCAACTTTTTGCAAGGAACTTCTGGAGCAAGAGGGGAGAAAACAATGACTTATCAACAGAAAAGGGTAGCATTAATCGGGAGCCAGGCTTTTGCGCTTTGGAACTTTCGTGGACCGTTAATTCAAGAAATGGTGGAGCAAAATTTAGAAGTTTATGCTTTAGCGCCCGATTATGACAATGAGACGCGCGAGAAGGTGAGGAAGCTCGGAGCGAAGCCTGTTCAATACCGCCTTTCCCGGACCGGTCTAAACCCTTTCCGCGACGCGTTGAACTTTTTGGGTTTAATTGCCACTCTGCGGCGAATTAGGCCAGATGCGACCTTTTCTTACACTATCAAGCCTGTTATTTATGGAACGCTTGCCGCCTGGATTGTGGGAGTGCCTCGACGTTTTGCTATGATCGAGGGGCTTGGTTATGCCTTTACTGCTCCGGGAGAGCGGGAGGAAATGAAAAGGCGGGTCGTGCGAACAATCGCCCAGTTTCTTTATAAGTTAGCGCTCCGAAGGGCAACAAAGGTATTCTTCCTCAACCCCGATGACCTCAATGAATTCGTGCAAAAGGGACTCGTGCATTCGGAAAAGGCCTTCCTTTTAGGACCAATCGGCGTTGACCTTAGGGCTTTCACACCTGCCCCACCGGTTAGTGAACCCATAACCTTTCTTCTTGCGGCGAGACTCCTCCGGGAAAAGGGCGTTTTGGAATTCGTGGAAGCTGCGCGGCGAATCAAAGCGAAATATCCCGATACACGTTTCCTCGTCCTTGGTGGCCTCGATACCAATCCTGGAGCGATTTCGGGAAAAGAGGTGGAAGGGTGGGTGAAGGAAGGCCTTATTGAGTGGCCAGGGCATGTGGCGGATGTAAGGACGTATTTAGCTCAGGCAAGCGTTTTTGTTCTTCCTTCCTATCGGGAGGGCGTTCCCCGGAGCATCCAGGAAGCCATGGCCATGGCCCGGCCCATCATCACCACCGATGCCCCAGGTTGCCGGGAAACAGTTATTCCGGGTGTAAACGGCTTTCTCGTGCCTGTTCGAAACGTGGATGCCCTTGTTTCGGCCATGGAGCGGTTCATAAACGAGCCCGAGCTCATCGAAAGGATGGGCAAAGAAAGCCGAAGGATTGCCGAAGAGCGCTTCGACGTCCACAAAATCAACCGAGTTCTTCTTGAAGCCATGGGACTTTAGGTGTTATAAAGGCCGTGATGAGGATTAACAAAGCTGTGATTCCGGCAGCGGGTTTGGGGACGAGGTTCCTCCCGGCTACCAAGGCCCAACCGAAGGAAATGCTCCCCCTTGTGGATAAACCCGCAATCCAGTACATCGTGGAGGAAGCAGCGGCCTCAGGGATCCAAAGCCTCCTTATCATCACAGGAAGAGGAAAACGCGCTATTGAAGATCACTTTGATTACGCCCCGGAATTGGAAGCTTTTCTTCGGGCTAAAGGCGAGACCAAACTCGCTGAGGAAATCCGCCGGATAACCGAGCTTCTCTCCCTTCACTATGTTCGGCAAAAGGAACCCAAGGGCCTGGGCCACGCGGTCCTCTGCGGCCGGGATTTTGTGGGCGACGAATTCTTTGCCGTGATGCTTGGCGACGATGTCATCTTCGCCGCCCCACCTGCCCTTCGGCAGCTCATGGAGATCCACGAGGAAACCGGGCGAAGCGTGGTAGCAGTCATGGGGGTCCCGAAGGAGGAAGTGAGCCGCTACGGAATCATCGCCGGCGAAAAAGTTCGGCCTGGGCTTTGGCGGGTGAAAAGTCTTGTGGAAAAGCCTAGTCCCAAAGAGGCGCCTTCGAATCTCGCGGTGATTGGCCGCTATATCCTTTCGCCCAAAGTTTTTGAAATCCTTGGGGAAACGAAACCCGGGCGGGGCGGAGAAATTCAGCTTACTGATGCTCTGAATATGCTTTGCCAGGAAGAGCCGCTTTATGGTTATGCTTTTCAGGGCAAGCGTTTCGATGTGGGGGAGAAGCTGGGTTACATGATGGCCCAGGTGGAAATCGCCCTCCTTCATCCGGAGATCGGCCCGGCTTTCAAAGAGTACCTTCGCCAACTTTGTCGAACTCTCTTCACGACACCCTAGGGAAGCCCGCGCCCTCGCCGGCCCTTTATTTGCCCTTTTCCCTTCCCCTTGGGGAGAAGGTGAGGATGAGAGTTACCGCCTGCCTTATCGCTCTCCCAAAGGATGCCAAAAAGGTGAGGGGAAGACATTTTTCGTGAGAAGCTTTGCTCAGCCTCGTAAATCTTCAGAAACCCACCGATGGCCTTTTGAGCTAAACTTTAGCGTGAGATTTATGAGTGGAGACATGAAAGCGCGCCTTGAGAAGTTCTTGCTCAAAGTCCAGGATGATCCGGAGATCCTTGCGGTGTTTCTTTTTGGCAGCGCTGCCCGCGGCGAACAAGGGCCGGGTTCTGATTTGGATATCTGCCTCGTGTTCGCTCCGGGTATTTCCGACCGTTTGTATATGGCGCAAAAGCGCTTGGACTACATGAGCGAGGCGCCGGAGGGTTTGGATATCCAGGTGTTTCAGCTTCTTCCCCTTTACATACGGCATCGGATCCTTAAAGAGGGGAAAGTGCTTTTCTGCCGGGATGAGGACGCTCTCTACGACCTCGCTTTCGCTACCGTCAAGGCCTTTGAAGATTTTCGCCATATATATCGAGAATATTTGGACGAGGTGGCCCGTGGTTGACAAAGACCGCATCCTGGCCAAGCTCCACTAGCTATGTACCTCCAAGAACTTTGGCGAATTCTCTCCGAAAGTTTTGAGGAATATCAAAAGGTGGAGAAAAATGAGCCTGCTGTTATTTTTGGCAATGGGGGCAGAAGAAAGTTCCGCGGCCGCCGAGCTCTATCCGCTCAATTGGAGTACCACAAATCGGACAAGGAAGCCCTTCTTTCCCGTATACGCGGGGCTCATAGTCCCCGGTCTCGCCAGCTGGCGTGCGGTAGGCGTTATCGGAAAGGGTGGTCCCCATAGCCGCCAAGGCCTCGTTCAGCACCTGATGGATAGCCTTTTTTAGCCGCGCAATTTCCGGAGGCTTGAGAGAGGAAGCTTGCCGGCGCGGATCAATCCCCGCCAAAAACAAAGCCTCCGCAACGTAAATGTTCCCTAAACCCGCAATGTTCCGCTGGTCCAAAAGCCAAACCTTTATGGGAACCTTGCTTTTCGCCAAAACCTCGTCCAGGAAAGAAAGATCTCCCAGGGCATCTGGCCCGAGTTCTTCCCGGAATTCCTCAGTGACCTCCACGGTTCCAAGACGCCTGGAATCGATGAAAACCACGCGGCCCTCCGGAAATTCCAAAATTAACCGGGAATGCTTTGGCACCCCTCTTCCTTCATCCCAGGCAAGCCTTCCGGACATGCGGAGATGCACGACCAAAAGCTTTTGGGGAAGGGCAAAGATGATGTATTTCCCGCGGCGCGAAAGCTCTTCCACCTTAGCGGGAAAGTTAAGGAGGGCTGGAAGCTTCGCGAGTTTTGGATCGAAAACCCTCAGGCTCCGGAGCTCTTGCCCCACCACCTTTGGGCGGAGGGCGCGCACGGTGGTGTCCACTTCCGGAAGCTCGGGCATCCTTAGCGGCTAAATACGGGTTCCCCGGCCACAAACGTGGCCTCCACCTTTATCTCCGGCCACGGTATTTTCCTTGGGTCAGCGGAAAGGACCACGAGATCAGCCCATTTTCCCGGAGCGATTTCGCCCACCTCGTCCTCAGCAAACGCCGCATACGCTGAGCCTTTGGTGTAGGCATTGAGCGCTTCCTCCACCGTGACCCGTTGCACCGGATGCGGAGGATCCAGGGCCAAACCGATGCCATAGAGGGGGCCCATGGGCATCCCGT
>Ga0315298_1005570_pt1 | contig 17783 bp, 16 predicted proteins | sample WHS_1_MG_FD_203077 | JGI IMG/M metagenome (GOLD analysis project Ga0315298, IMG submission 203077) | Extremophilic microbial mat communities from Washburn Hot Springs, YNP, Wyoming, USA - WHS_1_MG | ecosystem: Environmental > Aquatic > Thermal springs > Hot (42-90C) | place: USA: Wyoming...
TCATTGGCGCGGGCGTGGCCACAGCAGCCACTGGCGTAATTCCTACCATCTTCTGGGCCTTGCTATTCCTCTCTCGTGACGAGCAGCCTACTTACGCGACGCGACAGGAGATCGCGTTCCACCGACAGATCTTCTGGATGCTTATTCGGTATGGCGTTCCTTCAGGCATCCAATTTTTTCTGGATGTGGCCTCTTTTACCGTCTTTGTGCTGCTCATCGGAAGGGCCGGGCAGATTGATTTGGCCGCGTCCAACATTGTCCTCAGCATCGAAATGCTGGCGTTCCTGCCGATGATCGGCATGTCCATCGCCACTGCCACTCTTGTGGGTCAATACGTGGGGATGAAGCGGCAAGACATTGCTGAACAAAGCGCGTACGCGGCTTTCAAGTTGGCGATGTGCTACATGGGGGCGATGGCATTGCTGTTTTTTCTCTTTCCTGCGTCTTTTCTGGAGCTGTTTAGGACGACGCGAGACGCTGCGTCTCATTTCGACGCGGTGCTGGCCCGGGGAACCGTCTTCCTGCGAATCGTGGCGGTGTGGACCCTTTTTGACACGCTGTTCATCATCTTTTCAGGGGCGCTCAAGGGCGCGGGAGACACCGTCTTCGCCATGTGGGCGCAAGTTGGGCTTGCATGGTTTTTTTTCGTTCCGCCCGTGTACATTATTACGCAGTTGTTGGGGATGGGCGTGCTTGCGGCATGGTGTTGGGGATTGCTTTATGTCATGCTGCTGGGCATCGTGTTTTGGGCGCGATTCCGGCAGGGCACATGGCGCGGCATTTCCATGATTGGGAACGCTGCCTCGTCGCAGGCGATCCAGTAATAATCTGTGGACACGCGTTGATGTTGGATGAACTGCTTTCTTGTAAACAAATTCTGTATCCGTTCAGCAGGAAGTGGTCAATAGAGAGGATTTTGGTAGCCCGAGTCGATGAGCAGTGATGGAATTGACCAGGAAATCAAAGGGCTTTCGTTTTTGAAGAAAGCACGTTCTGGTAACCGTGAGCAGCCTTACGGTGAGGAGTTGGCCTTTTTCGGACTGGTTGCCGAAGCAGATTTTTCTCCACATAACTGCCGGTCGGATTCCCCTCTCTGCGGCGTTATTGGTTGGCTCCACACCCTCATGTTCAAGGAATGCGAACAGGTGGTTCCAGTGCTTGAGCAAACCTCGAGCAGCTCGTGCCACATCAGGGTCGGCACTCAATTCATAGGTCTGGAGACAATTGCTCATGCGGGCCCGGATAGGAACCGATTTTTTTACAAGGGTACGCCTATCCACACGTCCTTTTTTGAAGGCGTGCCACAACCCGAACATTCGTCCGATCATCGACTGGTCTCCTCTTGAGCCCGTTCCCGCGTCGTCATCCAATCGCGCCACGCCGATACGATGCTCACAGCAGCCAAGGCAGCGGTCTCTGTGCGCAATATGTTGCGGCCTAGGCTCATCGGTCGAAACCCCGCAGCAAGAATGAGCTGCGTCTCTCTGTCGGCAAAGCCGCCTTCCGGCCCTGCAAGAATGGCCACGCGCTCCGGGTCTTGATTGCAAAGCGCTGACAATATACAGGGGGTATTTTTTTCCGAGACAAGAACGAGTTGCGTGGCAGGGTGCGGCATGTTTTGGAGGAAATCAGGGAGGGGAAGCGGATCGTGCACCGTTGGAACGCTGCTCCTTCCACACTGGGACACCGCCGATTCTATGATATGCACCCAGCGATCCTTCACCCTGGGAGGTCTGCGGTTGGACCGTTCAGCAATGACGGGGAAGAATTCATGAACCCCTAGCTCTGTGCCGTGTCGAAGGATTTCTTCCGTGGGCGCAGGTCTGATGCAAGAAAAAGCCAAGAGAATGGGCAGGGCCTTTGCTGCGGGAATATCGATCTTGCTAATGATTTTGCCGCGAACAGTTCCGCCGCTCCATTCCCCGAGTTCAACAAGATACATGACCCCGCCGCACAGCACGTGTATCTCGTCCCCTGGTTGACGTCGGAGCACAGTCCGGAGGTAGCGACTATTGCGTTTCGAGAAGATGAGAGAGCCTTGGTGAAATTCTTCATTCGTCGCAACGATCCTGGGCGTTCGCATGGCGGCGTCCCTTTTGAATCAAAGGTATTTATAATTCTTCTCAAGAGTTATCACGAGATTGCTTCGCTTCGCTTGCAAGGACATGGGAGGGCATTTCGTCATTGTGACGAGCCGAAGGCGACGCGGCAATATCAGCTTGCATGAATCAATGAGCGAAGCCCTCATCAGATTCTCGTTTACTCGAGAGAATTGCTCTAGAGAAAAATTCCTGATCTATGTAGATCCGCGTGCGACGTCATGGCCGTCGTATCCGGTTGACGCCTGGGTGCGGAGCCGTCGCGGGGCCAAGCGGGCGCGGCTGCATGAGGCGAGTTTTCAACCGCCTGGCCTTGGCGCCTCAATACGCGAATGCGCCTACCCGAAACGCTGCCGTACATACAGCTCGATCCTGTCGAGGGCTTTTTTGATCATTTCGAGCGAGTTGGTGTACGAAAAGCGGATATAGCCCTCAGCGCTTTCGCCAAAATCAATGCCAGGGGCTACGCCTACCCCTGTCTGCTCGAGGATGTCAAAGGCAAACGTATAAGAGTCTGCTGAAAAGCGTCTGGCGTCGGCCAAGATATAGAACGCCGCGGTCGGATCGACATCGATCTGGAACCCGATTTCTCTCAAGCGTTTCAGCATGTACACTCTGCGCTCATTAAAGGTGTTTTTCATGATGACTGTGGCCTGTGAGCTGTTTGTCAAGGCCTCCAACCCTGCCCACTGGACAAAATCCGCTGGACTGATGAAAAAGTTCTGGATCATTTTTTGGAGTGGTCTGACAAACGCAGGGGGACAAATGATGTATCCCAATCTCCACCCTGTCATCGCGTAGAGCTTCGAAAAGCCATTGATGGCAAAGCACTTGTCCGTGAATTCAAGTATGGATCGCTCCTTTCCTTCGTACACAAGGCCATGGTAAATCTCGTCTGAAATGACGAGGACGCCAAGAGATGACAAGGCTTGTAAGCGTTCAGGCTCCAGAAGCGTGCCGGTGGGATTTGACGGCGAGTTGACAAGGATGGCCTTTGTCTTATCGTTGATCAGTCTTTTGACGCAGTCAGGGTCCATCTGAAATCCGTCTGCTGCGGTAGTCCGCACAAATACGGGAACGCCCCCAAGAAAACGGATAAAATTGGGATAACAGGCGTAATGTGGGTCGGAGAGGATCACTTCAGAGCTGTCGTCGATAATGGCGGCAAGGGCAAGGAGAAGGGCCGGCGAGCACCCGGATGTCACGACGACGCAACCGGGATCGACTTCCACTCCGTAGGCATTTTCATAGCAGCGTGCGATGGCCTCCCGAAGTTCATAAATCCCGACGCTTGGGGTGTAGTGAGTCTTGCCTGCCCGCAGCGCTTCGACGCCTGCCTGGACAATATTTGGAGGCGTGTCGAAATCGGGTTCCCCGACCTCAAGGTGTATCACATCTTCTCCTGCCCGCTCCATCTCGACAGCACGTTCAAGTACATCCATGACCAGGAAGGGAGGAATGTTTCGAGATTTTTGTGAAATAAGCGTTTCGAGTTTTGACATTCATTCACACTCCATCGGAGGCAGTTCCGTGGTACGATTCGGTCCATGTTTTTCGGTCGCAGCATGGGCCCGATCGTATGACTGTTCAGTCCTTCACGCCCGCGGCTGAAGGGGAGCTTCTTTGCCACATGGGGATGTCGGCTTCATGGGGTTCATTATACGGATCACTGGCTGTAAGTTACAAACTTATTTATTGATTTTCGGCGGTTTCCCTGATAAGATAAGCTATCCTTCAGAAAAGGTTGCGCTTTCCAGGCACGAGCTGCAACTGGTTGTGAGCCATGAACCTTTCGAATTACCTGCATCCTGGCAAGAACAGCAGACGCCTCCTAAGCGCCGTCATTCTTTTCGCTCTTTTAGTCATTGCGCCAAAATCCGCAGCGGCCGAGGTCTATGGAGTGAAGGACGCAGCGGGACATTTTCAACCGCGCCTGGACATCACCGTGGGAAACAAAGAGGTCGTCCTCAAAAAGGTGAATCCACAGGATCGGTTTCGTTCGCTCGCAATCACGCTCAACCCGAAAAACGCTGCGCTCATCAGAAATGTCGGCCTCCTCAACATGGAATGGGTGAACAGCGCAGGAAAAGCTGGCAAAGAAGTTCAGTTTGCGGGTCCCCGATACGATCCCACCACTCGACGATTTGAAGACGCCATGGGAAAGTCCATCGAGGTGAGGATTCTCGACAAGTCCAATCGGAACCTTTTTGCGGGAAAGTCGCTATCCGATCTCTTTGACATCCATGTGGACGACATGCCTCTTGTCTCGTCCCAATCCGTAACCGAAAAGGATCGGACGGTCCAGATGGGGCATGGGAGAGACGTATCTCTCAACATCGACAAACAGTCCATTGTATTTAATGAAAACAACTTCAAAAAAGGAGAAATACTTAATATCGACAATAGATCAGGGGCAAATCAGGTGGTGGGCATCGAACTCCCGGAAAAGGGTCTCCTATACTACCAAATCATAAAGAAACCCGAACAGACAAAGATACCTCGAGAGGCTTGGAAGAGATTTACCATACCGCCTGATTCCGGGGTTTTCGTGGTCTTGATCCCGGAACCCGATCCCATCCAATTGGCCATGATCAATGGCAAGAATATCTTAATTCGCGTGTATCAAGGCACAATAGTCAAGGACACTTTGCGGGTGCCCATAACCGTGGCTACGGACTTGTCTGGGGGCCCAGCTGAGACGTCGAGTAAAGCAGAGGTTGCGTCGCCTCCAGCCTCAGCGCAGTCGATCAGCCAAACGAAGAAACCATCCCCTGCCTCTGAAGCCGCTTCCACTGCGGCAGGCCATGGGTCGGAACGGCAGCCCGTTGCGGCGCAGACCGGCTCTTCAGAAACGAAACTGTGGATTGCGCTTGGCGTCAATATAGGCTTGCTGGCCATACTCGCGGGGTACGTGATTTTCTTCTTGCTCCCCAAAATTCAGGTCTTGCAGGACAGAATAACCAAAAACGAAATATTCATCCACCATAGTCGCGAGTCCATACGGGAAGAGCTCGAGGCGGTGAAAGCCGATATTCTATCGCACGTATCGCCGCATCCCGACCAAGAATAGCTTTGATGCGGCGCTTCTCGCTGGCGCCCGTCTCGCATCCCTCAAGAGGAAGCGCTCTCAATGCAGTTTCCAGCGATAATTGTGGACCCTTGGGCAGCGTGCATTGTCATATTGAAAAGGACATACTATAGGGTGTTTACCACACGAAAAAAGGAGTGTGAACAAGCTCGTGATGGAAGAACATAAATGCGAATCATGTTCGGCAGGGTGCACTTCACGGCAAACCGATCAGAAGACCATGGAAGAGGTGAGCGCCGCTCCTTATCTGCTCGCAGCGGGCGCCATCATACTCATTGCCAGCGTCCTGTATCGCTGGCTTGCAGCCTAGCCTGAGCGAATCAGGGAGCGTCTTCTCGCGAGGCTACGGCGCAGCGACCTATGTCAATCTTCATCAGAGACCTTGAGCACCGCCAGAAAGGCTGATTGTGGTATGACCACATTGCCGACTTGCTTCATCCGCTTCTTGCCCTCTTTTTGCTTTTCCAGCAATTTCTTTTTGCGAGTGATATCGCCGCCATAGCACTTCGCGGTCACATCCTTTCTGAGCGCAGACACCGTCTCCCGGGCAATGATCTTTCCCCCGATGGCTCCTTGAATGGCCACTTTGAACAACTGCCGCGGGATTTCCTCCTTGAGTTTCTCGCACGCCTTTCTCGCTCGACTGTAGGCTCTCTCACGGTGTACGAGCATGGACAGGGCGTCCACCTTTTCGCCTGCAACGAGAATATCGACTTTTACCAAGTCGGTCTCTCGATATTCGAGGAATTCGTAATCGAAGGAAGCGTATCCCCGGGACACCGACTTGAGTCTGTCGTAAAAGTCGAAGAGGACTTCGGCAAGGGGGAGATCGAAAACCAATTCCACCCTATTGGCCCCAAGGTAATGGATATCTTTTTGGACGCCTCGTCGTTCGATGCACAGACTTATGACGCTCCCAAGGTACTGTTCTGGGAGGATAATGGAGGCCCTGATAAAAGGCTCTTTGGCCGCTTGGATAAGGGCAGGATCTGGATATTTTGCGGGGTTGTCGATCACTGTTTCTGTGCCATCCTTCAGTTCCACCATGTATTGAACGGACGGCGCGGTAAGGATTAATGAAAGGCCGAATTCTCTTTCCAGCCTTTCTTGAACCACTTCGAGATGCAGCAGCCCTAGGAATCCGCATCGGAAACCGTGCCCCAATGCAGTGGAGTGATCTTTTTCAAATGTAAGCGATGCATCGTTGAGTTTCAGTTTGGCGAGAGACTCGGCCAGTTCGTCGTAATCGTCTGACGACAAGGGATAGAAGGAAGAAAAAACCACCGGCTTGACAACCTGGAAGCCGCGCAAAGGCTCCACGCAGGGTCGCTCATCAAGGGTCACCGTGTCTCCTATCCTTGTATCGCTGACTGTTTTAATCCCTGCAATAATGTACCCGACCTCGCCCGCACGCAGCGCCTTGGTGGGTTGCCTTTCCAAGAGAAAGATGCCTGTTTCCTCTACCTTATACACAGCGCCATTTGACCAGAATCGAATGATCTGACCTGGCCGAATTTCTCCGTCAAATATCCGTAGGTGTACGATCGCCCCGCGATAAGAGTCCCAGTGAGAGTCGAATATCAACGCCCTCAGGGGCGCATGGATGTCTCCCTTCGGGGGTGGAATCTTTGCCACGATGGTTTCGAGTATGCGATCTATCCCGATGCCTTCCTTCGCAGAAATGAGAACCGCTGTCTCAGGATCGAGACCCAGGTCTTTTTCGATTTGAACCTTGACTCGATCGATGTCCGCGGACGGCAAGTCTATCTTGTTGATAACCGGTATAATTTCCAGGTCTTGCTCCAGCGCCATATAGAAATTGGCAAGCGTCTGCGCCTGCACCCCTTGGCTGGCGTCTATGACCAGCAAGGCTCCCTCGCAAGACACCAGGGCGCGAGAGACTTCATACGAGAAGTCGGCGTGACCTGGGGTATCGATGAGATTGAGTACGTAATCTTTTCCGTCTAATGCTCTATATGGCAGCGCCACGGTCTGACTCTTGATCGTAATGCCGCGCTCTCGCTCGATATCCATGGTATCCAGCATCTGCTCACGAAATTCGTGGTCTCCCACGACGCCTGTCATCTGCAGCAGCCTATCGGCAAGCGTGGATTTGCCATGATCAATGTGAGCGATGATGCCAAAATTTCGGATGTTTTCCATGATAAGTTGTTCTCGGCTGTCTTCACCAATCAGGTCTTCGGTTCTTTGCCATGCTCCCGAGGAAGGTATCTCTGCAGAGAGGCGCGGTAGACGCGACCCGCAGGAGAAAGCATGATTAAGTATCCGTTGCATTGCACTGGCCCCATCGCGTCGGGATGCGGCGGCGCAAACCGCACATGCGATGCTTCGATCAAACTCTTGCCCTGCACCATCTTTTTCAAAGACGCTCGGAAAATCAAAGGATTGAGAGGCGCTTTGTTCAGCTCAAAAATAGTCTGCCCCACAGCGGCAAGTCCTGCTGGGAATGACCCATTGGCGTATGAGGCCACCACGCCGCCTAAGATGTAGCCCTTCTTGAGAGCCTTTTCCGGATCCACGACATACGTTCTTCGAGTGTACAAATAATTAGCGACGAGCCACATTTTTCTTGCGTCCCAATCCACAATGGTCATGGCAGTAACTCTGAGATATCCCAGGGGCAAGGTCAAAACGATGACAGCCTTCCTGGATGCGAGTGACGCTTCCATGTCAATGCCGAGTAAGAGTCTTGTGGAAGTATCGGCCACAAAAAAGGTGTTGCCTTCCACCGGAAACGAACTAAAAGAAGGATTTACGTAGTCTGGGATCGTAAATCCTTCAAATGCGGCGCGGTCAAGATCGAGAAATCGTCTGACCTCGATACCGCCGTCTTCCAGCCGGACCATCGCGACGATGCGGTTGTCATGCACACTCAGTCCGAGGACCTCCACGTTTTCCTCTGTGGAGACGATGACTGGCCCCTCTTCCCACGAGGTTGGTGTGGTGGGATGTGCGAACATAGCCTGAATGGGGATTATGTTGGCGTACACAAGGATTGCGACCAGGACAAGGATTGGAAGCGCTATGTTCAGCGACCGATGAATCCGTCCTGAGAGAAGACTGCCATCGGCCAAACCCATGGTCGAATCAAATCTCTTTCTCAGCCCTCTCTTCAGGCGTATGTAGCCCACAATGACTTCTACGACCATGATTACAGAGAAAAAGGAGAGGAGCCACGGGAAGAGGTTGATTTCCCATCCAGCCCAAAGCCCATATACGCCATACAGGAAATACTTGCTGGTGATGGTGATGCGGGTCTTAAGCCCCATGACATTGATAATGACCCCAAACACGACGACGATGAGGTATAGAGCAACGTACACCGCGCCTAGGAGGGGCGAGACCATGTGGTGGAAGATGGCCATGAGGCCGACGACGATCATGCCGAGTTGATCGCAGACTAAATCGGTGAACGCGCCGGATTGAGACGCCATGCCGCTATGGCGCGCGAATGCGCCGTCAAGGCCATCGCACACAATATGACCAAGCAGGAAGAGGAACGCCACCAGGGGATCTCTCACAAAATAGAGGACCACGCCGGCGAGAAACGCGATCCCTATGTACGAGATCGTGTCAGGAACCAGTCCCACTCGTTGGAATCGAGTGAACAGGAAAGCGAAAAGCCGGGTACGTTTTTCCCTTAACCAAAATTGAATGATCCGATCTTTGCCAAAATAATGGAAGAATTCGGTCGGCGACCTGTTATCAATGCTTTTGGATTTATCTTCCGAAGAGTTGTCCATCCGGTATTTTAGCCGAGTAGTCTCGATCTGATCAGGTCGGCAGCCGACGAGATCTCCGCGGCGTCGCCCTGCACAGGCTCCCAGCCGCAAATTGTCAAGCCGTCGCCATTCCATCGAGGAACCAAATGCATATGCACGTGGGGTACGACTTGATTGCCGGCTCTCCCGTTGAGCTGCATAAGGTTCATGCCTTCAGGCGCGAGAGCATCCTGTACTGCTTTGGCGATGCGGCAGACAACCGAGGCCATGTGGCCATACAGCGCAGGAGGAATGTCGAGAATCGTTTCAAAATGCTCTCTGGGAACGACGAGAAGATGACCTTTGTTCAGAGGACAGATGTCCATGAACGACAAGACAAGGTCGTCCTCAAACACCTTTGTGCAGGGGATGTCCCCGGCCACTATTTTACAAAAGATGCAATCACTTCGGACGTTCATTAGCGCTCCCGCTTGGATTTTCACATTTGAACAAGAAAGCTCGAATCAACCCTGAATGCCTTCAAACAACACCGAACTGAGGTACCGCTCGCCGGCGCTGGGGAGAACGACAACGATGGCAGCGCCGTCGAATTCTTTTCTCTCAGCCACCCTTATCGCAGCCAGCACGGCAGCTCCCGATGATATACCACAAAGGAGGCCCTCTGTGCGCGCCAAAAGACGCGCGTATTCCACTGCTTCGGCGCTGGATACATGTTGGACTTCATCGATGCAATTGAGGTCAAGGACGTCTGGTATGAAGCCCGCGCCGATTCCTTGAATTTTGTGGGGCCCTGGGACCGGGATTTTTCCTGCCAGCGTCTGAGCGATCACTGGGCTTTCCGTCGGCTCGACCGCGACGACATGAACTTTTTTCCCTTTGGTATTGCGCAGGAATCGCGTCACTCCCGTAATGGTCCCGCCTGTCCCCACCCCGCTGACGAAGACATCGATGTCGCCGCCCGTGGCTTCCCAGATCTCCGGCCCAGTGGTCAACTCATGGGCTAAAGGATTTGCTGGATTCTTGAACTGCTGGGGCATGAAGCACCGTTGGGGGTTTCGTTCCACTATTTCCGTGGCCTTGTCAACAGCCCCCTTCATTCCCAGGGCCCCCTCCGTCAAAACGAGATTTGCGCCGAACATCTTCAAGACCTTCCGTCGCTCGATGCTCATGGTGTCCGGCATCGTCAGGGTGAGCGAATATCCCTTCAGGGCGCATACAAAGGCCAATCCTATACCGGTATTGCCGCTTGTCGGCTCCACAATCTCGACGTCCGCGTTGACCAGTCCCCGCTCCTCTGCATCTTTAATCATGGAAACGGCGATCCTGTCCTTGACCGAATAAGCGGGATTCCGTCCTTCCACCTTGGCAAGAATGCGCGCGTTCGAGCGACCACACACACGAGTGAGGCGTACCAGAGGAGTACCGCCGGTGGAATCAGCGTTGTCTGAAAAATATCTGCTCATAACGATCCTCCACTTGCCTATTCTTCATGCTGCGATGGCAATGGCCGCGAGGTTGTCGAGCGCTCGAAAAGTTTTTCATTCAGCGGCCATTCGATGCTTTGCCAGGGGACACTCCCGCCTTTGGCAAGCTGAACAGAAATGAAGCTCCCTTCCCTTCTTCAGATTCAACCCACACTCGACCTCCATGCGACTCGACAATCTGTTTGACAATGGAGAGGCCAAGCCCTGAACCCTTTACTCCGTTTGCCTTGGGTATCCGAAAGAAACGATCAAAAATACGTTCGTGGTATTCCTTGGGTATCCCAATCCCATTATCGGCAACGGTGGTGACGACTTCCTCGCCGTCTTCCGAGATTGCCGCCTTTATTACGGGATGCGGAGGGGCGCCCATGTGCTTCACCGCATTCATTATCAGATTTTCCAATACTTGCCTGATGCGATTGCGGTCCCCTGACACCGTGACGGGCGTGCACTCCGTCAGATCTACTTCGATTCCCTTCACATGGATTTCGTCGCCGAGACTGTCAAAGACCTCCCTAAGGAGTTTGTCGAGCTCGAAGCTTTCCAGGGCATTCTGAGTCTTTTCCACGGCCAGGGCGTCCAAGAGGTCAGCGAGAAAATTTTCCAGCGTCTTGGAAGATAACCTGAGTTGGCGAAATATATTTTCCACATCAGGCTCAGCCGTAATGCAAGCGACCTTCCGTTCGAGCAGACGCAGCAACCCTCCTATGGTGACAACAGGCGCCTTCAAATCGTGGGCAACCATTTGAATGAGCGTCTCGAGTTCGTCGGTCCTCCTCATTGCTTGCGCGTTGAGGTCTTCCAGAGCCTGCTGAGCCCTCTTCCTCTCTGTGATGTCTCGAATAATACCTGAGAAGCATAGCTCGTCTTTGGTTTTCCATACTGCGAGGGATAACTCGATGGGGAATTCTCTCCCTCCTTTTGCAAGAGCTTGGAGCTCCACTTTTTTCCCAATAATTTTGGGAATCCCTGTCTCAAGAAACCTCTTGCGCCCTCTTTGGTGGGCCTCCCGCAAGGACGGCGGTATGAGCATTGTCACTGACTTGCCTAATACCTCGTCCTCGGTGTAGCCAAAGATATTGGACGCCCCATTGTTCCAAAATACTATTTTGTCGTCTGAGGTAGTGGAGATGATTGCGTCCACCGCGGAATCAGCCACGCTCCTGAACCTGTTTTCCAAAAACGTCAGCGCCGTCTCTATACGGCTTAACAGGTCGTCGATCTCTTTACTGATGTTCCCCGATCTTCTCAGGAGGGCTATTTCAGCCAAGAGGTCCCGGCCAATCGTGTTTTGAGGAGACAAGATCACTCCACACAAGCTCGTTGGGATGCTATCGTCCTCTTATACCACAATATTGACTCACTGTTACAATAGCGATGCATTTTCAACGAAAACATCGAATTGTTCTGGATTGCCGAGAGAATTTCATTCAGAGGATGCCACGCGGCAGATTGCAGTGCTCGAAAGCGCTCATGAGTTACATGGCGTACCCGTCATTCCCCAAGATTCAGTTTCATCATCGCAATCGAGGCCTTGATACGCTTGGCATTGCGCTCTATGGCGGGAAAGCGCTGTGAAACGGCGGATAATTTTTCCGCAAGCTTTTCCATTGCGATGATCATATCCAACATTTCTTCTCGTCGCGCTTGTTCATTCATGGCTGGCTTCTTTGTCTTCGTAGGTCTTTGAACCTTCGGGCCTTGACCTCGTAGCGTGGGAGGCTCCCGTAAGGGTATGTTTCAATCTTGTATCCGAGATTGGTTTTCACTCTCAACTCTGTGTGCAGTCTTTCAATGAGAGAACTAGGGGCTTCGGATGCGCCCTCTAGGAGCTCGACTTTGAGGGTGATGGTATCCACATCTCCTTTTTTATCCACGATGACTTCGTATTCATCGGAGAGTCCCTCGATGCTTCTCACCACGTCTTCTATGGCCGCAGGGGCCAAGAGGACTCCCTTCACCTTGGTAATGTCGTCGGCGCGGCCCACGACGCCGCCCGTGAGTAAACGGTATGTACGCCCGCAGGAACACTTTTCGTCGCTAAGTTGTACAAGGTCCTTCGAGTCGAACCTTATACACGGCTGTGCAATGCGATCCAAGGCGGTGATGACCAGTCTGCCGTAACGTCCCGCTTCTGTAACGGGCTCGCCGGTGTCAGGATCTTCAAACTCGGCCAAAAACATTGCTTCATTGATATGGAGCGCGCCCGGCTGATCCGCGCATTCAAAGCCCCACGCTCCAATCTCCGTGGCGCCGGCGTGGTCAAAGACCTTCGCGCCCCAGGCTTCCTCTATTCGTTTCTTGGTGGCCGGAATCAACGCGCCTGGTTCCCCTGCGCACGTGATTTTTTTTATGGACAGGTCGCGAGAGGGGTCGATGCCGAGCGAACGGATCGCGGTATCAGCCATCCCCAGCACGTACGTCGGGGTCGCCATCATGGCAGTCGCCCGGAGTTCCTGCATTTTCAAGATACGAGACTTTGTGTCGAGTACTCCGCCCGGTATGGTCTCGCACCCGATCTTTTCGCTCGCGTAGTGCCCGGCCCAAAACGCAACAAATATGTTGTAACCGAAGGGCAGAAATACCCTGTCGATGGGTCTGTACCCTTGGGCCCACAGCAGGGTGGCCCAGCATTCGGACCACCACTCCCAGTCCTGCCAAGTGTCAGGTTGATACACCGGTCTTCCGGTCGTGCCGCTCGTCTGCCGAAACTCGGTGACCTCCTCCAACGGGACGCAAAGCGCGTCGCCGTAGGGATACGGCTCCTTGCCCTGAACAGAGCGCATCATTGATTTCTCGACCTTAGGGATTCGACGGATGTCCTCGAAAGTGTTTACATCTTCCGGACGGATTCCCACCGAATCATAAAGGGCGCGGTGAAATCGCGAATGTTCATACGCCCACGTGAAAATACGCCTGAATTTTTTGAGCTGCAGTTGCTCGAGCTTCTCTCGTGGCAGCGTTTCAAGGTAAGGATTCCAGTATGCGGAATCGCTCATTGCGTCGCGTCACCTTTCAACTGTAAATATGGAGGACCACACCCCACAGTTTACGGCCCCCCTTCTGTCGTTCCTGTGTCCGAAAAAGGCTTACCGTGCTCAAGGCCCGGGATCTACACGTAAGTAAAACGGGAAAAGATGACTGGCTTGCAATCATGGCGCTACCCGGGACGACATCGGTTTCCGAAATCGTTTTGTTGAGTGGGACGAGGTCCTCTGGCCTTTTTATACCGAATATTGGAAGGACCTCTGTGGGAGGCTCCTCGCTGGAACCATCCGCCCACATCGCGCTGGCATTCGTTAGAAACTTGAATCCGTGGGGCAGCCATACTTCGTTTGCGATGCCGGCTGCTTTTCACGCCACTGCGTCCCCCTTTGGTCACTTCATGATTGCCCTAGGCAGCCAGAGCGAAATTTCCGGAAACAGGATTACTAAGATGAGACATATCGACATGCCAATTATATAGGGATAAATGCCTTGATATACAGTCTGTATCGGCTCTTTAGCCACCCCAGAGACCACAAAGGCGTTTATCGCCATTGGCGGCAAGATGACACCTATCATGGTAATGACGCTCACTACAACGCCAAACCAAATTGGGTCATACCCCAATTTCAATACAACCGGCAGAAAAATAGGCGTCGCAAGAATCAAGAAGGCCAAGTCCTCAATAAAGGAGCCGCCGATTAAATATACTCCCACGATGATCAGAATGATGAAGGTGGGAGACATCTTGAGGCTCTGCAGCCAATCGGCAACAAGGTAAGGAGTCCGAGTCACTGCGAAAAAATGTCCTAGGATGGTGGCGCCGGCTATGAGAATCATGACCATGCATGCGATGCGCAAGGTCTCTGCAATGGCCTTTACAAAGCGCTTCAGATTCATATCTCTCTTGGCCAAAGTTAGCAGCAGCACAGCGAACGTGCCAACGCTTCCTGCTTCCGTCGGCGTGAAAAAGCCCTGCATGAGTCCGCCTACGACGAGTAAGAACACTAAAATCACCCCTATGACGGGCGGCAACGAGGCAAATCGTTCTTTCCAGGTGGATTTTTGTCCTTTGGGCCCCAGCTTCGGATTGAGGGTGCACCAGCCGACGAGAGTCACCACAAAGGACAAGGCCACCATCAACCCGGGAATTATTCCGGCGAGGAACAGCCGACCAATCGAGGTTTCGGTGAGAATCCCGTAAATGATCAGTACAACGCTGGGAGGAATCAATATGCCCAGCGTTCCCACCGTAGCAACTGTTCCGCAGGAGAGACGCCGGTCATAGTTGTATCGATCCATCTCCGGCACGGCCACGGTCGCGAAGGTTGCAGCAGTCGCTGGCGACGATCCACAAATAGCCTTAAAAGCAGTCGCCGCGGCCACTGTGCCTATGGCAAGCCCTCCTGGCACGTGGCCAATGAATTTGTACGCCGAGTCGTAAAGGCTCCGCGCTATTCCCCCGCTCGCCCCCACTTGTCCCATGAGGACAAACATGGGTATAACCGTGAGCCCGTATGAGGAAAGCACGCTGTAGATGTCCTTGGCGACAAGGTTCAAAGCCGCATCGACATTGACGATCGCCGCAAAACCAATGAACCCTGCCAACGCCATAGCGAACCCGATTTCCAGCCCCATCAGGAACAGAACAAATAACAGGAGGATGACCAATGCACCGATTGCAGCTACACTCATGACTCAGAATCCTTTTTCTCGAACATCTCCAGAAAGAGCACCAAACACTCTACCGCCGAAGCTATCGCAATGGCAAAAGCCACTGGATACGTTGGTAGTTGTAAAGTAGGAGTTACTTCTCCCGCTTTCCAATAGTCGAATCCTAGATTGCACATGTTCCAGGCTATTATCGCGAACAGCAAAATGCCCATGATTCGCGTGAGGATCATTAGAAATCGATTCACTCCGCCCGTGAGTCGGGACGTCACAAAATCCATGAGCACATGGCCCAGCATTCTTGATGTCTGTGGAAGAGCGAATCCGACGACCAAGGCGCCCAAAAGGCCCACGAGCTCATACGTACCGACGATGGGCATCTTGAACGTGCGCAGGATAACGTCTGCAACGGTCAAAAACATACTGCCGGCCAGGGCCACGCCGGCGATCACATACATGCCGCGAGAAATGCCCGTTGTTATTCCACTCAGCGTCTTCACTTCTTCATCCATTCGGTTTGATAGTAGGCTACGCCGACCAGGAGATCAGCATCCAATCGATCTAAGGATAAGAAGCGCAGGGGCTGTCTTTCAGCCGCTGCGCCTAAGATATACTGGACAGCACAAGCTTACCAATCAGGCAATTTGTCCATATTTTTCTTGAGCCACTCCTGACAAAATGCGAGAGCCTCTTGACCGGGCAAGCCTTTAGCCTTCATGGCCGCTACGTACTCGTCCAGGATGGGGTGCACCTTTTGCGCCCAGAGCTCATCCTGTTCTTTTGACAGTCGAATTATCTTGTTCCCCTTGGAAAGTGTGAATTCGGCGCCTTCTTTGTCTGCCATATCCCACGCCTTTCCCGTTTTTTCGATCCATTCCTTATTTATGTCTTCGATTACCTTCTGAGCATCTTTCGGCAGAGATTCCCATTTTTTCTTATTCATGGCCACAAAGAAGGCTACCGTGTACGCTGATCCAAAATTCTCGGTCGTCGATTTGATCACCTCGGCGAATTTCCAACCTTTCAGTGTTTCAATCGGAGAAAGCAGTCCATCGGCCACACCTTTTTGAAGGGCATCGTAGGCTTCAGTCTGGGGCATCGCTACTGGCGTTGCGCCGAGGGCAGATGCTATCTTTGCGCTAGTGCCCGTGCATCTTATTTTCATGCCCTTGAGGTCTTCCAACTTTTCTACGGGCGTCTTGGTGTGCAGTATGCCCGGACCGTGTCCATGGAGATACATAATTTTAACGTCATCCAATTCTTTGGGCTTGAACTTTTCATAGAAGGCATTGCACAATTTCGTGGCTTGCATCCCACTTTTGTATCCCAGTGGAAGGTCAATGACTTCAGATAGAGGGAATCGGCCTCTGGTGTAGCTCAGCACTGACATGCCTATGTCGGATATGCCTTTCACCACACCATCATAGCATTGATCCGCGGGCGTGAGGGTTGCGCCTGGAAACATGGTGATTTTCACAGCGCCATTCGTTCGTTTCTCGATTTCTTTGGCCCATTCCGTCGCCAAAAGGGTGTGGGCGTGAGTGGCAGGGAAGAAGATAGAATACGTGAGTTCAATTGTTTTTGTGTAGCCCGGGGCGCACCACAAAACCGTGATAAGAAAAGCCGCCGCCAAACCAATGACCAACGCCGAGATTCGCCTATTACGCATGCTCAACCTCCTTTGACTTTCGCCCGGACATGCCGGGATTCTGATTGGTGCATATCTTGGCACAGGTTCCCATCAGCCATATATCCTTTGCTCATGCGGATTGCCAGCCTAAGGCTCGGCTCCCCGTTTAATAGCAGTATGGAGGTGACGGCGTCTTTTCAAGGTCTTCCCAGGTCAAACCCAGACGATCCTTGAAATACGGTCCCAATCGCTGAAAAAGCTTTTCCCAGTGCGTTCTCCCGTGAGCAAGGTCCGAGAGTATCTCAGCCACGAGGTCCGAAAGTCGTGACAATTCTTCCTTGGGGAGAAATGAGACAGCGCCTAGCTTTAATGACTTGTTTATACTTTCGACGGTTATCGAATGCGCGGTCAACATGGCCGCAGGAAGGTTTTCTTGGCGGCATTCGTTAAGAAGGTCAAATCCGTTCACTCCCATTATGTCGAGTAAAGCCAAATCAAATTTCTGGGAGTGAATGAGTCGTCGTGCTTCCTGGTATGAACTCGAAGTGGTGACCCTGCTGTCAGGCAACTGCTCCCGTATGGTTTCCAGCACATCTATCTCGTCATCGACGACAAGAATACGTTTACCCTTGAGAATCTCCTTATACGACATAGGACTCTCTCTCCGTGGGTTTTATCGCCGAGGCATGACCATCTCGGTATCTTCTCTCGCTCGATGCTGTATCGTGCGTGACCTGGCAGTTTCAGTGCAAAGTAGACCAATGAACCGTTCGTGTCAAGCTCTTTCTCGCTTGGCGGGCATCCTGCGGCGCAGCGAACAACGACAGGCGCCCGAGCCGAACATTAATCGACGAGAACTCGGCAACAAGAGAGCACATTTCATCACTCGCCCGGTGTGCGCTTCTCGCTTTCAGTTTGATCGGTCAACGGTAACCATATGGTGAAAACTGTACCCGCGTCGTCTGATTTCACGGAAATGGATCCGGAATGGTCCTCGACAATCTTTTTGCATACGGTGAGGCCGAGCCCTGTGCCTTGCTGCTTAGTGGTAAAAAAAGGATTGAAAACATTTTTTAGGGCCTC
>Ga0315298_1005571_pt1 | contig 17783 bp, 13 predicted proteins | sample WHS_1_MG_FD_203077 | JGI IMG/M metagenome (GOLD analysis project Ga0315298, IMG submission 203077) | Extremophilic microbial mat communities from Washburn Hot Springs, YNP, Wyoming, USA - WHS_1_MG | ecosystem: Environmental > Aquatic > Thermal springs > Hot (42-90C) | place: USA: Wyoming...
GGGGAGTTTCCTCCCCCTCTTTTTTCGGTGAAAACATCAGCATATCATGATAGTATCAATAGTTGATATTTCAAGGAGGACCTGAACATGCCGGAAATCGACGAAGAAGGTTACCTGATCGAACCCCAGGACTGGAGCGAAGAAATCGCCATTGAATTCGCGCGCCAGGAAAACATCGTTCTCACCGAAGAACACTGGAGCGCAATCCGCTTCATGCGCGAATATTATGCCGAGCACCAGATCGCGCCGGATGCGCGCTTCGTGATCAAGCACCTCGGACAGCGGAACAGGCTTTTCGAACTGTTTCCCTACGGCTACGTGAAGCAGGCTTGCAAGATCGCCGGCATGAAGCGCCCCCGGGCCTGGAGCACGGGCTGACTCAACGCACGATGAAACTCATTTATTGCTAAGGAAGAGATGCAACACGAACATCGCACCCCTCTTGAAGGGGAGGGATTCAGGATTTTCTTCGTTTCCACTCTTTCAGCGCCGATAGGCATACTTGGCGGCCTCGTCGCCTGGCTGCTCTTCAAGCTCATCGGCCTTTTCAGCAATTTCGTCTTTTACCAGAAACTCTCGTTCATGCTGCCCATGGATCTTTCGGATCACCGGCTTGGATACTGGCTGCTTCTGGTTCCTGCCCTCGGCGGGTTGATCGTCGGGCTGATGGGCAAGTACGGCACGACAAAAATCCGCGGACATGGCATTCCGGAAGTCATGGAAGCTGTGCTGACGAACAGAAGCCGCGTGCAGCCCCGCGTCGCATTGCTCAAGCCGCTGAGCGTCGCAATATCCATAGGAACGGGCGGTCCGTTCGGAGCAGAAGGCCCGATCATCCAGACCGGCGGCGCGCTGGGCTCCCTGTTCGGCCAGATGATCGCAGTCTCGGCTTCCGAAAGAAAGGTTCTGCTTGCCGCGGGCGCTGCAGCGGGCATGGCGGCCACGTTTTCGACGCCCATTTCCGCCGTCATTTTCGCCATCGAACTGCTTCTTTTCGAATTCAAGCCCCGCTCTTTCATCCCGCTCGTGATCTCCGCCACGCTGGCCATGACGGTACATGACGCGCTCGTCGGAAACGGTCCGCTGTTCCATGTCTCGCCCATGGATTTCGGCCTGCCTTTCTCGCTCCCCTTTTATGCCCTTCTCGGCATACTGTGCGGGCTCGGGGCTGTCGGATTTTCCAGGCTGTTCTACTGGGTTGAGGAACAATTCGAGCGCCTCCCCCTCGACCCCCTCTGGTGGCCGGCGATAGGCGGCGCCGGCCTCGGCGTGGTGGGCCTTGTCGAGCCGAGAGTCCTCGGCGTGGGGTACCAGACCATCACCGCCATCCTGAACGACAAACTCGTTCTCCTACCGCTCTTTTCCATCCTGATCTGGAAGTCGGTCGCGCTTCTTGTCTCGCTCGGCTCGGGCACGTCCGGCGGCCTGCTCGCGCCGATGTTCACGATGGGTGCAGCGCTCGGCGGCGCCTGCGCCATACTGCTGAACCTGGCATTTCCCGCACTCCATCTTTCGCCGGCGGCTTTTGCCATGGTCGGCATGGCCGCGCTCTTCGCCGCAGCCTCCCGCGCCACTTTCGCCTTCATCATTTTCGCGTTCGAAATCACCCGCAACTACGACTCCATTCTTCCGTTGATGTTTGCATGCGTGATCGCAACGGCAATCGCCCTGAAGATTTCCCGCCATTCCATCATGACCGAGCGACTCGCGAGACGGGGGATGAAAGTGGACCAGAACTACGAAGTCGATCCTTTCAGGCAGACGAACGTCGAAGACGCCATGACCGACATCCCCTTCACCCTTCAGGACAGTGCGACAGTCGGCGAAATCGCTTCCCGCATCGCCGCCCACGATCCCGTTCTTTCTCTTCAGCAGAGTTTTCCCATTCTGGACGAAAATGGACGACTTTCCGGAATACTTTCGAGAGGCGACATTCTGCGCGCAGTTGAGAAAGGCGGCCTGGAAGAAAGCGTGATCGAGGCAGGTCGACGCGCGCCTGTCGTGGCCTATCCTGACGAGTCGCTGCACGACGCACTCGCCAAGATGCTTTATCACGAGGTGGCCAGCCTTCCCGTCGTTGAAAGAGACGATGCCGGACAGATGGTGGGGTTGCTCACGAGGGCTTCGATGCTGGAAGCGAGGCTGGGGCGCTTCCATGAGGAACATGTCAGGGAAAAGGGCTGGCTGGGCAAATTGTTCGGCAAGGCCGCCTGATAACATGATCGATTGCGAAAAATATTCGCGCATCCTGCCTCCGGCGCAGTTCATCCTGCTCAATCTCGCCCTCGGAACAGGCCATTTCCTGGTGCTCCTCAATGCAGGCGCCTACCTTCCCATGCTGCCATACATTTCCGGCAGCGCCGGGGAGGCCATAGGTTACGTCGAGTGGGGGCAGATCGATTATTTCACTGCAATGGGCGCATCCATGCTGATCGCGCGCCCGATCATGCAACGCTACGGCCCGAAGAACGCGTCCATTTTCGCCTATCTGCTGTTCTCGCTGGCCAGCCTTGCCGCGCTTCTCGTCATTCCGTACTTTCCCCTCTACACCGCAATCCGGGTTGTCCAGGGCTTTGCAGCGGGAATCAGCATCGTTCCCTCCTTTTTCCTGCTTCTCGAATACTACAGGGAAACCGAGCAGAAAACGGCCATATCCCTCTGGAGCCTCGCGCTCTTCGTCCCCTACACGATCGGCCCGGCCCTGGGCGGATGGTTCGCTTATGTCATGGGGGACTGGCGCCTGCTCTTCGAGGCATCCTTTATCATTTCACTCGCCATCTCGGCGATCATCTGGGCGCTGCTCGCCGACTGGGAGGACAAGGCGGAAAAAAGCCGTCGCGCCTTCTTTTCATCGCTTTCTCTTTTCGCCCTGTTCTTTTCAGCAGCCATGGCGCTTCTGGGCTTCTTCGACGTCGGGATACTGACCGACATCACCAGCAATGAAGCCACGCTCTGGCAAGTTTTCATGGCGTTCCTGCTTCTTTCCTGGCTATTCTGGCTCAAGAACGGGGAAGCGGGACATCCGCTCATTGATTTTTCGCTTTTCAGACACGCCAATTACGGATTCAGCATGCTGATCCTGTGCTTCTCATTCATGTGTTTCCAGGGATCGATCGTCCAGTACCTGCTGCGCATCCAGCTCATAGAGGGTTATACGGCCTGGCACGCCGGGCTGATCTTCCTGCCCCTTTTCGTTTTTTCCAAACCGCTCAACATGCTCACGCAGAAGCTGATTCACAATGGACTGGATCCCCGTCTGCCGGCAAGCGTTGCGCTCACCGCATTTGCCGCGAGCTACTGGTGGATATCGGGATACGCACGCCCCGCCACCTGGGAAACCCTGATCTGGCCGCAGTTCCTTATGGGGGCGGCAATGGGCCTATTCTTCGTCTCCATGACCTCGCTTGCCCTGAGCCACATACCGAAGAAGGAGCAGGTCCATGCCGTGGACATGCTCAATGCATTCCGCACCCTGTCCGCCGCGCTGGGCATCACTTTATCGGACATCGCATGGGACCTCATCAACGATCACGAGCAGAACCGGCTCGCCACCCCTGACCCGACCAATGCTTATCGCTTCTCTTTTTCCTTCGACAACCTGCACCTGATGCATGAAAAATTCAACCTGCAAGCCGCTCTTCTGACGCTCAACGACTTATTCTATCTGCTTGCTGTGGTCTTCGTCTTCCTGGCCGCCACAGTATGGCTGCTCAGACCTGACGCGAGAAAGGAGCCCGAAATGGTCATTATCGAAAATCTGGGGGAGGAGACTTGAGACTTATTTTCATCCTGGCCCTGTTCCTTGCCGGCTGCGCCCCGACCATACGCGAAGGCGCCCCCCTGCTGGACAAGGTTTCTCCTCAGAAGGCGGATTCCAATCCCGCCGTGAAACCCGTGGCCGAATTGCCCGAGATGTGGTGGAAGGCATTCAATGATCCCGATCTCGACAGGCTGGTCGACCTCGCCATGCAGGGCAACCCTGCGCTCGATGAAGCCCGTGACCGTCTGGAAGAGGCCCAGGCCAGGGCGGACGAATCCGGGGCGAGCCTTTATCCGCATGTCGACAGCGTGAGCAGCTTCAGGCGGCAAAGGCTTTCGAGAAACGGCAATAACGACATCTACAACGGAAAGACGGCAACCATAGCCAACGTGTTCCCGCTTTTCGTCAATTACAACCTCGATCTCTGGAACCGCAACGGAGAAATCGTATCAGCCGCATCTGCATCCGAAAAGGCAACCCGGGCGAAATACAGGCAGAGCGCATTGATGCTCAGTTCCGCAGTCATCAAGACCTATTTCGCGTTGAGCACTGCGAAGAATCTCGCCGCAATTCAGGCGGAAATAGTGCGGCTCAGCGAAGAAAAGACGGATCTTCTCGATTCAGCCTACCGGGCCGGGGTCAGGCCAAAAAACCTTCCCGTTTCGGCGCGCGCCGACCTGAGAAAATCGAAAGCGCTCCTGGCTGCACTGCATCAGCGGAAGGAAACGCTGAATTTCGCCCTGGTCGAACTTCTCGGCAAGACGTCCGAAGAAGAAATCCGGACGGCGTCCACCGGCATCCCGGAGCGCTTCGGCATCCCGGGCCGCATCGACCTCGACCTCCTCTCCAAGCGGCCCGACGTGCAGGCCGCACTCTGGAATGTGAGAAAAGCCGCTCACCTCGAGAAAGCCGCCAAGGCCGCCTTCTACCCCAACATCAACCTGTTTGCACTGACCGGATTCAACAGCATCGGGATTTCCGATCTGTTGGGACCCGGGGGCGCAACCTACGCTTACGGGCCGGCCATCGATCTTCCCCTGTTTGAAGGCGGCGCCCTGGAAGGCAGGTTGCATGAACGCGAAGCAGCCTACGATGAGGCTGTTCATGCCTACAACAGGATTCTGCTTGCGGCAGTCAGGCAGATCGCGGACGCGCTCTCCGCCATGCGATACGGACGGGAAAAGCTCGATGAAAGGACCGCATCAGTCGATCTGCACAATTCCGAAACGAGCATCGCGCGATCGGGATTCCAGTCCGGAGTGTCCGGAAAACTGCCCTATCTGGAGGCGGAAATCCGCCTGAACAAGGAAAAAATGGCCCAAATGGAGGAAAGTTTGAACTGGCTTTACAGCATCACGGACGCCGCAACGGCGCTAGGCGGCGGATTCGGGAGATGGCCGTCATGAAAGCGAATCCCGTAATCCGCTCGAAAATCAGGCATCACCGGCTGAGAGGGGTAATCGCCCTGATCATCATCGCCATCGCAGGATTCTCTTCCTACTGGTATCTTTTCATGCGACAGACGATCGAAAGCGACGACGCCTATGTTTCCGGGAACATCATTCCGGTTCAGGCGCTCGTTCCTGGAGTCGTCTCGGACATAGGCGTGGACAACAGCATGCGGGTCAAGCCAGGGCAATGGCTCTTGAGCGAAGAGAAAAATCTGACCGGCGCAAGAATGGACAGGGCAGCCGCCGCGCTTGCCGAAGCCGTGCGCAGCACGAAGAGCCTATTCGCGCAGGTCGACAGCGAAGCGGCTGAAATTGCCTCCCTGAATTCGCAGGAAACGAAACTCTCGAACGATCTTTCCAGATACGAAGCGGCGGCACCCAGCGGCGCGGTCTCTCTTCAGCAGGTTTCAGACACGAAGGAAGAAATCAACGCGTTGCGCGGAAAGATAGCAAAGGCGCAGGCCCTGCTGCGCAAGGCGAAAGCGCTCGTTTCAGGCACAACCGTGCCGGACAATCCGCATGTCTTGAAAGCGCGCGCCGAGTATGTCGAAGCCTATATCGAATGCCATCGATCTAGCCTCTATTCCCCTGCCGATGGCTACGTGGCGGACAGGCAGGTTCAGGCGGGCGAACAGGTGAAAACCGGCCAAAGATTGATGTCCATCGTGCCGCTCGACGAATTGTGGGTCACGGCGAATCTCAAGGAAACAAGGCTGTCCAGGGTGAGGACGGGAGAAGGCGTGAGCATGACGGCGCATGCCTATGGCAGCGAATTTACCTACCATGGGCGGGTGATCGGCATGGATCCGTCCGGAGGAAGCACATTCAGCCTGTTCCCGCCCAACAATGCCACGGGAAACTATATCCATATCGTCGAGCGCGTCCCGGTGAGGATCAGCCTCCTGAAAAGCGAACTGAAGGACCATCCGTTGAGGCCGGGCATGTCCGTCACGGTCAGAATCGATACCGGAAATTTCAGAAGCCTTCCAATGCTGGCAACCGAAGTCGAAGCGCGAGATGCAAGCTACAGAACGGTCCTCTACAACCAGGAAATGCTTTCGGCACAGCAATCCGCCCAGAAAATCATCGAAAGCAATTAGGGCGACTGGCTGAAAAATTCCTTCATCATGAATGCCTGAAGTTGCGCGTCGTCCTTCAGGCGGGCCGAAAGCACGACTTCGCCGCCCAGTCGATCGGATTTCCAGTTGAAATCGCCGTCGTAATAGCGTCTGATGATTTCTATCATCTTGCGCACGACGGCGCGCCGCACATCTCCGTCTGCCCCGGCGCTGACATCGAACACTTCGCGATGGGAGTTGCTGTATTCCGAATGCCAGCCGAGAAATGAAAACTCGGCCGATTCGTCATCGATCCTGAGGATCTGGAATACGCCGCTGGTGCCTTCCTTTTGTTTTCCGCTGTCGGGGAACGGCCCCATCGCCTGTGGCTGAACCGGATATTCGTTGGCGCTGGCCTCCCTGCGCGCCCTGGATGCATTGACATAATCCAGAAAGCTCATGTGCGGCTGCGGAGTGGGGTTCGGCGCGCGCTGTTCTGGAATGGCCACGGCTTTCCTGGAGGGGCGCCTCACAGCAATGATTCTCCTCGTGGTCTGGGTCTGAGGCGCGACAACGGTCTTCTGGATCTTTTTCAGGGGAACCAGTTCCACTGCCAGGGGCTGGGTATTCGCATGCGTGATCGCGATCGGGGGATGCCGGAATGTCACAAAAAGAACCAGCGCATGCAGCAACAGCGAGACCAGAATCGCGATCGTCAGGTTGCGGCTCAGGCGGATCTTAAAAAAAACGTCCCGCCTTCCCCAACCCGGACTTTCCAGTTCGAATCCGGTGCCGGAATCAGGCGACGCATCCAGTAGCAGAGGCTCACCCATTATCTCAGAAATTCTCGCAGGAAATCATGCCGCTTCACTTTGCCTCGCTCAGGAAGCGAGATTCTCCTACCAGCCGAGAAATAATTCAATCCATCGACAAGAAATCACCGGCGCCTGAATACGATCTGGCGCCGAGTTCAGTCCACTGCTGTCGCGTGACATCCCTACAGGCGGTCGGCCAGAAGCTTTTCCAGCTTGATCTGATCGACGGTAAATCCGCGAATGCCTTCTGCAAGCTTTTCCGTAGCCATGGCATCCTCGTTCATTTCCCAGCGGAACTCGGCTTCCGTCATCGAAGCCGGGCGGGGCTTGATCTCCCCGGCATAATGCAGGCGGCGCTCCAGTGCACCGTTCGCATTCTGCAATTCCTCCAGAAAATTCGGCCCGATGGTGAGGCGATCGCATCCTGCCAGCGCAACGATCTCGCCGCTGTTTCGGAAGGACGCCCCCATCACCGTGGTAGGATAGCCGTGCTCCTTGTAATACTGGTATATCTTCCGGACCGACAGCACCCCCGGATCTTCTTCCGGCGTGAAAACCGCGCCTCTGGACTTGTGCCAGTCCATGATGCGCCCCACGAAGGGCGAAATCAGGGTGACTCCGGCCTCTGCAGCGGCGCGCGCCTGGGCAAAACCGAACATCAGGGTCAGGTTGCAATGGATGCCTTCATGCTCGAGAATTTCTCCGGCCCTGATGCCTTCCCAGGTCGAAGCGATCTTGATCAGGACGCGCTCGCTGCCTATCCCGGCTTCATGGTAGAGGCGCATCAATTTGCGGGCCCTGGCGAGCGTGGCCTGCGTATCGAAGGAAAGGCGAGCATCCACCTCGGTGGAAATGCGCCCCGGCACGATCTTCAATACTTCCAGCCCGACATCCACAGCCAGCCTGTCGCTCGCGTCGCGAATCTGCTGTTCCCGGTCATCGCTTTGCGTGCAGGCCCATGCAATCGCATCATCGATCAATGGAACATATTCCGGCAGCGCCACCGCCTTCAGCAGAAGGGAGGGGTTGGTCGTGGCATCTTCAGGATGGTGGCGCCGAATGGCTTCTATATCGCCGGTATCGGCAACGATCGCGGTCATGGACTTCAACTGCTCGAGCAGCGTACTCATTGTGATTCCCCCTTCAAAGGGTTGATTGGTCGTTTTCGTTGCAAGTCTGTTCTTGCGAACACCCATTGCTCAGACCAGCCTGGCTCTTCATAGTTTCAATTGCAACGATCAAAACCAGGACCGGCGATTCAGGCGCGGCTGGCAAGCTCCCCCAGGAAGCGCCTGAAATTCGCCGCTCTCTCGTTTCCCGGCACCAGCCTGTCGAGCGCATCCAGATAGGAGGAAGCCTTCTGCGCATAGGCCTCGTCGTAACCATTCTGGCTCATCCAGAGCAGATTGAGCTGCGCCGCGGCCATCAGCGTTTCCACATGGTCTGGCGCCCTGTCGAAAGCTTCCTTCAGTTTCTCGAATGCCTCGGAAAATCTGGCCTTCCGCATCAGCGCGGCAGCTTCCGAAACGATGGCCAGAATTTCCTTCTTCGCGGGATCCACGATGTCCTCGATATGCGCTTCGAGTCCGGAATCCACGAGGGCTTTCCTGGCAAAGCCGACAATCTTGCGGTTTTTTTCATCCGCCCTGACCGCCAGGGAAAGCAGTTTGAGTCCTTCTTCGTGATCCCCCAAAGCCAGGCAAGCCTTGGCCATCGTCACCGTCGCCAGATCCCCCTGCGGATCGCGGATCAGATTTCTGGCCCGCTCCAGAGATTTTCTGGCGAGTTCCGGCTCGCCGAGAGCGGCATGGGCCTGCGCCTTGACGGATGCCTTGACCTGGGCGAAAACCCCGGTATCCCCGAACGATTTCGTTCCGGTATCCAGAACCTGCAGCGCCTTGTCGGGTTCTCCCGCATCCACGTGAGCCTGGGCCAGCGACAGGAAGTCCGTGGACTGCTCCGTCATCGACCCCCTGGTATGCTTGATGACGCGCTCGTAAGTCGCCTTTGCAGTCTCCAAGTCGTTGGCCTGATAGGCCACTTCGGCGACGATCCGGTGTCGCCTCGGACTTGGAATGACGGCCGACGCCTGCTTGAGAATGTCCAGCGCGGCCGCCTTGTCTTCCTGCTTTTCGGCAATTTCGGCCAGCACATCGTAAACCGCGATGAAATTGCCGTTCTTTTCCAGCAGTTCGGTGGCAATCGCATTGGCTTGCCCGGGATTACCGGAAGCCAGATGGCATTTGGCCAAACCGAGCTTCGCCCATGCCAGGTCTTCCCTCTGGAGCAGTACCGCCTCGTAAGCGGCTTTCGCTTCCGCGTGGCGCCCCATCTCGAGAAGGATGGCTGCCTTTTGACGATAGGCCTCGATGGCCCATTTCGTCTCGAGAAGCTTGTCGCACTCCTGAACGGCTTTTGCGGGATCTTTCGAATTCAGGCAGTTCATGATCGGCTGCAATGCCCCCTGCTTGTCCAGCAGGCGTTTGAGCCTCGCCCTCAGGCTGTCGGAAGTGAACGGCTTCAGCAGGTAATCGTCGGGCTGAAATTCGGAAACCGAGGCCACGGCATCGTAATCGGCCTCGGCCGTAACCATCAGGAACAGGGTGTGGGCCGGAAGAATATCCTGGGAGCGCAAGAATTCCAGAAACTGCTGCCCCGTACTGGCACGGTTCAGATTGTAGTCGCACAATATGACGTCGTACTTGGCGCTTCTCACCCTGTCGAGCGCATCTTCCGGATTGGAGGCCGTATCGACATCCGTGATGCGCAACTGGTTCAATTGCGCTTTGAGCGAATTGCGCATGGCGCCCATGTCGTCGATGACCAGCGCTTTCAGTTCCGACAGATCTCTTTCCAATTTCATCGCCTCAGCATATAAGGAATCGGGCCTATATTACGGCAATTGGAGGGTAAAACTGAAGCGTTTTCAAGAAACATCGTCATGCCTCATCCCGCCCCACGGATTGCTCACCGGAAATCGCGATGACAAGTTAGCTGATGCATTTCATGTTGCGGATCGGATAATCGCGTTAACCCGATAATCGGTATAACTAATTTTTGCAATCCACATTTTCTGTGGATAAGTTTGTTGACAACGCAAGGCGATGCCTCCCAACACATTTGCGCAAAAGGATTTTTACGGAGCAGCTTATTTTTTAGTCACAAATTATTTATTTAATAAACATCACGTTACGAAATCAAATGCAATTCCCGCGCGCCTCTTGACATTTCCGTGGCAATGATTGCCGCATGGTGGATAACATCGCGAAAATCGGAAGGTATTTTTGCACTAACTGCCTGCCCCGCCGGGAGATTGACTGAATTTCCCAGGCGTTCCTTTCGCCTAGACCGCCTCGTCGACATGCCCGGTTTCACCGCCGGGGTCGTGGCGGCGCCGGTCGACCAGAGAACGGAGTTCTTCCAGGACCGGCCAATGATAAATGCGCCGGCAGTAGGTTCTGCGTTCTTCCTGCGGGGGCGGGCCGTACCGGCGCTCCTCCCCGACAGGGTGCTGGTGACCGGCCTCTGCCCGCGTCGCGTCCTGCTTCATGTGAGGCTCGACGGGATGAACCCTGGCCACCTCGTTGACCTTGTCGATCACCCTGTTCTCGGGCGGATGAACCACGAGGTCGGACGGAACATACTGCACCATGCTTGCCCCCTGCTCAATTGTCGCTGGATGGCGACCTTAACAACATGCCAATAAAAAACCAGCCTATACAATGATAGGCTGGCCTCTATTTACATGAAATTGTAGGTATACGTCAAAACGGGATATCGTCGTCCATGTCGTCGAAGCCGCCCTTCTGCTGGGCCTGCTGCGCGGGCCGCTGCGGCCGCGATTCGGAGGGCGAATCGGAAACCTCGAAGCTGTTGCCGCGGCTCCCCAGCATCTGCATCCTGTCGGCGACGATCTCGGTGGTGTAGCGGTCCTGCCCTTCCTTGTCCTGCCATTTGCGGGTCTGTATCCGCCCCTCGACGTAGACCTGGCTACCCTTCTTCAGGTATTCGCCCGCGATCTCGGCAAGCTTGCCGAAAAAGGCGACCCTGTGCCATTCGGTTTTTTCCTGCTTCTCCCCGCTCTTGTCCTTCCAGTTTTCGGTGGTCGCCAGCGTGATGTTGGTGATCGCAGAGCCGTCAGGGGAATAGCGCACGTCCGGGTCCTTGCCCAGGTTTCCAATCAATATCGCCTTGTTCACAGATGCCATGTACGCTTCTCCTTTTGAATGCCGTAGCCGTTGTCACATTCTATATGATTAGCCTGCCAACTCAAACCGCTGGAGAAGCCTCCGTGACATGGCGAACATACCCATGCCGGGTCGCAATGCTATAATCAGGAGCGTCACAAATCTACAACAAGGCATCATGCACCCCGAATCATCCCCGGTTTCAGATATTTTCGTATGGGACAGCCAGTTCGAAACCGGAATTCATGATCTCGACAAACAACACAGACAGCTCGTAGACCTCATCAATTCTCTGGGACGCATTCTTTCCTCGGAAACCGAACCCGTCGAAAGCGCCCTGCTCGGCGTTTTCGACGAACTGTCCGATTATGTCGTTTTCCATTTCGATTACGAGGAAGGCCTGATGGCGCCTTTTTCCTCCGGGCACGAGTCCGCCCACCGGCAGTCCCATGCGAAATTCGTTGAGCAGCTTGCCGAAGCCAGGGTCGCGGCGCAAATCTCCCCTATCGAAACCACCGGAAAGATGCTCACCTTCCTTTCCAGATGGCTGATGCTGCACATCGTCGGCACCGACAGGCGTCTCGCAAAGAAAATCATCGCCGTCGAATCCGGATTGTCTCCCGAAGAAGCGGAACGCGCGGCAAGCGCCGCCATGGGCGATACCGGAGAAGTCCTGCTGCATGTCATGAACAGGCTCTACGACAATCTCGCCACCCGAACCTCCGAACTGCTGGAAGCCAAGCGCAGGCTGCGCAGGGAGATCGACGCGCACAGGCTCACCGAATTCGAACTGAGAAAGGTCTCCAGTGCAGTCGAGCACAGCCCGGTTTCGATCATCATCACGGACGAACGCGGATGTTTCGAATACGTCAATCCGAAATTCACCGAACTGACCGGCTACGGTTTCCACGAACTGGACGGAAAAACGCCGAGGGTATTGAAGTCCGGAGAGACGGCCGACATCGCATACGAGCAGCTCTGGAAAACCATCAGCTCGGGGCAGGAATGGTACGGCGAATTCCACAACAGGAAAAAGAACGGGGAGCCTTACTGGGATCACGCCTCGATTTCCCCTATTTTCGATTCCAGCGGTAAAATCACCCATTACGTCGCCATCCAGGAAAACATCACCGCGCGCAAGCAGGCCGAAGAACATCTGCAGCAGCAGAAGCAGTTTTCGGACGACATAATCAACAGTCTTCCAGGCATCTTCTACATGCTCAACGAGCATGGCCGCTTCGTCAGGGTGAACCCTCAATTTTCAGATGTCACCGGCTATTCCAGGAGCGAGATTCTGGACATGACCGCCCTGGATTTTTTCGACGGAGAAGATCGCGAGCGGATCGCGGCAAGGATAGCCGAGGTGTTCGAGAAAGGGGAATCCTGGGTCGAGGCCGATCTCGTCGTGAAGGACGGGCGAAAAATTCCCTACTATTTCACCGGGCACAGGACGGCATTCAGCAGCAAGTCCTACCTCGTCGGGCTGGGCACCGACATTTCGGAAAGGCGCAAGCTGGAGCTGGAGCTTGTCCGCCAGGCGAGGATGGACATGCTCACCAACCTCCCCAACCGCCGCCACTTCCTGGACCTCGCCGGACAGGAACTCGCCCGGGCCAACCGTTACGGCAGCCTGCTTTCCGTTCTGATGATAGACCTGGACGAATTCAAATCCATCAACGATGAATATGGCCACCATACGGGCGACAAGGTATTGATCAAATTCGCCGAGATCTGCCGCCAGACGATGCGCGGCATCGACATCACGGGGCGCATCGGCGGGGAGGAATTCGCCGTCCTGCTTCCGGAAACCGACGAGAGACGCGCGCTCGATGCAGCAGAAAGATTGCGGCAGCGCGTCTCCGAGGAAGCAATCGAGTCGGAAGTGGGAAAAACCTTCCACTTCACCGCATCGATCGGGGTGGCGACCCTCTCCCCGGCGAGCTGCGACATCGACATCCTCCTGAGCGCGGCAGACAAGGGGCTTTACGAGGCGAAGCGCTCGGGCCGCAACCGGGTCGTCAGCTTCAGGCCGTAGTCAGTCTGGCGACGCCCTCTTCGTCGAAGCCGCTCATGTTGGTCTTCAGGTAGGCCACCCCTTCGGAACCGATCACCACTGCCTCGTAAACCCCCGAGAGGGCGGAGAGCTGCTCGGAAAGCAGCTTCGCCTGAACTTCATCCATCAGCTGCACGTGATACATCTTGGACCGCACTGCCGGAGGCGCCTTCATCGTAATCGCAAGAACCAGCCAGAGCGCGCTCATGGCGGCGCCGAAAACGAACACGGAAACATGCCCGCCGAAGCTCGCAAGCACGCCCCCCACTGCCCCGCCGGTGAACAGCCCCAGCGACTGGCTGGTGTTGTAAACACCCATCGCGGTTCCCTTGGCAGAAACCGGCGCGATCTTCGACACCAGCGAAGGCAGGCTCGCTTCCAGGATGTTGAAGGCGGTGAAGAAGAGCAACAAAGTCGCCGCAATGCCCCAGAAGGAGGTGATCAGCACCGAGAAAAGCAATTGGGAAAAGAGCAGCAGGGCAATCGCCCCGACGAATACATTCTTGAGCTTGCCCTTTTTCTCGCCGTAAATGATGAGCGGCACCATCAGGATGAAGGCAAAAATCATGACGGGCACATAGATCTTCCAGTGCTGGCTCTCGGGCATGTGCCCGGATTCGATCAGCGCAGAGGGAATCACCACGAACATCGCCATCTGTGCCGCATGCAGACTGAAAATACCGAAATTTAGCCTGAGCAGCTGGGCATTCTTCAGCACACCGGAAAGCCTGGCTGTCGAGACTTCGGTATCCGAATGGAAAAGCCGCCTTTCCGGGTTCGGAATCCCTTTCGCCACGACGAAGATCGCCACCAGCGAAAGAATACCGGTCAGGGCGAACATGCCCGGCACGCCTATCGCCTGATAGATCAGCGGGCTCACCGCCATGGAAACGGCGAAAGTCATGCCTATCGTCGTGCCGATCATCGCCATCGCCTTGGTTCTGTGCTCCTCGCGGGTCAGGTCGGCTAGCAGCGCGGTAATCGCGGCCGATATCGCCCCGGCGCCCTGGATGGAGCGGCCGATGATGATCCAGTAGATATCGTGCGCGGAATAGGCAACAAAGCTTCCGATGGCGAATATGGCAAGGCCGAAATAAATGACGGGCTTTCTGCCGAACCTGTCGGAAGCCATGCCGAAGGGAAGCTGCAGAACTGCCTGGGTGAGCCCGTACATGCCGAGGGCGAGTCCGATCAACATATGGTCTTCCCCCCCCGGAAGCGACTTGGCATAAATCGCAAAAACCGGAAGAATCAGGAACATGCCCAGCATCCTGAGGCCGAATATGCCTGCAAGTCCCATGCTCGCGCGCCGCTCCAGAGGCGTCATGCTGTCGGTATTGTTGGTATTTTTCATATTCCGTTTCCGCAAATTCAGATAAGACGGTATATTAGCAGGTTGAGTTCAAATTTTTTTAGATTTCATGGAATACATCAGGATCCGCGGCGCCAGAACGCACAATCTCAGGAACGTCAATCTCGACCTTCCCAGAAACAGCCTCATCGTGATCACCGGGCTTTCCGGGTCGGGAAAATCCTCGCTGGCATTCGACACGCTCTACGCGGAAGGGCAGCGCCGCTATGTGGAATCGCTCTCGACCTATGCCAGGCAGTTCCTGCACCTCATGGAAAAGCCCGATGTCGACCTGATCGAAGGGCTTTCCCCCGCCATATCGATCGAACAGAAGGCGACCAGCCACAATCCGAGATCGACCGTCGGCACGGTGACCGAAATCCACGACTATTTGCGACTGCTTTTCGCGAGAGCGGGAGACCCGGTCTGCCCCGAGCACGGCATCACGCTGAAGGCCCAGAGCGTGAGCCAGATGGTCGACCACATCCTGTCATTGCCTGCCGACACCAAGCTGATGATCCTCTCCCCGCTCGTGGTGGGCAGGAAGGGGGAGCAGATCGACCTCATCGACGAACTGCGCGCGCAAGGGTTCGTGAGGCTGAGGCTGGACGGCGAAATCCACGAAATAGACAGCGTTCCGAAACTGCAGAAAAACAGGAAGCACACTATCGAGGTCGTCGTCGACCGGCTGAAGGTCAACGTCGAGGCCAAGCAGCGCCTCGCCGAATCCCTGGAAACCGCATTGCGCCATGCGGACGGTCGAGCGCTCGCTGTAGAAATGGATACGGGAGTCGAGCATCTTTTTTCGGCCAAATTCTCCTGCCCGATCTGCTCCTACTCGCTCCCCGAAATGGAGCCGCGGCTCTTTTCTTTCAACAATCCCATGGGCGCCTGCCCGAAATGCGACGGGCTCGGCCAGGTCAGCCTTTTCGACCCCAAAAAGGTCGTCGCCTTTCCCCATCTTTCCCTCGCCTCGGGAGCGATCAAGGGATGGGACAAGCGCAACCATTTCTATTTTCAGATGCTGGCTTCCCTCGCAGCGCATTACGGATTCGATATCGAAGCGCCCTTCGAGTCCCTTCCGGAAGCGCCGAGAAACGTCATACTCTACGGTTCCGGGCGGGAAAAGATCGAGTTCTATTACCCGACGGAAAGAGGCGCGAAGCGCATCCAGCAGCATGCCTTCGAGGGCATCGTTCACAACCTGGAGCGCCGCTACAGGGAAACCGATTCGGTCATGGTGCGGGAGGAGCTGTCCAGATTCCTGACCAACAGCCCCTGCCCCGAGTGCCATGGCACGCGGCTGAGGAAAGAGGCGAGGCATGTGATGGTGGCCGGCCTCACGTTGCACGAAATCAGCCAGAAGCCCCTGAAGGATGCCCTGTCTTTTTTTCAAGCCCTTTCCCTTCCCGGAAGCAAGAAGGCGGTCGCGGAAAAAATCTCGCACGAAATCGTCAGCCGCCTCACCTTCCTCAACAACGTCGGGCTCGACTATCTTTCGCTGGACCGGAGCGCCGACACCCTGTCCGGCGGGGAGGCACAGCGCATCAGGCTGGCGAGCCAGATCGGCTCGGGGCTTACCGGCGTCATGTACGTCCTTGACGAGCCCTCGATCGGACTGCATCAGCGCGACAACACGAGGCTCCTCGACACTCTCAAGCATTTGAGGGATCTGGGCAATACGGTGATCGTGGTCGAGCACGACGAGGATGCGATAAGATGCGCCGACCATGTCGTCGATATCGGCCCTGGAGCTGGCGTCCACGGCGGCAGGATCATCGCGGAAGGGCCGCCGAAAGCCATAGCAGAAAACCCGGATTCGCTCACCGGCCTCTACCTTTGCGGCAGGAAATCCATTCCCGTCCCGAAAAAAAGGATGCCGCCTTCCGAGTCGCGCTGGATGAGGCTCAAGGGGGCCTGCGGGAACAACCTGAAAAACGTGAACCTCGATCTCCCTGTCGGCCTCTTCACCGCGATCACCGGCGTATCGGGTTCCGGAAAATCGACCCTGATCAACGACACGCTCTATGCCGCAGTATCCCAATCCCTCTACGGCAGCAGCCGCGATGTCTCCCCCTTTGAATCGATTGCCGGAATCGAGTATTTCGACAAGGTGATCAACATGGATCAGAGCCCGATAGGCAGGACTCCCAGATCGAATCCTGCCACCTACACCGGGCTCTTCACCCCGATCCGTGAGCTCTTTTCGGGCACCCCCCAATCGCGAGAAAGAGGCTACGGCCCCGGGCGGTTCTCCTTCAACGTCAAGGGCGGAAGATGCGAAGCCTGCCAGGGAGACGGCGTGATCCGGGTCGAGATGCACTTCCTCCCCGACATCTATGTGCCTTGCGACGTCTGCCATGGCAAGCGCTACAACAGGGAGACGCTGGAAATCCATTACAAGGGCAGAAACATCTACGAGATCCTCGAGATGACCGTGGAAGCTGCAGCCGAATTCTTCTCTGCAGTGCCTGCCGTATCCCGGAAGCTGCAGACCCTGCTCGACGTGGGGCTGGGCTACATCACGCTCGGGCAGAGCGCGACCACCCTCTCGGGCGGGGAAGCGCAGCGCGTCAAGCTCTCGCTGGAGCTTTCCAAGCGCGACACCGGCAGGACCCTCTACATTCTGGACGAGCCGACCACCGGACTGCATTTCCAGGATATCGCCATGCTGCTCAAGGTGCTGCACCGCCTGCGCGAGCAGGGGAACACGGTGGTGGTGATCGAACACAACCTGGACGTCATCAAGACCGCCGACTGGATCATCGATCTGGGCCCCGAAGGCGGCAACGGCGGCGGAGAGATCGTCGCGGAAGGATCGCCCGAATCCGTGGCTGAAAATCAGCGCAGCCATACCGGGCGCTATCTGGAAACAGTGCTGCACAAATGAAAAACCCGTCACCTCATGCAAGGTGACGGGTTCGGCATCTCGGAACTTCCCTGGCTTATTCGGCCTCGGGCTGATCCATCAGCATGACCAGCGCCATGGGGGCATTGTCGCCCTGGCGGAAGCCAGCCTTCAGTATCCTGAGATAGCCGCCGTTGCGGTTCGCGTAGCGGGGGCCGAGTTCGTCGAACAGCTTGACGACCATGTCGCGGTCGCGCAGC
>Ga0315298_1005575_pt1 | contig 17780 bp, 18 predicted proteins | sample WHS_1_MG_FD_203077 | JGI IMG/M metagenome (GOLD analysis project Ga0315298, IMG submission 203077) | Extremophilic microbial mat communities from Washburn Hot Springs, YNP, Wyoming, USA - WHS_1_MG | ecosystem: Environmental > Aquatic > Thermal springs > Hot (42-90C) | place: USA: Wyoming...
GCAATTAATTTGAGATATCTCAAAATCGTTAACACTCGGTTTAACAGCAAACTCTACTCCAACAACTCTTATCTGAACAGAGGAAGAGGTGGTATTTGTAAGCTTAACAGTATAGTTGATAGAATCTCCACGGTTTTTAGTTATATTTTCTGGTTCCAGCCTTAATTGGAGTACCCCAGTTCCTGCTGCCTTTTTTCTGACTTCTTGTCTTTGTCTAACTAAAAATAAAGCTAAAGGAAGGATGAAAACTAAAAAAAGTAAGATAATAAGACTAATAATTTGTCTTTTGTTAAAAACTAAGTTCATTTTTGGCTAATAAGTTAATACTATTTGAATTATTGACTATTGTCAAGCATCTTGTCAAGTAGTGGGCCTTGACAAATTTTAGCAGTCATGATATTATTCTGCTAAATGCCTGAATTAACAGAAAGACAAATCAGAATTCTTAAGGCTATTGTGGAGGAATATATGGAAACCGCCGAACCGGTAGGTTCGGAGGCGTTGGAAAAGAAATATGAACTGGGAGTTTCCCCGGCAACGGTTAGAAATGAAATGGTTAAATTAACTAAGGCAGGATATCTTAAACAACCTCATGCTTCTGCCGGAAGGGTTCCCACTAAGCAAGCTTTTAAACTTTATGTTAACCAGTTAATGCAAGAAAAAGAACTTTCGGTGGCAGACGAGGTAGCTGCCAAAGAGAAGGTTTGGGATAGTCGTTTTGATTTTGACCGGCTAATGCATGAGGCAGTAAAGACTTTAGCCCAAAAAACTCAAGCACTTGCCTTAGCAGCAGTTGAAAATGGCAACATCTATCACGCTGGATATGCTAATATTTTGCAGATGCCTGAATTTTGGGATATTGATGTCACCCGGGCTGTTCTTTCGATGATTGAAGAAGCGAATGAGGTTCAAAAACTTTTCCAAAAATCTTTTGGCGAAGGGCCAATCCATCTTTTGTTAGGAGACGAACTTGGTTATGATTATTTGCAGCCTTGCGGGATGGTTTTTACCCATTTTGATGCCGGGCCTCAAAAAAAAGGTTCACTTGGGGTAATTGGTCCGGAAAGGCTTAATTATCCTTTAGTAATTCCTTTTGTCCGGTATTTTGGAAATCTAATTGAAGAGTTAGCAAGAAATTTATAAACGATGGTCAAAAAGAGCAAAAAAGTTATTGAGCTTGAAGAGAAGATTGCTGACTTGGAAAATAAATGGAAAAGGGCTTTAGCAGATTATGAGAATCTAAGAAAGCGTCTTGAAAAAGAAAAACAAGATTTTATAAAATTTTCCAATGCTCAGCTTTTGGACAAACTTTTACCGCTCTTAGATAGTTTAGAAGGATGTCAGGGAAAACTTGAGGGAGAGGGTCTTAAATTACTTAAAGAGCAATTTAGAAAGATTTTAGAAAGCGAAGGGTTAAGAGAGATTGAAGCGTTGGGAAAGAAATTTGATCCTTTAAAGATGGATGCAATTGAGATGGGAGCGGGAGAAAAAAATAAAGTAATTGGAGTTATAATGAAAGGTTATGAATTAAATGGGAAAGTTTTAAGACCGGCTAAAGTGAAAGTTGGAGCCGGTTAAAAAGAAAAATGGCAAAAGCAATTGGAATAGATTTAGGAACTTCAAATTCGGCGGCCGCCGTTATGGAGGCTGGTCGGCCAAAAATTATTCCCTCGGCTGAGGGAGCGGGGGTGGCTTCGGGAAAAGCTTTTCCTTCGGTTGTTGCCTTTACCCCCAAAGGGGAGCTTTTGGTTGGTGAGCCTGCTCGGCGTCAGGCGGCAGTTAATCCTGAAGGAACCATAAGGTGGGCAAAAAGGAAAATGGGGACAAACTATAAATATAAAATTTTTGGTAAGGAATATACCCCCCAGCAAATTTCCGCCTTTATTTTACAAAAAATAAAACAGGATGCGGAAGCTTTTTTGGGAGATAAAGTTGAGGAGGCGGTAATTACCTGTCCGGCCTATTTTGACGATGCCCAAAGAACAGCAACCAAGGATGCGGCCACTATTGCCGGGCTTAAGGTTTTACGGATAATCAACGAACCGACAGCCGCTTGTTTAGCTTATGGATTAGATAAAGGAGAGGAAGAAAGAAAGATTATGGTTTTTGACTTTGGCGGAGGAACTTTAGATGTAACCATAATGGAAATGGCCCAGGGTGTTTTTGAAGTAAAAGCTACTTCTGGAGATACTCAACTTGGGGGAACAGATATGGATAATATTTTGGTAGATTACATTACTTCCCAATTCAAGCAGGAAACTGGGATTGATCTTAAGAAAGACAAAATGGCGATGCAGCGAGTTTTAGAAGCGGCGGAGAAGGCAAAAATTGAGCTTTCTAGTACCCTAACGACAGATATTAATCTTCCTTATATTACGGTTGACGCTAACGGCCCAAAGCATCTAACAATGACTCTTACAAGGGCAAAACTAGAGCAATTAGTGGAGCCGGTAATTAAACGTTGCGAAGCTCCCCTAACTCAGGCCTTGAAAGATGCCAAGCTCCAACCAAAAGACATTGACCGGGTAATTCTTGTTGGTGGACCAACAAAAATGCCTATTGTCCAAAAGTTTGTTGAAGATTATGTAGGCAAAAAGATTGAGCGGGGAATTGACCCGATGGAGTGCGTGGCAATGGGAGCGGCTATTCAGGCAGCAATTATTAAAGGAGAAGCAAAGGAGGTAGTTTTGCTTGATGTTACTCCCCTAACTTTGGGGATTGAGACTTTAGGAGGAGTGCGCACACCCTTGATTGAAAGGAATACCACTATTCCTACCTCAAAAACACAAATATTTTCCACCGCTGCCGATAACCAAACTCAGGTAGAAATAAATGTTTTGCAGGGTGAGCGACCAATGGCAGCAGACAATAAGTCTTTAGGGCGGTTTATATTAGATGGAATTCCTCCAGCCCCAAGGGGTGTTCCCCAAATTGAGGTTACTTTTGATATTGATGTTAATGGAATTTTGAAAGTTTCCGCCAAAGATAAGGCAACAGGGAAACAGCAGGCAATTACGATTAAAGGGGCGATTGGTTTAAGTGAGGAGGAGATTAAAAAAGCCCAACAAGAGGCAGAAAAATACGCCGAAGAGGACCGAAAGAAAAAAGAATTAGCCGAAGCTCGTAATCAGGCGGAAAATCTGGTTTTTACTGCTGAAAAAACCCTCAAAGAAGCTGGGGAAAAAGTCAAAAAAGAGGACAAAGAAAAGGTTGAAGCCCAGATAAAAAATGTAAAAGAAATTTTGGCAAAGACAGAACTTACCAAAGAAGAATTAGATGAGGCTTCCCAAAAACTCTCCGAAGAATTACAAAAAGTTGGGGCGGCAATGTATCAAGAACAGGCTGGACCACAAAAGACACAAGAAACTCCCCCAAAGCATAAAGCAGAAGAGGGAGAGGTGGTAGAGTAAACTTAAAACTTAAAACTTAAAACTTAGCCGCGGATGCGGCTTAATTTGTTAAAATTAAGATATGCCAACTAAAAGAGATTATTATGATGTTTTAGGTGTAGATCGGGATGCTTCATTGGAGGAAATAAAGAAAGCCTACCGTAGGCTGGCTTTAGAATGGCATCCTGATAGAAATAAATCCCCAAATGCTGCCGAAAAATTCAAAGAGATAAACGAAGCCTATGAGGTTTTATCTGATAAAGAAAAACGGGCAGCTTATGATCAGTTTGGCCATGCCGCTTTTGCCCCTGGTGGAATGGGAGCAGGCGGGCCATTTACTTATACTTACACTACCTTTGGAGGGGGGACACCATTTGAGGGATTTGGATTTGATTTTTCTGACCCTTTTGAAATTTTTGAGCAGTTTTTTGGCGGCTCTCCATTTCGTGAAGCCCGGCGAATTCCTCGCTATGGTTTAAGTTTAACTTTTATGGAGGCAGCTCACGGTTGCGAGAAAGAAGTAGTGGTGGAAGGTAAAAGACGGAAAATTCGCATTCCTCCCGGTGTTGATGATGGTACAAGAATTAAGTTTGAAGATTTTTATGTGACAATTGATGTTAGGCCAGATAAAGTTTTTCAGCGCGACGGGGCCGATGTTTTTGTTAACCAGGAAATTCCTTTGACAGTGGCAATTTTAGGCGGAATAGTAGAAGTGCCAACAATTGATGGCCCGGTGAAATTAAGAGTTCGCCCCGGAACCCAACCAGGGACAATGGTTAGACTGCGTGGTCGGGGAATTAAACGTCTCCATGGTTATGGCCGCGGCGACCAATATGTTCGCCTTTTGGTCAAAATTCCGGAAAAATTAACCCCAAGGCAAAAAGAGCTGATAAGGGAATTCGAGAAAGAAATTTAAGAATTTGTCTTCTTGACTAAATCCCCCTTTGTGATAAAATTAAAAAGGATTAGCAGTTTTTGAGGTGGGGAGGCCCACCTTTTTTAGAATGGCCATAACTAAACCAAGAACCGAATTTGCCGCTGCCTTAAACCAAATCTGCGCTGAACGAGGGATCGAACCTAAGGTTGTTTTGGTAACGATCCAAGAGGCAATGTTGGCTGCTTATAAGCGCGACTTTGGGTTGAAGGAAGGATTTGAGTATGAAGCAAAGGTTGATCCCCAGACAGGGGAAACTCATCTTTATGCCTGGAAAAAAGGAACGAAGGTAAAAACAAAAAAAGATGTTACTCCCCCTGGTTTTGGACGAATCGCCGCTCAGGTAGCAAAGCAAGTTTTGTTGCAAAAAATTAGAGAGGCAGAAAAAAGTGCTATTTTAGAAGAGTACTCAAAAAGAGTTGGAACTTTAGTCAACGGTATGGTTTTGCGTTTTGATGGCCCAAATGTGGTTGTGGATATTGGTAAAGGTGAAGGGATAATGCCAGCCACCGAGCAAATAAAGGGAGAAAAATATAATCTTAATCAAAGACTGACCTTTCTTATCAAAGAAATTCAAGAAACTCCCAAAGGAAAGCAGGTAATTGTTTCTCGGGCGGATGAGAAGTTGGTTGAAGGGCTTTTCCGCCGAGAAGTTCCTGAGGTTGCCTCAGGAGCGGTCCAGATAAAAGCGATAGCCAGGGAACCAGGCAGCCGGTCCAAAGTAGCAGTTTTCTCGACCCGCGTTGGCGTCGATCCGGTTGGTTCTTGTGTTGGCCAGAAAGGAATTCGCGTTCAGGCAGTGATTGATGAGCTAGGTGGAGAAAAGATTGATATTATTCAATATTCTGATGATCCCTCTAAATTTATTGCCGCCGCCTTATCTCCAGCTCAGAATTTGGAGGTTGAGCTTGAAGAAAAGAAAAAAGCGGCCATAGTTTATGTTCCCGAAGACCAGCTCTCTTTAGCTATTGGTAAAGCAGGGCAAAATGTTCGTTTAGCGACGAAGTTAACCAAATTTAAGATAGATATCAAGCAAAAAGGTAAAACCCCGCCGGAAAAAACCAAGAAAAAGGCGGAAGAAAAGTAGCGTGGAAGAATGGCAATTAAAAAGTTGGCAAAAAAGTCAGTTGAAGGGCAAGCAAGGCCTCCTATTGTGGTGGTTTTAGGTCATGTTGATCATGGAAAAACTACTTTAATCTCCAAAATTTATGAAAAAGACCTAACTCGGAAAGAGTTTGGGGGAATTAGCCAACACATTGGCGCTTACCAAATAAGCTATCAGGGTAAAAAAATAACTTTTATTGATACTCCCGGCCATGTTGCTTTTTCAAAAATGCGTTCTCGAGGGGCTAAGGTTGCCGATTTGGCGGTTTTGGTAGTGGCTGCAGATGAAGGAGTTAAGCCTCAAACATTGGAAAGTTTAAAACATATCCAGGAAGCAAAAATCCCATTTTTAGTGGCGATGAATAAAATCGATTTACCAAATGTTAATTTAGATTGGGTAAAGAAAAATTTAGCAGAGAATGGAATTTTGGTTGAGGGATATGGGGGAGATATTGTGGCAGTTCCTATTTCTGCCAAAACAGGCAAAGGTATTGATGACCTTTTGGAAATGATTCTTCTTTTGGGAGAAATGGCGGGATTGAAAGCTAACCCTAAGGGGAAATTAGAGGCGGTAATAATTGAGTCAAAATTGGACCCCAGAAAAGGCCCCCTGGCCACAATTTTGGTAAGAAACGGTTCTCTTAAAGTTGGCGATGAGGTGGTGGTGGAAGATTTTGGGGGGAAAATAAAAGCAATGGTGAACGATAAAGGAGAGAACCTAAAAATCGCTGGTCCTGGCCAGGCAGTGGAAGTTTTGGGATTTAACCAAGCCCCACCGGTAGGGGCAAAAGTAGAGATTGGGAGTAGTAGTCAGCCAACTTCCCTTCCCCAAAAAATGGAGGTTAAAAAAGAAATTTCTCCCCCCCAAAAGCAGTTAAAAATAATTTTAAAGGCTGATACCCAAGGAACTCTTGAGGCAATCTTGGGAAGTCTTTCCGATGAGGTGAAAGTAGTTTTTTCAGGAGTAGGAAATATTAATGAATCAGATATTTTTCTGGCCAAGACAACTGGAGCAGAAGTGATAGGATTTAACCTCAAAATTCCCGGCGCTGTTCAAAAACTAGGGGAAAGTGAAGGGGTAAGGCTGAAAACTTACAAAATAATTTACGAACTTTTAGAAGACATTGAAAAAAAAGTTCTAAAAATCCTTGAGCCAACAATTGATGAGGAAATTTTTGGTCAAGCAGAGATTGTGGCCGAATTTATGGTTAAAAAACAACGTGTTGCCGGTTGCCGGGTAAAAGAAGGAGAGATTAGTAAACAGCACCCCCTTCATCTTAAAAGGGGAGAAAAAATTATCGGTGATTGCCAAATTATTTCCATGAAAACCGGAAAGCAGGATATTGAAAAAGCTATAAAAGGCGAAGAATTTGGTGTAATTTTATCTGGTCAAGTTGACTTTAAGGTTGGTGATATGTTAATATCTTTTAAGAAACTGCCCCAGTAAATGGAGAAATTTTCTGATTTTAATCAACTTCAGCAAGCAATAGATACTGCCCAAACTATTTTTATTCTTCTTCCCCAAGACTTGGATCAAGATAAGGTTGCTGCCGGGCTTTCTTTGTTCCTTTCCTTAAAAAAGGCAGGGAAGCAGGTTTCTGTTTTTTGTTCTAAATCAATGACCGTTGAGTTCTCTTCCTTAGTTGGAGTAGATAAAATTAAAAATCAGCTTGAGGGAAAAAATTTAGTGATTTCTTTTGCCAAAGATTCAATAGAAAAGGTGAGTTATAATGAAGAAGAAAATAGGTTAGATTTAGTGATTGTTCCTAAGGAAGGAAATTTTCTTTCTCCTGATAAACTTCAGTATTCATATTCTGGAAGTAATGCCGACCTTTTTTTTGCTTTAGGCGCCTCCTCTTTGAATGATTTAGGAGAGATTTATTTTAAAAATAAGAGTACTTTTGAGGGAGGAAAAGTAGCTACTTTTGATTTAGCTGATTTTCAAGCTGCTTCTTATTGCGAAGTAGTTGCCAATTTATTAGCTAAAGCGAAATTTCCTGTGGATGAAGATGTTGCTAGTAACTTGTTGGCAGGAATAGAAGGGGCAACCGCCAGTTTTAGTTCACCAAAAACCGGGCCGGCAACTTTTGAAGCGGCTGCTTTTTGTTTGCGGGCTGGAGGTCATCGACCAAAAACAAAGATTTCTTTAAAACCAATGCCCGAGGATGTTTCCGCCCAAAAGCCCCCCCAGAAGCCAGAAGAAGAAAAACCTTCCCCCGATTGGCTTGCCCCAAAAATCTACAAAGGAAACACTATGATTTAAATTTCCTCTTGTGATATTTTTAAAACTTTGCTAAAATTACTACAAATGGCTTTGACATCAGAAGAAAAAAAGAAAATCATTGCCCAATTTGCCCAAACAAAAGGAGATACCGGGTCTCCGGAGGTGCAAATTGCTTTATTGACTGCTCAAATTAAAAAATTAACCAGTCATTTGAAAGAACATAAGAAGGATGTTCATTCCCGCAGGGGATTGCTGGCAATGATTTCCAAAAGAAGAAGACTGCTTAATTATCTTCTGAAGAAGGACGAGCAAAGATATAAAACTGTTATTGATAAGTTAAAGTTGAATAAGTGAAACAATTTTCCAAATCAGTTGAAATTGGAGGGAAAACCCTAACCTTAGAAGTTGGTCGGTTTGCTTCTCAAGCGAACAGCGCGGTTCTTGCCCGTTTGGGAGATACGGTTGTTTTAGCGACCGCTGTTGCCGCCAAACCTAAAGAAGACTTGGACTATTTTCCTTTAGAGGTGGAATATATTGAGAGGCTTTACGCTGGAGGACGGATAAAGGGATCCCGTTGGGTTAAAAGAGAAGGTCGGCCCTCTGATGAAGCGATTTTGACAGCGCGTCTGGTTGATCGTTCAATTCGGCCATTATTTCCCGAGGGTTATAAGAACGAAGTTCAAGTAATGATTACCGTCTTATCAGCCGATGCAGAAAATAGCCCCGATATTCCGGCAATTTGTGCTACCTCTGCGGCATTAGCAATTTCTGATGTTCCTTGGAACGGACCAGTAGGGGCAGTGAGAGTAGGTTTTGTTCCTAAAAACGGAGAAGGATTTTTTGTCGCCAATCCTACTAATCAAGACTTGGAATTTTCTGATTTAGACTTAGTAATTTCCACAACTGATAAAGCGATTGTGATGCTTGAGGCAGGAGCAAAAGAAGTTCCTGAGGAGAAGTTTTTGAAAGCGATAGAGTTTGGTCAAAAAGAAGCTCAAAAAATTATTCAACTGATTTTAGAACTCCAAAAAGAAGTAGGTTTGAAAAAACAGAAATATCTAGTAGAAAAACCATCTTTGGAGTTAATAAAAGACGTAGAAAAAGAAGCGGGAGAGAAAATAAAAGAAATTATAAAAGAAGCGGCTGCCCAAAAAGAATCTTTAAATTTTTTGGCTGAAATAAAAGAAGCTTTGGCGGAAAAATATCCAAACGAAAAGAAAAATATTGTTTTTACTGCCGTAGATCAACTTTTAAAGAAAACTATTAGGGAACAAATAGTGAAAAAGGGGATTCGGCCTGATGGAAGAAAGCCTACCGAGATTAGACCAATTGAGATTGAGGTAGGAATTTTGCCGCGAACTCATGGTTCGGCAATGTTTAAAAGAGGAAATACCCAGGTTTTGACGGTGACTACTTTGGGTTCTCCTTCTTTGGAACAATTAATTGAAAGTGTTGAAGGAGAAGAAACAAAACGCTATATCCATCATTACTATATGCCTCCTTATTCGGTAGGAGAAGTAGGAAAAGTTGGTTGGCCTTCAAGAAGAGAGGTAGGTCACGGAGCATTGGCAGAAAGAGCGTTAGAACCAGTAATTCCCCCTGAAGAGAAGTTTCCCTATACTATCAGGGTAGTTTCTGAGGTGATGTCTTCCAACGGTTCGACTTCAATGGCTTCAGTTTGTGGTTCAACTTTATCTTTGATGGATGCCGGGGTACCAATCAAAACTCCAGTTTCCGGAATTGCCATGGGGAAAGTTGGTCAGGTAATTCTTTCAGATATTGCCGGTTTGGAAGATTTTAATGGTGATATGGATTTTAAAGTTGCCGGAACGGCAAAAGGAATTACAGCAGTCCAACTTGACGTGAAAGCTTTGGATTTAACTTTAGATTTAATAGAAAAAACTCTTACTCAGGCTAAAGAAGGCAGAGTTTTTATTTTGGAAAAAATGTTGGCAGTTTTACCTGCTTCTCGGGTTCAAATTTCTCGTTTTGCTCCTAAAATAGAAGTGTTGCAGGTTCCGGTAGAAAAGATTGGAGAAGTAATTGGGCCGGGAGGAAGGACGATTAGAAAAATTATTAACGAAACAGGAGCAACAGTAGATATAGAAGATGATGGAACAATAACCGTCTCTTCTCCTGATAAAGCAAGCGTTCAAAAGGCGGTTGCTTGGATAAAAGGGCTTACCAAAGAAGCAAAAGTAGGAGATATCTTTTGGGGAACGGTAAAAAGAATTCAGCCGTTTGGAGCTTTTGTGGAAATTTTACCTGGAAAAGAGGGATTAGTTCATGTTTCTCGGATGGCTTCAGGGTATGTTGCTAATCCAGCGAATATTGTGAAAGTTGGCCAGAAGGTAAAAGTTAGGGTGACAGAAATTGACGAGATGGGAAGAATTAATCTTTCAATGCGAGAGTTTTCCCGTCCCTGGAGACGTTAACTGGTTATGCTTAAAAAACCTGCCGAGCTTTTAAAAACGACTTTTCTCCCTCCCGAGTTGAAGGAAAAAGCTTTTGAGATGATTAAATATGCCCCTGAGGAAGAAAAAACTGCCCATTATATTGATTGGATTACTAACTTGCCATGGGCAAAAAGGAGCAAGGATATTTTAGATTTGAAACGAGCAAAAGAAATCTTGGATGCCAACCATTATGATTTGGAGGAGGTAAAAGAAAGAGTTTTGGAATATTTGGCGGTGTTAAAACTGAAATCCCCGGCGGTAACCAGGGCACCGATACTCTGTTTTGTTGGTTTGGTGGGAACAGGAAAAACAACAATTGCCTCTTCTATTGCCGAGGCTTTAGGAAGAAAATTTGTCCGGATTCCCTTTGGCGGATTAGGTAGCCCCTTAGATTTACGGGGTCAATCACGTCTAAATCCAGATGCCGAACCAGGTTTGATAATAAAAGCCTTAAGAAGAGCGGGAACAAAAAACCCAGTGATTTTATTGGACGAGATTGACAGGGTTGCTGATGAAGGAAGGAGTGGGATTATGGGGGTTTTGATTGAACTTTTAGACCCAGAGCAAAATATGGCCTTTCGTGATCATTTTATAGACTATCCCTTTGATCTTTCTGAAGTTTTGTTTATTGTCACTTGTAACAACACTACCAATATTTCGGTAGCAGTGATGGATAGATTAGAGCCTATTCTCATGCCTTCTTATAATGATGAGGAGAAAATTATCATTGGTAAAGATTATGTTCTTCCAAAAACAATGGAACAAATGGGACTTGATAAAAAAGCGGTGGTTATTGACGCTGATGTTTGGCCAAAAATCGTCAGGCCCTTAGGTTATGATGCTGGGGTGCGAACCTTGGAGAGAACTATTAATGGTATTTGTCGCAAAATCGCAAAAATGATTGTTGAAGGTAAAGGAAAAAGTTTTCATATCACCACCGAAAACATGAAAGAATTTTTACCAAATTGGTAGTTTAATTAATTAAACTATGGATAAACAACAAAAATTGGAAGAAATTGCGAAAAAAGTTGCAAGTTGTAAGAAATGCTCTTTGTATAAAAAAGCAACTAATCCAGTTCCTGGGGAAGGAAATCCCCAGGCGGAGGTGATGTTTATTGGTGAGGGACCGGGATTTCATGAAGACCAGCAGGGAAGACCTTTTGTTGGCCAAGCAGGAAAATTACTTGATGAGCTACTCCAATTAATTAAACTACCGCGAGAGGATGTTTTTATTGCTAATGTAGTAAAGCATCGACCGCCTGGCAACCGTGACCCTTTACCTGAAGAAATTGAAGCTTGTAAAGAATTCCTTGATGCCCAAATAAAAATTATTGACCCTAAAATTATTGTTACTTTGGGGCGATTTTCCATGGCTAAATTTTTCCCGGGAGAATTTATTTCCAAAATTCATGGACAGGCAAGATTTGTCGATTTTGCTGGCAAAAAACGGATTGTAATTTCAATGTATCATCCGGCGGCGGCTTTACGCAGTGGTAAAATAATGGAAGAGTTAAAAGAAGATTTCCAGAAAATTCCAAGATTCTTAAAAAATGAGGAAGTAAAAGAAGTGTTAAAGACAGAAAAGGAAAAGCAACTAAGTTTAATAGTTTAATTAATTAAAGTGTTCAAAAATTCATTAAAAATTATCTCTTTAGGCGGATTTGGGGAAGTAACGAAGAATATGTTTGTCTACGAAACCCCTAAAGATATTTTGGTTGTTGATTGTGGTGTTGGTTTTCCTGAAGAAGAAATGAGGGGGGTAGACTTGATAATCCCTGACGTTTCTTATCTTCAGCAAAAGAAAGAAAAAATAAGGGCGATTATTCTTTCTCATGGGCATGAGGACCATATTGGTGGCCTTCCTTATATTTTGCCACAGTTGCCAAAAAACTTACCAATTTTTGGGCCAAAATGGGCGGTTGCTCTTTCCGGATTGAAACTTCAGGAATTCGGTTTATCGGCTAATCTTCGGGAAATAAATGAGGAAAGCAGGCTTAATTTAGGGGAATTTTCGTTAGAGTTTATTGAGGTTACCCATTCAATTCCCGACACTTACCATTTAGTTATTAAAACACCGGTGGGAATAATTTATCATGCTGCCGATTTTAAATTAGATTTAATTCCGGTAATGGGAAAACCAACTTCTCAGGAAAAAATTCGCTGGGTCGGCAAAAAAGGAGTTTTATGTTTATTGTCTGATTGCCTGAGGGCCGAAAACCCTGGTTTTACTCCGCCTGAGGCAAAATTGGAGGAAATGTTTGCAGAAGAAATATCTACTTGTCGAGGAAAATTTTTTGTTACCACGATGTCTTCAAATATTTCCCGGCTGAAACAAGCAATTGATGTTTCCATAAGAGAGGGAAGAAAGATAGTTCTTGTTGGTAGGTCGATTAAACAGAATTTCAAATTAGCAGAAAAATTGGGTTATCTTAAATTTCCCCAGGGAATTTTTATAGGAGAAAAAGAAATTAAGAATTATCCACCAAATTGTTTAACCCTGCTGGTTGCTGGAAGTCAAGCTCAGATGGGTTCGGCTTTGGATAAAATTGTGGCCCAAGAGTCTGATTCAATCAAAATTAAACCAGGAGATAAAGTGATTTTCTCCACCGATTACATTCCTGGAAACGAAAAGGCAATCTATCGGCTTATTGATAATATTTATCGGCTTGGTGGGGAGGTAGTTTATCAAGATATTCACAGCAATGTTCATGTTTCCGGTCACGGCTCGCAAGAAGACTTAGGAAAATTAATGAGAATGGTTAGGCCTCGGTTTATGATTCCTATCGGAGGAAATTTCCGTCACATGGTTGCCTATCAAAAATTAGCAGTCAACAAGGGATTTAAAAGGGACCAAGTACTTTTGCCAGATGATGGGAGAGTGGTTGAGTTTTTACCGAATCAACCGCCAAAAATTTCTCAAAAGATAGAAATCCGAGAAGTTTTAGTTGACGCTTTAGGTGTAGGGGATGTAGGTAATGTTATTTTGCGAGACAGGAAGATTTTGGCAACAGAAGGAATGGTAGTGGTTGTCATTCCTCTTGATCAGGTTACCCACAACTTGGAGGGCGAGCCGGAAGTAGTTACCCGGGGTTTTATCTACGTTAAGGAAAATTTGCCGCTTTTAAGAGAGGCTAAAGAAAAAATTCGTCAGGTAGTGAGACAAACTAAAAGAAGGCAAATGGATTATCGTTTTGTTCAAAGAAAAACCCAAGAAGAGTTGGAGAAGTTTTTCTTCAAAGCTACCGGACGTCGGCCAATGGTTTTGCCGGTGATAATTGAGGTTTAAGATTCTTCCGAGTATAATTCTTGTAGGAGGATTATGGCTCGCGGGAGACGAAGAAAACCATTTAGATTAAAACTTAAAAGAGAAACTATTTACACCTTTTCTTCGATTGCCCTTTTTGCTGTTGCCGGGCTGATTATTCTTTCTTTTTCTCGCCAGGGATGGTTTTTAACAAAAATTTGGTTGGTTTTAAATCATTATTTTGGTTGGGGAGTAATCTTTTTTCCTTTTCTTTTAATTCTTGCTAGCCTGATGCTTTCCCGACTTAAATGGCGAATCACCAGACCAAATATTTTTGTTGGTGGACTAATTTTGTTAATCTCTTTTATTTCCCTAACAAGATCAGGATTGGTTGGTTTTGAAATTTGGCAGAATTTAGCTGTTCTTGTCACTAGTTTTGGCGCATTTTTGGTGCTTTCAGGATTTGCCCTTATAGGTTTTGTAATCACTTTTGAAACCTCATTAGAAGAAATTCTTCTTTTTATTTCTGGTTTTTTCTCCTCGTTTAAAAAAAGTCTGGGAGTAATTAAAAGATTCTCAATGAAAAAGAAAATCTCGCCCCCACCGGAGCCAAAGGTAATTATCCCCCCAAAGCAATTGCCTAAAAAGGTTGAAACAAAAGAGGAACCAATTTTAACTACTACTCAGCCATCTGTTAAGGGAGGGATTTGGGAATATCCTCCTCTAAGTTTACTTGTTGAGAGTATTTCGGGGAAAGCTGATCGGGGAGATATTAAAAAGAATGCCGAAATTATAGAAAAGACGCTTGAGTCTTTTGGAATTTCTGCCAAAGTTGCCGAAGTAAATCTTGGGCCAGCAGTCACCCAGTATGCCTTAGAAATTGCCTTAGGGACAAAACTTTCAAAAATTACTGCTTTGTCTACTGATTTAGCAATGGCTCTTGCTGCTCCTACTGGTCAGATAAGAATTGAAGCACCAATTCCCGGCCGGTCTTTGGTTGGAGTGGAGGTTCCCAATCGTTCTTTAGAGATTGTCACCTTAAAACAAATGTTGACTTGTGAAAAAATGAGAAAGGCTAAATCCAAATTGACTGTTTCTTTAGGGCTAAATGTTTCTGGCGAGCCGGTAATTGCCGATATTGGAAGAATGCCCCATGTTTTAATTGCCGGGGCTACTGGTTCGGGTAAATCTGTTTGTATTCATTCTTTTATTACCACAATTCTTTTTCGAGCCTCACCTTCGGAGGTTAAATTTATTTTGGTTGACCCGAAAAGGGTTGAGTTAACTCAATATAATGGAATTCCTCATCTTTTAGCCCCAGTTATTGTTGAACCAGATAAGGTTTTATCGGCTTTAAAATGGGCAATCTCCGAGATGGACCGAAGGTATAAATTGTTTGCCGAAGTTGGAGTGAGAAATATTGATGCCTACAATGAACTTTCAGGATTTGCCGCCCTCCCTTATATCTTGATTATCATTGATGAGTTGGCGGATATTATCCTTTTTTCCCCGGCTGATGTTGAGGATGCTATTTGCCGGATAGCCCAGATGGCTCGGGCAACTGGGATTCATTTGATTGTTTCTACTCAACGGCCATCGGTAGATGTTTTGACAGGATTGATTAAAGCCAATATCCCTTGCCGAATTGCTTTTAATGTTTCCTCCCAAGTTGACTCCCGGGTAATTATTGATATGCCAGGGGCAGAAAAACTTTTAGGACGGGGAGATATGCTTTTTATTCCTCCTGATCAGGCAAAGCCGACAAGAATCCAAGGAACTTTTGTCTCCGATGGAGAAATTCAAAAAATTATTGCCTTCCTAAAAGAGAAAGGAGTTGCCCCTCAATATGCCCAAGAGGTCACCAGAATGCCAACTGAAGTTAAACCAAGTGGAATGGAAGAGCCAGAGGAAAAAGATGAATTGTTTGACGAGGCAGTAAGAGTTATTCGTCAATATGACCGCGCCTCTGCCTCTTTGCTTCAACGACGTTTAAAAATTGGTTATGCCAGAGCAGCAAGAATTATCGACCAAATGGAAAGGGTGGGAATTGTTGGTCCAGCCGAGGGAGCGAAACCGAGGGAAGTCTTTGTTAAAAATGCTGATGAATATTTAGCTTCTGGAAAATGAAAACCGTTGGGGAAATTTTAAAAAAAGCAAGACTTGAAAAAAAACTAACTCTTGAAGAAGTGGAGATTGCCACTAAAATTAGAAAGAAATTTCTTCAGGCCTTAGAAGAGAATGATTTTTCCAAACTTCCTTCTTATTCTTTTGGCCGAGGTTTTTTGAAAAACTATGCAGAGTTTTTAGGGCTTTCCTCGCGGCCTATTTTGGCGATTTTTAAACGTGATTTTGGTCGGCCTGAAATTACCCAAAAATTACCAAAGAATCTTGGGAAAGAAATTAAATGGAGCCCAAAATTAACAGTGATTGTGGTGGGAATTGTTTTTTTTCTTGGGTTAAGCTTTTGGCTTGGTTATCAATATCTTTCTTTAAAAAGAGCGCCATTTTTACAGGTTATTTTTCCCCCTGAGGGGAAACAAGTTTCCGAGGAAAAGATTGAGATTGTAGGCAAGACACAACCTGATGCTTTAGTTACCATAAACGATGTCCCGGTTGTTCTTTCTTGGGGCGGGGAATTTCATTATCAGCAAGATCTTTTTCCTGGAGAAAACAAAATTGTTATTGTTGCTAAAAACCGCCTGGGAAAAGAAACAAAGGTCCAGCGGACAATTTTCCGTCTTGACAAATAATACTTAATACTTAATACTTAATACTGAAATGGTTGAGCCTGCCCAACTCCTTTTAATTATTGTTGTTACTACCCTAACAATTCTTCTGACGGTAGTTGGAATTCAGGTTTTCTTTATTCTTAAAGAGGTCCGTCGGTCGGTGGAAAAAATGAACAAAATTTTAGATGATGCCGGGACGATATCCGAATCTGTGGCTAAACCAATCTCTTCGCTTTCTTCCTCGATTGGTAGCCTTTCGGGAATTGTGGGACTTTTGGGTTGGTTAATCACCAGAACCAAAAAAGAAAGGGAAAAAAAAGATGAGTGAGGAAAGTCGTAGCAGCGAGAGTTTTTTAACCGGTTTAGTTTTGGGAGCAATTTTAGGAGCGGGGTTTATTTATTTTCTGACATCAACCGAGGAAGGAAGAAAAGCGAAAGAAAATTTAGTGGAGAAAAGTGAAGATGTTTTGGAAAATTTGGCAGGTCTAATTAAAGAAATTGAAGAAAAAGGAAAAGAGTTTGAGAAAAAGGCTAAAGAAGTTCGTCTTCAACTCGAAGAAAAAACAGCAACCCCGGCTCTTTCCCAGATAGAAAAACTTCGCGAGCGAGGCCGGCGGGCGGTAAAATTTTTCACCCGCAATGGCAAACCTTTAGTCTAAATCTTACATTTTTCATTACATTATACTTGACAGGAAAAAGTAATTATGGTATTTTATGTTTAATATGAATTATTCACTAGCTCACATTATTCCGGTAACCAAGGCGAGAGAGAAATTGGGGGATTTAGCCACAAAAGTTAAGGGAGAAAAATATGTGATTTTAACTAAGGGTGGCCAAGCTGAAGCAGCTTTGGTTGATATTGAATATTTGGCAAAGCTTGAAGAGGAAGTTGCCAAAATTTACCAAAAAACTTTTATTGATCCTCAACTTTTGCCCCTGACGCGCAAGTTTAGTAACAAAGAAATCAGAGAATGGCTGGAAGAAGATCAGATTTAAAGATTAAAAAGGCCTTTTTAGATTCCAGTGTATTATTTACCGCCGTCAATTCTCCTACCGGTGGTTCTGCCAAACTTTTTACTCTGAAAGACATCAAATTAATAACCTCGAAGTTAGTTTTGACTGAAGTTGAACGGAATATTAGATTAAAGCTGGAAAATTACCATCTGGATAGATTTTTCCTTTTAGTGGGAAAATTGGAAATATTAAAGCAGGAGCCGGAAATTGAGCTTATCAAAAAAGCGCAAAAATATATCGTCAAAAAAGATGCCGCCATTCTGGCAGAAGCAAAAAAAGCAAAATGCGAATTTTTTATTACTTTAGACAAAAAGCATTTTTTGAAGCCTAAAATAGTTAATTTTCTTAAACCGAAAAAAACCTTTACTCCGAAAATGTTTTTTAATTACCTTGACAAAAGGAAACCAAACTTTCATAATTAAAACAATGGAAGAACAAACTAAAGATAAACTCTTTAAAATCTCTCTAATCGTTATTGGCCTTTTAATCGTTATCGGTCTTTTTCTAAATGCCTATTTACTCTTAAGAAAAGAAAAACCGCCAAAAATTGCCTTCCCACCGACTCCAGCACCTACCCAAATACCACCCAGTCCTACCCCAACCCCCGACCAAACCGCAAATTGGAAAACCTATAGAAATACAGTATGGCAATTCGCATTTAAATATCCCGCCCATTGGGAAATAAA